>Ga0164307_10000030_pt1 | contig 57612 bp, 47 predicted proteins | sample Whisoiple_243_MG_FD_110214 | JGI IMG/M metagenome (GOLD analysis project Ga0164307, IMG submission 110214) | Soil microbial communities amended with fresh organic matter from upstate New York, USA - Whitman soil sample_243_MG | ecosystem: Environmental > Terrestrial > Soil > Unclassified >...
GAAAAATTTTCTCGTCTTGGCGGACGACTGCGAAACCCAGAGTGGCGTCGATTCGGCCGAAATTTATTGCTCGGCAAGTTGCTCGGCTTAGGCGTGCTGGCTGCCGTCATCGTCGCGCTCAATCTCACGGGGAGCTTGTTCACCATCAAGCAGGCCCTCGCGGATACGCCAGCAGCCATGGGGGTGATGCCTGCCGACTTGATCGATCAAGCCAAAAATCCGGTCATCAACCCGATCAATACACTGTGGGTGCTGCTCGGCGCATTCCTCGTGTTCGGTATGCAAGCGGGCTTCACCATGCTCGAAGCGGGCATGTGTCGGAACCGCGAGACGGTCAACGTATTGGTCGAATGCGTGTTCGACACGTGCGTCTGCGGTCTGTTGCACTGGGCCTTCGGCTTCGCGTTCATGTTCGGCGGAGGCAACGCCTTCATCGGTTGGCACATGCCCGGCGCTCCGACCAAGAGCTTGATCTTCATGAAGGATGTCGGTGTGCTCTCGGTATACGGGGCGACCGGCATTCCGATCGTCGCGCACTACATCTTCCAATTCGCGTTCGCGGATTGCGCTTCGACGATCTGCTCGGGCGCCATGGTCGGTCGCACGCGCTTCATCGGCGACGTGATCTATTCGATCGGCGTTTCCGGCTTCATTTATCCGATCTTTGGCCACTGGTGTTGGGGACCGGACGGCTTCCTCGCGACGATGGGCTCCGAGGGCGGGTTTCTCGCCAGCCTGGGCATGAACTTCCACGACTTCGCCGGCTCCACCGTGGTGCACTCGATTGGCGGCTGGGTCGCGATCGCCGGTGCGATCTGCCTCGGACCAAGGCTCGGCCGCAAGTTCAAGCGCGACGGCGGCGGCCCGATGCTGCCGCACGATCTGACGATCGCGGTGATCGGCGGGTTGATTCTGTGGTTCGGTTGGTACGGCTTCAACCCGTGCTCGACGCTCTCGATCATGGACAACGCAGGCGCCGGTCGCGTCGCGATGAACACCACGCTCGCCGCTTGCACCGGCGGTTTGGCTGCCGTGTTCGTGGTCTTCTTCATGGTCAAGAAGTGGGACACGGCGGCGCTGGTCAACGGCTTCCTGGCGGGCCTCGTCGCCATCACCTGCCCTTGCTACTGGGTCAGTGACGTTGGCGCGTGCATCCTCGGGGCGGTCGCTGGCGTGCTGGTGATCGCGGGCATGGAGCTGCTCGAGCACCTGCGCATCGATGATCCGGTCGGCGCGTGGCCGGTGCACGGCGTGTGCGGGATCTGGGGCACGCTGTCCTTGGGCTTGTTTGCCTGCGGCGAGTATTCCGCGGCCGGGTCGAGCCCCACCGGCGTACCTGAAGTGGTTGCCAAATCACCGCAAGCCCTGACCGGGTTGTTCTACGGCGGAGGCTGGGCCGTGCTGAAGGCGCAGTTCGTCGGCAGCGCGATCGTGTGCGCGGCAACGTTCGCTGCGGCCATGGTCATGTTCAAGGCGCTCAATGCGGTGAACATGCTGCGCGTGTCCAAGCAAGGCGAGCTCGAGGGCTTCGACCTCGATCAACATGGCGCCTCGGCCTACCCGGAGTACGTGATCTCGACGCTCACGGCGTCGCACGCGCTCGAGGGTGACGCCGTGAGTGTACCCGCGATGGCTGGAGCTGCACGGATGGCTGACGCGAAGTGAGCTAGGCCCGATCCGTAAACCAAACTTCAGCCGACGTTCGAAAGGAAGCCCGGCCGACCGCGAGGTCCGCTGGGCTTCTGTCTTTCTTTGAAGGAGCCTGTGGCATTCGTGCGCAATCCTCTTGGCCTCTGGCTTGCACTGAGGAACGCCGGACCCGCTCGACGGTTCCCTCATCCTCAAGGAGACAGACAATGATGCGTTCATATCTCGGCCGCAGCGCGGCAAAGTGGCTCGGTTGTGGCGTGCTTGCGATCTCGGCGGCTGCTTGCGCGAGCGACAAGACTCCCGCGAAAGAGCCGGTGGCCATGGGGGAAATGAGCGCGCCTGGGCCGCAGTCCCCTCAAGGCCGCCGCGAAAACGACACCACGATCGCGATCTCCGAGGACTTCCGGCGCGAATGCCAGTTGCCCAACGCGCCCAAAGAGGCGCCTCATTTCGACTACGCTGAAGCCACGCTGCACGCGCGCGGCGCCAACATCTTGGATGACGTGGCCAAGTGCTTGAGCAGCGGTCCGCTCAAGGGCCGTGTAGTCACCCTCATCGGGCGCACGGATGCGCGCGGGTCCGCCGCGTACAACAAGGAGCTATCGGCCAATCGCGCCGAAGCCGCACGGAACTACCTCGTGCAACGCGGCGTGCCCGCTGCGAACGTGCGCATCATTGCCCGCGGTGAGCAGGGCGCGCAGGGCACGGACGAAGAAACTTGGGCGCTCGATCGCCGCGTCGACTTCGAACTCGGCGATCGCAATGCAATGGGCAACGCGGCCGCCAACAATCTGAACGCCTCGCCCGATCCAGTGTTGGAGGGCACGCGCCTGCAGGCGCTCTCGCCGAACAACAATACTTCGAAGGTCAACGCCGGTAGCTACTCCGACACGGCCGAAGGCGGGCATGAAGCCGGAGCGGGCAAGGGCTCGTCGTCCGGGAGCGCCTCGGGCAGTGCGTCAGGGAGTGCGTCAGGCAGCGTCCAGGTCGGCGGCTCCAGCAAATAGCCCCGTCCCGAGCTCAAATCGGGCATGCTCGAAGCGCGCCGTGTCGGGAACAGGGCGCGCTTCGAGGTGCGTTGCAGGATCGAGAGCGCCCAACCTCACGGCATGCGCTGAGACAGCGCGCCGAGATAGTCCTTCTTCCCGAGGGGCACGCCGTTGTGACGCAAGATCGCGTAGGTGTGCGCCGAGTGGAAGAAGAAGTTCGGTTGGACGTGCTCGAAGAAGTAGTCCTTACCGGTCATCACTTTGCCTTCCCAACGCGGCTGGGTGATGGAGCGCGTGCTCGCGCCTTCGAAGTCCTTTTCCGAGTAGCCGTCGAGGATGGCGATCACGGACGCGACGCGAGCGCGGAGTTCAGCGAGTGTCTGCTCGTTGTCGGCGTGCGAGGGAACTTCTTTGCCCGTCAGGCGTGAAGAGCCGAGCTTGGCGGTGTCACACGCGATTTGCACTTGTTTCACGAAGGGCAGCTGATCGGGGGCGAGGCGGAAGTTCAAAAACAGGTTGGCGTCGAACGATTTCTCTTTGGCAAACGCTTCAGCCTTGTCGAACCAGGTGTTGAACTGGCCGAGCGTCTTTTTGAACTGCAGAATTGCGTCGTAATACATGTGCTTCCTTTTGTCGTAATGTAGCGGAAATTCAGCCAATCGACCGCACGACGCCGCCGTCGACGCGCAACGCAGCGCCGTTGATTCCGGACGAGCGCGGGCTGGCGATGAAGGCGGTCAGCGCGGCGATCTCCTCCGGCGACTCGAAGCGTTGTAGCAGTGACGAAGGGCGCACGTGTTGGAAGAAGTCGCGCTCGACTTCTTCCGGAGTCTTGCCTTGTTGTGCGGAGAGTCCCTTGACGAAGTCCGCGACGCCTTCACTCTTCGTGGGACCGGGCAAGATCGAGTTCACGGTGACGCCGGTCCCGCGCGTCGTCTCGGCCAAGCCGCGGGCCACGGCGATCTGCGCGGTCTTGGTCGTGCCGTACTGAATCATCTCGGCCGGGATTTGCAGACCGCTCTCGCTGGAGATGAACAGGATGCGCCCCCAGTTGCGACGCAGCATGGCCGGCAGGTACGCGCGCGAGAGCCGCACACCGCTCAGCACGTTCACCTCGAAAAAGTGCAGCCACTCCGCATCACTGATCTCGGCGAACGGCTTGGCTTCGAAAATGCCGAGGTTGTTGACCAGGATGTCGACGTCGGGCTCGCTTTGCACGAGCCTTTCGCAGCCCTCAGCGGTGCCGAGATCGGCCGCGACTCCGCGCACGTCCGCGTTTGCCAAACCACCATCGAGGATGGCGCGGACCGCCGCCGAGGTCCGTTGCTCCGTCCGTCCGTTCACGATCACGGTGGCCCCCTCGGCCGCGAGTGCTCGCGCAATCGCCAAACCGATGCCCGCCGTTGAGCCAGAAACAACTGCTCGCTTGCCCTGTAGTTGAAAATCCACGAGCGGAGGCATCGAGCCAGAGCTGACGGGTGTCAACGCACCAAACCGCCATAAACGCTCACAAGCACTCGATTTTGTTGACCTAATCTAGAAATCAAATTCGGGAAATCGGGTGCGACCCCCAAACAGGCCACTGGGCTCGCCCAAGCGAGGTGCTATAGGCGCTTCCCTTCTGCGGCCGGCTTCGCTACGTGCCGCACCCTAACTCCAAGCACGAGGCCAAAAAGTGGCAACCCGCATCCCGCTCGAACGCATTCGCAACATCGGTATCTCCGCGCACATCGACTCAGGCAAGACGACCCTGACCGAGCGCATCCTGTTCTACACGGGTCGCATCCACGCGATTCACGAAGTGCGCGGCAAAGACGGCGTCGGCGCCAAGATGGACTCGATGGATCTCGAGCGCGAGAAGGGCATCACCATCCAGTCCGCCGCGACTTACTGCGTGTGGACCGGCTCGCAGAAGCAGTACGACGAGTACAACATCAACATCATCGACACCCCCGGCCACGTCGACTTCACGATCGAAGTCGAACGCGCGCTGCGCGTGCTCGACGGCGCGATCTTGGTGCTCGATTCCGGTAAGGGCGTGCAGTCGCAGTCGATCACCGTCGATCGCCAGATGAAGCGCTACCACGTGCCGCGCATCGCGTTCGTCAACAAGATGGACAACCCCGGCGCGAACTACGAGCGCGTCTCCGACATGCTGAAGGAGAAGCTCGGCCACCACCCGGTGAACCTGCAGGTGCCGATCGGCTCGGAGGACAAGTTCCAGGGCATCATCGACGCCATCAACGGCAAGGCCTACTATTTCGAAGGCTCCGACGGCGAGAAGATCATCGAGAAGGATCCGCCCGCCGAGCTCGCCGAAAAGGTAAAGGAAGCGCGTGAGCTGATTGTCCAGCGTGTCGCCGACGTGGACGACGAGCTGGCCGAGAAGTTCATCAACGAAGAGCCGATCTCGAACGAAGAGCTGGTCGCCGCGATTCGCCGCGCGACGCTCGCGCTCAAGATGACGCCCGTGATGTGCGGCTCTGCCATCAAGAACAAGGGCGTGCAGCTCTTGCTCGATGGCGTGGTGAAGTTCTTGCCGAACCCCACTGAGGTCAAGAACGAGGGCCACGACCAGGACAACAACGAAGAAAAGGTCGTGATCCCGAGCGATCCGACCAAGCCGTTCGTCGGTCTGGCGTTCAAGCTGCAGCAGGACAAATACGGGCAGCTGACCTACTTCCGCATCTACCAGGGCAGCATCTCCAACGGTGACACCATCTTCAACATCTCGAACGAGCGCCGCAAGGTGCGCGTGCCGCGCATGTTCCGCATGCACTCGGACGACCGTGAAGAGATTCAAACCGCGGAAGCCGGCGACATCGTGGCCTTCTACGGCGTCGAAGCCAGCTCCGGCGAAACCTTCACCGACGGCAAGGTCAACTACACCTTGACCTCGATGCACGTGCCCGCCGCCGTGATTTCGCTCGCCGTGAGGCCGAAGGATCGCAACTCGGAAGCGAACTTCTCCAAGGCGCTCAATCGCTTCACCAAGGAAGATCCGACCTTCCGCGTCCACCAGGACGAAGAGAGCCAGGAGACGATCATCTCCGGCATGGGTGAGCTGCACCTCGACATCTACATCGAGCGCATGAAGCGCGAGTACAACTGTGACGTGATCGCGGGCAAGCCCCAGGTGGCGTACCGCGAGACCATCTCGCAGCACTCCGAGCTCGCCTACACGCACAAGAAGCAGACCGGTGGTTCCGGTCAGTACGCCAAGATCGGCGGCTACATCGAGCCGCTGCCAGCCGACGCGGTCGAAACCTACGAGTTCGTGGACGAGATCGTGGGTGGCATCATCCCGCGTGAGTTCATCCCGGCTTGCGACAAGGGTTTCCGCGAAGGCATCAAGAAGGGCTCGCTGATCGGCTTCCCGGTCGTCGGCGTGCGCGCGGTGCTCAACGACGGCGCGTTCCACGCGGTCGACTCTTCCGAGCAGGCCTTCCGGACCGCCGCGCTGATGGGCTTCCGCGAAGCGTACAGCGGCTCACGCCCGATCATCCTCGAGCCGATCATGAAGGTCGAAATCGAAGCGCCGATCGAATTCCAGGGCTCGGTCGTCGGTCAGGTGAACCAGCGTCGCGGCGTGATCCTCGAGACCAAGAGCGACGAGAACGTGACCGTGACTGCCGAGGTGCCGCTCAACAGCATGTTCGGCTACTCGACGGATCTGCGCTCCGCCACCCAAGGCAAAGGCCAATACACGATGGAATTTGCCAAGTACTCGCCCGTTCCGAAGCAGGAACAAGAAGAGATGGTCAAGAAGTTCCGCGAGCAACAGGCCAAGGAAGCCGCTGCTCGTAAGTGAACCTCCAGCTACGATGATTCACTCTCCGGAGTGAATCGGCACGACGCCTCGAAGTGCGACACTTCGAGGCGTTCGTGTTTTGTGCGCAGCGCTCGGTGAAAAGTCGAACTTTAGCCGTTGGATTGGGGGGCGCTCGCAGGGCGCACCACGCACCTCACAGGGCGCCCGAGCTGCCCGCGCCTCGGCTTCGCGCTCAGCCCGAGGCGGGAGGCACATGACCACCAAACGCGCCCGACTTGTCGCGCCACAGGCCGAGCGGCACCACCACCTCAAACCACAAGCGGCGCAGCCAGAGCCAGCGCGGGGGTTCCCAGACTCGGGGCGCGCGCTCCGACGCGGCGTCATGAATCTCGATGGTCAGCCCCGCGCGGTGCCACGCAGCGAGCGTAGCGACTAAGTCGCCGGGAACGACCTGGTGCCAGCGGATCAATATGATGCGCTCGACGCCGTGTTCGCGCAGTGTCGCGCCGGACGGGAAATCAGTACTGAAACTGAGCGAGCGATTGTCGAAATACCATTCTCCCGCGCGATTCTGGTGCCGAGACCAGTCCTCCCGTCGCTCGCGCGCTTCGAGCTGGCGTTGACGGCGCACGGCGCGGCGTACGGCGCGACGCAGCGAATCGAGCAAGAACGCGGGCGGCGCGTCGGCCGGCAGACTCATGCTCCGAAGCAGGTTCGCGGAAGCCACCAACGCTCGTTGAATGCTGCGCACATCGACGAAAGCGCAGGCGAATCCAGGCAAGGCGTTGAACAACGGCACGGGACGCATGCCGAGTTTGGCCAACGCCAACCCGGCCTGCACGCTCTGCTCGCCCGGCAGATCGACGATCAGTGCGACGCCTGGTGAAGTCCAGGTTGGCGACAGTTCGAGCTCGATCTCAGGTTCCGCCCCTGGCCCTTCGACATCACTCTCCGCGAGCGACGCGAACAACACCGGTTTGACCCAATTCGACCAGCGGGCGCCGCTCGGCGCCCACGCGTCGAACACGTCCTTCTTGTTCATGCTCCTTCCTCGACCAAGAGCGCCGTGTCGATCGCGCAGGCGTCGACGAATTGCGCCGGTGACAGGCGCAGATACGCGCCTGCGGCCCGGCCGTCGATTACGTATACGCCCAGGCAGTGCGTCATGGTCCCCAGCGGCGTGTCCAGAGGTACGACCTCGAACTCACGCTGTGCCACCCACCCACTCGGTGCCAGGAGTGCGCGCGCCCACGCAGCACGCAGGGCACCTCTGGGGGTCCACCGGCTCGAGAAAACCGCGTCGCCGCAGTTGCTGTAGCTGCCCTTGAGCACCCAGCCGTCGTCGAAACGCCGGAGCACTTCGCGCGGAGCGCATGATTCGGGCATCGAACGCGCGAACTCAGCGAGCGGAGTGCCGAGTTCGCGCCAGACGAGCGGAAAGCGCTTGCTCTCACTCAGCGCTGCGCGCGCCGGGTTGCTCACGGGCGTGACGGCACCGTGCAAGAAATGGGACCACCCCGGTTGCCCGCACTCCGGGAGCCATTCGAGCTGATAGAAGCGGAACACACCGGCAAGCGGGCTTTGGGCACTGGCAAGGAATGCGTGCCCGGAACGCCAACACAACTCGCGCGGCCCAATTACCCGCGCCTTCATGCCGCGAGCGCGCAAGGACGAGGCCAAGTAAGCCACGACCTGGGCATCTTCCAGATAGCCCGGAGCGCTAAGCAGCGCGATCTCCCCCGCCGGGTCCAGCGCGAGCGCCGCACGCGCTGCCCACGTCGAGGCGGGACCCCCGGCCAGGTGGTGCCCCGGGAACTGCTCGGCCATCAACGCGCTGAAGCCCTGCGCCTCTGAATAACCCCCGGGGACATCACTGTTGACCTCCGATACTCGCCAACCCTCACGGCTGAAATGAAAATCGAAGCGCATGACCCGTGCGAAGGACGGCGACTCAGCGGCCCCCGCCGCTCTCGAGAATTGCCGCTGCAACGCTCCTGGCAGCCCGAGCTGTTTCAACAGCAGCGGGCGCAGCAATAGCTCTCGCTCGGCGGCCTCGGTTTCCGCAGCCAACTTCTCCGCCAGACAGGCCAACTGAGCCCAATCCGCCCCGGAGATGAACACGGGGAAAGGTGCCAGGGTCGCGCGATCACCGACTTGAGGATCCCACTTGCAGTGCTCGAGCACGCAGGTTCGACGCAGCTCGGCGAAGTCCGATGCCGGAACCGGTTTCCCCACACGAAGCGGAAACGCGACACCCAATTGGCCGTCGTCAGCTTGAGTCATCACAGAAAATTGCCGGGATTCATGGCTTCTTCTCACCACCCACTGGCAAGCGAGAGCCGGCTACCCTAGGCCTATTCTAACACCCGAGTCAGGTTACACGGAGACGAACTGATGCATCTCAAGTCGTTCGGCGCTCAGGCGAGCGGGCTGCGTTTGGAGCGGATGAAAGCATCACCGCGCTACGTTGACGGGGCATTCGTCAACACCGCGCCCGTCACTCAGGGCTTGAAGAAGGGCACGGCAACCCCGACCATTACCGAGTTCTTGTGCGGCGGGCAGCGGCGCACGCCGCGCGCCCCTTTACCTGCCCACAGCCCGCTCGCGGCCTGGCAGCGAACGCCGGAAACCGGGTTGCGCGCGACCTGGCTCGGGCACTCCACCGTGCTGCTCGAAATCGACGGTGCTCGAGTGCTCACCGATCCCGTTTGGGGTGAGCGCGCTTCACCGGTGACATTCGCTGGCCCCAAGCGCTTTCAACCGGTGCCAGTCAAGGTTGCCGAGCTGCCCCGACTCGACGCGGTGATCGTCTCGCACGACCACTACGATCACCTGGATTATCCGACGATTTTGGAACTGGCCAAGCGCAACGTGCCGTTCTTCACTTCACTCGGCGTGGGCGCCCATTTGCAGGCCTGGGGTGTTCCGGCTGAGCGGATCACGGAGCTCGATTGGTGGGAACAAGCGGATGTACCGGGCACCGGCATCAGCATCAACGCAGCGCCATCACAGCACTTCTCGGGGCGAGGCCTGGGCTCACGCAACGCGACGCTGTGGTCGTCGCTGGTCGTTCGCGGTCCGAAGCACGCCGTCTTCTTCAGCGGCGATACCGGTCTCACCCCTGAATACGGCGAGATTGCCCGGCGTTTTGGCGCATTCGACTTGATCATGCTCGAGGTGGGCGCATTTCACGAGGCCTGGGGTGACATTCACCTCGGCCCGGACAACGCGTTGGAAGCGCTGCGCCTGCTCGGCGGTGGACGCTTGCTGCCCGTCCATTGGGGCACGTTCAACTTGGCGATTCACGCTTGGGATGAACCTGCCGAGACCCTGTTGCGCCTCGCACCAGAGCGCGGCGCAGATTTGCTGATGCCCATGCTGGGCGAGCCCGTGGAGCCCGCGCGCATCACCGCAGTGAAGCCCTGGTGGCGCGAAGTCACCGCACTCGAAGCGGGAGGCCCCCCTGTGGTTCCCGAAGAGCGCCCTACGTTGCCACCTCTAGCTGACGGTAGCGGCGCAGAATGGCCGATCGACTGAACTCAGCGCCCTGATTGGCCCGCAACGCGGGGAAAACCGAGCACCGTGTCCGGAGGGAGTGCGAGCGCAGGCTTGCTCATGACCGGAGGCGGAGGAGCTTCCCCCAGCTTGCGTTTCGCGAGCAAGCAGAGCAGCTCCGCTCGGCCCGAGATTCCGAGACGGTGAAACGCCGAGGCCAGCTGGTTGGCAACCGTGCGCTTCGAAGTGTCACGCAGCTTCGCCATCTCTTGATAGCTCTTGCCTTCGATCAGCAAGCGCGTGACGGCGTACTCGGCGGGCGAGAGCCACTCGACGAGCTCGCTGTCCGGACGCGCCACGCTGATGCTCTGCCGCAAGAACTGTTGATTCTGGGCGAGCAGCAGTGTGGCACCTCGTTGCGCTTCGGGGGCGTGCTTGGCGTGAGCTGCCAAGACCAGTAAGAGCGGGATGCGCGAGGGCCAGCATGACAGACCCATGAACACGAAGCAGCGCCGCAAGATCTCGGCGATGCTCGACGGACACAAGCCGAAGTCGACCGCGACCGACTTTCGTACGCCCTCGAGCAGCGCGCGCTCGAGGATCTCCGTGTCTCGCGCCGACAGACGCGCGCCCTCGACTCCGGACGATCGGTGAGTCCGAGTCACCACGACCGTACATGTCTGTTGAGTGAAATCGGTGTGTTCGATCTTGCACAGACCGCTGACCAGCTCCGTCCAGAGGGCCGAGAGACTCGCCGCCTCCTCGACGGACCGCAGGCTCGGTGATCCAATCAGCCCGGGCCCTGCCACTGCCGCCGTCGGCCAGCAGTCGTTCATGACATGATCCATTGCCTACTCCTTGGATGCTGCGTCCGGCTTCCCTGCCTTTCGCGCCTGATCCATGGATACCGGCGGGAGCCGCCTGCCGTCGATTGCAGTGGCTCGCAGTCGCCGGCGTCCTGTGCTGTAATCAAGCCCGTTTCCATGGCCGAACTGCGTGAAGACGGCGGCAAACGCAGCTGCATCCTGATGGCCGAGCACCTGATCGGTCGCGGCCCCCAATGCGCCCTGCGCTTGACTCCCAAGTACGTATCGACCCAACACGCGGTGATTCGTTGGTCAGGAAACGGCTGGGAGCTGATTGATCGCGCGAGCCGCAACGGCACGAAGCTGAACGGGGAAACAGTGGAGCCGGGCCGGGCGTACCGAATGCTCAAGGGCGCCGTCGTGAGCTTTGGTCACCCGGAGCAACGCTGGTCCCTGGTGGACGCGAGCGAGCCCCAAGCCATGGTGCTTGCTCTCGAGTCGAGCTCGGTCAGTGTCGAGAACTTCGGGATGATCGGCATTCCCTCGACGGAAAGCCCCGAAGTCACGTTGTTCAAGGACGCCGACGGGATCTGGCGCATGGAGGACAGCGAGGGCACGGTGCGCGCCCTGCGTAACGGCCAGCCCTTCGAGATCAGCGGGCAGAGCTACGTATTTTCCTGCCCCAGCTCGAATGACCTGACCGCCAGCATCGGCACGGCAATGCAGCGCGGCACGCCCACGCTCAAATTCGTGGTCTCGTCCGACGAAGACTTCGTCGAGCTGTCGATGGAATACGCCAACAAGAGCGTGGCGCTCGGCTCACGCGCTCACAACTACCTGCTACTGACCCTCGCCCGCCAAAAGCTGGCTGATTCGGCGGAGCAAATCCCCGCGGCCTCCTGCGGCTGGATGGACAAAGATCAGCTCGCCAGTGGCCTGCGCATGACGCCGCAGCAGATTGACGGCGAGATCTTTCGCATTCGACGTCACTTCGCCAGCCACGGAGTGCCAGAGGCGTCGAGCGTAGTCGAGCGCCGCGAACGCACGCGGCTGATTCGCCTGGGCCTGGACAAGGTGTTGGTCGAGCGCGGCTGAAGCGTCAGGTCTCGCTCATTCCGAACGCCTGGGCGATCAGACGATAAGAACGAATCCGGGCGGCTGGATCGTGTGCGTGACTCGCAATCATCACTTCATCAGCGAGAGTCAGCTCAGCCATCCGTTCGATCCCGCGGCGGACGGTCTCCGGCGTGCCGGTGATTTGCAGGCGACGGAATTGAGCGATCCCTGCTTCCTCCTCTGCGGAATAGCGATACGCGAGCGCTTCTTCCGGACTCGGCATGCGGCCCGCTCGTCCCGTTCGCAGCTGCGCAAACGAGAGCAGCACGCTGGAGGCCATGCGCTCCGCCGCGGCCTGCTCCTCCGCGCAGAAGACGGACAACGCCAAAATGGCATGCGGTAGCTCGAGCGCACCCGGTTGGAACCGCTCGCGATAGAGGCGCATCGGACGCTCGGCGGAATCCGGGCTGAAATGTCCCGCGAACGCAAAGCCGAGACCGAGCTCCGCCGCCAAGTTTGCGCTGTAGTCGCTGGAGCCCAAGAGCCAAATGGGCGGCAATGATACGTCGTCCGGCATGGCGCGAACTTTCGCGAAGGGGTGCCCCGCGGGCAGCGAATCACCACCGAAACCAGTGAGTTCGGCGAGCTGAGTCAGGAAATCCTCCGCGAGCGGCGCGCTGCGCGAGCGGCGGAGTGCCACAGCGGTCAGCTGGTCAGTGCCTGGAGCGCGGCCGATCCCGAGGTCGATTCGCCCAGGATGCAGGGCTTCCAGCAGGCGGTACGATTCGGCCACCTTGAGTGATGCATGGTTGGGCAACATCACCCCACCCGCGCCCAGCCGCACACGCTCCGTCACCTGGCCCACGTGCGCGATCATGATTTCGGGTGTGGTGGTGGCAATGCCAGGCATGTTGTGGTGCTCGGCGTACCAGAGCCGCCGGTAGCCGAGGCGGTCGACCGCGCGCGCGAGCTCGACCGCGCCCTTCAATGCGGCGGCGCTCGTGCTGCCACTGGAGAGGGGTACCAAATCGAGAACGGAGAGCGGCAGGGTGTGCGGCATTGGATGTTCAGGAGAGTCGGGCACGGGCACGGAACAGGAACATGCGGCCGAACTAGGGGTAGCGCTAGTGGGGGGCGTGATACTCTGCGAGAGTGACGAAGCTGGTTTTGACGGCAGAATTGGTCGAATACATGGAAAGCGGTGTATCGCTTCTGGTCGGCAGCCGGGATGCCGCGCTGCGTCCCGCGAGTGCGCGCGGGTTTGGCGTCGCGGTCGATGCAGCGAGCGGTACGGCGACGGTATTTCTGGCGATGGCAGGCGGCGAGGTCACGCTGAGCAACCTGCGGAACAACGCTCAGATCGCGCTCACTTTGTCACGGCCGCTCGATCATCGCTCGCTGCAAGTGAAGGGGCACGTCTTGGACATCGGCGAAACGAGTGAGGCTCAGCGCCGCATTCAGGATCGCTATTTTTCGCTTTTTTGCGAGGGACTGGTGCTCAGCGGCCATCAAGAGAAGTTGCTGCGGCGTATTCGCTACTATCCGAGTCACGCGGTGCGCTTTCAGATCGAGAGCATGTTCGACCAGACCCCTGGACCCGGCGCCGGGCGGAAGGCTTCGGTGGCTCCATGATTGCGCTCGCCGACCTGCAGCGCTGCTTCGCCGGGGTGCTGCCGTCGATCATCACCACATGCTCGCGCAGCGGTGTCCCGAACGTCACCAACTTGAGCCAAATCTTTCGCGTGGACGAGCGACGCATCGCGCTGTCTTGCCAATTCTTCAACAAGACCAAGCAAAATGTAGCTGAAAATCCGTACGCGAACGTGGAGGTGATCGATCCACTCACGCTCCAAATGTACGATCTCGATCTGCGCTTCGATCATTCGCAGACCAGCGGACCGCTGTTCGACAAGATGGCGACTCGCGTGCAAGCCATCGCGTCGCACACGGGCATGCTCGGAGTGTTCAAACTGTTGTCGGCGGACGTGTACGAGGTGCTCGCGATCCGTGAGGTCGAGGGTCTGATCGGGCCGCCGCTTTCCGACCACGACTCGGACTCGGAAGAAGCGCCGATGTCCTTGCGTACCGAGCTGCGTGCGCTGAGTGTCGTGACCGAGCGGCTGCGGCACGCGACGGACCTCGATGGCTTACTCTCGACGCTGCTCGACGCCTTGCGTGACGAGCTGAATTTCGAGCACACCATGCTGCTCTTGCCGGACGAAACCGGTAAGCGGCTCGTTTCACTAGCGAGTCGCGGTTACGGTGAAACTGGGATCGGCGCGGAAGTGCAGGTCGGGGACGGCTTGATTGGCACGGTGGCACAAACCCAGCAGACCATCCGCATCACCAACGTCTCGGCCTCGCTCAACTACGGGCGCGCGGTTGGACGCACGGCGCAGGGTCATGGCACACACGCTCCCGCCGCAGAAATCCCACTGCCGGGCCTGCCAGACGCGCAGAGCCAATTGGCGATTCCGCTGCTCTCCCACGGGCGCTTGGCCGGCGTTCTGGCGGTCGAAAGCAAGGATTCTCTCGGCTTCGAAGAGTGGCACGAGACGTTCCTCGACGTGATCGGGCATCAACTAGCGATCGCCATCGAGAACATGATGCTGCGCGCCGAGGCAGAGGAGGCACAAGCCGTCACGCGTTCGGCGCTCGCGCCCGCCCCGGCAAAGACGCCGCGAGTGCTCAAGCTTTGCTTCTATCGGAAGGATGATTGCGTATTCGTCGATGACGAGTACCTGATTCGAAATCTGCCCGGCCGCATCCTGTGGAAGATCTTGCGCAGCTTCGTGGATGACTCGCGCGCCGAGTTCAGCAACCGCGAGCTGCGCCTCGACCCAACGCTCGGCCTCCCGCCGATCAAGGACAACCTCGAGAGTCGCTTGATCTTGCTGCGCAAGCGGCTCGAACAAAAATGCCCGGACCTGCGCTTGGTGCCCAAGTGCCGCGGCCAATTCCGGCTGGAAACGAGCTGCACTTTGGAGTTGATCGAAAAGGACTCCAGCTGAACGTGCCCCGCCGAAGGTGAGCTGACCGTCGCTTCCACGCTACTTATTCGGGATCGCCCGCAGTTCTTGCAGGATCTCGGGCTGAATGCTCGCGAGGTGAAGGTCTTGTTGTGGGAAAGGAATGTCGATCTTCTCTTGCACGAAGCGCTTGTTGATCGCGACCGTGAGCTCGCTACGAACCGTCACCGAGTCGTCGAAGATGACCCAGGCTTGAAGTTGAAAATCGAGCGAGTTCGTGCCGTGCCGCACGAAAATCGCGCTGGCCGCGGGCTCCCGGAGCACCATGGGATGGGCACGTCCGATCTCGATCAGCAGCCCGAGCACGCGCTCCGGATCGGTGCCGTACGCGACGCCGATGTCGATTTCTAGCCGGCGCTTCTGGTCCGACATGGTCCAGTTGATGACTTGATCCGCGATCAATTTGGCATTCGGTACAATCACTTCGGCGCCTTGCCCCGTGCGCACGGTGCTGGCCCGAAACCCGATCGAGCGCACCTCACCGATCAGATCGCCCATCTGGATCTTGTCGCCCACTTTGATCGGACCGCCGAAAAGCAGCAATAGGCCGGCGATGAAGTTTTGCACCACGTTCTGTAAGCCGAACCCGATGCCCACGCCGAATGCGCCAGCGAGCACGGTAAATTTGCCGAGCGCGATGCCGGCGGCCGCAAGCGCCAGGAAAAAGCCGAACAAGAGCACGACGTAGTACACCGTGAGCGAGGCGACCTGGGCCGTGCTGGCGCTCAGATCCAGACGCGATACGATGTCTTCTTCGAGTAGCAAGCGCACGAGCCGAGCTAGGCCGACCGCGAGCAACGCGCCCAGCACGAGAACCACCACCTCGCCGACCGAGACGTTCAGGGTTCCGAGCTGGAGCGAAGCGCCGAACACTCGGTGCGCGAGACGCCAAGCGCCGTTCCCCAGCGTCAAATAGTCGAGCGACCAGGCGGCCCACAATAGCCAGGCGATGCGCCCGAGCCAGCGCGAGACGGCTTTGACGATCGCAGTGCGATTCTTGCGCACCGCGTTCAGACGACCGAGCAGAGCCGCCTGCGTGAGTACCCACACCGTTCCGCCCGCAGCGTCGAACGCCGCGGCCAGGATGAACGCGAGGTACATCGACACCAACACGCCGCCGCCGAGGATTTCGGCGAGGCTACCGAAACCAATGAGGGCCGCGAGCCCTCCCACCGCCGCGCCCGTGAACCACAACCCGATGACGCTTCGCAACCAAGCGCGGGCGCGCGCCGCGCGCGGAAGCGTTTCCCAACGTCGGTCGCGCAACAAGGCTCCGAGCGCGAGAGTGGCGAAAATCAGCTCCACGGTGAGGATGAAGCGTTCGAGAGGCGCGATCTCGACGACGAACAGTCGCAGCGCATCGAGCAGCATGAAGGCGACGAGCACGTAGCCGGCTCGCAGGAGCTCCGGCTCGAGGATGCGCGGAAACAAGACGAGCGCGGCCGAAACCGCCAGCGAATAGACGACCAGCACCGCCATCGTCGGAATCGCGTCGTAAAAAGCAGAAGTAGCTACCGTACCGAGCAGTAGAGTCGTCGCCAGCGGGTGCTCGACCAAACGTCGCGCCGTGCTCCCTTCGCGCTCGTCACCGACCCATTCGGCCCGGTGCGCGCGCAGCCCCAGTACTCCCGCCAAGAGCAGCGCCATGAAGAGCACTTGTGAGAGCAGTTGGTCTCCGCTGGCGACCAGGAACAACCATCCCATGTGCAACATGTGGCGGCTCGCGTTCCGAACCGAAGCCAAGGGATCTCGCAGTTCGGACAGCTCGCGCAGCGTGCCGAGCAATGTCACGTCACGCTTCGGCGCATCGCGCCACAAACTCGGTCCACTCCGATCGACGCCGCGCAAGAAAGAGTCGAGTACGTCGCGCATTTCGGCGAGCGACGCCTGAAGCGGAATCATCACCGCATCGGGGCGCGAGACGCTCAGCTCGGTGCTTTGTGCTTCCTGCACGACTCGACTGGTCTGTTGGCGGATCTCGGGCGCAACGTCCGGGCGGAGCGCGAGTTCGTCGGCTCGCCGCCAAAATTCCAGCAGGTCGGCTAGTCGTTGTCGCCCGGTCGCGAGTGTGTTGGCGGTCTGTCGCGCAGATGTTTGCCAGCGGGTGAGCTGTGCGTCGTCCTCGATGAACGCGAAACGGAGGTCGCGCGTCCAGGCACTACGACGCGAGCGCTCCAGGTCCACTTCTGCCGTCGCGACGCGCGTCTTGAACTCCTCGAGCCGTCCGGGCAGCTCGCGGGAAAGACGATCCAGCTCGGCTGGCACGCGCGCCTGCGAGGCAATTCGAGAAAGCTCGCGCAGGGCCGCCTGGGCGCGGTTGATCAGCTCTGGCGCCGACTTGATGGCGTCCTCCGGCCGCACCGTGTCCTTGGCGCGCGACGCCCCGAGGATTGGCCCGTCCATCTTCGACCTGGAATCGAGCGCGTTGTCGAGCTCCGCACCGCCGAGGGTGCAGCCAAGCAACACCGAAAAACAAAGGCAGCACAGCCAATGCAGGGAATGGAGTGCCAGGCGGGATGCCCACCGGTTCGACCGAGCTGCTCGCGGAGAAGCGTAAATCATGCCCGAAACTCGCCTGTTGCCCCACGCGCGTACCATTGTCCTACCCCGGACGATAGCGCGGGGCTTTCCCGGAGCTGGAAAATTGCGGGGTCAGACGAGTCAAAGCTCACCTTTTCCGGGTCCGCTCGGGAAGCTATGCATTCGGATGGGCTGTGAAGCGTGATTGACGGATCCAAGGGTGGGGCGCGCAGCCCGCTACGCCCGAACGAAGCGCTGGGCGTCCGTGAAACGGAGGATGGTGGGAAATGGCCAAGCTGAACCGAAGAATCTTCTTGCGAGGTCTTGGCGGCGCCGCCGTCGCAGCGCCGTTCTTGAGCTCTCTGTTCGAGCGCTCGGCGCGAGCCGCTTTCGTCGCGCCCAAGCGCACGATCGTGATGTTCACGCACTATGGGTGCATCACCAACAAATGGTTCCCCTCGAAGCTCGACGGCGAGCTGACCGCGGAGGACTTGAAGCCGACGACGCTCGCGCCCTTGGCGCCCTACGCGAAGAAGCTGCTCATGCCGCGCGGCATCCGCACCATGAATGAATGGACGGTGAACAACAAAGGCGCCGGCAAGGGTCTCGGGCAGGGCAATGACATGCACGTGCAGGGCGCCGGCTCGCTCTTCACCTGCCAACCGCTGACTCCGAACAGCAACGATCCTTTCAGTTTCGATCAGGCGACCAAGTTCAGCCCCATGCCGATAGGGCCATCGCTCGATCACGTCATGGCCAATCAGCTGAGTCCCGACGGAGCGCCGCTGTTATTGAACGTGGCAGGCGTCGCGCGGGAGAGCGCCCAATCGGCCATCTCGTACAAAGCCGCGGAGACTACATTTCCGAGCTTGAACGCCACCAGGGCTTACACCCAGCTCACGGGACTGTTCGACGACGGCAGTCCGATGAATGCGGACACCTGGGCAGTCACCAAGGGCAAAACGATCACCGATATCGTGAAGCACGACTTGGAAAGTCTTGCCCGTCGGGACATGAGCAAGTCAGACAAGGACAAGCTCAATGCTTGGATGGCGCTCACCAACGATCTCGGAAGGGTGATCGCCAATTCGCAGTGCGGGCAAGCACAAGCAGCGAAACTCGGCGCCTCGAACCCGCTCGCTACCGGCACTAGCACCGACGGCGACGTCCTGACCCGTCGCATCAACGACTCGATGGACAACGCGGACCTGTACGCCGCAATCGCCACGCTCGCTGCCGCCTGCAACGCCAATCCCGTGATCTTCCTGAAGTTCCCCAGCAACTTCATTTTCAAGGGTTTGGGCATCTCCGCTGACTCACACAATCTGTCTCACCGCCTCGACAACGCGAATATGAGCGGCCCTTGCGTGCCCAACGCCGTCGAAAACCTGCTCAAGATTGACGGCTATTACGCGCAAAAGTTCGCCAATTTGGTGCGCATGCTCGACAGCATCAACGAGGGCGACGCGACGTTGCTCGACAACTTGACCGCGGTTTGGCTGAGCGATTTTTCCGACGGCTGTGCACACAACCAGAACAACCTCCCGATCATCCAAGCAGGCAGTAGCGGCGGCTACTTCAAGACCGGCAAGGTCATCGACCTCGACCCTGGTTCGGGTGCGACGCCCGAGATCATGCTCGGGCGGAGTCTGTCCCAATGCACGGAGGGCACGACCACCATGGCGGACGGCGTGAGCAAGGGCACCGGGACCGAGCCCATGTACGGCAATGCGCCCGTGAACAAGTACTTCTGCAACCTCATGAACGCCATGGGGATCAAGGCCGGCGCTGACGGTTTCCCGGCCAAGGATGGCCCCGCCAGCGAGGTCACTCACTACGGCTACTCCGACCGCACCGAAGACTTCTGCGGCGGCGCGGGCGCGGTCCCGGGCGCGGGCATCCACGATCCGGGAGCGTTCGGCCTCCTCAAAGCCTGATGGGTGGCAACATGATCCAGCTGAATCGGCGAATCTTTTTGCGAGGGCTGGGAGGCGCGGTCGTTGCAGCGCCGTTTCTCGGCTCGCTGTTCGAGCGCTCCGCGCGAGCCAACTTCGTCGCGCCCAAGCGCACGATCGTGATGTTCACGCACTATGGGTGCATCACGAACAAGTGGTTCCCAGCCAAGCTCGATGGCGAACTGACGGCCGAAGATCTGGCGCCCACGACGCTCGCCCCGTTGGCTCCGTACGCGAAGAAGCTGCTCATGCCTCGCGGCATCCGCACCATGAACGAATGGACGATGGACAACAAGGGCGCAGGGCACGGCCTTGGCCAGGGCAACGACTTTCACGTCAACGCGACGGGCTCACTCTTCACCTGCCAGCCGCTGACTCCCAACAGCAACGATCCCTTTAGTTTCAACCAAGGGACGAAGTTCAACGCCATGCCCATCGGTCCATCGCTGGATCACGTGATGGCCAAGCAAGTCAGCCCGGGTGGCGCGCCACTCCTGATGAACACGACCGGGGTCACCCGAGAGGGCGCTCAAGTGGCGATCTCTTTTTCGGCCGCTGAAACCATGTTTTCCGGAGTTACCGCGGCCCAGGCGTACAGCAAGCTGACCGGCTTGTTCGATCCGAACGACTCGATGAACGGCGATACCTGGGCAGCCGTGAAAGGCAAAGCGATCACCGACCTCGTCAAAGATGATCTGAGCCACCTCGCGCGCCAGGACATGAGCAAGTCGGACAAGGACAAGCTCAAGGCGTGGATGGATCTCACCAACGATCTCGGAAAGGTGATTGCGACCTCGCAGTGCGGGCAAGCCTTGGCGACCAAGCTCGGCGCGTCGAACTCACCCGCCACGGGCAGTGGCGACGTCCTGACCCGACGCATCAACGACTCGATGGACAATGCGGACTTGTATGCGGCGATCGCTGCGCTGACGGTTGCGTGCAACGCCAATCCCGTGGTGGTGCTGAAGTTCCCGCCGAATTTCACATTTTCGGGTTTGGGCATCAACGCGGACTCAGACAATCAGGCTCACCGCTTGGACGGCCCGAACATGCAGGGTAACTGCGTAGCCAACGTCATCGACAACTTGCTCAAGATCGACGGCTACTACGCGCAAAAGTTCGCCAACCTCGTGCGCATGCTCGACAGCATCAACGAGGGCGATGGAACCGTGCTCGACAATACCATCGCGGTGTGGATGAACGAATGTTCGGATGGCTGCGCGCACAACCTGAACAACGCCCCCATCATCCAGGCGGGTAGCGGCGGTGGCTACTTCAAGACCGGCAAGATCATCGATCTGGACGCCGCTTCCGGCGCAACGCCGGAAATCATGCTCGGTCGCAGTCTCTCCCAATGCACGGACGGCACGGACATGATGGTCGACGCCGTCCACAAAGGCACTGGCACCGATCCCAAGTACGGCAACGCACCGGTAAACAAGTACTTCTGCAACATCATGAATGCCATGGGTATCAAGGCCGACAAAGACGGCTTCCCCGCCCAGGACGGCTCCGCGAGCGAAGTCACTCACTACGGCTATTCCGACCGCACCGAGGACTTCTGCGGCGGCGAGGGCGCCGTTCCGGACGCGGGCATTCACGATCCGGGCGGATTCGACCTGCTCAAAGCCTAATCAGCCGCGACATGCCACACCTTCACCGACGAATCTTTCTGCGAGGACTCGGCGGCGCCGTCGTCACCGCACCGTTCCTTGGATCCTTGTTCGAGCGCACGGCGCGCGCGCAAGCCGCGCCCAAGCGAACCATCGTGATGTTCACGCACTTTGGTCACATCACCAACAACTGGTTCCCCGCCAAGCTCGACGGCGAGCTGACGGCACAGGATCTTGCGCCGACCACCCTCGCACCGCTGGCAGAGCATGCCAAAAAGCTGCTGATTCCACGCGGGATCCGCACCATGAACGAGTGGACCCAGGACAACAAGGGCGCGGGGCACGGCCTCGGTCAAGGCAACGATGTTCACCTGCAGAGCGCCGGTTCGCTACTCACTTGCCAGCCAGTCAGTCCGAACAGCAATGATCCGTTCAGCTTCAACACGGCGACACGCTTCAACGCCATGCCCATTGGACCATCGCTCGACAATGTGATCGCCCAGCAATTGAGCCCCGGAGGAACGTCCCTGTTGCTCAAGGTCGGAGGCGTTGCGAACGACACTGCTATGTCTGCCATCTCCTATACGGGCCGCGACGCCATCAAAAAGGGAGTCGACGCAGCGCAGGCATTCAGCACGCTCACCGGGCTATTCGATCCGAACAGCCCGATGAACGGCGACACCTGGGCGGTCAGCAAGGGCAAAGCGATCACCGATCTCGTCAAGGACGATTTGAACCAGCTGGCGCGGCAGGACATGAGCAAGGCCGACAAGGACAAGCTCGCCGCCTGGATACAGCTCACCAATGAGCTCGGAAAGGTCGTTGCTGCGTGTAGCCAAGATTTGGCGCTGCAGCTCGGCGCTTCGAACCCAATCAACGACGGCCCCGACGGCGATGCCGTTACGCGCAAGGTCACTGACTCGATGGACAACGCCGACGTCTACGCGGCAATCGCCGCGCTCAGCGTCGCCTGTAACGCCAATCCGGTGGTCGTGTTGAAGTTTCCGACGACTTTCTTCTACAGCGGCCTCGGGATCGCGACCAACTCGGACAACCTGGCTCACCGGACGTCCACTGGCGATTTGACGGGGAAACCCTGCGTCCCGAACGTCGTCTCCGACCTGCTGAAGCTCGACGCCTACTATGCGCTCAAGTTCGGAAACCTGGTACGGATGCTCGACGGCATGACCGAGGGCGACGGAACGGTGCTCGACAACACGGTCACGGTTTGGCTGAGCGATTGCTCGGATGGTTGCGCGCGTAACCTGAACAACTCCACCATCATCCAAGCGGGCAGCGGCGGCGGCTACTTCAAGACCGGCAAGATCATCCACCTCGATGCCGCTTCGGGTGCAACCCCCGAGCAGATGCTCGGCCGCAGTCTGTCCCAGTGCGTGGAGGACACGAACGCGATGGTCGACGGGCTCAACAAAGGCACCGGCACGGACCCCAAGTACGGCAATGCGCCCGTAAACAAGTACTTCTGCAACATCATGAACGCCATGGGCTTGAAGGCGGATGAAGACGGCTTCCCCGCCAAAGACGGCCCCGCCAGCGAAGTCACTCACTACGGCTACTCGGACCGCACCGAAGATTTCTGTGGCGGCGAGGGCGCCGTCGAAGGCGTCCACATCCACGACCCGGGAGGCTTCGACCTCCTCAAAGCTTGACGGTAAACCCCATGATCCAGCCTAATCGAAGGGTATTCTTGCGCGGCCTGGGTGGCGCGATCCTCGCTGCGCCATTCCTGGGCTCCATGCTCGAGCGCTCAGCGCGCGCTCAACCAGCGCCCAAGCGCACGATCCTGATGTTCACGCACTGGGGTCACATCACGAACAATTGGTTCCCCGCGAAGCTCGACGGCGAGCTCACCGCCGAGGATCTCGCAGCCACGACGCTCGCGCCGCTGGCCCCGTTCGCGAAGAAGCTGGTCATGCCACGCGGCATCCGCACCATGAACGAATGGACGGTGGACAATAGGGGCCCGGGGCACGGCCGCGGGCAAGGCAACGACAACCACACCCAGCTCGCGGGTTCGATCCTCACTTGCCAGCCAGTCAGTCCGAACAGCGATGACCCGTTCAGCTTCAACCAAGCGACGAAGTTCAACGCCATGCCCATCGGTCCCTCACTGGATCACGTGATCGCCAAGCAGCTGAGTCCAGCGGGAACGCCGTTGCTCTTGAACGTCTGGGGCAGCACGAAAGAGAGTTCGCAATCGGCAGTCTCGTATTCGGCGCGTGACACCATCTTCGGCGGCACGACCGCGTCGGAGGCATTCGCCAAGCTCACGGGACTGTTCGATCCCAATGCCCCAGTGAATGGCGACACCTGGGCCGCTGCCAAGGGCAAAGCGATCACCGACCTCGTCAAAGACGATCTGAGTCGGCTCATGCGGCAAGACATGAGCAAGGCCGACAAAGACAAGCTCGCCGCCTGGATGCAGCTCACCAACGACGTCGGGAAAGTGATCGCGGCCAATCAATGCAACCAAGATCTCGCGCTGAAGCTCGGCGCATCGAACGCGATCGCGGTCGCAACGGGTGACGGCAGCGATTCGCTCACTCGCAAAGTGAATGATTCGATGGACAACGCCGACGTGTACGCTGCCATCGCCGCGCTCAGCGCGAGCTGCAATGCAAACCCGGTGATTCTCCTCAAATTTCCGGGCAATTTCGTGTATTCCGGGTTGGGCATCCATGCCGACAACGACCTCTTGGCGCACCGCCTCACCTCTGCCGGAATGCAAGGCCCCTGCGCCGAAAACGTCGTCGCCGACTTACTGAAGATCGACAGCTACCACGCGCTCAAGTTCGCGAATCTCGTACGCATGCTCGACAGCATCGACGAGGGCGATGGAACGGTGTTGGACAACACCGTCGCGGTGTGGCTGAGCGATTGTTCGGACGGTTGCGCGCGCAACTTGAACAATGCAACCATCATCCAAGCCGGCAGCGGCGGTGGCTACTTCAAGACCGGTAAGATCGTTCATCTCGACGCGGCTTCGGGCGCGACGCCCGAGCAGATGCTGGGTCGAAGCCTCGCGCAGTGTACGCCGGACACGACGAATCAGGTCGACGCCGTTAGCCAGGCCACTGGAACCGACCCCAAGTACGGCAACGCGCCCGTGAACAAGTATTACTGCAACATCATGAACGCGATGGGGTTGAAGGCAGACAAAGCCGGTTTCCCCCTCAAAGACGGCCCTGCCGACGAAGTCACTCACTTCGGATATTCCGACCTGACCGAGGACTTCTGCGGCGGCGAAGGCGCCATGCCCGCCGCCATTCACGATCCGGGCGGATTCGACCTGCTCAAAGCCTGACCTCGGAGCGCCAATGCGACCGTTGAATCGCCGAATCTTTTTGCGAGGCCTGGGCGGTGCCGTCGTCGCTGCGCCCTTCTTGAGCTCTCTTTTCGAGCGCTCCGCGCGAGCGCAAGCAGCCCCGAAGCGGACCATCGTGATGTTCACGCCCTATGGCTGCATCACGAATAAGTGGTTCCCTGCAAAGCTCGACGGCGATCTCCTCGCTCAAGATTTGGAGCCCACGAGCCTCGCGCCGCTCGCCCCCTACGCGAAGAAGCTGCTCATGCCGCGCGGCATTCGCACCATGAACGAGTGGACCGCAAACAACAAGGGGGCCGGGCAAGGCCGCGGACAGGGCAACGACTGGCACACGCAAGTCATGGCTGCGGCGTTCACCTGCCAACCCGTTTCGCCCAATAGCAACGACCCGTTCAGCTTCAACCAGGCGACGAAGTTCAATGCCACGGCCATCGGTCCTTCGCTGGATCACGTGATGGCCGAGCAGCTGAGTCCGTTGGGCGTCCCACTGCTATTGAACGTCGGCGGTCAATTGAAAGAAGGGGCAACCGGCGCGATTTCGTACTCCGCAGCAAACACCATCTTTCCTCCGCTGTCCGCGCAAGAGGCGTTGAGTCAGCTCACCAATTTGTTCAGTCCGGGGCAGCCCACTCCGGACGATTGGCAAATCGCCAAGGGCAAATTGATGGCCGACATCGTCAAAGACGATTTGGCCGCTCTGCGGCGCCAAGACATGAGCAAGGCGGATCGGGAAAAGCTGACCGCTTGGGTCGAGCTGACGAACCAAATGGTGCTCTTCACGTCGGAGGGGCAATGCGCCGAAGCGACGGCGAAAAAGTTGGGCGCTTCGCTCCCGCTCGGCGGCGGCAGCGACGGCGACGTCGTCACCCGCGCGGTCAACGCCTCGATGGACAACGCCGACGTCTACTCGGCAATCGCCGTCCTCACCGCGTTGTGCAACGCAAATCCGGTCATCTTCTTGAAGTACCCGAGTGACTTCGTCTACGCGGGCCTCGGCATCACCGTCAGCGCCGACGTTCTCGCTCATCGCGTCGGCAGCTCCAACTTGTCGGGGCCCTGCGTGCCCACCGCCGTGCCTGATCTGTTGAAGCTCGACAGCTACTATGCGCTCAAGTTCTCCAAATTGGTCGCGATGCTCGACAGCGTGCCCGAGGGCGACGGAACCGTGCTCGACAACTCGACCGCGGTCTGGATGAACGAGTGTTCGGACGGTTTGGCTCACAACCTGAACAACGCGCCCATCATCCAAGCGGGTAGCGGTGGCGGCTACTTCAGGACCGGGCAGATCATCAACCTCGACGCCGCTTCGGGCGCAACCCCCGAGCAGATGCTCGGCCGTAGCCTCGCCCAATGTGTCGAGGGCACCGACATGAAAGCCGATGGCGTCAACCAAGGAACGGGCACCGACCCCAAATACGGCAACGCGCCCGTGAACAAGTACTTCTGCAATCTGATGAACGCCATGGGCCTGAAAGCGGACGAAAGCGGCTTCCCCGCCAAAGACGGCCCAGCCAGCGAGGTCACTCATTTCGGATACTCCGATCGCACGGAGGACTTCTGCGGCGGCCAAGGCGCCGTCCCATCCGCGAAGATTCACGACCCGGGTGGCTTCGAGCTCCTCAAGGCCTGATCGCAAATACGCAGCACCGAACTGAGAGCGTCGAATTTGATTGGGGCACGCGCCCCGCACAGGGCGGCAGATGGAGAAATCCGCGGATCCCGACCCGCCATCTACGACTCGAAGGCCACACGTTCGGGCGGCGGCGTCGAGCGATCTGGACTTCGACCTGACATACCCGTGACACCCCGAGCGCGAGTTCGTCGCAATGAGGGCGACGTAGCCCGTGAACGCCGCTCCCTAGCAAGAACACGGCCGCAGCCGCGGAGCGGGTCCAAATCGGCATTTTCTCAGGCACTCTGCGGGGGGACCGACCGCGACGCGAGCGCCCGAGCGCGAAGCACGATCGCCACGTGTTCGCCGCCTGCTTGCGATGGCAAGCTGGAGGAGTAGTCTGAGAGCGCAGGAGGATCCGATCATGAGCAGCCGTAAGAAGCCTGTCGTCCGCCGCGATGCAACCGGCCACCTCGATCCGGAATATGAACGCAAGCTGCTGGAGGCATCTGGCGGAAATCGCGCTCGCGACGGCGAGAGCCGCGCGTTCATCGACGGCGCAGCACGTGAGGAGCTTTCCGAGGAACTCGGGGAAGCGTTCCTCCAAGCAGCAACGTCTGGTGAAGATGCCGAGCTCGAACGCCGTGAGAGCGTCATTCCGGAAGAGTCCGGGGGTCCGTTCGTGCCGTCCACCGCAGGCCAGGAGTTCGCGGGCGGCACCGATGAATCGAATATCGCAGAAGCGACTCGCGAGGCGCTGCCTCGGACCTCCAAAGCCGAGGTCTGAAAAAGTCTCAGCGCATGCGGAACTCCGCGCGGCCGCCCGCAAGCAGCGAAATCACGCCTCCGGAGCTGTTCGCGCGGCGTCGCGAGTTCATCAAGTCGGGCGCGCTGTTCGTCGGGACCAGCGCGGCGTTCGGAGCTGGGCTCACTTCGCTATCCAGCTTGGGCAGCGCCGATCCACCGGCGACACCCCCACCCTTACCAGCAGCGCCTGGTGCCGCACCGTGGCGCGTCGATAGGCGTGGTCAGTTTGCGACGAGTGAAGCGCCAACCTCGTACCAGGACATCACGACCTACAACAATTACTACGAGCTCGGCTTCTCGAAGTCCGAGCCCGCGACGCTCGGCTTTCGCATCAAAACGCGACCGTGGACGGTGCGGATCACGGGTGAAGTCGAGCAAGAGCACACGCTCGACATCGACACCCTGATCCGCTGGTTTGGCTTGGAAGAGCGCGTCTATCGCATGCGCTGTGTGGAAGCTTGGTCGATGGTCATTCCCTGGCTCGGCGTGCCACTGGCCGATTTGGTGAAGAAGCTCGGGCCGACGTCGCGCGCCAAATACGTGCGCTTCACGACTTTGCTCGATCCGGAGCAGCTACCGAACCAAGAGAGCCGAGTCTTGAGCTGGCCGTACGTCGAGGGCCTGCGCATCGACGAGGCGACCAACCCACTGGCCTTCTTGGCACTCGGCTTGTACGGCGCGCCCCTGCCAGGTCAGAACGGCGCGCCGCTGCGCTTGGTCGTGCCGTGGAAGTACGGCTTCAAAGGCGCAAAATCCCTGGTTGAAATCCGCTTTCAAGAGCACGAGCCCGAGACCACTTGGAGTCGCGCCGCTCCCTCCGAATACGGCTTCTACGCCAACGTGAATCCAGAGGTCGACCACCCGCGTTGGAGCCAAGCCAGCGAGCGACGCATCGGCGAGCTTTCACGGCGCAAGACGCTTCCCTTCAACGGCTATGCCGAGCAAGTCGCCGACCTTTATCGAGGCATGAACCTCGCGCGGTACTTCTGAGTGGCCAAATCCAAGCTCTCCTGGCTCGTACCCGCGACGGTCACCGGAGCCCTAGTCCCATTTTCGTCGATTGCTTGGCGATGGTCGCAACATCGGTTGGGAGCCAATCCGATCGCTACGGCCCTGAATCAGATCGGCCTGCTCGCGCTGATATTCTTGATAGCGTCACTGTCTTGCACGCCGCTCAAGCTCGCGCTTGCGTGGACTTGGCCTTTGCGCGTTCGTCGCACGCTGGGCCTGTGCGCCTTCTTCAGCGCGCTACTTCATTTCTTGGTGTATCTAGTCTTCGACCAAGGAATGGCGATCCCGACGGTGCTCGAGGACGTGCTCAAGCGACCGTTCATTGCCCTAGGGTTTGCAGCGCTCGTGATGCTCGTGCCGCTGGCCCTCACGTCCACCAAGCGCAGCGTGTTGCGCCTCGGATTTCGGCGTTGGCAATTGCTTCATCGCTTGGCCTACTTGATCGGTGTCCTCGCAGTGCTGCACTTCTACCTGCGGGTGAAGGCCGATCATACCCAGCCAATCATGTATGGGCTCGTGCTGGCCCTTGGCTTCTGCTTGCGTGGCGCGGCGAAGCTGAAGAGCGCTCGCACCGCGCGCATCCGAGCCGGCGGCACGCGGCCCGAGTCGGTTTGAGCCGCTCGGACTCGTTACCAGGCGACGGCGGCAGCGCCCGCTACTTGCCGCGCTGCGCGCAGACGACGACTTCCAGATCCGCGCCAGCGGGCGCTTCCGAGCTGGGCCCGCTTTGACAGACGGCTTCGGGCACTGCCGAGGCTGGCGCGGGCTTGGGCGCGAAGCGCACGTCGACGACCCACACCGCCATCGCCAGAGCAAACACGATTTGTGCAGAATTAGGCATGGTGACCTGCTTTCGGCTCGGCGCAGCGAACGCGCCGGGCGCAGCCTGGGGTCAGCTGAAAGATCTGGGCGACGAATCCCAGCAGGCCCTCGGGGCGAACCCGCGGGCGACGAAGCTGACGGACGCCGGAGACTTCGACCTCTTCGTCTTCGAGTAGTCGTTCGAACTCCGCCCGCGTAGTGGGGCCAGTCCGAACGACTTGGATCCCCGGCGGAACGAAAAGCGGACGACCCGCATGCGCTGTAAGTGCCATCTCCGACACCATTAGTTTACGAAAATGTCACCTTGAGTCAACGAGATGACACGCAATTGTCACAATTATCAGCATGCGCTGACCGGCGAGAATCGCTAGCGGCTCGCAGGCGCTACGGACTCAATGCGTTGCGAACGTGAGCCACTCGACGAGCGGCACCGCGAGCTTTGCGTGGGTGACCAGCCATGGGCTGAACTTGGGCGACGCCAGGATCCCTTTCGGCAATTCCGGAAACCCGACGGTAAGACCTTTGCGCAACAAGTGCTCGGCGCGCGGATGATCCACATCGTAGCCTTTGGGCATTCGCTTGTAGGACTCGTACGAGTGGACGCTGAAGCCTTTCTTGCTCAGCGCGGCGAGCAACTTCGTCAGCTCCTTGCCGCGCTTGTCGTCGACGACCGCGGCTCGATATCGTTCGAGTGAGCGCGGATCCATCATGTAGTGGCCAGCCGCTGCGAAAGAGTTGGGCTGTCCGACATGTAGGTAGAGCGCCATTGGCACTTCGGTGACCTTGCCGCGCCGACTGATTGGAATCAAACCGCCGACGTGCGTTTTGTACGGCGACTTGTCTTTCGAGAAGCGCACGTCACGGAAGATGCGAAACAGCTTCGGCTCGTCGAGATCGCAGTGTCGATAGGCACGATCGATCCCCACGCGAACCTCGGCCAGCAGCTCCTTCATCGGCGCTTGAAACCCCGCCTCGAACTCGGCCTTGTGCGCTTGGAACCAAGCGCGATCTTGGTTCTTGGCCAGGAGCTGGAAAAACTTGGCGTTGGCGTCTGCAAAACCGACGAAGGACATGAGGGCGAGCGTAGCATCATGCGCTAAAGCAGAGGCGCGACCAGGCGCGCGAGGTCGTCGAGCGCGGCTCGAACGATGCCTGCGCGGGGAGGCCCGAGGCTGCATGCGCCGAAGCTCGCCTCGAACCAGGCTCGCAAGCGCTGCACTTCGGCGTTACCCGAAAAGAACAGTGCGATCTCGTAGTTCAAAAACAAGCTGCGCATGTCGAAGTTCGCGGAACCGACGACACACAACGAGTCGTCGACCAATAGCGCCTTTGCGTGCAACATCTTGTGGAAACGCTGAATGACGACGCCGGCGGCGCCGAGATCGCGTAGGCAGGAGCCGGCGGCAAAGTCGGATAGCGGATGATTCGAGCGCTCGGGCGTGAGCACTCGAACTTCGACTCCGCGGCGTACGGCGATCAGCAACGCGCGCAGCAGCACTTCGTCTGGGACGAAGTACGGCGTTGCGATCCAGATCCGGCGCTCGGCGCGAAAGATCGCGCTCAGGTCTGCGTCGTAGATGGGGTCACTCGCCGCGTCGGGTCCGCTCGGGACTACGCGCAGCGCGATCTCGCCCGCTGGTAACGGCGCGGGCGCAGAGAGGTGTTCGCCGCAGGCAAATTCCCAGTCGGCGCGGAAGACGGCGTCGAGCTCGGTCACCGCGGCGCCGCTGACCAACAGCGACAGATCGCGCCAGCGCTCGGGGTCGGGAGTCGGGCCCATGTATTCGTGGCCCAAGTTCATGCCACCGACGATCGCTCGCGTTCCGTCGAAAACCGCAATCTTTCGATGATTCCTTAGGTTGTTTTTGCCGCGGAACGGCCAATGCAGAAGCGGCATGAAGCGCTCGACCCGTGCCCCCGAGGCGGCGAGCTGGCGCAGCAACCCGCGCGGCGCGTGAAAGCGCAACAGATCGTCGATCAGTAGCCGAACCTCCAGGCCTTGCCGAGCGCGCTCGATCAGCGCCTCGACCAGCGGGCGCCCGGCGTCGTCGTCCGCGAGCACGAAGGTGAGGATTCGAATCGAGCGCTGTGCTTCGCGAATTTGCCTCAAGAAGCAGTCGTACGCGAGCACCCCGTCGTCCAGCCACTGAACCGTTTGTAGACTCGTCTGCCCCGAGTCACCGCGTGGACGCTCGGCACTCGAGTCGAGACGCCGCTTGTCGTGAGCGTGCCGACCCAGCTTCCGACCGCCGAAGATCAGGTACAACGGAATGCCCAGATACGGAATGAGCACGATCGCCAAGAGCCAAGCGATCAGATTGCCTGCAGGTCGCCTTTGGCGCAAAAGCGAGATCACGAACAGGAGCACGAGCACACTGGTGGCGATCGAAACCGCCTCGTGAGTCAGAAACCAGTGCGACGACTGCATGGCGTTCGCGGGTGTGCTCGCGAACCCGCGAACGGCTAATGCTTCTCGGTCATGGCCTGGGCAATCGAGCCATGCTTGCTGAGGTCGATGACCGCGATTGCCTGGCCGCGCGAGTACAGCGTGGCAAGTGGGCCGACTTCATGCTTGGACAGCCGAGCGGCCAAGCGCGACACGCGCTCCGCATCGGCGATGCCGAGCGCGGGACAGCCGCCGGCCAACTTGCATTGAGACGGCGAGCGACAGAGTTCAGGCGCATGAGCGAGCGAGAGCAGCACGTCCGCAGTCTCACCATTCGACAAATGGAGCGTGAGCTGTGTTTGCTCTTCGTCCGCGAGCTTGATGGGCAGACAAGTGAAATTCCCGCTACCCCAAACGGCCGAGTTGGATGCTGGCTCGCTCCAGGCCAGCGGCAAGGAGCCGGCAGGCGCGGCAGGTGCAGCAAGCGAAGCTCCGCTCGCGCTGGATGTCCCAGGGGTCGCACCTCCGAACTTCTTCTGCAACGCTTCGTGCAGCGAGGCGAGTTCGGAGATCAGCGCGTGATGTGCAGTGCCGTCGGGGCGAACCAAATAGCCAGAGGCTGACAGGTAGACCGCGCTATCTTGCACGTGTAGCAGGATCACGGTCACGCGGGACGCGCTCTTCTCGTCCACGTGACTGCGCACGCGCACCGTGCGCGTTGCCGCGTCCTGTTCGAGGATGGCGTAGTGTTCGTTCTTCAGCGTGTCGAGCACGACGAGGTAGCTTGCGCTCGCGTCGGTGAGGGCGGGCACTTGGTGCGGCGGAGGCATCCGCCATCCGCCGCACGCTGTCGCGCCGAGCGCCGCGAGCAAGAGACCTAGGCCGAGTCGCGCGCGAAAACCACGCGCGCCGATCGAACGACGCGAAAGTCGGGGCATTGCCGCAGAGTAGGAAGTGCAACTGGCGCTCGTCAAGTGACGGCAGTGCGTGCTTTTGCCACGGTCTAGTCATTCTGGGCGCATTGGTCGTAGAATGTTGTTTCTTGGAAACACAGGTTTTAGCGGGACGCTATCGGCTCAACAGGCAGCTCGGAAAGGGCGGCATGGGTTCGGTTTGGTTGGCCGAGCACTTGACGCTCAACTCATGGGTTGCAGTCAAGCTGATGGACCCGGCGATTGCCTCGACGGTCGAAGGCGCAGAGCGCTTCAAGCGCGAGGCTCAGGCCGCAGCTTCACTGCGCAGCGCCCACGTCGTGCAGGTGCTCGACTACGGCGTGCACGAGAACACGCCGTTCTTGGTGATGGAGCTCTTGCAAGGCCAGAGCTTGGCGGACTGCCTGGAGCGCGAAAAACGGCTCGCCCCCGAACGCGCGCTGTCGGTGATCACGCAAGTGGCGCGGGCTATTGGCCGCGCGCACACGGCTGGTATCGTGCATCGCGATCTCAAGCCCGACAATATCTTCCTCGTTCGGGAGGACGACCAGGAATTGGCCAAGGTGCTGGACTTCGGCATCGCGAAAGCGACTGGCCCGCAATTTGGTGGCACGGAGACGCGCACGGGTGTCACCATGGGTACGCCCTATTACATGAGTCCAGAGCAGGTCGAGGGCAAGAAGGCGCTCGATTACCGCTCGGACTTGTGGTCCCTGACGGTGATCGCCTGTGAGTGCATGACCGGCACTCGCCCTTTCGATGGCGAGACATACGGCGAGCTGTTGCTCAACATTTGCGCGCGACCGATCGTGCCTCCTTCGCAGCAGGGCTTTTTCCTGCCGGGCTTCGACGAATGGTTCGCGAAAGGCGCAAACCGTGACCCGCTTTTGCGCTTTTCTTCCGCACAAGAGCTCGCGACGAGCCTCGCGGATGTGGTGTCCGGGCGAGTCAAACCGGCGTTGCTCAGCGCTCCGCAGGCAACCGGGCCGCAAGCAACCCTGCCCATGGATCCCCCCGGCCCAGTGTTCACTGGCAGCCAAGTCGCACGAGCCGTGACCGCGCGCGGGACGACGGGCGCGGCGGTCCTTCGACCTCATCCTGGCTCACCCTCCCCGAGAAAAAAATCCGCATTGCTTCCCGTGGTGGTTGGCCTCGGGTTCGCGATCGCGTTGGCCTTGGGCCTGCTTGCGCTGCTCGTGCGAAGCAAAGCCGAATCTCCCAGCTCGGCTCAGTTACCAACTGCAGAGAGTCCCGCAACGGTAGCGCTCGCAACGCCCGTCCCCTCACCGGTCGTGCTCAATCCGGATGTTCCTCCAACTGCGGTTAGCGGAACTGTCAACGAGCGAGCCGCGGCGCCTTCGACCGAAAAGTCTGCTCCGACGAGCGCTCCGGCCGCAACGCTTTCGCCGACCCCACCTGCCCCTCTGAGCCCGACCCTCCCGGCAATCCGCACGGCGACTGCGGGCACGCCGCCACCGCAAGCCGGCGCGGTTCGAGTCGCGCGTTGCTACAGCGACCCGTTCACTGGGCAAATCCGGCTCGCTGGCGCTGGTCGTACGGGCGATAGCTTTCCCTGCCAGCAAAATCCGTTCACCGGCGCTTACCAGCGAAAATAGGCGCTCGGGGGCTCGGTTCAACGCGAACGACTTCGGCTTGCTCGATGCGATCGAGCCGGAAGTGACGGCGCTCCTCGGTTTCCACGTCGATCGCATCGAGTCGCGTCTCGTGCCGATCCATCAGTACACCTAAAACGCGGATCGTGCGCGTGGTTTGTAGGAAGTTGCCGTCGACGTACACGATGCGCAAGGGACATTGTTCGAACCAAGCTCGCTCGAGCGCGCTGCGCACGGGCTTCTTGGTCGGCAAACCGGGAACGCCGTGAAACGACAGTTCAGTGAGTCGAGTCAGCAGCTCGCGTTGTGCAGAGGTGGACAAGGCCGCTCGCACCTTGTCGAGTGCCGAATCGAGTGTTTCGGCAAATGGCAAGAGCCGCATCTCGATCGCGAATCGGCCGAGCGCGACGAGTAGCGCGGCCTCTCGCGCCGTGAAATTCACCGGCGGCAAGCTGTAGCTGCGGTCGAGCGCGTAACCGCCGCCTCGCCCACGCTCGGCAGAGAGCGGCAAGGCGGCCGTGCGCAGCGTGTCGAGATCGCGATAGATGGTGCGCAGCGTGACGCCGAAACGTTCGGCGAGCACCTCCGCGGTGACGCCCGTACGCCGGCCTCGGAGGTATTCGGTCAGTGCAAAAAGCCGCTCGGTGCGCTGCATCTGTAACTGACATACTCCTGACACAAGCTGCCGAAAAGGGGACATTTTGGCTCGGCTTCGCGGCGACGCGAGCGAGGCGTAACAAACGCACACACCCTTTTCTGTTCCGGGCCACAAAGTCGCGGCTAGGATGAATCGGGCTCGTTTATGCACGCGTAACGTTTTGGACAAGCGCCCGATGCGGCGCGGAAAGAGAAATGCTCGATGCTACGCCAGACCTTCATCGTCCTCGCCGGAGTCGCGCTCGTCAGTGCTTGTGCCAAAGACAATGATCAACCTGCAGCGGCTCCGCAGCCCTATGTCGCCCCGGCTCCCACGCTCGCTCAACCTCAACCCGCGGTCACGGCCGCGACCCCGGCCCCGGTCGCCACGGCGCCAGCCGCCGTGCCCGGTGCAGCTGCTCCTGCGGGCGCGATGGCGACGCCCAATGCCTTCGCCCTTCCTTGCACGAGCGACGCATCGTGCGGGCTTGGCCGGTGCAACGTGCAGTTCCAAAAATGCGCGTTCCCCTGTGCCGGACCGGTCGACTGTGCCGCCGGAGCGACGTGCAACCCGCTCACTGGCTTGTGTTTGCCGGGAGCCGCACCGCAATAAATCGCAATACGATGAGCTGCCTCCTGGGCCAAGCCTCGGGTACTTGAATCTCCGTAGCTTTGCGGCGTCCACGCGGAAGCTGATGGAGAACCCATGACGCGGCTGATCGTTAACGGTGCCCTACTCTTCATGGGCTTTTCGGGCTTGGTGAGCGGCTGCGGCTCGCGCAGTTCCGATGATCTTTATCTGCCCGATGTCAGCGCCGGGGACGCGCCGTTCGGCCGCAGCGGCAACGGTGGCGATGCGAACCTCGGCGTGGCCGGCGAAGACATCGGCGCCGCTGGTTCCGAGCTGGCGGGCGGCTCGAGCTCCGCCGGAAGCTCGAGCAGCGGCGCTTCCTCCATCGCCGGTGCCGCAGGCAGCGCTGCTGCGGGCAGTTCGTCGGGATCCCCTTCGGTCGCCGGGAGCGGCGCCGTTTCTGGCGCAAGCGGTTTCGCGCAAGGGGGTTCGGCCGTCGCAGGTGCGAGCGGCGCGTTTCCCGACGCGGGTGCGGCCAATGACGGCGGAAGCGGTGGAGCTTCGGTCGGCGGGAGCGGAGGAACCTCCGCCGCGGGCAACGGAGGAAGCTCGGTCGCAGGCGGTGGCAGCGGAGGAACGAGCGGCTTTGCGGGAACGTCTTCTGCCGGCAGCGGTGGAATCTCGGGCGGCGCAGGCGTTGGCGGCGGTGCAGGCGTCGCGGGCGCGGGCGGTGGCAATAACGCTTCGTGTCCGGCGCAAGCCCCTCAAAACAACCTGATGTGCAGCGATACCTCGCTAACTTGCTCCTACGTCGGTGAGCGTTGTCGCTGTCGTCAGATCGGAAACAATACCGTCTGGCGCTGCACGGGCAGCGGTGATGCGTGCCCATCCGCGCACCCCGTGGCGGGCTCGACGTGCACCGGCAATTTGCAATGCCCGTACCCTGCGGGGGATCAATGCAACTGTCAGAGCGGCAACTGGAACTGCTTCAGCCCCGGTTGCCCGGCGAATAAGCCTACGCCAGGCGGAAGTTGCGGCGCGGTCGCGGGGCAGTGCAACTACGGAACCGCGGGAGCGTGCGTGTGCGTCGGCGGCGGCTGGTTCTGCAACTGAGCTTGGGCTACTCGTTCGATGCCCGCTGCTTGCTTGCTGCCGGAACCAACGCCGCTCTACCGGGCCTACCCAGCAGGTAGCCCTGGAGCAGATCGCACTTCAAATCGACGAGGGCCTGCATTTCTTCGACGATTTCCACGCCCTCGGCGATGATCGACTTACCCATGTCGTGGCACAGCTCGACCATCGAACGCACGATTTTGCGTTTCATGTCGTTCTGGTGAATGTCGCGAATGAGCTCCATGTCGAGCTTGACGAATTCGGGTTCCAACTGCGTAAAGCTCGTGAGGCCCGCATATCCCGCGCCGAGATCGTCGAGCGCGATACGGAAGCCCAGAGCCCGCAGACGCGCCACGCGGTCGCGGAGGTTGGCGATGTGTTCGAGCGATGCTCGTTCGGTAATCTCGAGCACCACCCGATGCGCGAACGGAGTGAGCGGTGAAGTCACTTCGTACAGGGATTCGTCGCCCAAATCCGCGGGATGCAGGTTGACGAACATGACCGAGTGCTGCGTCGCCGCCAAGTCGAGCGCGGTCAGACGGCGCATCGTGCCTCCCAAATCGCGCAGGCGATCGACGCGCTCCGCAGCTCTGAGCACGGCTTGCGGATTGGGAAGCTCGGGCTCGTCGCTGCGCATCAGCGCTTCGTGCGCGAACGGCGCGCCGTTGTGTGCTTGAACGATCGGCTGGTAAGCGACCCACAGTGAACTCAAGGCCCGCTCGAGCGTTGCGCTGATCCCTGCTCGATCACCGACTCGAAACGTCGAACTGCCGTATTCTTCGACGTACTCTCGCTTCACGCGCGCCATGCGCCCGATCGCCGCCGCACGGTCGACCGCCTCGTCCAAACGATCGCTTTCGACCGGCTTGATCAGGTATTGAAACGCGCCGTACTCGACGGCCTCGGTGGCACTTGCCAGATCCGGGTTCCCGGTCACCAGAATCACCGGCAAGTCCAGGTCGTGCTCGCGCACGGCGCGCAGCAATTTGAGTCCGCTCATGCCAGGCATGCGCACGTCGCTGACCATCGCGTCATAGCCGCCGACGGCCAAGTGCTCGAGGGCCTCGCTCCCGCTGCTGCAGGCGAACACTTGATAGCCTCGACGCTCGAGAACGCGACGAAGGGCGTTGCGCACCGCAGCATCGTCATCCACGAGCAGCACCTTGGTATCGGCATGCAGGCTCAGCACGTCGAACGAAGTGCGCGCGCGGGGATCGGAGGATTGCTGAGCCAGCTCGAGCTCACGTCGTCGTCCGGGAACCATGGAAGTGAGAACGGTCGAACGCGGAAATTCCGCAGTGCGGCGAATAGCAACAGCTCGCCAATCTGCCGAAATCGGCGACAATCCCGCCACACTCACGCCATCTGGGCGCCTTCGAGCGCCTTTCCCCCGCGACTGCGGCTTACCCGTAAATGCCGGAAATACCCGGGGTATCCTCGGGATGGAAACGCCGTGTGTGCCAATTTGCCCTCAAGGCTTTTCCCCGCTGCTTACCGGATATTTTTTTTGCACCCAGGCCCCGAGACCCTCGTCGAGGACGGTGACCTTCTTGAATCCGGCCTGCAATAGCTTGGCGGCGAGCGTTCCGGACTCGGCGTGGGGACAAGCGCAGTAGCAAACCAGCCAAGAGTTTTTTGGTAATTTTTCCAGGTACGGACCTGGATCGTAGAAAGGCACGCTGACCGCCCCAGCAATGTGCTGGTTCATGTAGTCCGAGGGGGCGCGGGCATCGAGCAGCGCCATGCGCGCTCCGCGCTGCAATTGTGCGTGAATCACCTCCAGGGAGGTCGTCTCCGGCGACACCTTGAAACCGACGGGATCGGCGCCCTTGGGATTGAGCGGCACCGGGCCGAGCGGGATTGGCGGTGGCGGCGCGGGAGCCGGAGGTGGGGCGGGCGGGTTGATCCAGCTGCGCAAGAGCGCGGTCAAATCCTCGATGCCTTCGGCGCCGATCGTCTGCGAGAACCCCGGCATGAGGGTGCCGGGGCGCCCATTCTTGATCGCATAACGAATGAACCCGTTGCTCGCGGTCTCCAGAAATTGCGGGTTACCGATGTGCACGTTCGGGCCGCCGACGCCACGCTCTCCATGACAGCGGACGCACTCGCGTGCAAACAGCGTTTCGCCGCGCGCTCGGTCGCCGCTGACCAGCGCCTCATCCAGAGCCACGGGTGGACCTTTGCGCCACGTACGGAGAAACGCGATCACTTGCTCGATGTCTTCAGGACTGAGCGGACCACCGCGCTCCTTCGCCCACGCCGACATGGTCGTCGCGTTGCGCCCGTGTTTGATCGCCTCGCGCAAATGTTGATCACTCACCGACGCCTGAAACTCGACTCCGGCGAGGCGTGGTGCTCGATCCGCTTTGTAACCCTCCCCTTTTTCGCCGTGGCACACCGCGCACATGCGACCGTACAGCTCGGCGCCGTGAGTCAGCGGTACCGGCGGCTCGGGTTTCTTCTTACAGGCACCGACGGATCCCAAAGCGAAGGAGGAAACGAGGACCAGGAACTTTGGCAGGCTGCGCATGAAAACTCGGGTAGGTCGAAAGCCTAAAAAACGGCGCCGGAATCTACGACGGCCGCTCGCCAAACACCACCTCGCTCTCGCTCAGGTCGCGTCATCGTGCTCGGCCATTGGCGTGCCCGGCCGAGCGCGATTCAGGCGTCGGATGCGAGCGAGCCTCGATCGCTCGCTGTACGCGTTCTGGAACCGCGGTCAAGAAATCGTACCCGGACGCCTGCTCGATGGCATCGACGGTCGTCAAGTATTCGGTCCATGGATGCTCACCGACGCCTCGCTGGTTGGGCATCAAAACCGCCAGCACTTCCGTATTCTCGTCGACGTCGCCCGAGCTCTGCCCGGGCGAAAGCATGACCATGATCTTGAAGTTGGCGACCGGCACCGCCACGCCGTTGCCGATGGTCGAAAACGGCGCGCTGAAAACGCCTCCCGCGACGATGTAGAGCAACGCTCCGCCTTGGACACGAGTGCGAGCGTAGCTCTCGAGTTGCTCCCACGGACCTGCGTTCAACTCGTGTAGTTGCGGTTCGATGTTCGTGAACAGAAACGTCCGCGAGTTGTCGTCCGCCGAGTCTTGACGATCCGCTGACGGGCAAAGGTGACCGCGGTCATAGCCACTGTGCAAGTAGTCGCGCTCGGTGACGCGGTAGAAGCGCGCGGGCAACGCCAGATCCGCCCGAAAATCATCCTTGCGGCGGATGTGCCCGAGATGCCTGCGATCGAGCTGCCAGGCCACCCAATTGGCCACGCGCTTTTCTGGGCTGTAAGAGAGCACGAAAGCTTGCTGATCGAGGAAGTATTCGTCCGAAGGGTCAGCGTCTCGCGGCGTACCGAGCGCAACGTGCACGCTCTGTCGAACGCTCGCTTCGGTTCCGCGGAGCACCGCTGCGGCGCTGCTCGATGGCGCACCCGAAGGCGTTTTCTCGCGCGGGAGCGCCGCGGGCGTCGCTGGCGGTTGCGCGAGCTGCGCGCCGCACTGCAAGAGCGCGAAGCGAGCTGCGATCAACAGCAGCACGACTAGCGAAAAGGTGCCGAGCAGAGAGTTTCGAGGAGCGCGGCGTTCGCGCAAAGCTGTCACGCCGGAACGATAGCAGACCGAATGCTCGGGGCCCGCGAATGGCTAAGGCGATCGCTCTCGGGGCCGACGCATCCCCGGTCCTCAGAGAAAGGACGCTTCCTTCAGCATGCGAACGCCGTCGCTGACGACGCGCTGCCCCGACGTGAGGCCGACCCGCACTTCCGTTTGCTCGCCGTCGCCGCGGCCGAGCGTGACCGGCGCGATGCTCGCGGAGTGGGCAGAGGCGACCACGAAGACCGTCGGCTGGCCCCCAATCCAGGTCAAGGCGCGGTTCGGCACGAGCAACGCGCGGCCCTCGTGCGAAGCGAAAATTCGAGCCTTGACGCCCTCGCCCACGCGCACTCGACGAGTTCGGTTGTCGACCCCAATGCGGATCCGAACCTTGGGCTCGGACTCCTCCGACGCGCAAGGTTCGACCTCGGTCACCGTGCCTGCTCCGACGGGACCCAGAGCAGGGACTCTCGAAATTTCGACGCGATCGCCGACCAAGACGCCACGCGCGCGTTGTTCCTCGACACTCACGCTGACGGACAAGTGATCGAGATTGGCAACCACGAACGCCTCACGCTCGCCGCGCACGGCTTGTCCGGTAACGATGCGTCGCTCCACCACGGTGCCGTCCAAAGGCGCGCGCAGCAGCGACACGCCGAGGACGCGCGACGAAGATTCATGCCCATGAAGCAAGCCGCTCGCCTCTCGTCCGGCTTGAGAGGCGCTCCCCAACTCTGCCAGCACCTCGCCGCGTTTCACGTTGTCGCCTTCGTATTTGGCGACCCGGCGCACCGTTCCTAGGGCATTCGCGTTGAGCACGGCGACCTGTTCGGGATCGAAACTGGTCTTGCCCGCAACCAACACCACGGGCAAGAACGAAACTTCACGCACCTCGATCGTGCGAATGCCCGCGTGCGCGGCAAACGCGTCGGAGTAGCTCACGGTGTGGCTATCGACGTGCTGCGGCTCCGCGCGACTTTGCGTCGACACGCCGTGCATGGCGATCAGACATGCCGCGCCGAGCGCGCCACTCGCCAATAACCGGTAAGCGAGCTTCAGGACGCCGTGGTCCGGCAGATGAGCGGCTTCCGAAGCACCACGTGAAGCGGGCGCGCCTAACGCAGTTCCAGACAGCGAGTCGCAATGCTGGTCATCTTCGGAGCTCATGGCGGCCTCTCGACAGTGAACTGAAGAGAAAGCTATTGCCCAGCATGTTTCGCGCCGGTTGCGCTGCCACGTCGCGCGTGCGCGTCGTCGAGCTCGAGGGACCGAACCTCGCTCAATAGATGGATTGATGCGCTTTGGAATTCGGATCGGCTGAGCTCTGCGGCGCGGCGCTCGTAGAACTCGCGGGACTGCTCACGACCGGACGCGCCGTAGACTTGGCCCCCGAACTCGTCGGACGCGCGGAGCTCGAGCCGCCCGGTCGCTTGGTGCCTGGCGCGACCGATGGCGGCTGGGAGTCGCGCGGCGCGGGCTCCGCAGTGCTCGGGGCAGCAGCAGAGGTGCGCCCGTCGAGCGGAGAGACCGCTTGCTGCGGCGCGCTCGGGCGCAAGGCGAACGCCACCGTCAACGCCAAGATCACGGCGAACGCCGCTGCCCCCAAGACCCAGCTCAACGGCACTGCTGCTCGTTGCGGGCTCGTGCGCTCGCTTACTGGCACAACGCTGTCTCGGCTACGATCGACGAGGATTGTCACCGCCGGCGAACTGCTGCGATTCGCGCGCAGGTTGCGTTCTCGCTCACTCGGCGGCGGTGCAGCCACTTGCTCCGGCGCACTTCGATCCGGCGGGGGTTGCACTTTGCGCCCCGCCAACGGTTCCCGTTGCGTCGATGCGCTGCGCAAATCGAAGGCATCATCCTGAGGCTCGAGCTGAACGGCGTCGAGCTCCGAGTGAATTTGAAACTGCGGCGGCTCACTGAGACGCGAACTGACGGGCGGCGGAGCGAGCGAAGGCGGCGGCGTTCGGGGGCGCGGCGGTTTGGGCGTGGGGCGCGGCGGCCGCATTGGCGTTGGTGTGAGCCGGGGAGGTAGCAGGGGCGTCGGCGTCGGCGACCGCGACGTCGGTGGTTTGGAAGCCGGCGGGCGCGCGAAATTTTGCGCGGGCGGCGCGACCGACTCTGGCTCGAGCGGAGCGGTTGGTTTGAATGAAGGGCGAACGCCGTTGGAGGGCGCGGGCGCACTCGGGCTCATGCGCGCGGAGGGTGCTGGGCTCGAGGGTCCCGGGCGCTCGCTCACGCCAGCCATGCGGGTCTTACTAGCGACCACTGGTTGGCTCGGGCGCGAAGGCTGAGGGGCGCGGTCGACGACGGCCGGAGGAGGAAGATAGGCTGGCCTTTCCGAGACCGCGAGCGGGCGGGGGCTCGGCAACGAGAGCTCGGTGGGCGCGCGCGGATCGACAGAACCGATCGACATCAACGTGCCACTTTGGATCGAACGGGCACTGGGAGTCGGCGGAGTCGAGCCATACGCGCCTTGGGCGGGTGGGATCGAACGCGCGCGAGGGACCTCGACCGAAACCGGCGTCGGCGACGACGGGCGAGCCTTACTCACCACCGCGCGTGCGACCTTCGGACCATCGAGTGTCTCGGCATCGCGCAGCACCGCGAGTTCGACTTCTTCAGGAACGATTCGCTCGGGGGCACCTTGTCCGGGGATCAACGAAGGTCCGCGCAATCCGCGCGGTGCAACGGTGCCAACGGAGGCGTCCTTGTACTTGGCGGCGGGCACTTCGCGCACAGTGGCGCGCTGTGAAACTGCGCTAGCACTCGGCCGCGAATTGTCTTCGCGTCGTTTACTCATCCCTAACGACCCAACATAACGAACTCTCGAGTGGCCGACAGCGCGCCAAGCGAGTCCCGAGCATCACCCGAGCACGTGGCGGAGCGCAACTCCGACTCTAACCTACTGGGTGCGAGTCCAAGGTGAGGCCGGAGCGGCTTGGTAGGGAAAGCTCGGACCATAGTCTGCGACCGCCGGCCAACTCTGCCCCGGAAGTGGGCTAGAACCGCTCGGTTCTGACCGATAAGGTGTGACATGACCAGGTGAAAAGCCGCCAGACGCGCGTGAGTAGCGGTAGTTTCCATACCCGAACGCGGGCCCCACGACGTTCACCTGATTGTAGTTGTTGACGATCACGGTCGGGCCAGGTGGGCCAGCGACGTCTCCGGGTGATTTCACGGCCGTCGCGTCGATCTCGCCGAGAGTGACGGTGTGATCCAGGCGCGGTCGCGACTCACTCGGCCATTGCTCTGCTGTCGCTGGAATCGGAGGCAAAGGTGCGCCAATAAAGCTCGACGACTGTGCCGAGTTCACGCGCTGCTGCGAAGCCGCGTCCAGGTGAGCCTCTCCGACCCAGTCGAGGCCGGTGGCGCCACACGCCGTGCAGGCAACGAGCGACCCGAGAAGCATACAGCGAGCAACGCCGTGCAATGACCGGAGAGGCATTTCGAAGTGAAATGCTGCCATCCATCCCGCGACTTCGCCATCCGCTTCGTTTGTCCCATTCGTGGACCGAACCGCGCGATTTCAGACCGATCCGGGCGGCATTCCTCCGGCACTGGACAAAGCCTCTGCCGCCGCTGGCTCGTTGCCGCGGGTCACGCCGAGCAGCGCGCGTGCTTGCCGCAAATCGAGCTGGTTTTCCCAGCGCGAAACAACCAGCGTCGCGACCGCATTACCCACGAAGTTGGTCAATGCACGCGCTTCCGACATGAAGCGATCGATGCCGAGAAGCAGCGTCAAGCCGGCCACGGGAATGCTGCCAGTCGCTGAAAGCGTGGCGGCAAGCGTGATGAAGCCGCTACCGGTGACGCCCGCCGCGCCTTTCGAGGTGAGGAGCAACACGAAGAGCAGGGACAACTCTTGGCCGAAACTCAGCCTGATATCGAGCGCTTGCGCCACGAACAAGCTCGCCAAGGTGAGATAGATCGAAGTGCCATCGAGGTTGAAGGAGTAGCCGGCGGGAACGACGAGGCGCACGACCGGCGGTGCGCAACCAAGGGCCTCGAGCTTGGCCATCAAGCGAGGCAGCGCCGACTCCGACGACGAAGTGCCAAGCACGATGGCGAGCTCTTCACGAAGGTAGCCGAGGAGACGCAGGAGCGACAGGCCCAGGAGGCGCAGCGACAGCCCGAGGACCAAGCACACGAACAACACGGAAGTGCCGTAGAACACCGCTATCAGCTTGGCCAAGCTGCTCAGCGTTCCCAAACCGTACTTCCCGACCGTAAACGCCATCGCGCCAAACGCCCCGATCGGCGAAAGGCGCATCACGATCCCAACGATGCCGAACAGGACCGCTTGGGTGCTCTCCAGCACGTCGACCAGCGCGCGCGCCCGGACCCCCAGGCGGGAAACGACGATCCCGGTCAAGAGCGCCAGCAACAAGATCTGAAGCATGTCGCCCTTGGCGAAGGCGCCGAAAAACGAATCCGGGATCAGCGAAAGCACGTGCTCGGCGAAGCCACGCGGGCCGGGCGCGAGCAACTTGCTGTCCAACGCGCTGTGGTCGAGCTTTTGCACGACGACGTGCAAGCCCTCGCCCGGACTGACCAGGTGAGCGATGCCGATTCCGATCGCGAGCGCTAGCGTGGTCGTGAACTCGAACCAGATCAGCGCCTTCGCGCCGGTGCGGCCGACCGCCTTGAGATCTTCCATTCCCGCGATCCCGACGACCAAGGTGGTGAACACCACGGGAGCGATCAACATCTTGATCAGCTTGACGAAACCGTCCCCCAGCGGCTGCATGGCGACCGCCCAGGTCGGACGCAAGCAGCCGAGCAACACCGCCAGCGCGATCGCGAGCAGTACCTGCAAATAGAGGCTCGGCGCGCGCAATTTTCGCGACGGGCGAACATCGAGCGAGGATCCCGGGATCGACACGGAGCCCGCAGAGTAGCATCATCTGGGGCGATGAGCGGCGGAACGCGCGCGCGGCGGACGAGCCACGAAGTCTCCACCCGAGCGCGCGGCAGTCACACTGCGTCGGTGTTGCTCTTGCGCGCCCTGGTGCTGGGCGCAGCCCAGCTTGGGCTCGGTGTCGAACAGCTTGCCGCCACGATGGGCGTGCCGAGTTCGACCTTCTCGGAACCAACCCTGGCCGATCCGGACGGACGCGTGCCGGCGGAGCTGTTGCTTCGTCTTTGGGAGTACCTTCCCACGCGATGCCCCGACGAGAGCTTCGGCTTTTGGCTTGCCGAGCGGCTTCAGGCGCCGCCGCTCAGCGTGGCGACCTGGGTGATCAGCAGCAGCGCGACGTTGGGCCAAGGGTTCGAGCGGGCGCTCCGTTACCAGCGCCTGCTCCACGACGACGCTCGAAGCCAGCTGTTCGCTAGCCGCGACGAAGCACGCTATCGACATCAGATCGGCGAGCCGCCGTTTCGAGCTCCGAGCGCTGCGTTGGAGTTCGGCTTTCTGGCGTTCCTACAGCTCGCTCGACGCCTGACGGGTCAACCCGTCGTACCGCGACGCATGCTTTTTCGGCACGCCGCGCCACGCGACACGACGAGGCACCGCGCTTGGTTCGGCAAAGGGCTAACGTTTTCGGCCGACGTGGACGAACTCGTGTTGGCTCGCAGCACGCTGGATCTCGCCGTCCTGGGCGCAGATCCTACTCTGGCCCGAATCGTCGAGGCTCACGCCGAGGCCGCGCTGTCGCGCTTACCGAGCACGAGCGATGTCGCCGCCCGAGTGCGCGCACAGATCAATGAGCTGCTCGCGTCCGGCACTCCGTCGATCGAATCGGTCTGTCTGCGCCTGCGCCTATCGCGACGAACCCTGCAGCGGCAGCTGAGCGCCGCGGGGACGAGCTTTGCGGCCGAACTCGATCAGGCCCGGCATCAACTGTCACTGCGCTACCTGGCCGATCCCCGGATCAGCCTGCAAGAAGCAGCTTTTTTGCTCGGTTTTTCAGAAGCCAGCGCGTTTCACCGCGCGTTCGTGCGCTGGACCGGACAGACTCCCCGGAGCTTCCGCGGCCAAGCTGGCTGAACTTGGCACGCGGGGACAACACAATTGGCGCGCGCGGTCCGGCAAGCGGCGGCCGGAGACACGATGATGGACCGGTGGAAGGTCCGCTCTTCGTCATCAAATCCTGGGCGCTTGCGGCGCTCGGACTGTGGTTCTATCGACGCTTCTTCGAGCGGGTCGCCAAGCCAGAGCCCGAGTTCGAGGCCTGGGCTCGCAAAGGTCCATTGCTCGCCGCCGTGCGCGGGACCGACATGGCCCTCGCCCAGGTCGAAGCAGCGTTGCTGGCAATGCTCGGTAAGCAACCGCGCGTCGTCGCCACACTCGGCGGCTGGCCTTGGCCCAACTACGCGCTCAGCGTCCGCTTGGTGCGCCGGGCCTCCGTGCTCGAAGTATGGGTGACCCGCGCCGAGCTACTGCGATCGCACGGCGCCCCGCCACCGAGTCTGATCGACACACTGCGCAAACTTGCAAAGCAGCACCCCGGAGTGATTGACGAGATTTGGCTGTGCACCGGCACCTTCTACGGGAAGGGCGGACCGGAACAGGCGACCGGCGGCTGGTTGCTGGAGGCCGGAGACGAGCCGCGGCCGCGCCTGATCGCGCGGCAAGCCTCGCCCGCTTGGCTCCCAAAACTTCTCCCTTTTGGTTCGGAGTGCTAAAAGCTCGGGTTCTGAGCCGAGAAGTGCAAGAAAACGAGATCTGGTTCGTGTATATCGCGCGCTGCAACGACGGCTCGCTATACACCGGCATCGCGCGCGATGTGTTGCTCCGAATCGCCGCACACAACGCCGGCCGCGGCGCACGCTACACGCGCGGGCGTGGACCGCTTTCGGTCTGCGCGCAGCGCCGTTGCACGAGCAAGGGGGACGCTTTGCGTCTCGAGCTCGCAGTCAAGCGCTTGCCACGAATCGACAAAGAGACGTTGCTCGCAGGACGGCGTTTGGCCGCATTCGCGCGGCGCGTCGCGGCCGCCCGCGCTGTGCCGGCGAGCGACTGAGCGTCACGCTACTCGGGCACGTTGCGTAGGAAATTCGCGACCTCGGCGAAGCGCGCGTCGAGAAACCCGCGAACATCACCGGTCACGCCCTGCGCATCGAGCGCGCGCGCCATCGCGCGCAGCCAAGCATCACGCATCGCCTCACCAATGGCGACCCGCCCGTGGCGCATGCGAAGCCGCGGGTGACCACGAGTCGCGCTGAAATGGCGCGGACCGCCGAGCCACTCAATCAAGAACAGCCCGAAATTGTCACGCGAACGACGGCTCACCCGCCCCTGCTCGTCCAGCTCGTGCAGACGCGCCAGTTCGGGTTCGGTGGCCTGCATTTGATCATAAAAGGACTCGGTCAAGCGACGCACGGATTCCTCACCGCCCAAACGGGCGAACGGTGAATCGAGCTCGGTCGGCGTGTAAGTCATGCGCGTCGAGGCTTACGACAAGCTCCAGCGGCGCGCCACACCTTGCTCGCGCAGGACCCGCCTCAGGCGCGAGCCGTTACCCTCGATCGCGCTCAAGCCGCTGGCCGCTTGCGCTCCGGTTTGCGCTCCGAGCGGGCCGCGTTGACCAAGTCCATCGCCAAGCGGCGCGCATTCTCCGTGCGCGCGCCCGAGAGCATGCGCATCAGTTCATCAACCCGTGAGGTTTGGCTCAAGCGCTCCACCTCGGTGCGGGTTCGGCCGCCGCTCTCTAGCTTGTGCACTCGAAAGTGGCCTGCGGCGCGCGCAGCGACACAGGCTTGGTGGGTGACGCAAATAATCTGCCGCGACTCCGCTGCGCGCCGCAAACGCGCGGCGACTGCCTCTGCCGCTGCGCCGCCAACCCCCGCATCAATCTCGTCGAAGACCAATGTCTCGCTGCCAGTCTCGAGGCCGGCGCAGCGCAGCGCAACGAGTAGCCGTGAGCGCTCACCGCCCGAAGCCACCTCTGCCAACGGGCCAAAAGGCTCACCAGGGTTGGCAGCAAAGCGTGGTTCGAGCACGGAGATCCCATGCGGGCCGAGGTCACTCGGTTTTGCTTCCGCCAAGGCCAGCTCGATGCGAGCCCCGGACAAGCAGAGCGCGCCCAGCTCGAGCTCGATGCGACGCACCAGATCCGCGACGTGTTGAACCCGCCCAGCGTGCAACTTGCGAGCAAGCTCGAGTGCGCGAGTCATGGCGCTCGCAAGCTCCGCTTCGGCGAGGCCCGCGCGCTCCTCGGCGCCCTCGAGCATGGCGAGTTCCTGGCGGAGCGCCTCGAGCCGCTCGGGCAACGCGTCACCGGAGACACCGAGCGACTGCGCCAGACGATGAAGCTCGCTGAAGCGTTGCTCGAGGGCATCCAAATCATGCGCTTCCACATCCAAATCAGCCCGCAGGCGCTCGGCGGCGCGCAACGCCTCTTCCACCTCCAGGGCGGCGCGCTGCAAGGCTTCGTGGACGGCGCGCGCTTGGCTCGAATCATCCGCGACGCGGGCGGCCGCGCGCATCAACCCAGAAAGCTCTTGTGAAACCGAGGCCTCACGCTCGGACAACGCATGCTCCACGTGACCGGCGAGCTCGAGATAGGTCTGCGCGCGACGCAGCACGCGCAGGCGCTCCGCCAAGCGAGCGTGCTCGCCCTGCCGTGGCCCCAGCCGCTCGAGCTGCGCCAGCTGATCACGCACCAACTGCTGCCGCGCGTCGCGACCTGCGAGCTCGGCGCGCACGCGCGAGAGTTCGGCCCGCGCCAGCGAAAGATCGGCATAGGCCGCCGTGTATTCACGCACCAACGCGCCGTGGCCCGCGAGCACGTCGAGTCCGGAGATGAACAACGCGGGACTACCGATCTCGATTTGGGCGTGCTGAAACGCAAAGCACAAGAGCGATTTGCCCGACTCAGCGAGCTTCGACAGCGGCACGGCGTCATCCCCCAATAGGCAGGTGCCTCGGCCGTTGCGACGCAAGTTGCGCACCAGGCGAAGAGTTCCGGATGCGGTACGAAACTCCGCTTCGATCAGCGCGGACTCGTGCCCTTCACGCACGCAGGAAGCGGGGCTGCGTGCGCCGAGTAGCAGGCCCAGCGCGGTCAGCACGAGTGATTTCCCCGAGCCCGTTTCCCCGCTCAGCACGTTCAGCCCCGGGGTCAGGTTGATGGTGACGTCGTCCAAAAGCGTAAAGCCCTGGATTTTCAGGCGCTGCAGCATGGTCCTGGCATACTGCACTTTTGTTCAGTACGCCAGTCATCGAGCCCGCCAGCACGGACATTGTCGGTCCGTGCGCGGGCCAAGTGCGCGCAGCTGCTTCGCTTATCGAAGTGACGTGGGTCTCGGCTGGCAGCCGTCAGCGACGCCGAAGGCTACGCCGCGCTCCTTCGTGGCGCAATGACCATCAACCCCATCTCACTCTCTGCCCGGGGACGGTCACCAGGGCACTGGCTGGTAGTCTTTCAAGAACTTGCCGAATACGTGCTCGCCGCTGAGCAATCCCGAGAAGAACGGATCGCAAATGCGCGCTGCGCCGTCGACGATGTCGAGCGGCGGCTGAAAATCGGCTTCACGTTGTTTGCGCTCGGCGTGGTGCAAAGGATCTTCGTCGGTGACCCAACCGGTGTCGACCGCGTTCATGAAGATGCCGTGCTCCGCGTAGTCCGGCGCGGAGGTGAACGTCATCATGTTCAACGCCGCTTTGGCCATGTTGGTGTGCGGGTGTTTGTCGGTCTTGGTGTGGCGTGAGAACTGGCCCTCCATCGCCGACACGTTGACGATGTGCTTGTCGCGCGACGGCACGCGCATCATCAAGGCCTTCAATTTGCTGCACAGGATGAAGGGCGCGACGGCGTTCACCAACTGCACCTCGAGCATTTCGGGCGCCGGGACATCGGCCAGCGCCATGCGCCAGCTATTCATCACGCGCAGATCGACTTGCTGCAGATCCGCGTCGACGCGCCCGAGCGGAAAGAGCTCGCCTTCGGTCATCGTCGCGTCGTAAGCGAGCGGGATTTGCGACAGCGCGGCCGAGCGGAAAATACCCTGCGCCGCAGCGTGCGACGCAGGTGCAGCGAGGTTCGTGCTGTCACCGAGACCGAGCTGCAGCGGTGGTGCCGAAGAACCGCTCAGCGCGGTCTTGCAGGCTTCGTGATCGTGCAAGAGTCGCTGAGCTCGCGCATCGACCGCCGACAGTGGACCGAGCTCGAGATCCAGCAAGTGCTGATAAAAACCGGGCGGGCGACGCACGGTTTGGGCAGCGTTGTTGATCACGATGTCCAATCGGTCGAGCGTTTGATTGAGGAAGCGCGCAAACAGCTCGACGCTCGAGCAATGACGCAGATCGAGCCCGTGGATTTGCAGACGGTCGGCGAATGCGTCGAAGTCGGCCTCGCGCGCGAAGCGCTGCGCGGCGTCACGCGGAAAGCGCGTCGTGACGATCACCCGCGCTCCGGCGCGCAGCATCATCAGCGCCGTCTGATAGCCGATCTTCAGCCGCGCGCCGGTGATCAGCGCCGTCTTGCCGGCGAGCGACGCGGTTTGGAAGCGTTTCTTGTAGTTGAAGTCCGCGCACGCCTCGCACATCGAGTCGTAGAAGAAGTGCAGCCGCCGATACTCGGCCTTGCACACGTAGCAGCCCCGCGCGTGCTTCAGTTCGCGCACGGGGGCGCCTTCGACCTCGCCCGTGAGCTGCGCTGGCGCCTCGTACACGGGTGAGAGGCGCGCTTGGCGGATCGCGGTTTCGGCGCGCGCGGCGCGGTCCTCTTCGCGCGCAACCTTCTTGGAGTAGCGGCGGAATGCCTTATTTTCGCGCACTCCCTCGTGACGAGTCGGGCGCGACAAGCGTCCGGCGGCAATCAGCAACTGAGTTCGAGTTTCAGCCGAAAGGGTAACGAGCTTGCTGCGATCTTCGACCAAGAGCTCCAAGATCTCGAGACAGCGCGCCAGCTCTTCTGGAGAAAAGTCCGCCATGGCAAAGGGTCCGCGTTTCAGCGCGTGACGACTCGACGACGGCGCGGCGGCTCCCCGCCGTCACGCGGCGGCGCGTCCGCGCTGCGCGAAGCAAAGCGAGGGGCAGCGCTGGGTGCGACCGCGTCGCGCGATCGCTTCTTGGCGTCACGCGGGTAGCCCTTCACCGCACGCGGCCGCGAGGCTTCACGCGGCAGGCCAGCCGAAGGACGCGCTGCCGGCGCGTGCTCTCGCGGCGCGTGAGCGACCGCGCGCGGAGCGGCCGCGCGCGGCGCATGCGCTTTCTCGCGCGGAGCGGAATCGCGGCGTGCGTGTCCGCCTTCACGCGGACCGGACTCGCGGCGCACGTGTCCGCCCTCACGCGGAGCGGCATCGCGGCGTGGGTGTCCGCCCTCGCGCGGAGCGGAATCACGCGCTCGGTCATTTTGCTTCTTGTAGCTGGCGCGCTCCGGTTGTCGCGGCACCGATTCTGCTTCTGCTTCGGAATCGCGTGCTTTCGGCAGTTCGCGGCCTTTGAGTTCCTCGCGCGGCGGCGGCATCGTGCGCGGGGCAAAGCCCTGATTCGAGCGATCGGCCTGAATGCTGACGCGTGGATTGCGCGAATCCGGCTTGCTGGTGGCCTCGGCGAAGCGGGCCGCGACCGAAGCTTTGACGCTCAAGCGCGAGTAGTCGCGCTCGATCTCGATCGCGCCCACGTCCGAGCCGCGGATTTCGCCCCAGCGACAAGCCATCGCCAAGAGCTTGCGCGCGTCGGCCCCGTGGTCGCCGCCCCAGGTGATGCGGAAGGAGACCCAGTCTCCGGACTCACGCTCGCCCCCGCGTGAAGCGCCGCGCGCGTTGTCCGCACGCGGGCGCGCCGGATACTCGTCGCGCTCGCGATGCGACGCGCGTGGCGCCGGGCCGCGCAGTTCACGTTCGCGTTCACGCGGCGCTTTGCGGTCAGGACCGCGGTCGATACGTCGGATCTCGCGCGGCTCGGTCGGCCCTGCAAAACGAGCCATGGCGAGCAAGCGCGACAGGCTGCGCACCTTGTCTTCACGTGCAGCGAGTCGCTCCGCGAGCGCTTGCTGTCGCTCCGAGACAATTTCCTCGGCCTCCGGTTCACGCGTGAGCAGATCGAAGAAACGCTGATCGGCGTTGGCGCGGATTTGCTCGGCGCTCGGCACCGGCTCGGTGCGCGCGACCACTTTGATGCGCTTCAGCAGCATCGTCGTCTTGCCCACTGCGGAGGGCGAAACCAAAAGCACGCTGCGGCCTTTGCGTCCGGCGCGCCCGGTTCGTCCGCTGCGGTGCGTGTAGCTGTCCGGATCGGTCGGCGGATCGAGATGAACGACGAGCGTGATGTCTTGCACGTCGATGCCGCGCGCGGCCACGTCCGTAGCCACCAAAATGCGATGATCGGCGCGCCGAAATGAGTTGAGCGCGCGTTCCCGCTCGCGTTGTTCCATCTCACCCGACAGGGCCGTTACGGCGAAGCCGTTCTCGGAGAGGCGCTCGGCAACGTCGCTCACGTCCGCGCGGGTGCGGGCAAAAACCAGAGTTTGCGCTTCGGGATTGGCGAGCAACAGATTGATCAGCGCATCGAGCCGCTGGCGCGGCTCGAGCACGTGCATGATGTGCTCGATGTCGACGTTGGCGACGCCCAAGCGCGTGGCTTCGACGCGCGCGGGGTCGCGCTGCACGCGATTGGCCAGCGTCTCGACGTCGCGCGGAAAGGTCGCGGACACGAGGTGCGTCGAGCGTTCCTCGGGCGTCTTTCCGAGAATTGCCTCCAGCTCCTCGCGGAAGCCGAGGTCGAGCATGCGATCGGCTTCGTCCAACACGACCGCGGCCACTTCACTCGGATCGATCGAGCCGCGATTCAAATGGTCGAGCATGCGCCCGGGTGTCCCCACCACCACCGAAGGCCCCGCCGCGAGCGCGCGGTGCTCGTCTCGATACACCGCGCCACCGGTGACCGAAGCCACCTTGGCGTCGAGCGGCGCATACAACCAGGTCAGCTCTTGCACGACCTGTTTGGCGAGCTCGCGCGTCGGCACGATCACCAGAGCCCGGGGATGGGCCAGCTTGTCTTTGGCCCTACTGGGCTGACCTGCGAGCTCGCGAATCACGAGCCCGATGGCGACGGTTTTGCCGGAGCCCGTCTGAGACGTGACCCGCAGGTCACGACCGGACAGTGCGGGATCGAGCACCGCCTTCTGGACGGGGGTCAGTTCCGTGAAACCTTTTGCGGAAATTGCAGCGCCGAGCGCGGGGCCGAGCAGTTCGGCGAAGTCAACCGTAGCCATGTTGCGGCCGCTCCTAGCACTAGTCCGGCGTGCATGCGTCCTTCTCGCGCTGAGACGGGCAAAGCCAGGCGATTTTCGAGCTTTCGCCGTGCCACTTCACGCACCCGCCGGTCCAAAGGCCAAAGTCCCCTTCCCCGCCCGCGGTCACTTTTGACCATACCCGCCCGGGTTGCGGGCGCTCGGAGAGCTCGGCTCACTCGGGCAATTTGAAAATGACGAGGCGGCGCATGGGATAGGCGAAGGTCACGAACACCAGAAAAGTGCCGGCAAAACTGACCAGTTCGGGAGCGACGCCGTGCACGCGCGGCACGAGCCAGCTGAAAACGCCGTAATTCAACAGCAGCGTGACCAACTCGGCGACGACGAAGAAGCGCGCCTGACGCGAGAGACTGCCGGCCTGTGCGCGAAATGTGTAGCTCCGATTGCCGAAGAACTGGACCGATGCGCCGGCGCAGAGCGCAGGCAATCGCGCCGCCGTCGGTGTCATCCCGATCAAGCGGATGCAGGCAGAGAATAACGAGAAATCAACGAGCGTTGCGCCGCTGCCGACGACCAACGCGCGGACGAACCGCAGCGCTCGATCCGACCAGCGTTCTGTCTCGCTCACGTCGCGAGAGCAGACCACACCTTGCTCCGGTTCGATATGTCGAGCACGGTGGAGAAGCGAAAGTTTGCCGGATTGTCACGCGCTCGGGACCAACGAGCACTCGCTCAGCGTACCGTTCAACGTCTCGCCGCCGATCGTTACGTATAGCTGGCCTTCTGTGCGCACGACCTCGAATTTGCTGTTCTTGTCGAGCCGCCGGTCGAGCGTGTCCAAAAACTCGGGTTCGAAGCGATACACCAAGATGCGCTCGAGCTGATGAATGGGCCGCGCGCTGGCCTCGCGCAACAAGAGCGACAACTCGACGTGCGTGAACAACGCAACGCGCTCGGCGGCCTTACTCGCCTTGTGCAGGCGCTCTGCAGAAGGCGACCCCACGTCGATCCAAGCGCGCAGCACGCCCGTCGCATCGCGAATGGAGACCGGCGCTTCCTCCACCGAGGAGAGACCACCCTTGCTGAAGGCGATGCCCTCCTCGTAGCTCAAGCAATAGGCCAACGTGCGCGTCACCAAATAGCGCATCGTCTCGGAAGGGTGACGAGCGACGCGCAAATCGAGCGCCTCGTAGACGCCGCGATCGACGTCCGAGAGCGTGATTTGGAAATGGTACATGGTCGCGGTCAGGGCCATCGCGTTCTTTTAGCCCTTCTCGCGAGCTGCTTGCCGGCTATTCTTCACGCTCGAGCCAAACGGACACCTCACCGGGGAAATCGCCCGGCTCGACGTGCACGACGCGGGGCCTGCAGCAAACGGCGCAATCTTCGGTGTACGTTTGCTGCTCGCCACCTCCGAGGTCGACGTACAGCTCTTCGGACTCTCCGCAGAAGGGGCAGACGACGGCGGCGCTGGTCTTCTTTTTCTTGCTCAAAGCGAGCGCAAGAATGTGATCAAATCAGCGCGTTCGTCAGTAGAAAGCAGCTCGGGCTTGCCGTGGGCCGTGCCCCCGCACACGCCAAAGCGCTGGGCAATGCTCTTCGCGCAACCGTCGTGGAACAAGGCTGGGCGCAGGCCAACGCCGAGCAGCGTGGGCGTTACGAACTTGCCACCGGTGCCCACGTCCACCAGCCGATTGTCCGTATATTGGGGCCCAGCGTGGCATGTGGCGCAAGCCACGTCCTCACGACGGAAGATGGCCTCACCGCGCACGACCGCGGCAGAATCCAAGCCGTCCTCCGGCGGCAAGGGCGGTAACTGCTCGAGGAACGCGCCTAAGGCCGAGATCTGCTCGTCATTGGGAGCTTGAGGCAAACCCATCCGAGTCACCATCACCGCGTTCACCAGCTTACCCATGTCGCCGAGCGTGCCGTCCCAGTGGAACGGAGCGCGCTCGAGCACCCCGCCTTCGAGCGGCAGCGTGCGCCGCAGGCCCTCGGGAAAGCGCCAAACGTGGCCGTCATCGCCGCCTTCGGGATGGCAAGACGCGCACGCGATGCCGATTCCGCTGTTCATGTGGAACATCAAGTGTCCGCTGTCAGCGTGGGATTCATCACTGAGACGGACCCGCGTGCCGTCCTCGAACGCGAGGCTGGCCGGCTCGCGCGATTGCACGACGTATTTGCCGTCCGGCGAAAACGCGACCGCGATCGGTTGCCCCGAGACTTTGATGGCCGAGGATTCCACGCCGCCGCGGGGCGCCCCGACGCTTGCGTCCCACGGGCTCACCCACAGCGTCGCTGAAGGATCCGAAACGATTGGGCCAGCCGAGACAAAGTTTTGCTTCGCAGCCACGACAGCCTTCATCTGACTGTCCAGCGCGATCGCTGCCATGCGCGTTCCTTGCGCGTCGAACGCAATGTCGAGCGGCCCCGCCCCCTGCAGAACGAAGGACGCAAAAGTCATCACGGAGTGGCTCACGTCCCCCTCCGGATCGACCCCTTCTGGCCCGCCGCCCGCTCCCGTCGGTGAACGACTCCCCGAAGCCACGTCCGGATCGACGGTACTGAGCGTTCTGCTGACCAGACCGAGACCGCAGGGAGAGCCACCGTACGCCCCAGAACCCTCGCCCACCATGGCGTTGCTCGAGACTTGATGGGCGAGCGCGACTTGCCCGCCCGGTAGGGCGAGCGCGCGATACAATACTGTCGCTTCACCGCACGAAGACGGTGGCTTCGCCCGACGAGACACGCTGCCGTCAGCTGCGATGACCAGTACTTCAGCGCTGGTGAAACGAGTCACGACCAAGTCGTGCTCGCGGACGATCACGTCCCTCAGGTCCGTATCGAGCTGAAGCGTGCGCTTGCGGCTCAGCGTCGAGGCGTCGAGCGTGAGCAGTTGTCCCGAACGGCATGCCACGTAGACCGATGCGCTCTTCGCGTCGTAGGCAACGCCGCGCGGCGAGGCGCAAACCGGAGTCCGTTGCGCGATCGTCGCGTTGTGAGCGTCGATCGCGATCAGGGCGCCCGCGCGGCGCAGCGCGACGAACAGCGTGCCATCCGGGCCCTCGACGAGCCGCCCGGGTTCATCACCGCGAGTGAGTGGCAACGGCGTGACGACCCGAGACGCTTGGTTGACCAGGAAAATGGCGTCGCGATCGGGATCGGCTGCGGCGATGGTCGAACCATCACGAGTGACCAACAAAGTGCCACCAACCACAGGTGCCGAGTGCTGGGCGCGCACGGTCTGCCCCTCGAACAAGGGCTCCGGAGCAGGGACCGGCGGCGGAATGAAGAGCGGTCCGGCTCCCCCGACCGCCGTGGTGGGCGGCTCCGCCGGCGGCGGCAGAGTCGAATCCGCCTCCGCGCCCGCTTGCGACCCCGGATCACAACCCAACTGCAGTAGACTACACGCTAGCAACGCCGAGAGTTGCCAAACTCGAGCTCGCATCACGGCCTCCCCGGTGTAATGACCAATGGGTCAGGATCGAACAAGTCCTCTTGCAAGGTCTCTATCATCGCGGCAATCCGTTCCGGGACTGCCAAGTAGTTATCGCTCGGAATCGCGAGTGACTGCTCATAGGCGTCGAGCTCGCTGGTCGGCGATCCAGCGCGATCCCACCCGCAGACGACCGACAAGTTCCATTGCTCCACGCTGGTGGTGATCGGACAGTCACGAGTGCGCTGCAAGAAATTGCTCAGCTGATCGACGTTCGCACTCAGCCGATCGCGGATTTGCTGGGTACCGAGCGACCATTCCTCGACCATCGCCAGATTGCCGAGGATGAACTCGCGATAACCGTTGCTGCCGGAAATAAAGCTTCCCTGGCAAGAAGGGCCGCCGGCAAAGCCGTCCTTTTGATAGAAAATCACGCCTAAACGTGTGGGATTTGCCAAGGCGTCCGCCAACGACACCGGCTGGTTCTGCTGATCGACGACGCTCACGGTGCCGCCCCTGACCAGCACGACCCAGGCCTCGGGCTTGAGCACGACGCGGATCAGGTTTCGCCCGTAGTCTTCACCCGGCCATCCCATCCGAGTGGCCCAAGGCTCGATCCAGGCGTAGCGCGCTTTCGCGAATAGCTCCCCGCCGAGCAGGCTCGCGAGCATCGAGCGCTCGGACTGGGGGTCATCCTGCGCGATCCGCTCGAGCACATTGAAGGCGTAACCTGGCCCCAAGCCGGGCCGTTCGCTGCGACTGAACAAGACTTGGTCTCGACGGAGCTCGGCGGCCTGTTCGTCCGTCGTCCAACTGAAGAACTCACGACGGGCGACTTCGGAATTGAGGAACACCTGCTGCGCGAACACTGCTGGGCCTGTCAGGGCGGGCACGCGACAGGGCATCACCGGGTCGACGAGAATGTCCCCCCCAGTGCCGAGCACAGTCGCGCCACCGGTGGAAGGTCCGCTCGGCCCCGTCGTGCCGTTCCCACCAGCTCCGGCCTGGGCTGTCATCACCGTTGGCTGCGAGTGGTCCGGATGTCCGACGCACGCCCCGGCGCCGAGCACCAAGCAGGCCACGGCCCCCGGCGCGAAAGCACGGTCCACCCCCAACACCCGCGACCTGCCAGCCATCGGCCTACGATAGCATCGATCACCGCGGACGCACGTCTGCCACGGTGCTAAGCCCCGCGACCCGAAACGAAAGGACCACTTCTTTGGGAGCCCGCGGCGGAACGCTAACATTTACACGCTTTTTTACGCAGGGTGCGCTGCCCAAGGACCTGCGCCGGAAGTTTCTAGAGGCAGCCAAACTGCGCGTGTTCGAGCCCCTCAAGCCGGAAGACGAGGCGCTCGAAGCGACGGGCTGGTGCGTCATGGAGCGTCCGTTCGATCTCGAGCTCGACTCGGCCAAGATGTTCCACGACAGCTTCGTCGTGCTGGGCTTCCGGGTCGATCGCTATCGCATTCCAGGCGCGCTGCTCAAATCACAGATCGCAGACGAAGAGCAACGTCAGCTCGCCCGCGGCAAGAAGACCAAGCTGAGCCGCAACGAAAAGCTGGAGCTCAAAGCTCGCGTGGTGATGCGCCTGCGGAAGAAGGTGATTCCGACTTCGAAGGCGATCGACCTGTGCTGGCACCTCGACAGCGGCGTGGTGCTCTTCTTCGGCCACTCGAAGCGCATGATTTTGGATTTCATGGC
>Ga0164307_10000031_pt1 | contig 56351 bp, 81 predicted proteins | sample Whisoiple_243_MG_FD_110214 | JGI IMG/M metagenome (GOLD analysis project Ga0164307, IMG submission 110214) | Soil microbial communities amended with fresh organic matter from upstate New York, USA - Whitman soil sample_243_MG | ecosystem: Environmental > Terrestrial > Soil > Unclassified >...
ACCTGATCTTCCCCGGTATCGTGCGCGCCGCCGGCGGCGAGGGGCCGACGCCTCCGCAGCAGCCGGTGGTCTCCCTCGCCCAGGTGGTCGCCGCCGCGCAATCGAACCCGCAGGCGGCCGGTACACCGGTCACCTACTTCTCGGTGATCTACGTGGAACGCGCACTGGTCGCGGAGGGCTTGCTTCTCGCCGGTCGGGCGGACGGCCACTACGGCACCTCCACGGTCACGGCGTACGCGGCCTGGCAGCGGCGTCTGGGTTACTCGGGGTCGGACGCCGACGGGATCCCCGGCATGGCGTCGCTGTCCCGCCTGGGTTCGCTCCACGGCTTCGGAGTGTCCCGGTGAAGGCGTTCGTCCTGGCCGCCGGGGAACGCGCGGTGGGAGCCTTCTCGGGAGTCCTGTCGAGCGCCCTGATGGCGGACGGAGCGGACGTGTTCCATGTCGGCTGGAAGGCCGCCCTCGGCACGTCGATCGGAGCGGCGCTGCTGTCCGTCCTGGCGTCGTTGACCAAGAGGCCGGTCGGTCCCGAGGGACCGGGCCTCACGGAGACCACGGCCGGAACGGGTCGTCGAAGAAGGCCCGAGTGACGTCGGCCCAGGTCCCGGAGGGATCCGTGATCGTCACCCCGGCGGAGGTGTGGCAGGAAGTGCGTGCCACACGCGACGCGGTTCGGGATCTGGCCCACAAGATGGACGACATCCCGGCACAGCTCCGCGACCAGGAGACCCGGTTGCGCGAGGTGGAGCGCCGCATGTGGTCGGCCATGGGAGTGATCGCATTCCTGATCGTCGCGGCCACGGTGGCGGTCTCCCTGGTTCCCTGATGACGGTCGACCCCGGGTCCGGCACGGGACCCGGGGTCGACTCACCAGCCTCGGGGCGGATCGGGGAGGAGCATCTCCTCCGTCATCAGTCCCGCCCTGGTGAGTTCGTCGATGACGTGGTCTCGGACCCCCTCGGACGCGTTCGACCCCAGGCTGTTCCGGTGCCGGCGATACGCCTTCCACAGGCGATCGGTCATCCGAACCGAGTGTTGCTTCGTGTTGTTGTGGTTGTAGTCCATCACCCCTCCATGGTCACGACAGACCACCAGGGTAACAGGACTGTCTAGACAGCTAGTCGTTCTCCGGGTGGCTCTCGAACTCTTCCCACACCAGGGGCGCCCGGTCCACGCGGTAGTGGAGCAGGGTCCGACTCGGACTCCTTCGGACGGAGTCCGCCATACGCCTCGCCGCCCCGGTCGCGGCACCCTTGGTCAGCATGGGCCGGTCGGCCTTCTCGAACGTCTCTCCGGACACCTCCCTGACCTTGATCACACCGCGCCACATGTATCCGTCGGTCATCGGTCCTCCTCTTCCTTCCGGTCGGCCGCTTCGCGCTGCCGCGTCACCTCGGTGAAGCACGGTCCGCAGATGTCCTCGTCGAACTCGCATCGACACACGTCCATGCACGGGACGACCCGCGTACGGACGTCGTTCCTCACCTGCTTGCAGGTTTCACACTTCCTCATGTCACGACACTAACCGGGGGACCGGGGGCCTGTCAACACCCCGGTCCCCTGAGGTCACTTCTCGTAGCACGCCGCCCAGTTCGACCCGGCGGCGGAGCGACCACACGAGATCTGTACCGGGCGCGCCGCGCCGGGCGGAGCCCAGGCGAAGGTCATCGCCGCCATGATCCGCTCCGCGTACTCGTCCGCCCGGTCGGCGGGGATCGAGCACACGATCTCGTCGTGGACGGTGAACAGGATGGTGCTCCGAACCTCCGGGTCCATGGCGAGGATCGCCTCCACCATCAGGTCCCGGGTGGTCCCCTGGCCCATCAGCGCCGGACCCTGGGTCCACCCGCGCCCGATCTCCGGCCGCATCATCCGGCCGAAGCCGTTGTCCAGAAGAGCCCCCGTGTCGGCACGCTCGCGCACCTCCGAACGCCACCGGTTGCGGTCCGGGTACGCCTCCGCCACGGCCTCCAAGTACCGGCGCGCGTGGGCGGAGGCGTCCTCTTCGGTCATGCCCGTGGCGCCCATGATCAGCTTGGCCAGTCCGGCCAGGCCCATGCCGTAGTTCTCGCCGTGTCCGGCCTTCTTGGCCACCTCCCGATACGAGGCGTCCCCGAACACGGCGATCGCGTTCGCCGTGTGGAAGTCGGTGTCACCCTCGAACAGATCCATGTACGCCGTGTCCTGGCAGTGCGCCGCGACCGCTCGCGCGTCGATCTGGTCGAAGTCGAACGCGATCATCACGTGACCCTCCTCCGGCAGGAAGATCCCCCGCTCGCGCACCTTGCCCCCGTGCTTGCCGAACACGGTGAGCCCCGGCCGGGTGATGGACAGTCGTCCGGACGCCTGCTCCGGCGACATGACCGGGTGGACCCGGTCGCCCACCAGGTGCTTGGCGACGGTGGCGTACACGACGCGCGCGCCGTTGGCCGTGCACATCAGGTCCAGGGCTCGGCGCAGATCCTCGGGGCACCGCTCGTGCTCCATGACCCGGGTCAACGCGTCGACCTTCGTGGACAGTCGACCCTTGGGGGTGCGCGGAGGGTTGGTCACACCGAACAGTTGCCACAGGTTGCCCAACCACTCGACCCCTTCGGCCGTGGCCAGGGGCGCCGTGAACGTGACCTGTTCGTCGGGCTTCCGCTTGAAGGTGCGGACGCGGGACAGGGGGAGGCCGTACTCCGCGTTCAGGGTGTCCAGCGCGGTGATCTTCTGCACCTCCTCCTCCTCCGCCCGCAGGGACAGAAGGTCGGTGTCCACCCGCACACCCCGCAGGGTCATCGATCCGCAGGCCGTGAGGAACCGGTGTTCCCGGCGGGTGTAGTCGGTCTGTCCGAACATCGGGGCCAGGTCGCGGGAGAGCCTGACGTCCTGCTCCAGGTAGGCGACGTAGCGCGGGTCGTCCACGGGGATCAGGTGGTATCCGCCGAACTCCGCCTTCAGTGCCTTCAGATCGCCACCCTTGCCGGCGCCCAGGACGCGTTCGCCCAGGGAGTCCAGGTCGTAGTGGGTCGCGCCGTTGCCGTGTTTGGCCGACGGGGGGTCGGCCTGACGCGCCACGATCAGCGCGTCGTGGGCCTTGGCCGCGAGTCGCTCGTACAGCTCCACCGGGTCGGCGTCGCCGTGATGGTGGAGCGCCAGGGCGGGGAGGTCGTACCCGAGGATCCGGTGACCGGTGATCGTGTCGGCCGCCTCCAGGACCGACAGAAGCTCCGCCGGGTCGGTCGTGGTCACCGGCTCTCCACCGTCCACGGCGTACCCGCACAGACGCGCGAACGGCCCGCGATCGGCCGTCCAGGCGAACAACTCGTCGGCGTCCGGCGTCTCGATGTCGAACGCCACCAGAGCGGGCGCCGGAACGTCTTGATCCGTCGGGTCGGTCGGGGGGGTCGGCATGGGCTCCGGATCGTCCGGCGGGACGTCCGGAGTGTCCGGCGAAGTGTCCGGACCGGACGCTCCGGACACCGGACCGAAGGGGTCCTCCGGCTCCGCCGGCGGGGGATCCTCATTGCCGAACCGGAGGCCTACGTACGCCATGTACCGGTCCGAGTCGGGCCGACCGTGGCGACCCCTGGGCCGGCTCAGCGTGGAGGCCGACTCCCCGGCGTAGACCCGGCGCTTGATCAGCCGCGTCCCGATCTCCGGGTGTCCCAGCAACCGGTTGGCCAGGGTCTTGTCCGACCAGGCCCCGTGACCCAGGGCCTTCAGGTAATCATTGAATTCGGTCAACAGCTCCTGGGACATGACGTGGTGCTCGGGGTCCACGGTCAGGCTCTCCTGGGCGAACCCGAACAGGACGTCGTTCGCCTCGCGCCAGGCCCGGGTGTCCCGGTTCACGGAGGCGGGCGCCGGGGGCATGATCCGGTCCAGGGCGTACCACCGGCGCGCCCCTTCGACGAGCCACGCCAGGACGGCCGTGTGGACGGCCGGATCGGTCTTGACCCGTTGCCTCAACGTCGGGTCGCCGTACGCGTCTCCGGGTCCCTCCAACTCCTTGTCCTCCGCGAGGTACCTCATGGGAAACGTGAGCTGGAGCAGGCGCCGCCAGGTGCCGTGGTCGGTCTCCGTGACCGACGGCCGGTAGTTGGTGTTGACGATCAGAGTCGACTGGTTGGGGAAGGTGACGAAGTCGCACCGCATGTAGCGGCCGGTGATGAAGCTTGTCCCCACGGTCGTCTTGAGCGCCGTCACGTTCAGGTGCTTGTCGTCGGGCAGCTCCTCCACCAGGGCGAGCCGCGTCCCCATCAGGGTCATCAGGTCGGTGGGGTGGTCGTCCGGCCGACCCAGCAGGAGCTTCTGGGGGACGTAGGACACGTAGCTCCCCACGGCCAGCATGACCGCGTCCATGATCGTGGATTTGCCGTTGGAGCCTCCGCCGTGCATCAGCAACATCACGTCGTCCGGGGTCATGTGGCCGGTGATCGCCTGCCCCAGGCGCAGCTGGAACCAGTCGCGGACGGACGGGTCGGGCAGCGCTTCGAGCGCCGTGTCCCAGTCGGGGTGCGTGGCGCCGGCCACGTAGGGGACGGACGTCGACCGGGTCACCCGTACCTTCGGGTCCGGTGGGGAGAGCCGACCGGTGCGCAGATCCACCGCCCCGGCCGGGGTGTTGAGGATGTCCGGGTCACCGTCGAAGGTCGTGGGGTCGACCAGGATCTCCGGGTACCCGGACGCCGCCTCCCGGGTGGAGTTGACCTTGCTGTTGTTCTTGACCACCCGGTACACGTTGACCTCGTCCAGACCGGCCTTCGTGGCGAGGCGACCGGACGTGTGGAGGTCGGTCACCCGGTCGTTGCACCACTCCTCCAGCCAGGTCCGGATCTCATGGGTCACCTCCGTCTCCGCGTTGCCGTGCCGCTCCCACAGGTGGCCGTCCCAGGCCATCCATCCCATGGCGCCGGACCAGACGTACCTATCGGTCAACAGCCGCTCCACGACCTCCGCCGACAACACCTTGTCGGTCACCAGGTCGGCGGCGGCCGACAGGGCGCGGCTCGCCTCGGTACGGGTGACGGCCGCCGACTCCGGGATGTCGGTCGTGAGCGTGGCCTCCAGGTCGGCCCTGGTGAATCCGGCCGCCAGGTGGTCGTCCACGCCCTTGCACTCGGTACCGTCCACGTCGCCGGGAAGGACGGCGATCGCCACGTCGGCACCTTTGGTGTCCCGTAGCCACAGGGCGAACCGCTCCTGGGCCTTGGCCACCTCCGGCTTCACGGCCGCGTCCGCGTCGAATACGATCCGGACCTTCCTCCCCTTGACCGGGATCGACTCCCAGTCGGGTTGCGCGGCGCCGGCGGTCTTCCAGTTCCACACCCCGGCCAGGGACACGGCGCACAGGCCCAGGCCGGTGAGCGCGTCACCCTTCTTGATCCCCTCGGTGATCCACACCGGGACGGCCGGATCCTTGATCGCCCCCAGGTTGCGGGGATGGACGTCCAGCGGCGGCGTCCGGCCCACGGGCTGGTCGTACTTGATCGACTTGACCTGACCCTTGTGATCGCCCGCCTCGCGCGGGACGTCCCACCGAACCTGGCCGGAGACGCGCAATCCCTCCGGGTTGAACGCCGGGACGAACAGCCCCGGGGACACGGCCAGGTGTTCGCGTGCGCCCCTGGTGAATCGCTCCCCCTCCAGGAGGGCGGCGTGCCCGGCGTCGGCCCGACACAGGGACGCGTAGCCACGCTCGATCACCACCAGGGGGTCGAGACCCCCGGCCGTCAGTGCCGCGTAGTGCTCGGGCGAGAGTGGGGGGAGTTCCGGTTCGTCGCTCCGGGCGACGGCCGTTGAGTCGGTCACGTTGTGTTCCCTCTCCTGGGTGTGGTCGGCAGGGATCCGGCACGGGCGAACGAGCCTCGGGCGCGGGACGAGAGGCGATACAAGCTTTGGTACAAAAACCCTGACCTGCGGTTTTGCATTCGTAGCCAGGGTAGACAGGGTCTCCAGTTGACCAGGGACTCCCGTAAGAGTAGCCGGTCAACTGGAGACCCTGTCTACCCTGGCTAAGTAACGATCACCTGACTCTGAGTCATTGTCGACAGTTACACCAGGTAATCGAATCAGGTGTTGACAGACTCGCGTTTCGCCGCCTAGTGTCCAGACAGCCGAACTCAAAGGAGCACAGGATGACCGGTATGGAACTCAGGCCCTATCAGACCGAAGTGATCTCCGCCCTAAAGGAGGCCTGGACCGAAGGGGTCCGCCGCCCGGCGGCCGTCGCGGCCACCGGAGCGGGCAAGACCGTGATGTTCTCCCACCTGATCGAGGGGTGGCACCGGGCCAACCCCGGCCGCCGTGCCGTCGTCCTGGTCCATCGGGAGGAGTTGGCGGAGCAGACCGTGGACAAGCTCCACCGGACCGCCCCCGATCTGACGACGGGTGTGGTCAAGGCGAAGCGCGACGAGACGGACGCCGTGGTGGTGGTCGCCTCCGTCCAGACGCTCATGCGCCCCGGTCGCGTGGAACGGATCCGCGACGTCGGCCTGGTGATCGTGGACGAGTGTCACCACTACGCCGCCGACGCGTGGCGCCGGGTCATGGAAAGGCTGGGATGCTTCGAGGATCACGGCCCCCTGGTGGCCGGCTTCACCGCGACCATGGTCCGGTCCGACGAACGCAAGCTGTCGGCCGTGTGGGACGACGTGGTGGCGGAGGTCGACATCCTGACCCTGATTCGGGCCGGCTACCTGTGCGACGTCCGGGCCAAGGCGATCGAAGTCGACGGTCTGGACCTGGCGAGCGTGGCCCGGCGCGGCGGCGACTTCGCCGACGGGTCGCTGTCGGACGCGTTGCTCGGCTCGAACGCCAACGTCGGGATCGTTAAGGCATACGCGGAACACGGCGAGGAACGGCAGACCATCCTGTTCGCCCCCACCGTGGCGTTCGCCAGGGCGTGCGCGGAGGCCTTCGATTCGGCCGGTGTTCGGGCCGCCGTGGTCAGTGCCGCGACCGACAGTCGGGAGCGGGCGGCGATCTACGCCGCCTACCGGGCGGGGCGTATCCGGGTCCTGGCCAACTGTGGTGTGCTGACCGAAGGGTTCGACATGCCTCAGGCGTCGTGCCTCATCGGTGCCCGGCCCACCCAGGCGCCCGGTCTGTACATCCAGATGGTCGGCCGGGTTCTGCGGACCTTCCCCGGCAAGCCGGACGCCCTGGTCCTGGACGTCGTGGGCAACTCCGAGACCATGAACCTGGTCGGCCTCGTCGACCTGTCTCCGGAGCTGGCCCGACCGGAGGACGGGGAATCCCTCCTGGAGGCCCTGGACCGGGTTCAGAAGGCCGCGCGTCGACGTGGCGGGAACATCCCCCTGGAGCTGATGACGGCGCGCCAGGTGGACCTGTTCGACCGTTCCTCCGGCGCGTGGAAGCAGACCCACAAGGGAGTGTGGTTCCTGCCGACCGTGGCGCACACCTACGTCCTGTGGCCGTACGGGGAGACCTTCCGGGTGCTGAGCTACAACAACCAGGGCTCCAAGCAAACTTCGATCCTGCACTCCGATCTGACCATGAGTGCCGCCATGGCGGCGGCGGAGGAGGCAGCCATGGACGACGAGGAGTCGTTCATGGAGTCGTTCTCGGTTGCCTCGCGTCACGCCCCTTGGCGTCGGCGACCGGCGTCGGCGGCCACCCTGGCGTTCGCCCGGCGCCTGGAGATCTGCGTGGACGACTCCATGAAGGGCGGCGAGGTGTCCGACCTGATCGCCGTGGAGCTTGCCTCCCGATACATCGACCCCAAGGTGAAGGAGTTGTAATGACCCAACGAAGGTGCGGAGTCCGTACGGAGGCGAAGTGGAAGGTGGAGATTACCGGGGACGCCGTGAATATGGACCCGGACAACGTGACGATCGTTCCGGAGGACGACCCCTTCGGTCTTGCCGTCAAGGTGTGGAACGTGGCGGTCGTCTGGCACCTGGATTCCCGGGGCCCGGTGCCGTGGTCCCGGGATCTTCGGTGGTCCTGGAACCCCGAACCACGGGTGACCCTGTGGCGGAACTACGTGGACGCCGATGGCCACTACACCGACCCCGACCCGAACGGACCCGGTATCGCCTCCGAGACGATCGACTGGTCGTCCCACACGGCGCCGGCCTGGGTGCGTCGGTTGGTGGAGGAACGGGCGGTCGGGCCGACCGGTGAACGAGCCGTTCTGCCACATCCGCCGGCACCGCCGACCCAGGTGTGCGTCCACTCCGAATGCCCTGCCCACGGTGGAGGCGATGATGTCTGACCCGCCGCTGCGGTGCACGGTGGACGTGCATCGACCGGAGGACGACGTTCACCCGGTGAACCTGGTACACGACCCATACGCCCTGCCGGACGACCAGCCGTTCGCTGCCTGCACCGAGTGCCATCGGTTCCTGGTGGCCGAAGCCCAGGACTACGCGCGGACCCTTCACCAATTGTGGTGGGACTCGTACCCGACCGATCTCTGGTGACCGAACAGCCCGGACCCTCATGAGGGTCCGGGCTGTTAGGCTGTCATGACACGACACCTGGGACAGGAGTACCGATGGAAGCCAAGTACGACGGCTGGTGCGACGCCTGCCAAAGCGACATCCACGCGGGCGACGAGATCGTCTCGAACGACGACGGCGGGTGGGTTCACCTGGAGTGCGGGCCGGAGGAGGAGGAGGGCCCGGCCGACGACATCATGGGCCGGCTCATGGGGCCGGTCGGCCGTGACGCGGACACGACCGGGACCGACCTGGCCACACGCCGTGAGTCGGTCCGTCGGACGACAGGCTACGTGCCGGACCCGGTCGACCCCGAGTCGGCCGCCATGGCGCAGGACGACGGGTCGATCCCACCGTCCGAGCCCGCCGGACGGCATCCGGCATTGCGTGACGAAGTGCCCATGAATCCGCCGGCGCACCCGCCGCAACCGGAGGTCAAGCGGGACCGGTACGGGCGGTACGTCCTCAAGCACCCCACGAAGAACCTCCGAGGCGCCCTCTCCCGGTGCACCACCGTGGTCAAGGCGTCCGCCGACACCTATGCCCTGGGAGAGTGGCAGAAGGGCAACGTGGCCCGTGGCCTGTCCCGCCGCCCCGATCTCCTGGCCATGGCGGCGAGCATGGGCCCGGGGGACCGGCGATTGAAGAAGCTGGTGGCGGACGCGGAGGAGGCCGGCGGCGGGTCGGAGGCCGCCAACCTGGGTACCGCACTCCACGGCTTCACGGAGGCGATCGACCGGGGCGGCCGGTTGGCCGACGTGCCGGAGGACCACCGCGACGACGTGATCGCCTACCGCAAGGAGATGATCCGGCAACAGCTGACCGTCGTTCCGGAGGCGATCGAGCGGGTCACCATGACGTCCCGATGGGACGGTGTGGCCGGGACCTTCGACCGGATCTACCGCCTGGACGACGGGACGTACGTGATCGGCGACCTGAAGACCGGCAAGGTCGGCTACGACCCCAAGGAGATGTTCGCCCAACTCGCCGTGTACGCCCAGGGCGTCAACGAGGTCGGCGTGTACGACGTCGCGGCGGAGCGCTGGGAGCGCCTGCCCTTCGATGTCCGCACCGACCTGGGGCTGATCGTCCACCTCCCCGCCGGTGAGGCCACGTGCACGGTGTACCTGGCCGACCTGGAGGCCGGGCGTCATCACGTGGAGTTCTGCGCCTCGGTGCGCCGGCACCGCAAGCTGAAGCACGCTCTTCCGGCCAGGGAGGCACCGGGAGCCACGGAGGACGAGTGGTTCGACGCCATCTGCCGCGCTCCGAGTCGCGACGTCCTGGCCGTCCTCGGTTGGATGATCAACGACGACGGCGCCATGACGGACCGGTTGCTCGAAGCCGGTCGCACCCGGGCCGGTCAACTCCCCGACTGACGGGACTTGACTGTCATGACAGTGACGGTCTAGTCTGGTGGAACACCGGCCGGGGCGGAGGGCAAGGACCCGGTCCGGCCGGTGGACAAGGAGATCGGCGGTACGGAGGGCGTGGCCTGTGGTCGGCCGTAGGACGGGAGTGGAACCTCGTCACCAGGGTGCAACCCCCTGGGCGCCCACGCCTCCACGGACGGAGGGTGTGATATCCCGCCGGACCGGCAAGTTCGACGGGTCCTACCGAGGAGTACGCATGAAGTACTGGATGGGCGTCGTCGCCGTGTCTGCGGTGGCAGGGGCTTCCCTGGGTATGTTCGACCTGGTGTCCGACCACCGCACACCATTCTGGATGAACATGATCGTCGGAGGCGTGGCCGTCTACGTATACGACCGGGTATATCGGCTCCGCGCCGACCGGGCCGACGTCAAGCCGATGCACGAAGACATCTGAGTTTCCCGTCGTGACCACTTCCCGTGGTCGCCATGGGGACGGTCCGGGACGATCGCCCGGAGCCTGGAACGACGGTATGTTGCCGTCGGGTGCGTGACGGAAAGGCCGGTCCGATTACCGGCTGAAGGGTTTCCCCGCGTGGCGGGAAGCCGGGTTCGACCCCCGGCGCACCACGGGAACACGGCGGTCTGCAAAGCCGACACGTGATCCAAGACCCCTGACAGGGTCGGTGCCCGACAGCTCTGCGCGTGTCAGGGTGACAGAGTGAGGGCATTCGGGTGGATAGCACAATCGGTAGTGCGCCCGGCTGTAAACCGGGTGATCGAGGTTCGACTCCTCGTCCTCCCACGGGGCCGTGACACGAGAAGCGATCGACCGCATATCCGGATGGCCGTTACCGGTAACAGGTACGGATGGCCGGTGAACCGGGGCGATCGTGGAAGCAACAGGTCCCGCATGCACTCAACCAAGCCTCATGGGCGGTGTCAGGAGAGTGCAGGGGATGGCCCACCCGGCTGCAACGGGCCAGGGGAGAGATGGTGTAGTGGCAGCACGTCGGTCGCGACGAAGGGTTCCGGTTCGAATCCGGTGCTCTCCCCGAATGGACACGCCGCTTCGGTGGCATCGGGTACACGTGAAGACGAGGGTTTGGAGTGCTCCTTTCCCCTGGTCCCACGGACCGTGGTTCGAATCCACGGGTGTCCACAACCGTCGGCAGGTCCCCAGTCGGCGCCCTTGGGCGGATGCCGTGGGACGTCAAGGTTGGCCCATCCGTACGCCGTGAGGTTGGGCTCATCGGCAACAGCGACAGCCAGGAGACATCGTGAGCATGGACGACCTGTTCGACCGGATGATGGGTGAGGAGTGGGCCAAGTCGGCCGACTTCTCCGAGATCGGCAACAGCCACGCCGGCATCTGGACGGCGATCAACGAGAAGCAGGCGCGTGAGTTCATCCCCGGCTCCCCCGGCAAGGGGGCCCTGCTGTTCTGGGGCGACGACCGGAAGCCTACGAAGATCCCCAACGACTCGCCCCTGATGGAGATGTGCGTCATCTTCCAGACGGACCAGGACGACGAGGAATGGGAGGACGACGGGGACGACGGCCGCCGGGAGATCAGGATGAACAAGAAGGCTCTGACGTCCGCCTTCCGTTCCGCAGTCCTGGCTTCCGGGGCCAAGAAGCCCGAGCTGGGCGCCTGGTGGCGCGTCACCCGGGTGGAGAACGGAAAGCCCGCCTACAAGGGCGGCAACCCTCCGTGGGGTTGGCACGTGGTCTACAAGACCCCCGCCCAGTACGCCGAGACCGGCGCCGACCCGGCTTCCCGGGTCGCCCCGGCCAAGTCGGCCGTCAAGGCCGGGCGCAAGGTCCAGGACGACGACCCGTTCGCCGTCCCCGAGTAACCGTTGGACCACGACCCCCGGCGCACGGTGCGCCGGGGGTCTTCTCCTGGAAGGGGTACACCGTGTGTGACGCGACCGGGTGTGTGAGCCCCGTAGCGGCGTGGAGGATCGGCCGCGACAACCGGGGGCACAAGACCACCCTCGCCCTGTGTGTCGCCCACCGCCAGGCCCTGGACTCCGGAGAGCCGGTGACCACGGCGGCCGGCACCTTCCGGGAATGAGACCACGGCCGTCGGGAGGGCGAGTCCGACGCGCCGGCCGCGCGATGCCGGTCCGCCAACCACGGCTACGCGCACCGAAGCCCGCACCCCTTGCCGGGGGTGCGGGCTTCGTCGTTCCCTCAGACGATGGTCGACTCCTGGGGGAAGGTGAACGGCGGGAGCGTCGCCGCCGGCGGCCCGATGGTCTCCATGTCCACGACGTCGGAAAAGATCCCCTGGATCTCCGGTGCCGGGACGACGGGGGAGATCTTCCGCTCGCCCAGGTGTTCGCTCCACTCCGCCCATCCACGGTCGACGGCGCGCACGATGTGACGGTGGATCAGCTGCCTGTCCACGCCCAGGGCGTCGGCCGCCTGGGTCTGCGCGCTGCCGACGTGACCCGCGTCCTGGAAGGCCCTCACCAGAGCCACCAGGCTCATCGTGCGCGCCTGGATCCGTGGCTTGTTGTTGGGGTGCCGGGCAAGGTCGGCTGCCGCCTCTCGCGCCCGCGTGACGGCCTGGTCGATGGTGTCCATGGGGGTTCTCCCGATGTTCGTAGGTGTTGACACCGTACCAGGGTAGCCCTAGTGTCAAGACAAGAAAAGCCTCCGACCAGGAAGGATGCGGATATGGATCACATGGACCCCGGAAGACGCGAAGCGGCCTTGGCCATGGCCGACGCCCTGCCCGACAACCCGTCGCGCCGTGGCGTCCTGGCCGGCTACACGGACGACGGCTACCACCGCGAGGCTGACTACGCCGCCGTGGCGTGGGCCTGCCTCATAGAGGCGGAGGACATCGTCCTTCGTGGCCGCCCGCCGCGCGGCTTCGACAGTACCTACCGAGACGGAAGGGAGATCTGAGATGGACTGGACGAGTTTCGCCATGGGGGTCACGGCCATGACCTGGGTCGGATTGATCCTCGTCGTGATCGTTGCGGTGATGGGGCGGAGGAAGTGATGATCATGGTGTACTTCTGGACCTTCGTCCACCTGATCGGTCTGCTGTGCCTGGGCGTCCTGGGCGTCGCCCTGGTAGCGGCGGCGGCCGGACGACTGGTGGACCGGTGATTCGTCCGGGTCGACCGTGGTATCGGGTGGAGATCCCGTCCTTGCCATTGATCAACATCAATGACGAGAAGAGGATGCACTACCGGGTGAGGGGTCCTCGGCGAAAGGCGCTGCGCGAGGCCGCCAAAGAGGCGGCCGAAGGGATACCCACCCTGGCCCGTGCCCGGGTGATCTGCTACGTGACCCGGTCCATAGGAGGCTACCGCTGGGACCCGAGCAACTGGTATCCCTCCGCCAAGGCGTGTGTGGACGGGTTCACGGACGCGTGCCTGTGGCCGGACGACAGCGTCCTTCACGTGGTCGGACCCGACATTCGAGGCGTGACGACGGAGAGGGCCACCCCGCACGGTCGACTGGTGTTCCGGATCATCGACCTGTCGGACGGCGATCAGGAGGAGGGAGAGGATCCCGATGACGGGTAGGAAGGGTGGCACGTCCACGTGCAAGTGGTGCCCCAGGAAGGCACTGGTCCGACCCGGTTCCGCCCAGGTGTGCGCGGCGTGCCGCGACCGGATCGACCGGGTGATCCGGGACTCGATCTCCCGGCAGCGCCGCCTGGGTCTGACCAACGTCGACATGGCTCGTGAGTTCGGGTTCTCCCTGGACACCTGGCGTCGCCTGAAGATCCAGGCGGAGCACAATCCTGACGAACCGGTGGTCACCGCCCGGGTCGATCCGCTCCACCGGGAGCTGCGGGAGGCCGACCCGGCGGAGACGGCCCGGCGGTGGGAGCACCGGGCGGCGTGCCGGTCGGACCCGGACCCGGATCGTTTCTTCCCGGATACCGCCGAGGACCGCGCGGCCATCGATCGGGTGCTCACCGTCTGCATGGAATGCCCGGTCGCCAGGGAGTGCAGAGCGCACCGGGGGCGCGTGGGGGTGTGGGGAGGGAAGCTCTACGTCCAACTGTGATCCCGTGCGCCGGAAGCCTCCGGAAGTCGTGCCGACTTCCGGAGGCTTCTGTGATGACAGGCTGTTGACAAGAGTGTAGGGTGGCCAATCCGTGAACGAGACGGAGCCGCGCCCCCTACCCGGACGCGGCTCCCTGTGCCCCCTGGAGGGACGACCGTGCGATCCGAGACTACCCGCCGAGCAAGTGTTCGAACCGTTGTCGTGCCGGAGCTTCCGACCAGGACCCCGTCGGCCCGGGAGCCGGCGCTCAAGATCTACGACAACCTCCTGGGTGTACTCGGCGTGGTCGGCACCGCCGTATCGGGATGGTCGATCGCCACCCTCCTCCACGAGGAGGGTGGCATGCCGTGGTACCTGGCCGGCCTCGGAGTCGGCGTGTACGACCTCCTGGCCTTCATGGCCGGCCTCATGGTCTACATCCGCCGACACGAGCCCCACCGGGCCGTGGGCGCCCAGGTGCTCATGCTCGCCGCCGTGGCGGGGAGCGCCTACGTGAACTACATGCACGGTCGACAGATCGGCGGCGACCTGGTGGCGCTCCTCCTGGGTGCGGCCCCGGTGGTGTTCGAAGTCGCGTTTGCCATGCGGCACAACGTGCTGACCCTGGTGACGGCGACCCTGTTCCCCAGGGCCATGTGGAGCCGGTACAAGGACGGCGTGTGGGTCAAGCTCCACACCGGCAGCCTTCCGGCAGCTTCCGGCGACCTTCCGGCAGAGCTTCCGGAGCCTTCCGGAGGATCCCTGGTGTGGCCTTCCGGTGAGGTGACCCTCCTTCCGGAGGCCCCCGGCATGTCGCCGGAGGGCGTGGCTCGGAAGGCCGCCGCCCTGGCCGACGAGCTGGAGGCCGGGCACCGCGAGACGATCTCGGAAGCCGTCCGGAGGCTCACTCCGGCAACCTTCTCGGAAGCTTCCGGAGGCATGCCGGAGGATCCGGAAGTCGCCATGGAGTGGGCAAAGGCGCGGTCCGAGACGATCCGGAAGATCGGCGGATCGGCGATCTCGGAGGACTCTCCGGAAGCTGCCGGAAGGCTGCCGGAGTCTCCGGCGGAGCGTGCGGAGGCCGTGGCGGAAGCCCTCCGGAAGGGTGAGCGGATCACCGGTGAGACCGTGGCCGCCTTGTACGGCGTGTCCGACCGGACCGGTCGCGACTACATCCGACGGGCCAAGGCGATCAACGCCGCCAGGTCGGAAGGGTCGGAGCGGTGAGCCCGCCGTGTCCCGAGGTGAAAGCCCCCGCGATCGCGGGGGCTTTCCTCACCGCAGCTCCCTGGGCCGCCGACGCCCTGGGAGCCGGGTCCGAGTACGGCTTGGCCGGCGTCGCCATGGCGACCGCCGGCCTCGGCGCGGTGCCCTTCTCCCTGCGGACCGGGGAGGCGCCCACGGCGGTCTCCCTGGCCGGTCTCGGCGGCGTGGCCTGGGGATCCTGGACGGCCTGGGCGTGCTGGTCCGACGCTCCCACGCCGGGGCGCGTCCTCCTGGGCGTCTTCCTCACGGCCGCCTCGGTGGCCGCCGGAGCGGTGGTCCGGTGGCGGACCCTCGGCACGCCGCTGGAGCGGGCGAGGCTGGACCTGGAGCGAGCGCGCCTGGCGAAGGCTTCCGGAGGCCTTCCGGACGCCTCCGGAGACTCGCCGGAAGACCTCCGGAAGACTCCGGAAGACGTGTGGGAGGAGCTTCCGGAGGTCACCTGGGAGCCTCCGCTCCGGACGCCGGACACCTGTGACCCCGTCGACGTCGGAGGCGGCGTGGTCGTCCCCCTGGTGGGAGGTCACGTGATCATGGGGGGCGCCACGGGCGCGGGAAAGTCGGTGTTCCTGGCCGACTTCATCGCCGACCTGTTGCCCCGGCGGAACCTGAGGATCACGGTGATCGACCCCAAGGGCGACGCCCTCCTGGGCATGCTGCGCAACAGCCGCGTCCGGATGGTCGATCCGGAGGACGCGGACGCGGTGATGTCCGAACACCTGGCCACGATGAAGCGCCGGGGCGACCTGGTCCGCGCCGCCGCCGACGCGTACACCAGGAATCCGGTGGGCGACCCGCCACCGGACCACTGGGAGCCGACGGAGGAGGAGCCCTGGGAGGTGGTCATCGTGGACGAGTTCACGGACTTCGGCGGCACCGACACCATGGAGTTCATCGTGGAGATGGCTCGCAAGTCCAGGTCGCTCGGGCAGACCCTGATGCTCGCGACACAGACCCTGGACGCGGCGCTGTTCAAGTCGGAGAAGGCTCCGTCCGGAGGCGGCCCCAGGTCCCAGTTCGGCACCCGGGTGGCCGGCCGCGTGGACAACTCGGCGGAGGCGGAGAAGATCTTCGGGGAGCGCCAGGCCAAGGTCTGGCAGCCCCACATGATGCCCGGCCGGGGTCACGTCCTGGTCCGGTCGGAGGACCAGCGGGAACCGGTCATGCGCCGAGTGCCGTACATGGACAAGGCGACCCTGGCGGCGTGGGCCCGACGGTGTTCCGACGGTGTTCCGACGGCGTTCATACCGGCCCAGCGGGACGGCGGCCGGCATCTGTCCCTGGTCCCGGCCGCCGCCCCGATCACCCAGGCGGACACCGTCCTGGGGTGGCTGGAGGAGCACGGACCGGCCTCCGCCGTGTCCGTGTCGGTCGCCACCGGAGTGCCCCAGGGATCCGTCAGGACGGTCCTCAAGCGCCTGGCGGACCAGGGGTGCGTGTCCAGAACGGACGGCCTCTGGGAGGCCGTGACAAGGCCGTGACAGCCATCGTGACAACCGTTCCTGTCACGCCCCTGTCACGGTGGTTGTCACGGCTCGTGAGCTGGGATGTCACGCTGTCACGCGAGCACGCGACAAGCCCCCGGATCCACCAGGATCCGGGGGCTTGTCGCGTTGTCACGCGATCGGTTGACCCAGGTTGTCGTACTCGGCGTTCAGGACCTGGATCGCTCGGCGGACGGAGACCTTGCGACCGTCCGTCATGTCCAGCTCCCGGATCCACCGGACGTGCCGCCGGGGGACGTCCCACTCGACCTGGATCGCCCTGACCCATCCACCGGTGGGCCAGGTCCGGAACATCGTGTCCGCCGTGTGGCCGACTCGCCAACCGTTGCGCCGGGCGTGCCTCACGGCCCGACGCAACTGCCCGTTGGTCGCCATCAGACGTACTTTCGGTCCACCGTGAAGCGCAGGTTGGTCCCGCGCTCGGTGAGCAGACGATTCAACTCGTCCAGGTGCTTGCGGGTCTGGGTCGCCCACGCCGTCTCCGTCGGGGTCAACCCCGTCGCCACGTTCACGGGCTCGGTACTGCCCTTGCCGATGATCATGGGCTTGCGACTCACAGTTCGTTCGCCTCCAGGTGGTTGACGGTCAGGCTCGCCGGCTTGGGCATCCGGTCGAGCCCCAGGGCATCCCGGATGGCGTTGGCCAGGTCCATCCGGGTCTTGCAACGTCCCTCCGTCATGGTCCCATCCATCTTCCGAGTGCCCTCGGGGGTGGTGATCGTCACGTTGAAGTACCACACGCGGTTGGGGTCGTGGGTCATCATGCGCTCCCGATGTGGAAGAAGTCGATCAGTCGGGTGTTGGGGTTCGCGTAGACATCCCCGTGTTGGCTCACCAGGGCTTCGACGGCCATTACGAAGAGCTGGTAGTCCGTGGTGCCCTTCGGGAGGTTGCGGAACACGGAATCCAGGGACGCCCGATGGGTGCCACCCTTCACGTGCACGGAGACCGTGAGGATCGTGAAGCGGTTCACGCCTCGCCCCTCAGCCTGCGCAACGCCGCGTCGGCCGCCGCCGCCAGGGCGTCGTCCTCCCGGGTCTCGCGTTGCCGGCGCAACAGGTCTTCCTTCTGTGCCTTCGTCATGTCGCCTCCAGGGGTGAGTTGTCGTGACACCACCCTGAGTCATGATCACCGAATTGTCAACACGTATCCGGTGTTGACAACCAGGACCCGGCGGCCTAGCGTCTGTCGTGTCAACAGCCACCCGACGAGGGGACGAACATGTACAGCTACCACTTCCACTACCGGGACACGGCGACCGGGGGCGCCACCGTGGACTTCTCGACTACCCCCGGAGGCCTGGACGCTGCGGTGACCCGGGTCAAGGAGGCCGTGGCCGCCGAACGGATCCGGTCGGTGTCGATCCACCGGGTGGACCCGGACACCGGGGTCCGGCACAACATCACCGGGCAGTTGATCCCCGGTCGCACCTGGCCGCGTCCGCGCTCCTCCTCCGGGAGGGCGTGATGGGGTTCGGAACCAAGCCGTGGTACGACCTGACCTATCGGGACGTGGCCACCGGGCGGAACGTGACCTACAAGAACATGGCCAGGGAAGAGACCCGGGACATGGCGGTCGACCTGTGCGCGCGCCTGAAGGCCGGGAAGGTCGACCTGGTGAAGGTGACCAACCGGTTCGGCGTGGACGTGACCGTCGACTTCTTCGGGGATCGGGCATGAGCATCCTGGAGGTGATCGTCCGGGAGGGCGGCGGAACCCGGTCGATCTGCGTCAACCCCGGCAACCGGGAACTCCTCGACACCGTGCTGGTGGCACGGCGCGACCGGTCCGGCGTGACCATCCCGGTATGGGACCCGCAGTGCCTGGACAAGGTGGCGGAGGGTTACGTCCGGCGGGGGTGGTTCGGCAAGACCTCCCTGGCGTTCCCGGCGGGGTCGATCGTCACGGCCCGCCTGATCGACTGATCGACCGACACCCGCGCCGGATGGCTCGGCGCGGGTGTTGACATGTCCGACCGAATCCACCAGGATGTTGTCAAGACAGCTGGAAGGGGAGCACACGATGTACGCGATCTTCACGGAGAACGACAACGAGTACTGGGCCGGTCTGTACGACACGGAGCATCTGGCGGAGCAGGACCTGTGGGGCCGTCCCGAGGGGTGCTACGTGGCTCCGGCGTGCGAGTGCGTCGACGGCCTCACCAGGCCGGCCGACGAGTGCATCGTGTGCGCCCCGATCGACAAGGAGGACGAGAACGATGGGACGTGACCACCTGCTCCGGCCGCACCTGGCCGGGACCGACGCCGAGTGCTGGGGGTGTCGGATCCGATGCGAGTGCGCGGACGACCCGACCTGGACGTGTGTGCGCTGCACATTGATCCGATTGGGAATGGAGCCGTGATCACCGTGACGAACCTCCCCATGCCGGGAGACCGCTGTGGCAACCTGCTCTGCTCCAACCGGGTCGGTGAGGGCCTGTGGACGATGGTGGAGGTGCCGGGGGACCCGGCCGCTTCCCACCGTTGGCGCGGCCTGGGGTTGCGCCTGAGCCTGTGCTCCCCGTGCGCCGGCATGGTGACCGACGCCCTGGACCGGAAGGAGGCGGGATCGTGAACACCTTCAACCCGGGCGACCGGGTCGTCACGCCGAACGGTGGCCTGGGGACCGTGGACCGGATGGAGGCCGGCGTACCGATGCGGGTCGTCGTGGACGGCGTGTCCTGGGTGGCCGCCGACGTGCGACCCCTGGTGAGCGAATGGGAGGGCGGATCGTGAGGGAAGGGCTGATGATCTCCACGGTGCCCGGCCGCAAGGGTCGATACCTGGTGATCCTGAAAGAGGACGGTCTCCACGTGGTGGCCCGTCTGGTGGGCGTCACCGAGGAGAGGCAACAGAGGTCACTGGACGTCTTCCTGGCCTGGGTCGAGACGTTCACCGGGGAGGGGTTCCGATGACCAGGTCGATCGGACTGACCGACGTCGCCGAGACCACGGTCTACCGGGCGGTCGGGGAGTACCTGGTCGACGGGGAGAGCCGGAAGGCGTACGCCGGTCTGTACGACACGGTCGGCCCCGCCCGGCAGCGGGTGACCTGGTGGCGCAATCACCCGACCTCCCGACCGTCCGGGGGAGACCGGCCGATGCCCGGCGTGTCGTGGGCACTGGTGGACGCCTGGATAGAGCCGGTCACCGTGACCAACCACCCGGGCGTCCGATACACGGACGACTGGTCGGCCCCCGAAAACCGGATGGCGGCGATCGAGTCGATCGCCGACGCCCTCGGCGACTCGTTGTGCGGGGACGAATGGCATTTGTCCAAAGCGATCCGGGACATCGCCTCCGGCGAGACGACCCCGACCCAGGCGTACGAGTTCCTGGGGGACGAGTGGACCGGGAAGGAGAGGTCGTGACCGACAAGCCGGCACTGGACGCGCCCGACGCACCGTTCGGCCACTGGCCGATCATCCCCCATGTCGGGCAACCGATCATGGGCGAAGTGAAACAGCTGATCCGGGTCGCCTCGCTCGCGGCCGACTTCTGGCATCTGGGGCCGGACGGACCCGTCCGCAACCCCATGACCCCCGCCGAAGCCAACCGGGGATACCTCCGGACCGCCCTGCTCCATCTCCTGGAGTTGGGCCTGGTCGACATCGACCACGAACGTCTGGCCCAGGGCGACGAGATCGGATACCCGATGCGCCGCGAAGTGGACGGTCCGTCGTGAAGTACACGGTCACCCTGACGACGCACGCCGGAACGGCGATCGACTTCGAGACCGACGAGACCGACCCGGAGAAGATCGCGGAAGCTTTCTGGGACTCGAACCCGGACACCCCTTCCCTGTGCCACCAATGTTCCGGGGGAGAAAAGTACTCACAGAATCTCGAACTGGGTGACGAGTGGGAGATCGACAGGTTCGACGGCCGGCTGTCGATCGAGACGGCCGTCCAGGTGAAGGGAGAGACGACATGAAGTGGATCCAGGCACGACGCAGCGCGCCGCCGAGTGGTGTACCGGGCCACCGGATCGGCGCCCGGGTGAGGTGGACGGAGGGCGGTGACCTGTTCCACCGGGGGACGGTGATCGAGATCCTCAACGAGCGGGACGTCCGGGTTCGGTGGGACGACCGGCACCGGGGCGAATGGTCCGGTTGGTACGTCCTGGGGGAGAAGGTGGAGGCCGCCCCGGAGGGGTGACGAGGCAACACGGCTTGGCGGAAGGGCCCGACGCGGCAACGTGTCGGGCCCTTCCGTGTGTCCGGGCAAGGGTGTTGACAGATCCTCCTGGTGTTGACATGATTCAGGTGTCAAGACAGACGCACACAAGGAGCACACCATGAAGGTCGCGAACCTCGTCCGCCGGATGGCCGCCCTGGGCGGGGAGCTGATCCGCCGGTCGCGGCGGCGTCGCCCGGCCGGGGAATGGGCGCGTCGCCCGCTGGTGGCCCGGCTGACCGTCGCCGCCTGGATGTGGGCGCGCGGCGTGTCCGGTCCGGACATCGCCCGGTGGGGCTCGGCGGTGGGCCGGCTGACGGCCCGCCTGGCGCGGGAGGCCGGCTACCGTCCGGTCGCGGTGTACACCGTGTCCGGCGGCGGGGCGCACCCGGAGCACGTCTACCCGGACGCGGCCTTCATGGAGGCGGCCTGGGTCACGCCGGACCGCAAGGGGCTCACCTACCTGGACAAGATCGGAGAGTTGGCGTGAGCGAGTTCGACGAGGGGGCCAGGGTCCGCCTGTACGGGGCGGACCCCGAGGGGTCGAAGGTCGGCACCGTGGTCCTGGTGAACCGGACGGCCGTGCCGGTACGACACGCCGTCCGGTGGGACGACGGGACCACAATTCCCGGCTACAGCGCCGGAGAGCTGGAGGCGGCGAAGTGAGCGTGTTCACCGCCGGGACCCGGGTGAGGTTCCGACTCCGGCCGGAGCAGGAGGGGACGGTGGTCGCGGCGTGCTCGCCGCCGACGTGGGGCGACCCGACGGCCGGCCCCTGGTATCGGGTCCGGTGGGACGGATCCGACGAGGGACACATCGCGGCGTGCGACCTGGAGGTGATCACGTGATCAGCCGCAAAGGACACTGCGACTGGTGCGGTACGCCGCCGCACCTGCATCGGAAGGCCGGGGACGTATACGTATCCGGACACACGTACGAATGCGACGCCGACGACCGGATCCGCCGGGAGCGCAGGGACAGGTTCGTCGGATCGGTCGGCTGGTGGCCCGGGTACACCCGGCGGTACGTCCCGGAGACGCGGATGTACGAGGTCACCTGGAACGAGACGCCCATGGACCAGTGCGGGTGGCCCGGGTGCTCCCGGGGAGCCCACGCCGAGGGCGCCTGGTCGACCGTACAACCGGGCACGCACGACTACCGGCGGCCGACCGACGCCCAGCTCCTGGAGCGCATGCGTGCCCGGCGGGCGGCCCGGCAGCGGCTCCGGGAGGCGTCCCGGGGCGAGGTGTGGTCGATCCGCCGGGGCGTGTGGCATGCCTGGGTGGAGGACGACACGTACGACGAGTACGAGGCGAACAGGCTGTACACCGACCTGGTGTCGGCGCTCCGCGCCACCCGGCGCCTGCTGGGCGTGTCCCGGTTCGTCGGCGCCGTCCGGGACGGCGACGTCCGGTGGACGCTGCACAGCGACGAGTGCGACGTCACGGCGATCATCGAGCGCCGGGCCGTGCACGGCATGGAGCGACCGTGAGGCCGCTCCCGAGGCCCCGACCGACCGATGTCGAGCGCCGGCTCCTGGAGTGTCTGGTGGACGGGATGTCGGACAAGCAGATCGCCAGGGCGACCGGGAGCCCCCTGTCCACCGTGGCGAGTCGCGTCCAGCGGCTCCTGGTCAAGGCCGGGGCGGCCAACCGGACCCACCTGTTGGCCCTGGCGATCCGCCGGGGCTGGATCGAGATCGAGAAGGAGGAGTGGTGAACAACGACGAGTACGAGTTGACCAGGGCAACGGAGGCGGCACGTCTCCAGGGGGCAGCGTTGGCGGAGAGCCTGGCCCGACTGTCGACCGTATGCGGAGCGATCGTGGAGGGATGGAGGTCCGTCCTGCCCGGCGACGAAGGTCGGCTTCCGATGCCGGCCGCCTGGTGGGCTGCTCACGCGGAGGCGCCGTTCCGCGAGACCCCGGCCTCCCGGATCCCGGACGTCGACCCGCAGGGTCGGCCGGGGTACTACCTGGCCGAACCGACCACCAGCGACATGGGTTCCGTGCAATGGCCGGTGATCCGGGTCCAGGACCCGGGGGAATCCGAGTGCATCGGATACGTGATCCGCCGTCGGGACGACTTCTCGGCGCATTCCCTACACGGTTGCCTGGGGGTCGCCCGGGACCGGCACAACGCGCTGATCATGGTGGCTCACCGGGACGACCGGGAGCCGGTCCGGAAGATCTCGGAATCCCTCGTCATGGGCGCGATGGAGGTCGACGACGAGGGCGACACGGTGTGGCCGGTGTGGCGGGGGCACACTCGCGTCGGGACGATCCGGGAAGTGCGGAAGGCGGGCGCGAACCCGAGCCGGTGCTACACGGCGTACGTGAGGGGGCGGGGGCGTTCGGGTCCGTTCGCGACCCTGGACGAGGCGGAGTTCGCGGTGAACGAGGGGGAGCGGACATGAGTGCCGAGGAAGGCCCCATGTGGGCGGAGTGCACGTTCCGGGTCGCCCTGGGCGACATCACCGAGTGGACGGACATCGGCGTGGACAGCCGTGACCCGGTCGCCGTACGGGATTGGGTGTCCCGGTCCCTGGAGGACGAGTTGCCCCACGGGATCACGGTCACCGTGTCCGCCGTCCCTCACGACCGGGTCCGGCAGAGGTTTGACCACGGTGGATGGGAGGCGGAGGGTCATCTCATGATCAACTCCCCGGTCACCGCCGTGGCCAAGCACGTATACCGCCTGAACCCGGCCAACCCGTACCGCACGGTGGGGCAAATCCTGGGAGCCGTGATCGAGTCGACCGACGGCCGATGGGACGCCTGCGTCGTGGACGGGGAGGACCGCTACCCGGGTCGCCGCCTGGACACGTTCGACGACTCGCACGACGCCTTCACGGCCATCCGGCGATACCTGGGGGTGCCTCGTGACGAGTGACGACCCGACGGCGTTCGATCGGGCCCGGTTCGGTCGATCGGATCCGGAGGCCGTGGCCTATCGCCTGACGGATCGAGACGGGTCCGTGATCGCCGAGTGTCCGGTACACGGCCGCGTGTACCTGGACGACGCGTACGAGCCGGCCCACCGATGACCCGCATCCCCCACCCGGTGACGGTCGATCCGGCCGACGGGTCGACGACGCACCGGTGCCCGATCGGCGGGTGCCCCTGGGAGCACCTGCAACCCGGGTCGGTCCTGCCGGACAGGCACAAGTCGGCACACCTGGCCCTGGAGACCCACATCGGCCGGCACTCCGCCCTGGAGTGGGCCCAGGCGATCGCCGTGGTCCGGTACGACCTGGAGCGAGCGCGGGACGCATTGTGCCGACTCGGGATCGCCATGGATTGACCTCCCGAACAGGGCCCGGCGGACACGTTCCGCCGGGCCTTTCGCATGGCCGCCGACCAGGGTGGATCATGGCGGTGTCACGTCATGGGCCGATGCGGGGAGTGGAGCGGACATGGGTAGCAGGGTCCTGGCCGACGAACGTCGGTGCACGGCGACCAGCAGGCAGACCGGGGAGCGGTGCGGGCAGCCCCGGAAGGGCATGGCCACGGTGTGCCATTACCACGGCGGGAGCACGCCGACGGTCGCCCGGAAGGCCCGGGAACGGGAGGTGGAGGCGGCGGCCAGGCGGACCCTGGCGGAGATCGGGGAGCCGGCCGATCCCCTGGGCAACCCCCTGGTCGAGCTGGAGAGGATGGCCTCCCGAATGATCAGGTTCACGGAGGTCATGGGAGACCTGGTGAGCCGGTTGGAACACGTCCGCTACTCGACCGGCACGACGGGGGAGCAGCTGCGGGCGGAGGTGGCGGTGTACACCAGGGCTCTGGTGGACACGTCGAACGCGCTGGAGAAGATCGCCCGCCTGGGGATCGACGAGCGTCTGGTGGCCATCCGGTCGGCCCAGGCGGAGATCGTGGTCCGGGCGGTGGTCGCCGCCTTGGACGCGGCGCAGGCAACCGGCGAGCCGAGGTCCCGGGGCCGGTTGGCGGCGGCCGAAGTTCTACGCAGCGTAACCATAGACGACAGTGTGGTTGGTAACCTTCCGTAGACCACTGTTAACTTAGCCAGGGTAGACAGGGTCTCCGGTTAACCAGCTAGCCTCGCGGGGGTTACTGGGTTAACTGGAGACCCTGTCTACCCTGGCTAGCGGGTGATTTGCCCCAGGCAATCCTGGCGAACCAGGGCGTAATAGGACCACGTAGAGGGCTTTCGGAAACCAGGGGAACTATTGGGACAAAGAGACGCACCTGGAGGGGTGTCACAGACGGTCGCCGCCGATCCGCCGCCCCCTGCCGGCCCGGTGACCGACCGGCCGTGCCACCCTGTCGCGTGGGCACCCTGCCTGTGACGGACCGTGTCCGATAGGCTGTCGATACACCCCGGAACCAGGAGGGCACGTGAGCGAGTACCCGGCGGACATGCGGCGGATCCTGATCACCCTGGACATCGGAGGCCGTGAGCGGACCCGTACCGTGGACACCCCGGCGGACTGGCCCGGCCTGTCCGACGAAGGCCGCCGGGGGTGGGCGACCTCCCGGTGCGAGGAGTTCGTGTTCGAGCACGTGGACGTGACCTGGTCCGACCCGGACGAGAAACTGGACCCGTACGACTGGCCGACCTCCTGGGACGGCCGGACCGGGGACCGGGTCGAGTGACCGATCGTCTGGCCCGGTCGTTCCTCCAGGACGCGGCGGAGGTCCTGGACGCCCCTGAGATCGACTATCTGAGGGACCCGGTCCTCTGGGCCCGGGACAAGCTGGATACGGTCCTGTGGGAGCGTCAGAGGGCCATCGTGACGTCCGTGCGGGACAACCCCAGGACCGCCGTCCCGTCCTGCCACTCCACCGGCAAGAGCCACGTGGCTGCCACCGTGGTCTGCTGGTGGCTGGACGTGCACCGCCCGGGGGACGCCTTCGTGCTCACCACCGCTCCCACCGGAGCCCAGGTGAAGGGCATCCTCTGGCGGTACATCAATCGCATGCACAAGCGGGGGAAGCTGCGCGGACGGGTCAACCTGACGGAGTGGTACATCGACGGTGAGCTGGTCGCCCTGGGTCGCAAGCCCGCCGATCACGATCCGACCAACCTGTCCGGCTACCACGCGCCCCGGTTCCTGATCGTCGTGGACGAGGCGTCGGGCGTGAGCCTGGAGATCTGGGACGCCCTGTCCACCCTGGTTGCCGGTGGCGCCCACGTCCGCGTCCTGGCCATCGGCAACCCGGACCAACCCACCGGTGAGTTCGCCGACATCTGCAAGGCCGGCTCCGGCTGGAACGTGATCCGCATCGGATACATGGACACCCCGGCCTGGACCGGGGAGGACGTACCGCCGGACGTCCTGTCCTCGCTCATCCAACCGGATTGGGTGGAGGATCGCCGTCGCCGTTGGGGCGAGAGATCTGCGCTGTTCCAGGCCAAGTGCCTGGGCCGGTTCCCCACCCAGGGCTCCCAGTTCGCCGTCGTGCCGCACGACCTGGCCACGGCGTGCCGCTACCTGGACCTGCCGGACGGCCATCCCCATCAGGCCGGCGTCGACGTCGCCGCCGGTGGGGACCGCACCATCGTGCGCGAGCGTCGCGGGGCCAAGGCCGGCCGGGTGGTGGAGTTCGTGGACCCCGACCCGATGCGGACGGTTGCGGCCGTTCTGGAGGCCTTGAAGTCCTGGGGGGTCCGGAAGGTCAAGGTCGACTCGATCGGCGTCGGGTGGGGCGTGTACGGCTCCCTGAAGGGCGCCCTGGCGGCCGACGGTGTGGAGGTCGTCCCGGTCAACTTCGGGGCCGGTCCCGGGGAGGGCTTTGAGGATCGCTACCTGAACCTGCGTGCCAGGGTGTGGTGGGAGGTCGGCCGGGAGAACAGCCGGTTGCAGCACTGGGACCTGGGCGCGTGCGACGACGACGTGATCAACGAGTTGACCGCCCCGGAGTACGTGATCCTGGACAACAAGGGGAAGATCAAGATCGAGCCCAAGGCGGACGTCATCCGACGCCTGGGCGTCAGCCCCGACCACGCGGACGCGCTTCTCCTGGCCTTCTGGGATCCGCACACCGCCATGTCGCTGCCCTCCACGCTGTCCCAGCTGCTCTCCACGGACCTGCTCCGGGGCATCAGGTAGCGGACACGCGAGAACCCCGGCACACAGCCTGCGCCGGGGTTCTCGATCAGTCGTCGTACACGGTGTCGCAGTCGCACGTGTCGGGGGTGAAGGGCAGCCACCGGGCCAATCGGGGATGCCTGGTGAACCTGATCCCGCACCGACAGCACGCGTACACGCGCCACTCCGACGGCCGGCCGCCGGCCACGGCGATCGCGTGACACTCGGGACAGCGGTGGGGCTTGTCGGTGTTCCACCTCACGACCGGTGTCATGCCGGCACCGTGGCCAGGTCGTACCGGTAGCCACCGGTGATCACGTCGCCGGTCCCGACGATGCGGAAGCCGCGCTCCGCCAACCAGGCCCGGCCGTCGGCCGACGCGGTGGCGATCGGATACCAGGGCGACCGGTCGGCCGGGAGATACGTGCCGGCGCCCAGATATGCCTCACTGTGGATGGTCATTCGCCACCTGGGCGTTATCCGGTCACCGTTGTGGACCAGGGTGGCGTGGACGCCGGGGATGTTCGTGTCGGTCATGGTGTGCTCCTTGTGGGTCATGCCGACTCGACCCGTTCCAGGTCGTACCGGAATCCACCGTCGATTGCGGTGCACCGACCGACGACGCGGTACCCGTGCGCGAGCAACCAGGGGTTCATGTTCTTCCGGGACGCCTCCCGGTCCTCCCAGGCGGACCGGTCGGCGGGAAGGTACAGATCGGCTCCCGGGTACACGGCCACGTAGAGGGTGGTCCGGTATCGGGTCTCGTCCAGCCCGGAGTGGATCCGGGTGGCGAACGTGTTCGGTTCGACGGCCATGGTGTGCTCCTTGGGGTCGGTTGCTGTATGGACAGGATACGGCCCACCCCAGGTTATTGTCAACACCTAGGACGGGCCGCTCGAACCTACTCGCCCGCCTTCTCCCGCCACGCCGTGGCCGCCGCCTTCTTGGCCGCCGCCAGGGTGTGGATCGGGTGCAGGTGGTCCGCGTCCTCCGGGATCGGTTCGCCGACGCGGCGCCCCGTCGGGTATAGATCGACATACCAGATGCTGCGTCCGACCGGACTGATCCGGACCAGGACCGTCAGGAGACTTTTCCCGGTCTTCCACTCCGGCGTGTAGACGGTGTAGAAGTACTCGCCGGTCGCCTCCTCCCGGCGCCACCATCCGGCCGACCAGTCCGGCCGGGGGGCCTGCCCCCGCTCGATCGCCTTGTCCGCTTCGCGGACGTGTCGGAACAGCCGCTTGTACAACCGGTCGGTGTCCTCGTGGGAGTCCAGGTCACTGACCTGTCGACGTTCCATGTCGGCCACGATGTGGCGGACCTGGTCGGTGGTCAGGTATACGGCGATGTCGGTCATCAGAAGAACCGTGGCTCGGGGTACTCGATCGCGGTGCCGAACAGTCCCGATCCGATGGCCTTGATCGATTCGTCCAGATCGGCGATCAGGAAGGCGGCCTCCGCCGGCGTCATCTCCAGGTAGCAGACCCGACCGTCCGCCGTCCGCAGGCTCTGCCGGATCATCGGCGTGCCGTCGGCGGTCGGCGCGGCGTACGCCTGTCGGGGACCCCGGCTGGGCTCCAGCCACCACGGCTTCTTGTTCGGGGGCATCGTGTGCTCCTTCGTCCTCGTCGTTGCTGACACGACAGACGCTAGCCGATACACCTCATACTGTCAACACCAAATCCCGGGGATCCTGGTGTTGACAACGTGGGCCGGCTTCGCCTAGCGTCTGTCGTGTCAGCAACGACGACGGACCGGGAGCACTCATGAGGCGGGCATACACCAGGGAACTTCGGGCGGCACAGGCGGCGGGCGCGACGATCGTCTGTTCCCTGGCCCCCTACGAGGGATACGAGGTCGTCCACCGCCCCCGGTTCACCGCCGACCCCAAGCCCTGGGTCCCGGTCGGCCTCGCCCCCGGATGCGAGTGGTACCGGCTGAACGGCCGGGAGTGCCACGCGGTACACCCGCAGGCGACGACCGATGCGGGGTGACCACTGTCGGTCCGCCGTCGGCAGGAGCGACCGGAGCGTCCATCTGACCGCCCCCGGGCAGGACCCTCCGACGCCGCTGTGCGTACCGCACCTGACGAGCGCCGGGGGTTACAAATTCGAGAAGTGTCGTGGGCCGGCCACCTGTAGGGCGTGCCGGTCCCTGGAGAGGAGACAACGATGAAGTCGGACATCCGATGCAAGCTGACCAGGAGCGCCGGCGGACACACTCCGCATGTCCACCTGGTCGCCAGGAAGAACGGCCCCGTGCGTCCCCTGTGTGGCGGTCGCGGTGTGAACGCCGCGTCCACCTACGTGGTGACCGACGAGGACGTCACGTGCCCGACGTGCCTGAGGAAGGGTTGACGATGGAGAACTTCTCCGTGACCCGGGTGGGCGGCGAGGGTCAACCGTGGTACTGGCTGTGCCACCTGTTCAAGGACGACGGCCGTCCCTGCCGACGCAACGGCCGGGCGGTGGACGCCGACACGGCGAAGGCCGCCGCAGCGGCGCACAGGGAGAAGGACCACTAGGTCCGCCGGACCCCGGATTGGGTGTTGACAACACACCGGTCCGGGGTCCACTCTTGTCGTGACAAGACCCCACGACAAGGAGCACACCGTGACGAGTGTCGAGATGACCCCGGAGACCCTGGCCCTGGCCGTGGACGACCTCAAGCGGGTGAAGGACCAGGGGTACATGGGACCGGCCTTGTATGTGGCATGGCAGGCCATGGACAAGGCCCTGTGGAACTGCGGGCGGCCGGAGCTGCGTGACCCGAAGGTGGTCGAGCGACTGCGCCGGGAGCGCTCCGCGTCGGCACTGCGCCGCGACTGAACCGGACCTGTGAGCCCCCGCCCACCCGGCGGGGGCTTTGCCGTGTCGGGGTGTTGACAGATAGCCGATGATCATGATAAACTGTCAACACACCAACCCTGCGCCGGCTCTACCGAGTGGTTGGAAAGTCGTCGGAGATTGGGTGTTGACAGTCCTGGCAAGACCGGGTAGTGTTTGTCATGTCAGCAGGGAACACCACACGAAGGAGCACACCATGAAGGCCCTCCAGTTCTCCGTATCCCGCACCGGCTTCAAGATCGTGCACACCAACTCCGAGGGCAACCGTCACGCCTCCTGCGGGATCGTCGTCTCGAAGGTGCTGGACGCGGAGGAGTCGGCCCAGCGCATCATGGGCGGCGGGGCCCGGCTGTGCAAGAACTGCCTGCGGGTCAAGCCAGCCCGCGACCTGTCCGCCCCGGTCGTCCGGGACGAGCCGACCGACGTATGGTCCGTGATCGACCGGGCCGGCAACGAGGTTACCCGGGTCTACGGAAAGACCCTGGCCGACGCCCGGAACGAGGCGGAGCGGGTGGACTACGTGCGTGAGGTCCGGTACGCGGAGGGTGGCTACGTTCTCCGGTGCCTGACCCGGTCCCAGCTGGAGTCGACCGCGTCCGCGAACTGAACGTCTGACCCACCCGCAGACCCGCCGCCGGGTCGTCCCCGGCGGCGGCCCGCCCACCCGAAGGAGCACACCATGACCGCCAAGACTCCCCCGGCCAAGACCCCCACGGTCGCCGTGACCCGCGCCCTCCGGCGCATGGGTCTGACCAACCGGGGCCCGCGCAAGGACTTCGGGATCATCGGCCACTACAACCGGGCCGGAGAGCGGCTGTACACCCTGGTCGTGATCTACTCGGCGCACGCGGCGCGCGTGGTGGCCGACTGCGCCGACCGGATCGAGGAGCTGACCTCCGAGGCGGGCTTCTCCTTCCGCGTGTCCGTGAGGCGGATCGAAGGGCTCTCCTTCCCGGACGTGACCATCGGCAACGGCGGGTCGGTCGCCTCGCTCCGTGAGTGGGACTCCACCGCCGATCGGGTCGTCGAACTGACGGAGTCGTCCTGGTCGACCGTCACCCTGGACGCGATCCTCCGCCGGCGGACCGGGTCGTCGTCCTGGAGCGAGACCGGACGCCAAGGTGTCTGTGAGGCCCTGGTGAAGGACGGCGTGACCCTGGGCATGGTCTACGACCTGAGCTTCGGGTAGCACCTCCCACGCGGCCCGTGAGGCCCCCGCCCACCCGGCGGGGGCTTTGCCGTGTCGGGGTGTTGACAGATAGCCGATGATCATGATAAACTGTCAACACATCAACCCTGCGCCGGCTCTACCGAGTGGTTGGAAAGTCGTCGGAGATTGGGTGTTGACAGTCCTGGCGAGACCGGGTAGTGTTTGTCATGTCAGAGGGACACGGAAGACCACAAAGGAGCACACCATGTCGAAGAACCTCAGCGCCGCCGCCGTCAAGACCCTCACCACCATCTCCGCCGGCCCGGTCGACTGCTACGCACGCACCGCCGGGATCGACTGCCGGACGCTGAAGGCCCTGGTCCGCAAGGGCCTCCTGGTCAGGGTCGCGGGAGGCGACTACCGCCACGCGATCACCGAGGCCGGCCGCGCCGCGATCGCCCCGGCCGCTCCGGTCGCCGCCCCCAAGCCGGCCGCCTCCGGAATCATCTACCTGCCTGCCGACTACAAGCCGACGTTCATCGACAACGCGGGCCGCGTCCAGGAGCCCTGGTTCGGCATGGGCATGTGATCCGCCCCCGACCCGAGAGCCCCGCACCCACCAGGGTGCGGGGCTCTCTCCCGGCGTTGACCAACCATTCGGTAGAGCCGGCGCAGGGTTGGTGTGTTGACAGTCTATCATGATCACCGGTCATCTGTCAACACCCAGTTGCTGTGTCGACAGCGGGTACGATCGTGCCAGGTCGCGGGAGAGGAGGAGCCATGGCCGGAGTATGGGCGAAGCACGAAGGCCACCGGTGGAGGGTGACCTCCGCCGGTGGCCTTCGTCGTCCGTCAGGACTTGCGGATGTTGATCCGGTGCAAGTCGATGCCGTACTCGACCAGGGCGACGCACAGGCTCTCCCGGTCAATCCCGGCGTCGATCATGTCCTGGGCGTCCACGCGCTCCTCTGCGGCCAGCATCACGGCCAGGGTGGCGTTCGAGTAGGAGGAGTCGTGCATCTCGGTGACCGCTGCCTGGATCTCTTCGAAGGTCATTCCGGTGATGCCGCTCATGATGTGCTCCCTTGTCCCCGCCGTTCCGTTCTGACATGACAGAGCCTATCGGGTATCGGCAGTACTGTCAACACCTAGGAGAGCGGGAATCCATGATCCCTGTGCACGCCGTGATTGCCACCCACAACAGGCCCGACGACCTGCGGGATTGCGTCGCCGCGATTGCTCCCCAGGTGCACCACGTGATCGTGATCGACAACGCGAGTGATCCGCCGGTACGGTCGTCCGACGGGATCGACTGCCTGATTACGGACCACGATCAGCCACCCAACCTGTCGTTGCTGTGGAACCTGGGAATCGACCGATCCGAAGGACTCGCGGGATTCAACGGTGCGACCCGCTGGGACACCCTGATCCTGAACGACGACTTCGTAGCCGGCCACGGCTTCGTGAACCGCCTCCAGAACGCGCTGCGCGCCGACCACGCCGCGATCGCCTCGCCGTACGCGTTCGGCCCCGGAGGTTCGGAGCGGGTGGACGTGTACGAGGCGCAGGGAACCCTGCGTGACCTGTCTACCCGGATGGCCGGCTTCGCCTTCATGATCCGAGGCGAATCGGGCCTGCGTCTGGACGAGCGGTTCCGCTGGTGGTACGGCGATGACGATCTGGCCCAACAGGCGTGCGCCGCCGGCGGTCGGGTGGTGGTGCACGGCACCACCTGGGATCACCGTCACCCGGACCGGCAGAGCTACGAGCGGCCGGAACTGATGGAGCAGGCCGGCCGCGATCGATACGCGTTCGTGGCCAAGTGGGGATTCCAACCGTGGTGATCGCTTCACACTTGCTCCAAGTCTGGAGGCAAGCGGAAGCAACCTGGAGGCAGGGGAGAACAATGCATCTTGAGGCATACCAGGCCGTGGGCTCCATGGTGGAGGCGTCCGGTTTGCGCTTGGACGGCGGGACGCTGTTGGGACTCGACATCGGCGGTCGTGACGTCAACGGCACCGCGCGAGCGTGGTTCGGACCCGACACGACATGGCACGGTCTCGACATCCGCCCGGGCCCCGGTGTGGACATCGTGGCGGACGCCACGACCTGGACGGCGCCCACCGCATTGTGGGACGTGGTCCTGTCGACCGAATGCCTGGAGCACGTACAGGAGTGGCCGGGGATCATCTACGCCGCGTCGACCGCCTTGGACCCGGCGGGCCCGCAACTCGTGTTCATCACTGCCGCGTCCACCGGGCGTGGCGCGCACGGGGCGTCCGGGGAACACGTGCCGCCGGAGGGGGAGTGGTACGGCAACGTCACCCAGGAGGAGCTGGGGGCGGAGCTGGACCGGTGGTTCGAGTTCACCGCAGTCCGGTACAACCCGAACCCGGGCGACGTGTACGCGTGGGCGCAGGGGGTCCGGTGATCCTCTACGTCCTGGCGGTGGTCTGCGGCGCCACGTTCTGTGTCACCAGAGTCATCACTCATAGCCGGTTGGTCGACGCCCCGCGCAAGTGGATCATCGATCACTCTCCGGAGATCATCGGATACTTCGTCCGGTGCACCTGGTGCGTGTCCGTCTGGGTGTCGGTCGGGGTCGTCCTGGTCGTCGATCGTTTTGCGACGGTACCTTTGCCCTGGGCGGTTGCCCTCACCGCGTCGGCCGTGACGGGGGTGGTGGAGTCGCACATCCCGGAGGAGTGACATGGCGTGGTGGTCCCGACGGCGCAAGACCGCGCCCGACACTCCGGCCCTGACGGCCGCTTCCATGCCGGTGGACACGAAGCGTGGGACCACCGATCTGATCCGTCGGGCGGCCTGGCAGCACGACGCCTGGGGCTTCTACGAGACCGACGGCGAGTACACCTACGCGATCGACTGGGCAGCCCAGGCCATCTCGCGTATGCGACTGAAGGCCGCCAAGGTGGTGCCGGGATCGGACGAGCCGGAGATCCTGGACTCCGGCCCCGCCGTCGACTTGGTGGACGCCCTGGCCGGAGGAGTGGGTGGTCAGTCCGAACTGCTCCGCACCGCCACGGTCCTGCTCCAGGTCCCCGGGGACTCGTACGCCGTCGGTCGCCAGAAGGGCGCCGTCCAGGCATGGGACGTCTACGCCCCGGATGTCGTGCGCATGGCGCCCGGTGGGGGCTTCGAGATCCAGACGGCGGAGTCGGTCTACGAGCGATACGGGTCGGAGACCCTGCTCCTGAGGATCTACAACAAGGATCCGCGTCGACCCTGGTTGGCCCGGTCCCCCTCGCGCGCCTGCATCGGTGTCCTGGGCGAGATCGACTTGATCAACCGCCAGATCGTCACCACCCTCACCAGTCGGTTGGCATCCAACGGCCTGCTGATCCTTCCACAGGAGATGAGTTTCGCCGGCACCGCCCAGAACGCCGACGGCCCCAGCGCGCTCATCCCCCAGTTGATCGAGGTAGCGTCCCAGGCGATCAAGAATCCCGGGTCCGCGTCGGCGGCGATCCCCATCCCGCTGTCCGTCCCGGGCCAGTACGCGGACGCGATCCGTCACCTGACCTTCGCCGGCCTCCTGGACGAGCGGATCGTCGACCTCCGGGACAAGTCACTCACCCGCCTGGCCCGATCCCTCAACGTCCCTGCCGAGATCCTGACCGGGGTCGGCGGCGTGAACCACTGGGGCGCCTGGCAGATCGAAGACTCCGCGATCAAGATTCACCTGTGCCCGATCGTGGAGACCTTCTGCGCCGGCTTCACCCAGGGATATCTGGTCCCGGGCCTGGAGGCCATGGGGATCAAGAGCCAGGAGGAGGACGGCACCTCCTACGTCATGTGGTACGACAAGTCGGAGCTGGAGCAGAAGCCCGACCGGGGTGAACGTGCCACCCAACTCCACGACCGCGTGGTCATCTCGGACGCGGCGCTTCGTGAGGCATCCGGGTTCGACGACCAGAGCGCGCCCACGCCGGAGGAGGCCAAGCAACAGATCCTCACTCGCCTGGCGTACAACGGGCAGATGATCACGGACGCCCTCAACGAGCTGACCGGCACCCCCTCAACCCCCGTGCCGGGTACCGACGGGTCTCCCACACCCGATGCCGGTCCCATCTCTCCTGGGTCGGACGACCCCGGCACGGGCTTGATCATTCCGGACACGATCGCGGACATGCCTCCCCTCGCCCAGGACGCGTGATCCATGACGCTGTTGTCGATCGTTGCGATTCCCCGTGACGAGCTGGACGCGATCGCCGAACGGTTCGCCACCGACGTCGTGGCCGCCCTGGTCGACACCCTGGCGGAGGGTTTCGGGGGCACCCCCGACGCGATGACGGCCGCCGGGTGGCTGGAAGCCTTCCGGCGCAATCCGAGACCGCCGGCCCCCGCCGACCTGGCGTCCCTGCGCACCCTGTGGGGGCGCAGGGTCACGGCCTTGGCCGACCGGATCCGATCGGTCTACGGTCGGTCCGTCCTGGCCGTCCGAGACCAGGCGATCCCGGCCGTGGCCGAACCTCCCGATTGGCGGTCGCGCATCGGCGAGGGCCCGAGCGCCGCGCCCGACTGGCGGACTCTGGTGTCCGAGGGAATGCCGGTGGTGCCGCCGGCTGCCGCCGATCCGGTCATGGAGGTGGTCTGGCGCAATCTCACGACCCTGGGGGACGAGCTGTTCGACGAGGTCGCGGCGCAGATCCAGGAGGGCGCGCGCCTGGGTGAGGACGTCGACGCGATCTCCCTACGGGTACAGCGCGTCGTGGGCAACGCCATGTGGCGCGCCAAGCGCATCGCCCGCACCGAGATGACCCGGGCGGCGAACAACGCGTCCCTTGCCGAGATGCTGTTCTCCGGCTTGGACGGCTCGAAGCGTTGGGTGTCCAACGAGGACAACCGGGTGCGTCCGACCCACCGGGAGGCCGACGGCCAGGAGGTTCCGATCCGGGAGACCTTCGACGTCGGGGGATTCCCACTGCTCTACCCGGGGGATCCGACCGGCCCGCCCGGCGAGACGATCAACTGTCGATGCGACTTGGCGCACGTGGTGCCCACGGAGCAGACTCCCGATTGGGCGTCGAACCTGGGGGCCGGACCGATGTCGCCCCGCGCCGGGGAGTGGCCGCCCGACACCCTGGAGGAATGGATGACCGATCCGGTGCCGGACAACCCCGCGTTCCCACCGTTCGAGGAACTGACGGCGGACGGGGCGTTCCAGTCCACGATGCCGCCCAAGCTGAAGGCGTATTGGCTGGCCGGAGAGGGAGCGGCCAAGATCCGATGGGGTACCCCGGGATCGTTCGACCGATGCGTCCGCGCGCTGGGTCCCAAGTTCCCCGGCAACCCCCAGGGCCTCTGCGCCAACCTGTACCACGAGGCCACGGGCCGTTGGCCCGGCGCCGGTCGCGGCGAGGGGTCGTTGGCCGCAGCATCCGAGATCCACACCGGGGCCATGGTCGCCCTGGTCCCGTCGGCCGCCGACGCGGCGCGTCTGGTGGCCGACGGGGGCGAACCGATCGATCAGCTTCACATGACCCTGATGTACCTGGGCGACGCCGATCTGTACTCGGAGAATGCGCGCGAGTCCATCCGGGAGCGGATGATGTCGCACCCGTTCACCGGGCCGATCACGGCGGACGCGTTCGCCGTGAACGTGTTCAACCCCGGTGACGCGACCGACCGGGACCCGTGCGTCGTCATGGGCCTTTCGGGCGGGGAACTGTCGCATGTGCACGGGTTCGCCCGCCAGGCATTGGACTACGAACTCGAACACATGGCGCCGCCCCAGCACGAGCCCTGGATCCCGCACGTCACCCTGGCGTACACGGACGACATGACTCGCGTGTCGGAGTTCGCCGACCGGGTGGGACCGGTCACCTTCGACAACATCCTGGTGGCCTTCGGCGACGACCACTACTACATCCCCCTGGGTGCGCCGGTCCCGGACGTGGCCATGGAACCCCTGCCGGACATGCCCGAGCCCGAGCCCGAGCCGATGCCGTGGCCCGAGGGATCGTTCCAGGCGATCATCACCGTGGAGGGGATCGAGACCGGAGACTCCCGGGCCTTCCTGCCGAACGCACTCACCGTGGCACCGGGCACATGGCTGGAGTTCAACTGGCAGCCCCGGATCAAGGAGGGCCATGAAGATGCCGTCCTGGTCGGCCGCCTACACGATGTGTGGCGTGAAGACGATGGGTCGATCATGGCTCGGGGTTGCTTCGACGTGAACGGCGAACACGGGCGCGAGGCCATGCGCCTGGTTCGAGAGAACTTCCTGAAGGGCGTCAGTGTCGACCTGGACACCGTCGTGGTGGAGGAGTTCTACGACGATCCGGAGTCGGACCGCGCGTCGTTCGAGCTGTATCACCAGGGTCGTATCCGGGGAGCCACGCTGGTGACCTACCCGGCGTATGTGGAAGCCCAGATTTGGATGACGGAGGGAACGCCGATGGAAGCCGGCCAACCTGGGGACATGGGCCTGGTCGCGTCCGGCGACCCGGTGGCCCTGGTCGCGGCGGCCGTGAAGAGCCACGACACCCCCACCACGGACACGGCCTGGGACGGCGCGGCGGCCGTCAAGCGGCTGCCCTCCCCGATGTCCCTGGAGACCGCCAGGAACGCCTTCGCCTGGATCGACGAATCCGCCGTCACGGACGGGGAAGTGCCCAAGTCGGCGTGCAAGTTCCCCCATCACGAGGTGTCGACGGACGGCACCCCGGGCGCGGCCAACCTGGCGGCGTGTTCCGCCGGCATCGCCGTCCTGAACGGCGGGCGCGGTGGGACGAACATCCCGGCCGCCGACGTCAAGGGCGTCTACGATCATCTGGCTCGACACATCCGTGACGCCGACAAGGAACCGCCCGCACTGGCGGCGTCGGCTCTGGTCGCCTGTGGTTGCGACGACACCTGGGAACCGCCGACGGACGAGATGTTCACGGATCCCGGGTTCACCCGGTTCACCCCGCCGACCCTGACGGCGGACGGCCGATACTTCGGCCATGCGGCCGAATGGGAGACGTGCCACACCGGGGTTCAGGGCACGTGTCGCAAGCCTCCCCGCGAGGGTGGCGAGCACGCGTATTTCCGCCTGGGTGAGGTGATCACGGCGTCCGGCTCCTCACTCGCAGTCGGTCACATCACCATGGGCATCGGTCACGCCCCGCTCACACCCGGCTTCAGCGCGGCGGCGGCGATCGAGCACTACGACAACGTGAACGCCGTAGTCGCCGATGTCGTGTCGGGTGAAGACGCCTTCGGCATCTGGTTCTCCGGCCGGGTCCGGCCGCATGTGACCGAAGCGCAACGGGCCTACTTGAGGTCGGCCACACTGTCGGGTGACTGGCGGTCGTTCGGCGGAAAGCTCCGCCTGGTCGCGATGTTGGCCGTGAACGTCCCGGGCTTCCCGGTCCCGCGCCTGGCGACCGGGACGTCCGCCGGGAGGCAGTTCGCCCTGGTGGCCGCCGGCATCCCCACCCAGCGGAACACCTTGTCCGTTGTCATGTCATCCTTGCAACGACGACTCGGGCGCGACAGCGTCACTCGTCGCAATGCCCTGATCGACAGGGTCCACGGGAAGGAGTGACCATGGCTTGCGGATGCAACAAGCGCCAGAAGACCCAGGTGACGTCGATCGAAGTGGTCGCCATGCAGGAGGCGGAGCGCGCGGCACAGGCGGCGGCCGACGCCCTGGCGATCGAGGCGGCCAGGTCGGCGACCGACGACTACCTTCGCAACGCCGCGTATGAGGACTCCGCGCGAGCGACGGAGGAACACTTCCGGAAGACGCTGGAGGAGCAGGCGTCCTAGAATGTGGTCGAGCCCACGGGGGTTCGGAAAGAAGCCGTGACGGTCCTGGCCGTCACGGCTTCTTTCTGCACTGATCGTTCCGGTGTACCTTGCCATCAGTGAATGTCACACTTGCCGATGGAAGATCACCAACTGTCAGGGGTCACCGTGAGTGAAACCACCATCCCCGCCGACCTCACCGGACTGACCCTCGATCAGTTGCGTGAGTTGGAGGCGCAGGTCACGGAGGAGTTCGACAGGCTGACGGCGGACGAGTCGCCCAGCGTCGAAGCTCTGGCACGGGCAACCGTCCTGGCCGACACCGTGGAAGCGATCCGTGCGGACGTCGTCCGCCGGGAAGACGAGTCCCGGAAGGCCACCGAACAGCGCGACGCGCTGAAGGCGCGCATGACCGCCCCGGTGGAAACCTCTCCGGAGGCCGTGGTGGATACCCAGCCGGAGACGACCCCGGAGGTTCCGGAAGTCGTGGTCGACACTCCGGAAGGGGAGGTCACCGTGCCCAACAGCCCGGAGCAGTTGGCGGAACTGGTGGCCGCCGCGTCCACGGCCGCCGTCAAGGCCGCAATGGAGCACTACACTCCGGCGACCACGAAGCCGGCGACGGAGACCGCGCGCAAGCTCAACCCGACCATGGCGGAGATCTCCGCCAGGGCGCCGAAGATCGAGGCTCCCCGCCAGGAGTCGGTCATCGTGGCGTCGGCGGACATCCCCGGTTTCACCTCCGGTGGCCGACTCACGGATTACCGGGGAATCCGTCAGGCGATGCACAACCGGGCCCGTGTCATGGAGGACGGCCGGGGCAGCGGTAGCCGAGTCCCGATCGCCTCTCTGAAGCGTGATCACGGTGTGACCCTCCAGCCGGAGTACGAGCCGGACAAGTTGGCCCAGGTGCTGGATCGGGTCGCCGACCCGGCAGCCCTGATCGCGGCCGGTGGCTGGTGCGCCCCGTCCGAGATCGACTACGACTTCTTCAACATCGTGTGCATCGACGGTCTCCTGGACCTGCCGACCGTCGGTGTCAACCGGGGCGGCATCCGGTGGCCGATCTCTCCCAGCTACGCGGACATCGTGGGCAACTCCGGCCTGTGGCACTGGACGGAGACCCAGGACGCCGCCGCCGTCACCGGTACCGCACAGTCGGGTACCAAGACTTGTACCCGGGTTCCGTGCCCGACCTTCCTGGAAGCGCGTTTGGCGTGTGACGGGCTGTGCCTCACGGCCGGCAACCTGACCAACGACGCTTACCCGGAGCTGACGGACAACTTCCTCAACCTCCTCCAGGCGGGTCACGCGCACAAGGTGAACACCTTGCGCATCGCCCAGCTCGTCGCCGCGTCGATCGCCGTGTCCGGAACCACCGGCCTCGGGTCGGGTACCTCCGGTGTCGTGGCCCCGGTGCTCAACGCGATCGAGATGCAGGCGATCGACTACCGCGAGCTGTACCGCATGTGCACCGATGCCGTCCTGGAGGTCGTCCTCCCCCGGTGGTTGCGTGGCGAGATGCGCGCGGACCTTCGCCGTCGGACCGGCATCGACGTGGAAGCGTTCGCGGACGCCTACCTGATGAGTCTGTTCGACGCGATCAACGTCAGGATCCAGTGGGTCTCCGACTGGCAGGTGGGCGGCGTCGGCCCGAGCACCTTCCAGTTCGGAGGTCTCACCCCCATCACCGCGTGGCCGAACAAGGTGCAGTTCCTCTTGTTCGCGCCGGGGACCTTCGTCCTGGGTCGCGGCCTCACACTCGACCTGGGCATCATCCGGGACTCCACCCTCAACGCGACCAACGATTACACGGCGGCGTGGATGGAGGAGTGCTGGCTGATCGCGCAGCGGGGCCACACCAGCCGACTCGTCACCGTCAACATCTGCCCGAACGGCACGACCGGCGCGGCGAACTACACCGCGTGCGACCTCTGATCAACCCCATCGTGGACCCCGGGTGGCACACCCGCCCGGGGTCTCTACAGGAAGGGGTGTGACAGATGGCCGGACCCAGGATGCTCGTTCAGCCGGCGGGCTTCACACCGATCCCCTACGGACTCCTGTCCGTGGTCGAGTCGCGTCCGGCCTCGTCGCCGCACTGGCAGGCCGGAGTCATCTGGGAGGACCTGTGCGGTCCGCCCGCGACCACGTACGACCTGTGCCTGACGGATTCACCCCTGGTGACGGGGGCCCCGCCCAAGCGCGCGGGCGCGGCTCACGAGGACTTCGCCGCTACGCCGTTCACGGTCTACTCCCGGGTCGACTGCTCCGCCGTCGGGTTCTACGAGGACTCCGAGGGCGAGGCGGCCACCGTGCTCACCCGGTGGGAACAGTGGCAGATCGAGTACGCCTTCTGGACCGGAGTCGCCGGCGGCCTGCCCAACGTGGTCTACCCGCACCTTGCGGCCAACGCCGACGTGGTCAGCACGGTGGACGGCGCCACGCTCCAGATCGCTGCGACCGTCCCCACCGCCACGCCTACCGACCCGGCCACGGCGCTCGGCATCGTGGAGAACGCGTTGGCCGACTGCTACGCCGGGATCGGAGTGATCCACATCCCGGTGGAGCTGATCCCCAGGTTCATGGATCGCTATGTGATCTACCGGGACGGAGCGAGGCTCCGCACCTACAACGGCAACTGGGTGGTGGCCGGAGCCGGCTACCCGAACACGTCACCGGTGGGCGCGGCCTCCCCGATCGACGGGTCCGGATGGATCTATGCCACACCGCCCGTGTTCATGTACCGCTCCGCGCTCCGGACCCTCACCGCCCGGGAAACCCTGGACCGGAGCGTCGACACCGTGAAGGCACTGTCCGAACGGACCGTTCTTCTCGGCTATTCGTGTTGCCTCGCCGCCGCGCCCGTGGCGCCCACCACGTAAGGAGAATCACCCATGGTTGCTACGTGCGTGGCGCCCATCAAGGCGCGAGTCGCGCGCCTGATCAAGCTGGACACGTGTGGCGCCCCGGTCACCGGAGCCGGCTCGGCAGTCGCCGTGTTCGGCGGGTTCGTCTCGATCGCCGCTTCCCCTCAGTACATCGAGGGAACCGAGTACATCCAGAAGACCGCCAACGGTGACCTTTGCGTCAACGACAAGGACGGCAACGAACTCAAGCGGGTCAACCTCACCATCACGTTCTGCACCATCGACCCGGACGTGATCGCCATGATCACCGGGGAACGGCTGCTCACGGCCGGTACCCCGGCAACCGGCACCGGTGTGGCCTATGGCGAGGGTGTGCTTACCGGTCGGTACAGCCTGGAAGTCTGGCAACCGGTGTCCGGCGCGGGCTCCTGTGCGTCCGGTGGCGAACAGTTCATGTACTGGTTGTTCGGCAATGTCGGCAACAGCATGGTCGGGGACTTCACCTTCGAGCAAGGCGTGTTCACCCTCACGATCACGTCCGAGACGAAGTCCTGGAACACGAACTGGCCCAACCTCATCGGCGGCCGGACCACGGGCCTGGGGGCCACCAACACTCTCCAGGCCGGAGAACACTTCCTGCACAACGTCACCCAGGTTCCGGCACCCACGGCGTCCTGCGGAGCCGTCCCGCTGTAGTCGTCACGCCCCCGGGTCCGCCGGCCCGGGGGCGCCCATCGGAGGAGAGCGCCGTGGCGAACTGGATCGCCAACATCAGCAAAGGCAGGTTCGCCGCGCGTGCGGAGTTGCCCCAGGCCAACGACGCCCTGATCATCGTGGTCCTGGAGGCGGCCGGCCTGGAGGCCGATGCCACCCTGAAGGACTACACGAACCTGGCCGCCCTCCTGGCCGGGACCACCAACGAACAGACCACCATGGGCCGCAAGACGGCCGCGTCGGTCACGGTCACCGTGAACAACACCACCGATCTGGTGGACGTCGACATGGCGGACATCGTGTGGACGGGGGCCACGGGCAACGCGGTGGGTGCCCTCCTGGTCTGCTACGACCCGGACACCACGGGCGGTACGGACGCGGACATCATCCCCCTGTCCAAGCACGATTTCACGGTGACCCCGGACGGCACCGACGTGACGGCCACCATCGGCGCGAACGGGTTCGCACGGGCCACGGAGTAGGCCGATGGTCGAATCGATCTTCACGGTCCAGGTCCCCGCCAACCCGGATGAGAACGACGGCGGCGTCCTCACCCTGGGCACCCGGTTCGTCCCGGCCGTCAACGGCACCGTGACGGCCATCCGGTGGCGCTTCCCGAACACGCCCATCGTGGGCACCGTGAACGGCCGCTTGTACGCCTGGGTGTCGGACACGGTCGGGACGCTCTTGGGCAGCGCCGACTTCGTGGCCCCGGTGGCCGGCACCTGGAACACCACGGCGATCAATGTGCCGGTGGTCGCCGGTCAGCCGTACGTCACGGCCGTGGTCACCCCCAACCGGTACGTGTCCACGGTCGGGCTGTTCTCGTCGGCGATAACCAACGGAAACCTGACCGCCACGGCCGACGGTCCCACCCGCAACGGCAAGTTCATCCAGGCTGCCGCATACCCGGACAACTCGTTCAACGCCACAGGCTATTTCGTGGACATCGAGTTCACGGCCACAGCAGCCACGGGAGTGTCCGTTGTCCAGGCCCACGAAACCGACGTCGCCTTCCCGATCGGGAAGGCCAAGGCGGCCGTCATCGGGCAGGCCCACGAAACCGACGTCGCCCAGGCCGTCGCGGCCGGGAAATCCGCGCCCGTAGGGCAGGCCCACGAAACCGACGTCGCCTTCCCGATCACGGCGTCCAAGAGCCATACCCTGGGGCAGGCACACGAGACCGATACGGCGTTCGACGTGGGTGGAGGAGAGATGGTCGATCACCCCTTCGTCGACGGTCCGTGCGAACCGTGGCCGGCGCTGTGGACCGGATGCTCACTGCCGACCGGAGCGGCAGCCGTCACGGGCAACGCCCTGGAGGCGGCGTCGGAGGTCCTGTGGGCGATGTCCGGCCGCCGATTCTCCCGGTGCCCCACCACCCTGAGGCCGTGCCGTGAGAGCTGCAACGACGGTCGGTTCTACGACACAACCGACTGGTGGAACTGGGGCGGAGGGTGGCCGCGCCCACGCTTCTTCCAGGGCGTGTGGACCAACGTCATGTGTGGCCAGTGCCTCGACGATTGTTCGTGCTCGTTCGTGTCCAAGGTTCGCCTGCCCATGCCGGTGGCGTCCGTCACGAACGTGACGATCGACGGTGTGGTCCTGCCCCCGACGGCATACCAGCTGTACGACTACCACACCCTGATCCGCCAGGACGGCGGAGAGTGGCCGTGGTGCAACGACCTGTCCAAGCCCCTCGGACAGGTCGGTACGTGGTCGATCACGGTGGAGGTGGGGGAGCCGGTCCCCGTCCTGGGTCAGTGGGCCGTGGCCGAACTCGCCACGGAGTTCGTCAAGGCGATGCTGTGCGACGCCTCGTGTCAGCTCCCGGCGCCGGTTCAGCAGCTCTCCCGCCAGGGCGTCAGCATGACCTTCCTGGATCCGAACGAGGTATTCGCCAACGGGCGCCTGGGCCTGCGCTTCCCCGACATGTTCCTGTCCACGTTCAACCCCGACGGCCTCCGCGCTCCCGCCCGCGTGTACTCCGTCGACACTCCGATGGGCAGGATCCCGACATGACCATCGCATTCGACACCGCCAACCTCTGGGCCCGGTTGAACGAGATCCTGGCCTGCGCCCACGACGCGGTGTCCGCCACGGCCGCCGGTCCTCCGCAGCGGTCGTGCGTCGTCCCCGGCATGGTCATCTGGGACGAGTGTTCCTGCGGGACACTCGCCGTCAACTGGCGCCTGGTGGCACGCTCCAGCGTGTTCCCGGCGCCGTCTCCCGACTCCCCGGAGAGCAACTGCCAGAGTCGATACGTGGCGGTTCAGGTCGGCGTCACCATGCTGCGGTGTGCGGCCGGCCCGGACGAGAACGGCAACATGCCCACCTGTGAGGCACTGTCCGCCGACGCCTTCGCCATGACCGCCGACATGGTTGCCATTCGCTCGGGCCTGGCATGTTGCCTCCGGTCGATGTACGAGGCGGGGAACCTGGCCGACTACGCCCTGGGCAACACGTTGGCCCTGGGTCCCGAGGGCGGATGCGACGGGTCGCAGACCGACCTGATCCTGGGCTTCCTGGGGGGTGGCTGTTGTGCCTAGCCGGATGACCTTCTCCTGGGACGAACAGGTGATCAACACCCTGGTCCGGGGGCAGAACGGGATCGCCGGTCGGGAGGTCCGAGAGCGCGGGGAGCGGATCAAGCTCCGTGCCCAGGAGCTGGTCGGCGTCGACACCGGCCGGTTGCGCGCGTCGATCTACGTGCGGAACTTCACCATCCTGGGGAACCCGGCCGTGGTCATCGGGTTCGGTACCACGTACGGCAAGTACCACCACAACGGGACCGGACTGTGGGGCCCGAACCGACGAGTCATCCGACCCCGGACCGCGTCCGCCCTGCGGTTCACCACCAAGGCCGGCACGGAGGTCTTCGCCAAGTACGTCCGAGGATCCAAGCCGAATCCGTTCCTGAAGGACGCGATTCCGGCCGGGGCGGACCCGGCTCGGCGGCCGGCCGTGGAGGCGGCGCTGAACGCGCGCGCCCCGGCCTGGATCGCGGGGGTGTCCGCCGGGCGAAACGCCGCCCAGGTGGGTGATCATAACTGGAGGAGAAACGTCTCCGGAGGACCTTCCGCCAACCGGCGGAACCCCGGAGGTTGGGGACGCAGTGTCTCCGGAGGACCTTCCGCCAACCGGCGATCCTCCGGAGGATCCGCCGGAAGCGGGTGGAGTCACGGCGTGTCGGGCGGTCCTCGCCCGGCTCGTCGCAATGCGGGTTGGAGTCGCCGCGTGGGACCGGGCGCACGCGCCCGGCGCGGCAGATAGGAGAGACACATGTCGGACGAAGTGGTCGTCAAGGACTTCAGCAAGGTCAGGCCCAAGCTGTTCCTCGCCCTGGACGGAGTCCAGTACGAGGCTCGGACGGCCATCGGCCTGAAGACTCTGCAACAGATCCAGGCAGTCCAGCGGGGAGGTTCCGGCGGCGGCCTGGACCAGAAGCTGGAGCTGTTCCGCGAGCTGTTCCGGGCACTCCTCAAGTCGACCGCCATCGATGCCTTCCTGGCTCGGCTGGACGACGAGGACGACCCGGTGGACTTCAAGCAGCTCGAAGGGATGATCGGGTACCTGACGGAGTTCCACGGACTGCGCCCTACCGAGGAGCCCTCGGCATCGCCGAGTGGCTCTTCCAGCGAAGCGTCTGGCACCGATTCCACGGGTGGTGCGTCAGTCGCCGGGTAGACCCGCTCGATCTCACCCTGGCCGATGCGTTCGATCTCGCCGTCCACTGGTTGGTCACCACCCACGAGTTGGACAACGATCTTCGCCGGACGATCGAGACCGAATGGAACGGGCCACTGATCACGGCCGAAAGGAACCTTCCACCGGAGGACTCCTGGGCGCCGGCCTGGTGGACCGGGGACGAGGACGCGGCCAGGTCGAACGCCATGGCCGCCGTGGTACTCGACAGAAAGCGGAGGAGTTGACCCGATGTCCATCACCCTGGGCGACGGCGATTTCATCATCACGGCCGACTCCTCCGACTTCGAGCGGGCGCGGGCGGACATCTTCGGCGTGATGCGTCGCGTCGATCAGCGGGCCGACCAGACGGCAAACCTGATCGACCGACGCTTCACGGAGTCCGCCCAGGAGATCTCCCGACAGTTCGATGTCCTCGGTGTGAGCATGGAGCGCTCCATCACCCGGGCCACGGAGAACATCTCCGACGAAGTCAGACAGATGGGCAACGACATCGAACGGTCGGTGTCGAACGCCGCTGCCGGCCTGGCGGAGGAGTTCGGCCGGGAGCTTGCCGAACTGCGCCTGGACTCCCAGCGCACCGAACAGGCGGTGAGCAACGACGCGGACAACATGGGCGACGCGATCGCGCGCGAGATCGCGCGCGGCGTGGCCCTGGCGAACGCCGCCCTTCTGCTCCTGTCCGACGGATCCAACCGGGCCCTGGGTTCCATCACCCGGTTGGTCGGTGGATTCTCCAAGATGACCGTGGCCGTCGGCGCCCTGTCCACGGCGTTCGCCGGATTGGTGAACATCGTGGCAGCGGCGGCGACGTCGATCGAACAGTTGGCCGGGGTGATGCTGGTGGCACCCACGGCCATCGTCGCCCTGGTCGGCATCATCGGCACCCTGAAGGTGGCGTTGAACGGGGTCGGGGACGCCATCGGGGCCGGCATCTCCGGCGACACGGAGAAGTTCGAGGAGGCGTTGAAGAAGCTGTCCCCGGCGGCCCAGGAGGCGATCAGGGGACTGGACGGCGTTTTCGACCGGATGCGCAACCTGAAGACCGTCGTCCAGGACTCGTTCTTCAACGAGATCGACAACAGCCTGGGGGCCTTCGGCAGAACGGCCGTGGGCATCGCCGAGCGGGTCATGCCACGCCTGGCCACCTCCCTGGGTGTCGTGGCCGACGAGTTCCTTCGGACGGCCCGATCGTCGACCTTCCTCAGTGGAATCGAAGAGATCCTCAACCGGACGGCGCGCGGGGTCCAGACTCTGGGCACTCCGGTGTCCAACCTGACGGCCGCCTTCGGCGACCTGTTCGTGGTGGGTGCCGAATACGTCGATCGGTTCTACGCCTCCCTGGGTCGAACGATCGACCGGTTCTCCGAATGGATCCGCGTCTCCGCCGACAACGGCAACCTGAAGGAGTGGATAGACGAGGCCCTGGCCGGGTTCTCCCAGATCGGCCGGATCCTCCGCAACCTGGGGCAGATTTTCGGGACCCTGAACTCCCAGGCGACCACGGCGGGGACCGGGATCCTCGGGATCCTGGAGAAGGTCACGGGAACCCTGCGGGATGCCCTGCGCAGCGACGTGGGTCAATCCTTCCTGATCTCGTCGTTCAACCTCCTGGGCGAGGTGATGCGCACCTTCGGCATCCTCCTGGGTCCGGTGATCAGTCTCCTGGCTCGCCTTGCCACCATCATCAACAACGAGCTGTCCCGAGCGGTCACCGCCCTGGCCCCATACGTGGAGCGGTTCGCCGGTTGGTTGGAGAAGGTGGGCAAGGCGGCGACCCAGGCCAACCCGGAGATCTCGTCCCTGGCAACCGGCGCCGTCGGCTTCCTGGCCGATCGGTTCAAGGTGCTCCAGGAGGCGATCGCCCCCATCGGAGAGGCCGTTGCCGGCACCGGAGATCGGCTCAAGTCGGCGTTCTCCGGTGTGGGAACCGACACCCTGGACGCGATCATCCGTGCCGTCGGCTCCCTCGGCGTGGCCCTGGCCGGCGTGGGATCGGACGTCCTGGTCTCCCTGGCTCGCGTGTTCTCGGAACTGATCAAGTTGTCGCCCCGGGTCATCGGGCTCTTCGAACGGTTCTCCACGGTCCTGGGCAAGGTGGTGTCCGGGTCGCTGGACGCCCTGGTTCCGCTTCTCGACCCACTGCTGAAGATCTTCGAGAAGCTGGCTCCGGTCCTGGACCTGGCCGGTACCGCCGTGGTCACCCTGGTGCGCGGAGCCTCGGACCTGGCCATCGCCCTGGCTCCTCTGGCGGAGGCCGTGGCCGACGTGGCCGGCAACCTGGCCGACGACCTGAATCCGGCACTCCAGGAGATGAGCGACGGCTTCTCGCGCAACGTGACCCCGGCGATCGAGAAGGCGTCCCAGTCCCTGGGCGACAAGCTCACCGCAGGCTTCGAACGGTTGCAACCGGCATTGCACGGGCTCGGTGAGGGGTTCCGCTCTCTGGCCGAACCCGCCGGTAGGTTGATCGAATCGGCGGGGCGCCTGTTCGCCGCCCTGGGTCCGTTGACTTCGGTCTTGGCCGAACTGGGTGCGGTGATCTACGAGAGGCTGATCCCGCCGGTCTTCGCCCTCTTCCGGGCGATCCTCACGGTCTTCTCCGTGATGGCCGACAAGTTGGCCCCGATCGTCCGTGCCGTGGCCGAAGTCCTGGGTGAGGCGTTGGCGGAGGCAGCCGAAAAGCTTGCCCCGATATTCGCCGATATGAGCGAAAAGATCCAGACGGCGATCCAGCAGATCGAGGAAAAGGGCGGCCCGGTCCTCCGCCTCCTGGAGAATCTGCTCTCCGTCGTCCTGCCGATCGCCCTGGAAGTCCTGCGAGTTGCCGTGGGCGCGGCTTTCGACACGATCATCTTCGTCATCCAGACGGCCTGGGAAGTCATCTCCGGCGTCCTGGAGACCCTGGCCCTGTTCCTGTCCGGCGATTTCTCCGGAGCCTGGAACAGGCTGAAGGAGACCATCTCCGGAGTCTGGGACTCGATTGTCGACTACGTCACTTCGACCGTGAACCGGCTGGCCGACTTCCTGATCAACACCGGGATGGTGAAGGTGGCGGAGGCCGTCGGTCAGGGATTCCGCAACGCATACAACGAAGTGGTTTCCTGGCTGGACGCGGCCTACGACAAGGTGGCCTCCTGGGTGGCGAGCGTCCTTCGCTGGTTCTCGGCGTTGCCGGGGCTCATCGGGCGGGCCTTCACCGGAGCCATCGACTGGCTTTACAACTTCGGCCGGGACATCGTCACCGGCCTCCTCAACGGCATTGCCGACAAGGCTTCCAGCATCGGCAACTTCGTCCAGGACAAGATCGTCGACCCGATCAAGAAGGCCCTGGGTGGGGCCGCCGGCTTCCTGTTCGGCTCGCCGTCCAAGGTGACCACCCAGTACGGCAAGTGGATCGCCGACGGTCTGGCCATCGGTATCGAGTCGGCGGAAGGCGCGGTGGTCGCGGCGGCCGAATCACTGACGGCCTCCGCCGCGTTGCCGGGCATGTCGCCCGGATCCTCCGCCATGGGTGTCACCGGCGGCCGATCCCCGTTCGTCCCGAACGTGGTCCCCGTGACCGGCGGTTCCGGGGCGACGTTCGGACCGGGCGCCGTTCAGGTCGTGTTCCAGGGCGTCGTTCCCACGGAGGCGGAGGCTTTCGCCACCGGCCGTGCCGTGGGATCGGGCATCGCCGACGTCATCGCGCGCCGCGACGCGCGGGTATCCGTGGGAGTTCTGTAATGGCCGAATACAACCCGAACAATCCGGCTATCGCCGGTAACGAGTGGGCTCCGGTCGTTCCGTCCCCGTATGCCATGGACATCGGGGTGGAACGCGGGTACTCGTTCACCGCAGGTGCCCTCACACCGTTCGAGGGTCAATACTTCCTCCAGGCCGAACCACCCGGTTCACTGATCACCCAATGTCCGCTCCTGGCCATCTACCCCAAGGGCCAGGAGGCGACGGTCGGAGAGATCAAGACGGTCGTGGTCCCGGTCGACGGCGCCGTCCTGGTGGGGAACGGGACGGTCATCGGGCCGACCGGGACCACGTCCACCACGGCTCTCCAGAAGTCCAGCGATTCGGCGTGCATTCGCTTCGACAGTGGGACCGGGTCGCTTACGTGCTCCTTCGACACGGTGTCCTTCCCCGAGATCACCAACGTCAACAAGCGCATCCTGAACGTTTCCGTCCAGTACACGGCCGGGGGTGACTGGAGCGCTGTCACTCCGGCCCAGTTCAACTCCGCCATCCAGTTCTCCGGTGACTTGATCCTGTACGGATCCGGAATCCTGGACAGCGACCAGACATCGTTCAGCGAAGCGATCACCACCATCTCCAGGATTTCCCTGGGGGAGATCAACCTGAACGCGCTTACGGCCGCGCGCAACACCAACCAGGTGTACCCATGGCGACCCAACGAGTTGATCAACTGGGATGCGTCGGCCTCCACCCCCATGAGGTTCGTTTTCAACTGGGCCGGAATCACCTCGCCGGCAACGGCGCCACTGAGGCTCAACTACCTGGCGCTGGAGATCACCTACTGCGAAGAGAACCGGGTCCGATACGGATCCACCAAGGTGGGGCCGTCGTACACCGCCACCGGACCTACCGGTGGTGAGGCCACCTACGCGGTGCCCGGGGTCAACACGGTGATCCTGCGCACCGCCGGTGGCCTGGTCACCGGGTCGGCACTCGCTCCCGGGGACTACACGATCACGTCGTGCATGGCGGACATGGGCGACCTGTTCCTGTCGTTCTTCGGCGTGGCCACCGCGTTCGCCTCCAACTCCGCACCGCCCACGGCCCAGGCGCTCCGACAGCTCTACCACATGCCTCGGGCCGTCCTGGACGGCGTGCTGATCGACCGGGCCTTCACTGTCAACGAGCGGTTCGACGCGAGCCAGTCCGACGTCCTCCCGTACATCGCCTTCAACCAGTCGGCCGGAGCCCTGTCCTCTTCCGTGACGCACGCGTACGGGCAACAGCATCCGGCGTCGGTGTACACCGGCCACAACATCGAACAGAACTTCAGCTTCTCCACAGTGAGCGCCACGCCGTATCCCTACCTGCGGTACTACGCCCGAAGGTTCGGCACGTGCACGGCGAACCTGGTGGCCACCCTGGCGTCCAACGGCGCCGAGTTCGCCACGCTCACCTGTGCGGCGTTCGACGCGTTGCCGGAGATCGCCGACGGGTGGAAGGAGGTCACCCTCACCATGGCGTCGCCGGCCACCCTCGCCACCGGTTCCGACACTCTGATCTGGTCCTCCACCACATCGGCCAACTCGCCGTGGCAGATCCTCGCGGAACAGGGTCAGTCCCTCAACATCAATGCGTCCTTCCAGGGCTTGGGAGCCTTCCTGGAGGACCCGGCCGGTACCAACCTGTTCAGTGCCGACGCCACCTTCTACTTCATGCAAGACCCGCCGACGGTCACCAACCTGTCCACACTTCCCAGCGTGCAACCGCTCACCGGCGTCGGCCTGGACTGTCGATCCCCCGCCGATTGCATCCCCACCGGGATGCCGTTCGGCATCGTGCTCTGGACGCCCATCACCACGTCCGCCCCGGCCGCGTCGGGCACGTTCGGCATGTACGAGATGGAACGGCAGGACGATCACGACTCGACTTGGCAAACAGTTTATCGTTCAACAAATATCGCCAGTGCGGCGTTCTTCGACGTCGAAGCCAGGTTTGCCATGAACTCCCGGTACCGGATCCGGGTACGCAACGTCTACGACCAGCCGGGTCCCTGGTCGACCACGGCATCACTCACGATGCCCGCACTCGATCCCAGCGTCTGGGCCTTCAGTTCGAACTCGTTGACGACGAACACCTTCCTGGCACCGCACATCGGCGACACCGGAGGTCAACCCCCCAACTTCGAGCCGGTGTTTCCGGAGGCGGATCAGGTCACGCTTCAGGACATGTACAACCGGGACTACGTCACCGCTTTCCACGGCACCGAGCGCGGAGGCATGCGGTTCTCCCTGCTCCTCCTGGCCAACCAGGGGGCCGTTTCGTTGCCGGTCATGGATCGCGCCTTCACGTCGCTCCGCGACCTGGCCTGGGCCGACCTGCCGTACGTGTGCGTGCGGAACGGTGAGGGTGATCGGTGGTTCGCCAACGTCCAGGTCCCCAACGGGAGCTTCCGTAGCAGACGCACCGCGCTCAAGACACAGTTGGTGTCGGTACGGGTCACCGAAGTTCTGTACGCCCCTGCCCCTCTGGAGGTGTAACGGTGCCTACGTCCCTGTACACGGGCGGTCCGCTGGTGGAGTCCGTCCCACCCAGGTCGTTCGACTTCTCCACCATCGGCCAACGCCGGTCGTCCTTCGCTTTCACGCTCATCGACCTGGACGGTTATCGGGAGCCGACGCCGCTCACACCGCTGAAGGGGTCCACCCCGACGCTCTCCCACGACACGACTCGCACCGTGAAGAGAACCCTGAACCTGGCCTTGGGTGTGGCGGACACGGAGCTGTTCGACCCGATCCGCCATCGGGTCCTGGTGTCGATGACGACCGGTCGCACAACATACCCGTTGGGTCGGTACATGGCGGTCGACCGGACCCGGGCAGGGTCGACCGGAGGCACACAGGCGTCGATCGCGTTCACGGACGAGTTGACCCAGGTGGCCGTCCCGCTGGAGCGGGGCTTCTCGTCACCCCAGGCCGGCAACAACGGGGCGAGCACCGTGGGCGAGAACATCGCCACCCTGGTCCGCCTCCTCCTGGGACGATTCCGCCTGTTCGACCCCCACGACGCCTGGGGCGCCGTCGGCGCGCAGACCCTGGAGACCGGTGGATTCATCCCGGTGGAGATCGACGTGGAGCCGACGGCTTATCTGTCGGCGGCGGCATGGCGGGCGGGGACATCCGGTGGCCAGGTAATGGAGGACCTGGCCGTCGCCGGGGACTACTGGTCGCCGTGGATCGACAACCGGGGCACCTTCCGTATGATCCGCACCTTCGACCCGGCGTCCCCGGCGGTCGTCCCCCTGGCCGACTGGGACGCCACGCGGGCCGTGATCGGGGAGTCGGTCTCATACACGGACGATCTCCTCAGCTCCCCCAACCGATTCGTGGTGATCTCCAACAAGGGGTCCGGCCTGAACGCCACCCAGGCCATCACCGGCACCTACGACGTACCGGCTGCCGCGCCGTGGTCGATCGCCAACCGGGGGTTCGTGATCCCCGAGATCCACGATCTCCAGGTGGACAGTCCGGCCCAGGCGCGAACGGTCGCCCGGGCCATCGGCCGCCGACAGCAGGTGTTCGAGCGGGCCCAGGTGTCCACGCCGCCGGACCCCCGACACGATTCGTACGATGTGATCATCTGGAACGGGGTCAAGTGGTTGGAGCTGGCCTGGACACTCCAGCTGATCGAGGGTGCGCCCATGGTCCACACGTTGAGAAGGGCTTACGCGGATGCCTGACGGAACCACGCAGGGGGCACCCGACCTGGCCATGATCACGGAGCTGGTCCGTGTGGCCGACCGGTTGGGACTAACCTGGGGACTCCGACCCGGGACGGTCGTCTCCGTGTCGCCGCCTTTCGACCGACGTGAGGCTTCCGTCCGGATGGACGACGACGAGGGTGGGATTACCGTGGTCTCCCTGGTGGGGGACGTGGCCGTGGGCGACCGGGTCATGGTGGTGTACGTGCCACCCTCCGGGCAGTACGCGATCGGTTGGCTGAACCAGCCGTCCTCCCAGGCTTTTGCCGCCGCCTCCACGGCCAACTCCGGAACGATCATCGCGGAGGCCGTGGTCCTGACCATCCCCTCCGTCACGTTGAAACTGGGTACCGCATACCGCGTGGAGGCCGGCCCCGCCCTCGTTGCCCTGGCCACGATCACCACGTTGTTCCGGGTCCGCAAGACGAACCTGGCCGGCGCCCAATGGGCGATCTCCCCCAACTTCCTGGGATTGGGCGGCGGCCTCAACAGCTCGTGTCACTGGACATCGTTCATCACCCCGACCGTGGACATGACCACCCCGGTGGTGCTCACCATGGCGGCCACCCTGACCGGGTCGGTGCACGCCGGATCGGCCGCCGCCCCGCGCTTCGTGTCGATCACCCCCGCCGGTCGAGTGGCCGACTATCCCCAGGCCGTCTCCGTGTCGTGACCGGGTTACCCTGTCGATACCCGACGACAGGAGAGAAAACGTGGCCGCCCTACTACACCGCCTCCGGCCCGGCATCACCGTGTGCGTTCCGTCCATCCCCGTCCGGGGTCACTACCTGGGCAGGGCCTTGACGTCCATCGCCGGCCAGCTCCGTCCGGCCGACGCGATCAGCGTGGTCGTGGATCGGGTACGCGCCGGCGCGGCGTTCACCCGGACCCAGGCCCTGGCCGCCGCCCGTACCGACGTCGTCACCTTCCTGGACGACGACGACACCATGAACACGGATCACCTGCTTCGCCTGGAGTCCTTCATGCGGGACACCGGGGCCGACTTCGTCTTCTCCTGGTTCGACGTCATCGGCGGCCGGGATCCCTTCCCGCAGCACTTCGGCAAGGAGTGGGACCCGGACAACCCGACACACACGACCGTGGTCACCATGGTCCGCACCGAGCTTGCCCGGTCGGTCGGCTTCGTCGCACCCGAGGGTGGCGACGGGGCAGGCGGATCCGGCGAGGACTGGAACTTCACCCTGGGCTGCCTCGCCGCCGGGGCGACGATCAGGCACCTACCCGAGCGGACTTGGAAGTGGTACCACAACACGGGCAACACCTCCGGAAGGAACGACCGTTGGTGAAGGTGTCGGTGTACCCGGCCGACCGGTTCGGTTGCGGACACTTCCGCATGATCCACCCGGCTCGGGTCCTGATCGACCAGGGTCACGACGTGACCATCCACATGCCGGACCGACCGGGCATGAGCGGCAGGACGGACGGGAGCGGGAAGCTCTCCCGGGTGGACGGGATCCCTCCGGGGACGGACGTGATCGTCCTCCAGCGTGTCACCCACGGCAAGCTGGCGGAGTCGATCCCCCAGATCCGCCGCCAGGGCGTCGCCGTGGTCGTCGACATGGACGACGACCTGGGTTCCATTCACCCGTCCAACCCGGCGCACCAGGGACTCCACCCGACCAGAGGTCGCGGGTGGTCCTGGCAATCGGCGGCGAACGCGTGCCGGGACGCGACCCTGGTCACCACGTCCACGGTGGCCCTGGCTTCTCGCTATCCGTCGCTCAGCGGGGGCGCGGTCGTCCTGGACAACTACGTGCCGGCGGGTTACCTGGCCGTCCCCCACATCGACACGCATCAAGAGATCGGCTACGCGGGGTCGTTGCACTCCCATCCGGACGACCTCCCCCAGGTGGGGTTCGCGATCGAGCGTCTGGTGTCCGACGATCGTGTGTCGTTCCGCGTGGTCGGTGGCGAGGCGGACGGGTTCCGCCGGGCACTGGGCCTGGACGTCGACCCGCCGACCACCGGACCGCTCGACCTGGAGGACTGGCCCGTCGGCGTAGCCGGCCTGGGGGTGGGCATCGCGCCTCTGGCGGACACCCGGTTCAACGAGGCCAAGTCCCGATTGAAGGTCCTGGAGATGTCGGCCCTCGGTGTCCCCTGGGTGGCGTCTCCGCGTGCCGAGTACGAACGCTTCCACCGGGAGACCGGAGTGGGCTGCCTGGCCCGGCGCCCCCGGGACTGGTATCGCCGTCTTCGTGACCTGGCCACCAACCCCGGCATGCGCGAGGACGAGAGCGCCGCAGGACGTGCCGCCTGTGGGGATCTGACGTACGAGACGAACGCGTGGCGCTGGATGGAGGTGTGGGAACGGGCCGCCGGGATGCGGAACAAGGGTTCGAAACGAGCCACGTACCCGGGCGTACGATGATCGGGTTCGAACACTGAGGAGGAGAGACCTCATGACCTGGTATTCCGGGGCCACGAAGCGTGAGCTTCAGCCCGAGTCGGACGACCAACCGGCCATAGATCCGACCCAACTGATCCTCCACTCGATCGCCGCGCCGTGGTCGGGTGAGCGGATGTACGAGTACTGGCGGGACTCGACCAACCTGGAGTCCCACTTCGGGTGCGCCTACGACGGTGGCCTGTTCCAGTTCATCGGTACCGAGACCCGGGCGGACGCCAACGCCAAGGCCAACCGCCGGAGCGACGGCACCGGGGCGATCAGCTGCGAGACGGCCAGCAACCTCCAGCACACCGACCCCTGGACCAACGAACAGGTGGCGAGCCTGATCCGCCTGGGCGCGTGGCTGCATCAGCGCCACGGCCTCCCGCTCCGGATCTGCCGGACCTGGGACGACCCGGGGTACGGCTACCACCGGATGTTTCCCGAATGGTCCCTGGGCGGGACGGCGTGTCCGGGTGACGCCCGGGTGGACCAGTTCAACGACCTGATCTTCCCCGGTATCGTGCGCGCCGCCGGCGGCGAGGGGCCGACGCCTCCGCAGCAGCCGGTGGTCTCCCTCGCCCAGGTGGTCGCCGCCGCGCAATCGAACCCGCAGGCGGCCGGTA
>Ga0164307_10000035_pt1 | contig 55005 bp, 43 predicted proteins | sample Whisoiple_243_MG_FD_110214 | JGI IMG/M metagenome (GOLD analysis project Ga0164307, IMG submission 110214) | Soil microbial communities amended with fresh organic matter from upstate New York, USA - Whitman soil sample_243_MG | ecosystem: Environmental > Terrestrial > Soil > Unclassified >...
GGGCGGTTCGCTCCGTCACTGCTCGAGCAAGCCCAAAGTACGGACAGCGTGAACGCGCACGTGCCTATCGTCGAATATCGCATGATGCTACTCCTCGTCTCGCTCGAGGCGCGTGCCCGACGCACGCCGCGCTCGGCTCGCCTCAATTCATCTCGTGTCAGTCCGCGAGAAAACGGGTGTATGCAGCCTAGCGGTCGGCCAGCTCATCCCGCCGCTTCAGCGTTGTCCCTGAGAGGCGTTCGCCCGCGCAGCCCGCGCCCATCCCCCGCGGCGAAAGCGTGAAAGCGCCATGCCGGATTTTTAACGAAGCAGCGCAGCTTCCGGTCATTTTTCTGGGTGCCATTTGGCGTGGAGCGTGGCAAGTGCTTCACTTTCGAGAACTTTGCACGCTCGGCGAGCATGGCTCGCACCTCGGAGGTACTTGCTTGAATTCATCGAAGAAGCTTTGGTTGTCGCGCAAGTCCCTCGTTGTCCTGCGACAGAGCCTCGCAACTGGGCTGCTCATCGCCCAAGCTTCGTGTTCGTCGAAGGCACCGAGTGACGCGAACAACGGCGGAACCCCGAACAGCAGTGGCCACGCGGGCGCAGCGGGCGTGACCTCGAGTGGCGGCGCGAGCGGGATGAGCACGGTGGGCGCAGCCGGTACCCTGGGCAACCTGGGTGGCGCGGGGAGCGCGGGCGCGAGCGCAAACAGCGAGCCCTTCATCAATTCCGCAGGCAAGCTGACCGCAACCGGCAACAGCTTCGGCCTACAGGGCTACTGGTACGCGTATGCAGACGGCGTCACGAGCACTCAAAGCGGGAATCCTTATCGCGATGGGATGTATTGCGTGAAAGGCACGGCTCCCGGCGATGGCGTCGGCGACCACTGGGGCGTCGGCATTGGCCTCGATCTGAACAGCGTCAACGGCACGAAGATGGCCTACGCCTATCAGGGCAAGATCACCGGGTTTCGCATGAAGCTGGTAGGCTCGACGCCCTCGCCGGTGCGGGTGAATTTCGTGACCAAGGCGGACAGCAGCGGAGTCGCGCCATTCATCGTCGGCACGCTCGGGCAATCCGTGGTGTACAAGATTGCCGATGCGCAGGTCCCGCTCGATTGGAGCGTCGACAACGCGGGCGAACACGTCGCGGACAGCTTGTACTCGCTGCAGATCCTCGCGCCGGGCTCGGAGGCCGCGGGCCCGATCGATCTGTGCATCGCGGAGTTCGAGCCGATCTACGATTCGGGCGGCACCACGCCGGTCGATGGCCCGTACATGAACAGCGACGGCTTCATTCGCCAGGAGAACAATCCGTTCGGCATCCAAGGCCCCATCTTCGCGATCGGCGACGGCGTATCGACGACGCAGTCGGGCAATCCGTACAAGAATGGCAAGTACTGCGTGTCTGGGACGTTCTCCGGAGCCGCAGCGGATTGGGGTGCGGGCATCGTGTTCTACCTGAATCGCGCGCCTGGTAGCGCGACCAAATCCCCTTACGATTTCACGGGGAAGGTGGCTGGATTCCGCATCGGATTGAGCGGCAATTCGCCCGGACCGGTGCGTGTTCAGTTCGTGCTCGATGAACCGCAGATGGGAAACCAGCCGATGTTGGTCGGCCGTCTCAATACCAAAACCGACTACCGCATCGACTGGGCACAAGTGCCGACCAGCTGGGCAGTGTCCGATGCGGGCCGCGAAGTCGGCAGCACGGCAATCTCCGTGCAAGTCTACCTGGACGGTACGGTGAAAGGCCCGTTCGATGTGTGCGTGGATGATTTCTTGCCGCTCGCCGCAAGCGATCTCGCGCGGGCGGCTCAGCCCGCCGCGACCGGCTACACGGGCGTTCGTACGATCGAAGACACGGCGCTGGCTGCAGAGTACGCCAATTGGAAGCAACACCGCCTCAAGGACTGCAACGACGGCACCGCCTGCGTCCCGCGCGATGAAGGCGATTGCATCTCCGAAGGCGTTGCCTACGGCATGTTGCTCTCGGCCGGCAACGACGACCGGGCGACGTTCGACAAGCTTTGGGGCTATTTCAAGAAGAACAAGAACGGAAACGGCGTGATGAAGTGGCAAACCACCGCCTGCGGCGCAGCGACGGCCGAGGGTTCCGCGACGGACGGCGAACTCGACGCAGCCATGGCGCTGATTCAAGCGAGCTGTCGCTGGGGCACGACTTACGCTGACGACGCCAAGCAGCTCATCACCGCGATCAAGAACAGCGAGCTGACCACCTGCAACGGCAGCACCGTGCTGAAGCCCGGAGACAACTTCGGCGGTTGCGACCGCACGAACCCCTCCTACGTCGCGCCCGGCTACTACAAGGCTTTCGCCACCTTTACCAACGACACCAGCTGGAACACCGTTGCGAGCGACGGCTACAAGTTGCTCGCCGCTCTGCAGGCCGCACAGAATGGCCTGGTCCCGAATTGGAGCAACGCAAGCGGGACCCCCGCTACGGGTGATGACGGCAAGTACGGACCGGACGCATCGCGCACGCCCTGGCGCGTCGCCACGGACTACGCTTGGTTCAACGAGCCCAAAGCCGCCACCTTCCTCAACAACGTCGCCAGCTACGTCGACGCGAATGGCGGCGTAGCACGCCTGTTCGTCCCCAATAGCGCCTTCCGCGGCGGCCTCGCCATGAGCGCGCTCCCCGCAGCCGCCACGAAAGCGCAAGAATATACCGATGCATGGCTGCAAACCGCCGTCGACGACAACACCTACTTCCCCGGCACGCTGCGCCCGCTCTACATGCTGCTCTTGGCGAACAAGTTCCCGAAGAGCTGCAACTAGAGGAAGCGCACGCGCGTCCCCGTGGGCCTGCGTGCGCCTCACTCTCAGCGCGCCGTCAGGCTCGCACTGCGCTCTTTGATCCATTCCGCGTCGTGATCGAGCCCGAGCTCTTGGTAAAACCGAGCCAGCTCGCGGTAGCGCGGCAACGGCTGGAGGCGGAGGGCGAAGGCGAGCTTGTGCAGGCACTCGTGACAAGGCTCGAGTGGCGCGCGATCCGACTCAGTGAGTGAATTGGAGCCGTTCATGACGCACTCGAACGCGGTGCAGTGTTGGATGCCGAAGATGTGACCCGTCTCGTGAGCCAACAGTTGAATCGCACGCCTCGCGAAGCGCTGGTGTGCAGTCGCGTCATTGGCTTCGTGATTGAACTCGGGCGTGAAGCGAAGCAGTGAATACACACCGACTCGCGCCGACAATTCCGCTTCGCCGAACACGAAGTTCCAGCTGGGCTCCGGATACAAGTCTTGAAACGTGACGCCCAAGTAGGCAATCGCGCGCTCTGGCGCGCCACGCGAAAGCGACGCCAGGATCTCGCGGGTGAGATATTGCGCCAAAGGTTGGCCATCTCGGTGTCGAATGCGCCGTCCACGCGTCGGTAGCGGAGCGACCGCCGCAATCTCGACTGCCAGACCAAAATAGAGCGTGGTCGCTCGCTGCAAAATGACCAGAACCGCTCGCTGCTGTTCCGTAAACTCGCCGAGCGGTTGGAGCACGATCGTGCGGCGCTCAGCCGTCGGTCGCAGCGTGCTCGAGTGCTGGAATTCCCGGAACGTTTGCCCGTCTTCGTGGTGCTCCGCGAGCCAGTCTCCGGGCTCTGCGCTACGTTTCTCGTGAAAGAACCGCGGGTCGAAGTCGAACGGATCCCGCACCGACGAGACCTGAGCGGGAACGACTTCGGAGGTTGAAGCGGGTAGTTCGCTGGCTCGGGCGCCGAGCTTCCCGCGTGCGGCCGCTTGCTCTCGCGCGGACTCTCCCCGAAAACAGCAAACCTCGCACGCAAGAAGCAACGAAGCGAGCACTCGCCAAATCCGACCGGGCATGGTGGTCAGACCCGCGTAGACCCACTTCCATGGGCCGGTAGCCCGTTTTAGAAGCGCGGACGTGCGGTTCTAAAGCGCGTACCGGCCCGGACTCGAGGGGTGGACCGACCAGCGAGCGGTCAAAGCGCTTTGCTCGGACGCGCGCTGGCGAACTCGAGCAGGAAGCGCTCGCCGCCATCGGGGTCTTTCACGGTGAAGAGCTTTCCGAATGGCTTTGCGTCGACCGAGCTGCACGAAGCACCGCGCGCCGCGAGCTCGCGGCGCGTCGCTTCCGCGTCATCCACGAGCCAGTAGAGTTCGAGCGGCGAGGTTGCCTCGGGGTTGTCACTCGCGATCGCAAAGTGTTCGAATTGGATGAAGTTCGGCGCCTCGCGTTGCACCTTGAGTCCGAGCACCTCCGTGTAAAAAGTCTTCGCCTTGGCGATGTCCTTGACGTTCGCGACGGCAAACCCAAACCGTAGATTCGTTGACATGAGTATATCTCCTTGGAAAAAGCGTCACTTGGGGCAAAAGCGATACAATTGGCCGCGGCACGCAACGGCAGCAGCTCGCACGAGGCCGACTCAGCGCTTGAATGGGCTCGCGTCGAAAAAGAGTTCGATGTTCTTGATCAGGCCGGATTCGAGAGAAAGCAGCGCGGCTGTCCGCACCACGCCAATCGGCGCCGGGAAGATCAAATCATAGATGACCGTCGCTCGCAGCTTGTCGCCCAGTACCGCTCGGATCTCGAGCTGACTGCTGTGCGACATCATCTTCTGCGCGGCCCCCAGGAATGCGTCCCTGCCTTGAGTCTCGACCAGACCGAGGAAATGCACGTCAGGATGCAGGTATTTCGTCACCTCGACGAGGTCTTTCCGCGCGATCGCCTGATAGTAAGCGGTAGCAATTTGAGTCGTTGATTCGGTCATATTGAAGTCCTTACGGAGTTGAGGGGTTCATGCGGGTGTCGAGCGCAACCAGGCAGGGTCGATGCATATCGCCCGGTTGCGCATGAGGAAATCAGTCAGGTAGCCGTCGTGGGGCACGCGGGGGGCCATGCGGGTAGTTGGGATTGCGCCGATGAACACGCTGGCGATTGAAGCATCCCCCAATACCCTATCAATGAGTTCCGTTCGTCGCGACAGTACCGTCACCACGAGCGATCCGGAGAGCGCTGCGAAATCTTCCTCCCCGTCGAACGGCGCCACCGTCACACAAGGAAACGGAAGCTCGCGTTGAACCCGCGTGTCGCTCGCGCGTTCGACCAGCGCCACGTGCGGAGTCAACGAACGGGCATTTTCGCCACGGGCGATCGGATGCCAGGGAACGTCGTCCGAAGCGAGCATTCGCTCGTACGCTTGAACTTCCGGCCGCGTGCCAATCCGCGGCGGATGCCTCGCAGAGAGCGCGGCCAAAGTTCGCCGAAGTTGCTCAGCAAACGCCGGCGCGTCCCGCTCCACGAGCACGGCGCTCGCCGAAACGCAGGCAGCACCGCCCAAGGACAGGACGGATTTCGCCACGACGTCCATCGCCTCGTCGTGAGCCACGTCACTGCCGACGAGGAGCTTCGAGCGGCCGGGCCCTTGAACCAGGACGCGCGGATTGTTCGCGTAGCGAGCGGCGAGTTCCGGCCCGCCGTACACAATCGAGAGATCACTCTCCGCGATCAGGCTTTCGGCACCGGCGTGATCCGTCGGTATCAACGCGACGTAGTCTCCGAGACCGGCTTGCTCGAGCGCGGCGATGAGCCGCTGAGCGGTGAACGGTTCCCGAAGTGACGGTCGGACCAAGGTGCGATAGCCAAGCCCAACCGCCTGGGGCCATAAGCCGTGAACTCCCGGGCCATTGCCGGCTGCGATGACCGCAAGCACCTCTCCGCGGCGAGAGACGAGACCGCATCCATCGAGGGTCGCTGGGTCCTCGCGATCCCAAACGGAACCCCGGGCGATCCCCGCATTCAAGACCGCCGGCATGTCGCGGAGGCAGCTCGCGATCTTTCGCAACGAGTCGCTGACGATGGCCGCGTCGAGTCCGGTCGCGCCCGAGACCAACGCCACGTAAGCCTCGGCCTTCAATCCAGCCAGAGGACCGACTTCGTACAGGTCCGCAGCGCGCTTCAAAGCCTCGTAACGGGCAGCGCGCGTCAGCGATGGCGCTGCCCGCATCCGTTGAATCGTTTCTCGAATCACGATCGGCGGGATGATCGAACTTTCACCGATCTGCCGCCCTGAGGCGTCGAAGATCTCCTGGCGCCGCCGGGACTTCTGCACGCCAACCACGGAGTGGGCGTCGACGATCTGCGACATCAGTACACTCCTTCGATCACGGGTTGACCTTCAACCTCCGCGACCGGCTTCACGTCGGCAACCGCTACGCCGGGACGGTCGAACGGCGGCGGCAGACGTACCGCGGTGTCGCGCTCCAACACGTTGGGGATGAGCGCAAAACGACTCAGATGATTCATCACCACTCGGCCGCGTTGCTCGAACTCGACTGGCTGCCGGGTGTTCGGATCCACGACCTCGAGCAGCACGTACGGCGCAAAGCTATCGAAGATCGGCGCGCCATCGTGATCTTGTCCGCGCCGCGACTTGGTATCGCCAAGAATCAGCGTGCTGCCGTAGCTCGCGGTGATCGTGACCTCGGGAAACACCGAAGTCCGAAGGTAGTCCAGCGTGTCGACGTCCATCTGCGTGCCGCCCCAGTTGATCGTCTCGAGCGTGCGATTCAGGCGCTCGACCAACGGTTTGCGTCGCGCGATCGCTTCGAGCAAGGGTGGTGTCGTGACCAAATACGTGATGCGCTGAGTGTCGATGATCGCCTCCGCTTGGTCGACGAGGTGCTGGGCATATGCCTTCACCCCGTCGAAATCACGTCGCTGGATGAGCTTTTTCACCCAGCGTGGGTCGAGGTCCACCGTGAAGCATTGCCCGCCGAGCGCTCTTGCGCGGCGGGCGTTGACCGCGCCGACGATGTGCGGCCCCGTTGGCACGATCGCGAGCGTGTTTTTGCAGGTAGCCTCACGCGGCCGCTCGATCCCCTCCAAACGCCAATCGACGAGCTGTTTGAACCACGACTCGTAGGCGACGACGCGCTTGGCTTTTCCGGTGGTTCCCCCGCTCTCGAAGATGCCGGCGAGGTCTGCTGGGTCTAGCCCACGAGGTTGGAGTTCCTCGACCGTGACGTCACGCAGCTCGAGGCTCAGGTCGGGAAACAACGCCAGATCGGCGAAGCTCCGAATATCGCGCAGCGGATCGAATTCCAGGCGGCGGCGACGTTCTAGCCAAAACGGGGAGCCCGTCTCCGCGGAAAAATGCCACTTCATTACGTCTGCTAGGTGCTGCTCGAAATTGAGTGAAGTCATGAGTCGATTCCTCACTGGCGTTGTGGTCGTGGTTGGTTCGATCAGGGTTGAAGCCGTGTGCATTCCCAGCGTGCGTTGGAACGTTCGAAGCGCAGCCTGCGGTGCAAGCGGTCGGAGCTCGAAGACCAGAACTCGATGGCCTGCGGGACGAGCACATAGGTGGCGAAGCGTTCCGGACACGGCAACGCGACTCCCTCGAGCTTGCGGGCTTCCGCCAACAACTCAGCACGTGACACCATGGGCTCGCTCTGCCGGGCAGCTGTCGACATCGAGTGCAGCCCAACTGGGCGCCGGTTCCATTCCTCAACGGCATGCACACGCGCTTGCTCGACGAGCTTTCCACTCACCGAGAGTTGGCGCCCGAGTTCCTTCCAGTAAAAGTGACCGCAAGCGAAGCCAGTGGCTCGAGCGTCGGCGATTTTGCGACTGCAATTGTGCGTCGCAAAGCAGACCCCATGGTCCAAAACTGCGAGAATTGCCATCACGCGTGAGGACATCAGTCCCGCGCGGTTGGCCGTCGTCAGAACCATCGACCGCGGCTCACGCACCTGTTCGCGAATCGCCTCTTGGAACCACCTCTTGGCGAGTGCGATGGGCTCTGCAGGTGACGCCTCGTATTCCGGGAAATCGACGTCGGCCTTACCCGTCATGCTTTCCAATGCGCTGCTCATGCTCCCCTCAGCTCCTCTACACGAGGTAATTTCCAATGGCGGCTTGATAGCCATAACCGCCTGCTTGCAAGCGAATTTGCCCAGCATCGGTCTGGACGAGCGCGCTCATCTGAGAGGGTCTCGCCATTTCGATGCCTTGCGTGATCGCGATCTTTTCGCCGAAGGGCACCACGCCGTAGCGCCCCAAGTGGAGCGCGAGCGGACCTGCGGCGGAGCCAGTCGCCGCGTCCTCGACGACACCGTATGCGGGCGAAAACATGCGCAACCGAAAGCCACGCGCGCCGTCGGGACAAAAGCACAGAGCTGCCATGTCGAGGTGTTGGGCCAACCGTCGTTGATCCGGATTGAGGCTCGCCAACGCCTCGATTGATTCGACCCCGACGAACACGTGGCGGGGTCCCACGTCGTACATATCGACGGGCAGCGTGCTCTGCCGGATCCCCAACGCTTCGAGCAGCGCGCTGGCGTGCTCGTACGAGCTAACGATCGGGCTTGGCTGTTCCATCTGCACGTACGCGGTGAACGGGTTCTCGCGAATCGGGTTGATTGAGAACCGGAATGTGCCCTTGCCGGTCTCGAATTTGAGGTCGAGCAACCCGGTCCGCCTCGCTACGGCCAAGGCAGTCCCGAGCAGCGGGTGTCCAGCGAAAGCGAGCTCGTTGACCGGCGTGAAGATCCTCACGTTGGCGTGACCGCCGAGCCGCGGCGCGCCGAGGAAAGTGCTCTCCGATAGCTTCAACTCGGCGGCGATCCGCTGCATGCGGACCGCGTCCCAGCCGTCGCTATCGAAGAACACCGCAACAGGATTACCGGTGAAGGGCTCGGAGCCGAATGAATTGACGACTGTGTACGGGTTCATTTGACTCATCCGAGATCGGGAGTTGCGTCGAGCACGTCGAAGGAAATGCGGTGATCCGCGGGTCTTCCGATGACCTGCGCCGAGACGTTGCGCGGCAACTGGGCGAGCGCTGGCTTGTCCCCTTCCCAAAGCATCAGCGCCCCCCAGCGGCGCGTTACCGGCGAGCTCAGCCAGAGCTTGGCGCGCAAGTTGGGCACCTCGCGCCACTCCTTATGCGCCGATTGGATGTTGGGGTTGGCCGCAAGCTCCTCCACGCGCGGGTCCCCGTCGCCGAGTTCCCACCAGGCCAGTTCAAGCAGCACGAGCCGCCCTCATGGTCAGTGAAAGCACTGCCGCTCGCAGAATGCGCGGGCCGCCCTTCGTCAACACCGATTCTGGATGAAACTGCATCGAGGCGAACGAGCGCCCCTTGAGGCCATGGATCTGACCCGTTGCTTGGTCGCGATAGACGCGCACCGAGCCCGCCGCAGACTCGATTCGATCGCTGCCGGAAAAGGCCGCGAACGTGTTGTAAAAGCCGACCGTTTCTCGCCGACCAAAGATCGAGATCTGCTTTTGCAGCCCTTGATTCGGCGGATTGAGGCGCTCGATCGGAAGGCCCAGCAGCGAGCAAAGCATCTGGTGGCCCAGGCAGATCGCGACGAACGGCTGGCCGCGACTGATCGCTGCGGTCATCATGCGCCGACTGGTCCACACCCGAGGATCCGTCAGCTTGCACGGATCGCCCGGGCCCGGTCCCACGATCAGCAGCTCCGAGTCGTCGACGGCTTGGATGGACGCGCACGACTCGACGCGAACTTTGAAGCCCAACGCGCGCAGCTGGTAAGCCATCATCGCGGTGAACGAGTCCTCGTTGTCCAGAATCACGATGCCGGGCGCGTGAGTCGGCAGCGGCGTCGCTCGCTCGGAGCGCGACGAGCGACTCAACCAGAAGCCCGAAAGGCGCTGGCGGCGCTTGCCCAGGGACTCGACGACACCTTCACTAGCGGCTAAATTGCCGACGCGACCGACGCCCATCGCCTTTTGCAGCGCCGATGCCTTTGCCGTCGTCTCTTTCGTCTCCTGTGCGGGCTCTGAGTCGCGCACCAAGGTCGCGCCGACGCCGACTCTCAATTCGCCCTTCGGGTCAATCTCCGCGGTGCGGATCAGGATCGCCGAATCGATGCGGGGGCTCCGTTCGCCCTCTTCGATCAGTGCGGCGAAGCCGCTATAGTAGGAGCGCCCGCGCGTCTCGTAGCGGGCGATCACCCGCGTGGCATTTTCTAGGGGGCTGCCGACGACCGTCGGCGCGAACATCGAGCGCCGCAGAACTTCTGCAGGCGAGCGATTGGTCGAACCCTCCAATCGGTAGCCGACGTGCGCGAGTTGCGACATCTGGATGAGGTATGGGCCCTCGGCGTGCACGTCCGCCGAGCAGATGTCGGTCATCATCTTGAGTTCCTCGTCGACGACCATCGACAGCTCTTCCTCCTCCTTGGCGTCACGCAAGAAGCCAAGCAGCCCCTCCGCCGTGGGTCCCGAGGGCGGAAAACGGTACGTCCCGCTGATTGGTGTCATCATCACCCTGCCCTCATCGAGCTTGATGTGGAGCTCCGGCGAGGCCCCAATCAAGGTGCAACCTCGCAAGCGGATGAGGAACGTCCAATACGCATTCCGCTCCTGACCGAGCAGATTGCGGAAGATCGTCAGTCCGACCTGGTCGTCGTAGCCCGCAATATTACCGGCAAATGTGCGCTTGATGACGAAATTGCAACCCTCGCCGGCGCCGATTTCCTGCTTGATGATTTGATCCACGATGCGCTCGTAGCTCGCGTCGTCCGGCTCGAACCGCGCCTCGCTCAGGTTGACTGACCGATTCGGCAACGACGCGATGGCCGTATCGAGCGGTAAGGTCGCGTATTCGTCGATGCGCAGCGCGCTGAGCGGTGCTTCGTCGTCGTTGACCGTGAAGCCACGCTCGCGAATCTGTCGATATGGCGCGACGACGAGCGTTCCGCGCGAGCTACCCGGGGCCTTCTGCCCGTGGAAACCGTCAAGCTCGCTCAGCGTCTGCAGCACCTGTTCGCTGCCCGTCATCACCTCGACCACCGGCTCTCCAGCGCGTTCGATGCGATGGATGAGCGCGTACGCTTCGAGCTCGCCAGCCATGGCCTGACGCAAAATGGTCAGCGCGTCACTCGAACTTACCGTCGTCATTGGCACACCTCCGCCGTGGACAGAACTCTGGCGCAGCACTCAGCTGCGTAGGTCAGCGCTTGCACGTGCGCTTGCTTGGAAAAATCGGCGATCGCGTCCTGGACCAGGAACACCTGAATATCGCTGGAATAGGCGTCAACGGCGCTGGCAACCACGCCGATGTGCGCGTACACACCGCAGATGATGAGCTGATCGCGGTCGTGGCGCTTGAACGTGTCGTGAAGAGGCGTGGAGTGGAACGCGCTGTATCGCCACTTGGCCAGCACCTCGTCACCCGCGCGCGGCGCGAGTTCGTCGACGATGCTCGCGTGCTCGGGGCGGCTGCTCATCCCCTTGCCCCAGATATCGAACAAGAGCCCTCGCTCGACGGTCGACATGTCGCCGCGTTGTGCGGTGTAGACGATCGGAATGCCCCGCTCTCGAGCATGAGCCACGAGCTGTCGGCAGTTCTCGATCAGCTCGGCACGCAGCGGCGCCGGCAGCAGCTCCAGAAAGTATTTTTGCATATCGTGAACGAGCAGCAGGCTGCGATCGTCGTCCTTCTGCCAGGCCACCACGTTCACGGCGCGAAGCTCCGGCGCCCGGAGCGTGTAGTTCTCAATCTGGGGAATACTCATGATCTCCTCGACTCAGGTAGGAATGCCAGCTCTCACGATCTGCGGAACGGGCAGCCCGAGTGCCTTGAACTGCTGCACTGGGTTCATGAACTCGCGCTGCAACTTGATCTTTCCGTCTTCGAATTCGAAGTAGTGGATGAAGTGATTGGAGTAGACGCCTTCCGGATAACCGGCGAAGCGAATCAGGCCTTTGCCATTGCACTCGACCCAAAAGATGTTCGGATCTTGGGTGTCGAAGATCTTGACGTCGTACCAACGCCAGTCGGGAAAGCACTTCAGGGACCAAACCGCGTGCTCACCGAGCCGCGACTTGCCGCGAATGACGATCGGCTCGCCCGCATCCGACGTCCAAAGCCCGCCGCAGCCATCCTCGCTGAAGAGCTCGTGGCGCTGCAGTCGGTCTTGCCCACTGGTGTCCATGTATTTCTGGACGATTCGCCGATTGTGACCCCGGGTCTCTTCGCGCGTCATTGTCCCGCCTCCTCCGATTGATTGGCTTTGGATTCTCGTTCCACCATGCAGCAGCCCCACTTCATCCCGGTCGAGATCGAGCTCATCAGCACGCGAGAGCCGGGGGGCAGACGGTCTTTTCGTCTCATCAAGTCGATCGACAGCAATTGATCGACGCAGCCCACGTGACCGAGCTCGGCGACCAGATCCGCGTTGGTGTTTTCCAACGGCAGTTCCATCGTCGACGCGAGGGCTTCGATGGTGTGCCGGCCTTCCAGCGTGTGAAGTAAGAAGAGTTTGTCGTCCTTCGTCCAACCCGCAGCACCGAGTCCAGACTTGATGACGCGCAGGGTGTTGTCGGCACGCAGGCTCAGAAACTCGGCTAGATCGTCGCCAGAGAAGTCGAACAGGTCCATGACGCGCTCGCGCCCGAGCGGATCCAGGCGAGGGTCGTGATCGGGCAGCAAGAACGGACTCAGTCCGCCGCCACGCTCGATACGCATCATGTCCACGAAGCGGGTGCGCGAGATATCTTGGCAGCCGCGGTACACGAAGCCGCAATCGGTCGAGGGAGCGTCGGGCCTGCCGAGGATCGCCGCCACCGCGCCATCGCTGAGCACGGCGGTCATCAAGCCGAAGCGGTCGAAGTGCGCGTCACTCACCCGCTGCACGAAGACCAGCGCGCCGACTTTGCCCGGCGCGAGTTCGTTCACGAGCGCGTTGGCACTGAACCAAGCGCTGGAATTCCCGCAGCCCTCCACGAGGTTGACGGTGCGGAGCTCGAGATCACCCAGCTCCGCGCCCACCTGGCACGCGAAGTCGATGCCGATGAAGTCCGGTACGTTGGTGTGCGCCGCAACGATGAAGCCGAGATCTTCGGCGCGGTAGCCCGCCTCCGCCAGCGCCTTGCCGACGGCACGCGCGCCCATCACCCGGCAGCTATCGCGGCACACGTAGTACTTGTCGTAGCCCGCACTGCGGATGGCTTCGAGCTGTTGTTCGTTCGGATGGCGGACATCAGCCACCCGCCTCGGTTCGGTCAGAACGTGATCGATTCCCAAAATCTTCATGATTTCCTCCCTGTCAAAACATCTTGGTGAGTTCGGATGGATTGCTGCCGAGGGCTGCGAGGCCCACCGCTTCTTCGGCTACGAGCTTGGTGAATCCGCCGTGGCGCGCGCCGACATTGACGTCTCTCCAGATCCTCTCGAGCGTGTGCCCGCGCTCGAGGCCCGAGCTGCCGTAGATCCAGAGCAGATCTTGGACGATGTTCACGCAGCCGCGCATCACTTGCGTGGCGCGACCACGAATGTCGACTCGATCCTGAACCGAGAGGACGGCGGATGGATCGCGAGCCGCGTCGTCGATCACGTCTGCGTTGTACTCCGCGGCCCGCTGCTGCAGGTCGAGTGAACAACGCAGCCGCCCGAGCTCCGCGCGAATGGCGCCGGAGTCGCGCATCGCGGCGTAGCTACTGCCGGCGACGGGCTGCTTGACCGCGGCGGCGACGACGTACTCGAGCGCCGCTCGAGTGGCGCCCAGCACCGCTCCGACGAGGCAGTTCATCAGTACCCCGGTGAAGAGGCCCGCGTACGACACGCGCGTTGCACGCGACTCTCCCTCGTGTCGACCACTACGACCAGAGAGGATCCGGCCATAGTCTTCGACATTGCCGTCGGGGATCAGGACATCGAACGCCGCGATGGCGACGCTCTGAGTTCCGCGCAGTCCGGTCGCACGCCAATCCTTGACGAGCTCGAGCGACCGCGCCGGCACGGCCACCATACGCACATCGCGACCCTCGCTCCCTTCGACGCTCGCTAGACCGAAGAACAAGCTCGAATATCGCGAGCCGGAGGCGTACTGCCATTCACCACTGAGCCGCCAACCGCGGGACGCCTCGTCCCGTCGCAGCTTCCCCGGACGACCGAGGACCATGGCGTGGAGCCAATTGCGCTCCATCTCTGCCGTCGCTTCGAGCGCGCGGAAGTTGCTGCGAACCGACCACGCGGAGTTGGACACGCCGACAATCCAGGCAAGAGAGGTGTCCGTCTTTCCCAGGGCGGCACAAACCGACAGGACGTCGCGCAGCGTTCCAGTTCCAGAGGGCCGACTCTCGTCCAAGATCCGTGACAGCTCCGACGACCCGATGACTTCCAGAAGTGCGCTGCTGAACTGCTCGCGATCGGCCTCGGAAAAGGCGCTTTTGATCTTTTCGAGCTCGCTGCCTAGGTCGAAACGAAGCGTGCCGGTTTGCTCATTGGCCATAGCTATCTCTCCATTCGCGAATTCTTTCCTCAGCCTCTCGAACGGCGCGGTCGACGAACGGTCGCGACGTGGCGATCCGTTTCGGCATCACCGGCGCATCGAACATCTTCCAGAAGAGCGGTAAAGTCGCCTCCGGCGGCTCGATTGGGTAACCACACCTCGCCTTCGGTAAGAGCTCCGCGGCGTTGTAGGGCGCCTTGATTTCCGAGCGGCGAGCGTAGGTCGTGGCCCAACCCGTCTGGTGCGGCCCCGGCTCGATGCAGCCCACTTGAATGCCGAAGTCTCGCAGCTCCTCACGCAGGGTATCGGAGATCGCCTCGACCGCGTGTTTACTGATCTGATACGCACCGAGGAGCGGCCAGCACGACACACCGCTCATGCTCGAGACGATCAAAATCCGAGGGGAAGCCGCTCGTCGGAGCTTCGGCAAGAGCGGTCGAATCACGTTGAGCGTGCCTTCCACGTTCGTTTCGAATTGCTCTCGGAGTTGCTCGTTCGTGAGGTCCTCGAGGGTACCGAACTGGGCGTAACCTGCCGAAGTCACGACGCGATTCGGAGTCCCAACCTCATCGATCGCGCGTTGAAGCCCGACTGCCACCTGCTCTGCGTTACGAACGTCCGCAACGCACGGCGTGAAGGAGTCCCGATACGTCGCCACCAGCTCGCTCGCCGCGTCGTGCGAGCGAGTGATGCCAATCACATGGTCGTGGCGCTCCGTGATGACGGAGTGCGTCCAGCAACGACCGAGTCCACTCGAGCAACCACTGATGACCCAGATATTCATAGCGTCTCGACCTCCGCTTCCAAACTCATTGAAACCTCGGGATTCGTTCGCTTGCTTCGGCTCGCGACGTAGGCGCCGAGCGCCAGGCCCGCCGCGTTGAGCGCGAAGCAAGCGAACGCGGGGCTCGCGACCGCGCTCGGTGAGCTGCGCAAAGCCTCGACCGTGACCGCTCCACCAGCACCCAGCTGAGCACGAGCAATCGTGTCGAACACGATGGCTGACAGCACACCGCCCAGCGCACTCATCAATTGACGCGAGGCATTGAAAAAGGAGGCGGCTTGTCCCACGTTCTCTCGCTGCGCTCGAGCGAGCGCCAGGTTCGCGAGGGGTGCGAACGCCAAACCAGTACCCGACCCGGCGACGGCCATCGTGGCGCCGAGTGCGATGAGCGCGACGACCTTGCTCGGTGAAACCAAGCCGACGACCCCGTACGATACGTTCGCGATGGCGAACAGCGTCAAGCCAAGCCGGATGATCCGCTCGGGTTCCATTCGGTCCGAAAGACGTCCGGCGAACGGTCCCACCAATGCGTTCGCAATTGGGCAAATCGTCATCAGCGCGCCAATCGCCGCGTGGCCAAAGTGCAGCCGCGCGTCGAGCAGGAACACCAGCGGCAAGTAGACCCCAGTCAGGCCGAAGCCGAGCAGACCCGAGATGAGCGACGTCCTGAGGAAGGAGCTGTCCCGCCAGAGCTCGGGAGGCAGGATCGATCGCCCATTTTTCTTCAGCTCGACGACCACCAGCGCGGCCGTCGTGGCGGCCCCTAGCGCGAGCAAAGCGCCACCCAAGCTCACCGGAGATCGGGAAACGACGATCAACTGCACGCCGGCGACTGCGACGGCCACACCGAGACCGCACAAGCCGCTCACCGCCGTATCGCGCGCCACGATCCCACGCCCAGGTACACTCGGCAGAGAGAAAGATGCGACGCCGAAGCAGATCAGGGCCACCGGAACGTTGACCCACATCACCCAGCGCCAATCGAGTGTGGCGAGGAACAATTGGGTAACGACCGGACCGGTCGCGGCAGCAGTACCCGCGACCGAAGCCCAGATTCCGAGCGCCGCTCCGCGCCCACCCTGTGCGAACAGGATCGAAATGTAGCCCATGGTTTGCGGGGTGAGCAGGCCTGCACCGACGCCCATCACCGCCCGACCCACGATCACCGCCATCAGGGATTGTCCGGCGCCGGCCAGGGCTGCCCCGGCGCCGAGCGCCAGATACGCGAGCTGCACGACGGTCTTGCGATTCGTAGAGTCACCGAGTCGACCTCCGAGCAGCAGGAATGCGGCGTACGTGATCAGATAAACGTTGTTCACCCACGCAGCCCCCGCCGGCGTGACGTGAAACACGTCCATCAGCCGCGGATAGAGGAGTGGCACCGTGGTGGTGTCCATGATCAAAATGAAGAATCCGAGACACAACCCGGCAAATGCGATGTGTTTACTTTGCATAGCTCCCTCGCCGTCGTCGTTGTCAGATGGTGGTTCGCAAGGTCACGTGCCACGCGGGCAGCCGTGAGCGCCCCTCGTCGTCCAAGCGGATATCGAGCCCCTTCTTCTTGCAGAAGTCTTCGATGGCCGCGCGGTTACCTTTGTACTCGACGCGCGCGACCGAGCTGACGCAAAAGCCGCTCTGCTCGGCGAACTCGGCGATCTCCGAGAGCTCGATCGCGAGCGGCTTCGGCATACCGTGGATCGAGGGCGCGAACGTGACGATGTGAAACGTGGTCGCGGCGGTCGCCAGGCGGCGCATCTCGGTCAGATACGCCACTCGTTTGGGCGCGGGGATCGCGTGATACGTCGCCGAATCGACGATGACGTCGAACCCTGGCGTGAGCCCGGTATTGGCCGCGTCGAGCACGTGGAACGAGATCCGTTTACTCGGATCGTTCGCGCGGCAGCTCTCGATGGCCGTGGCCGAAGTGTCGATCGCAGTCACTTCGTGACCGCGGTCGGCCGCAGCGTTCGCGTTGCGGCCTAGCCCGCAGCCGACGTCCAGCAAGCGCACGCGGTGCGTCAGGCCATCCAGAATCTCGCAGATGATCGGCTGCGCTGCGCCGATCTCCCAAGGAACGGCTTTGATTTCTGCGCTCTCGATCAGAGATCGCCCCTTGTAGACGCCCTCGAAGTCTGCACGGTCATATTCGCTCATCGTCGTGTCTCCCTGTGTTCGGAATGGGTGGCCACCCGAGGACGTGCCAATGCGGCATCCGTGCCTTTGGTCGCGCACTGATCTGCGGTCTTCGTATTTGGCAATTCGGAATCGTGAAGCGGAGCGGGTCAGTCTGAATGCGGCTCGGGCTCCGAGGAGCCTTCCAGGACCCCGTTTCGGCGCAAGAAATCGAGCACTACGTGCGACGATGCCTTGAAACGAGCGGCGCTCGCCTCGGTCCGCTGCGCGATTTGTGCGACGGAGTAGGCCTTGTCGATGCCTGCGTCCTCGTACAGCTTGGGATTGAAATAGCTCTCCCAAGCGCTGTCGATGAAGGCCTGCAGGTACTCGCGCATGGTCGCGAGCTTCTCCGCAGAGGCGTTACCGTACAGCGCGTTGAACGTCTCGACGACGGCACGCCGACCGAACGCGATGTGACGCGCCTCGTCGAAGTGGTGCAGTCGATTGATCTGCTGGACCACAGGATGTAGTCGCTCATCATCCATCATCGCAACGTTGTAGTGGTCCGAGATCTGCTCGAAGATCATCACCTTGGTGAGGAACACGAGATCGTCCTCGCCCGGCGGCAGGTATTGGTTCGGATCCAGATACACCTTGTGCGCGTACTGCGTGCAGAAACGACCAAAATACTGAATGTGCTTGTTCTCTTCGTCGACGAAGTGGTGCACGAACTCACCCATATCGACCGATGTATCGGCGAACAGCCGCTTGGTAAAACCTTCCACCACCAACCGCTCGCCATTGACGATCAAGCTGAAGAAATTGACCAGCTCCCAGAAGCTGAGTCGTTTCAGCTCGGCCTCGCTCAGCTGATCCCACAGCTTCGTGCCGTACAGCCCCATGAGTTCGGGGGCCATGTACCAGTAGTCCCCCTCTAGCTTATCGGGCCAGTCGATGTCCGCTGACGGGTTCGAGTGGAGACGATGCGATAGCGTCGACAGTCGCTTCGAGATCGTTTTCAGGTTTTGTTCCATGGTTTGGCTCCTCGTTTGCCAACACGCCGTCAGGCACCAACGGGCGCCTGTTCGGCCACGAGCTCGCTGGCCGTCGCGAGCAAACCCGTGTAGCGCGCAGGGTCCGCCTTGAAGTAGGCCGCGATCTTTCGCGTGCTCCGCTGATCGGTGATGGTCTTGAACGGCACCTTGAGGCCGAATGCATTGTCCAACTTGGTAATGAGCTGGACCACGCGAATCGAGTTCCCGCCGTGATCGAAAAAGTCGTCGTCGGCTCCGACGCGCGGACGACGCAGGATTTGTCGGAGGGTCGTCAAGAGGAACGTCTCGAACGCGTCGAGTGAGCCGCCCTCGGCCTTGCTCACGCAGCGCTCGAGCAACTGCTTGCGGTCGATTTTGTTGCTCACCGTGAGCGGCATGGCATCGATGACGACGAGCTTCGCCGGCACCATGTAGGACGGCAGCCGCGCCGAGAGCGCCGCCCGCAGGCTCGCCTCGGTGGGCGCCGGGCCGGAGTCGCTTGCCGTCACGAACGCCCAAAGGCGTTTGTGCTCGTCGTCGTCGCGGCTTTTCACCACGACACAAGCTTGTTTGACACCGGGTGTCGCGCCGAGCGCGGCCTCGATTTCGCCGAGCTCGATCCGGTGCCCGTCGATCTTCACTTGGTGGTCTAGCCGTCCCCAAAAGATCAATCCTTCCGGCTTCATCTCACCAACATCACCCGTGAAGTAGGCGCGACGCTTCGAGCCGTCGGACCAAACCAGGTCTCGAAATCGCTCCTGGGTCAGCTCCGGGCGACCGCGATAGCCTTTGGCCACGCCCGCGCCGAGGATCGCGATCTCTCCGCGCGTCCCGTCTCGAACCTGCCGGCCCTCGTGGTCGACGACGAGCACGTCATAGCCGGGCAACGCTCGACCGATCGGCACGATCGTCTCGTCGCCACGCACTCGGTGCCACGTAGCCCAAACCGTTGCCTCCGTCGGACCGTAGACGTTCAGGACGTCGCCCCCCGCGGACGCTTGCACGAGCCGCTTTGCTAGCGTGCCATCCATGGCCTCGCCTCCGCACATGATGCGCGTGGCGCGCTGAAACACGAAGCCGTTATCGAGCAGAGCTCGCCACAGCGTGGGCGTCGCCTGCACCACGTCAGGCTGTAGCTTCGTCAACGTATGACCAAGCAGATGCATGGAAATCACGTGCGCGTCGGACACTCGAAAGAACGTGCCACCGGTAGTCAACGGCAGGAACAATTCGAGCGCGAAGATGTCGAACGAGGACGAGGTAACCGAGCAGATGACCGGCTCGTTCGGCGGCTGAAGCACCTCCTTCATTCCACCCAAAAACGTCGCGAAATTCGCATGCGTGACATCGACCGTCTTCGGGCGCCCGGTCGATCCCGAAGTGAATAGGCTGTACATGATCGCGTCAGCGTCGAGCTGAACGGGAGCGTTCGGAACCGAGGCTTCACCCTCGATTGCCAGATCGACGATGATCGGACGAGCGGATCGAGGCAGAGCAGAGGCCGCGCTCGCTGTCGCGAGGATCGCCGCCGGCTGCACCTCTTCGAGGAGTTCGCTGATGCGAGCGGCCGGAGCCTTCGGGTCGATCGGCACGTAGAACGCCCCGGCACGCAGGACCGCGAGGATCGCGATCGCTTCCTCGAGACCGCGTTCCATGGTGATGGCGATTGGGCGATTGCCCAGCGCGCCGAGCCGCGCCGCGAGCGCGCCGCTCTTCTTCCACATCTCCGCATACGACAGACTACGAGTTGCATCGGCGAGCGCGACGCTCGTCGAATAGGAATGCTGCTCGATTGCAGCCAGTACCCAATTGGTCGCCATTGGTAGATCCCTTCTTTCAGCAGTCGAGTCAGCAACTTTGCACGCCGTGTGCCATCCACGACTTCGCGTCCTCCGCAGCGAAATTGGCGGCGTTTGCAGGCGTTCTCGCGGAGCGCGTGAGTCGTCCCCTCGCTCGGGGCCGCGTTCGTCCGATCGGCGGCCGCGTTCGTCCCCGCGCACGCGCGAAGCGCCGATATACCTTGGCAGTGGTGACGAGTGCTCGAAGACGTCGGCCCGCCCGGCCAATGTGACGTGACGACGATGGAACAGAAAAGGCCCCTAAGGGCCCGCGAATGGCTGAGTTGGCCGATGCTCGCGATCGAGGCGCCCGCTAGCGAGGCGCGACGAAGGCGCATGCTGCTGGTAGTTACCGAGGAGCAACCAAGCCAGCCGCCGGGATGCATCGGCCGCGAGAGATCAACTGAGCCTTTCAAGGACCCTAACAGGGGCCGCCTGCAGCTCATCGTCGGCAGTTCAGACGAACGTCACGGCACGCCGAGCGTTTCCTCGAGAAAGCCAAGCAGGATCCGCCAAGCTCGACGCGCGGCTCTGGGCTCGTGCACGAAGCCCGATGCCGCGTCCGTACAGTGCCCAGCCTCTGCGAAGGCAGCGGAGGCTCCCCCGAAGCGAACCACGAAATAGTCCACGCCGAGCCGCCGCATTTCTTCCTCGAACAGCTCGAGCTCGCGCAAGCCGACGAACGGGTCATCACTTCCGAGTAGCGCGAGCACCTTTGCCTCCACCCGAGCGGGACTTGGACCGTGCGGAGCCGAGAGCAAGGAATGGAAGCAGGCCGCGGCGACAATCGGCTCACCCTTGCGCGCGAGCTCCAAACCGCCCACGCCCCCTAGTCCGTAGCCCACGACCGCGACGCGAGTGGGATCGACACACGGCACCGCTCGCGCGGTGTGCAAAGCAGCGAGCATGCGGTCGCGTAAGACCATTCGATTCGCGAGCAGCAAGCTCGCCTCCTCGAGCATCCGTCGCGGCGACCGGGGTGTGACTGCGCTTCCGTAAAGATCGATCGCGAACGCGGTGTATCCGGCGCCGGCCAACGCCTGGGCGCGTTCTCGTTCGAAATCCGTGAGCCCGGCATCGCCGTGCGCAACGACGACCAGGGGGCGGCGTTCGTCGGGAGACGATACGTAGAGCTCACCGCACAAAGCGATTTCGCCCGAGAAGTACTGGATAATCTCAGCCATGTCGGATTTTGCAGCCTCAGGGCGGGTGCGTACCGAGTTACGACCCACATTCGGCCGTGCGCTGCCTCCTCCCGATTGTGAAGCAATCGTTACGCCAAGCTGAAGCAGCACCGGTTCGTGGCCCAACTACCCAGTTCGTGCCCCGACCGGCCCCGATCGTGCCGCCCATGGCCTCCTCGCGGCATGCGGGTGGTCGATCGCGGCCAGCCGTCGGCCGCGATCGACCACCCACCTGGGTTTCGAGCAGGCGCTAATCCTTCAGTCGGCGGCTCAGCAGGTCGTCCGAGCCACGCGGAGTACCCACGCTGGCATCGCCGGTCGTTCCGTCGGTCGCGCCATCACCTTCACGGTCGGCTCGCCGTGCGACGACCTTGCGGTGAACGCCCAGGAGGCGGGCCGCCGCAGTTTTGTTCCCGTCCGCCAGGACCAAGGCCTCCTGGATGAGCACTTGTTCCATCAACGCCAACTTGTCACCCTCTTCGTCGGACATTCTGAGAACGGCTCGCGCGAGCTCGGACAGAGGGGACCGCGGTGACTCGAGGGGCGGCCCGGACTTACGAGAGCGGGACGCCTGCGGAACACTGGATAGCGACTCCGCGGTCACGACCGTGTCCGGGCAAAAGACGGCCAATCGATCGACGAAGTTGCGAAGCTGGCGAACGTTCCCCGGCCATTGAGCCATTTGGAGGATTTCCATCGCTTCAGCCGTGAACTGCAGCGGTCGGTCTTGCGAGGCGGCGAAGTGAGCGACCAGGGCGGGAATGTCACCCCGCCGCTCCTCGAGCGACGGGACCTGCACCTCGAGGACGTTCAAACGATACCAGAGGTCCTCGCGAAACTGTCCTTTGGCCACTCGCTCCTCGAGATCCGCGTGCGTCGCGGCAACCACGCGGCCTCGGAACTTGAGTGGGTTGGCGGCGCCGAGCGGGCGATACGTGTGTGCCTCGAGGACGCGCAGCAGCTTCGCCTGCAGGTCGAGCGGCAGCTCCGCGATCTCGTCCAAAAATAGCGTGCCCGCGCCCACCGCCGTGAAGTAACCGTCGTGCTTCTTGTCAGCTCCCGTGAACGCACCGCGCTCGTGCCCAAAAAGTTGCGATTCGATCAGCGCGGCCGGGAAGGCTGCGCAGTTGAGATCGAGGAACGGTTCCGACGGATTGCGACCGAGCGCGTGAATCGCGCGGACCACGACCTCCTTGCCCGAACCCGTTGGCCCCGTCACGAGCGCTGGGCGCTCCGACAGCGAGATACGCTGGATGATGTCGCGCAAGTGCTGCATGGCCGGCGAGGTGCCGACGAGCCCCGCGCTGGCTTCTGCGCCGTGTCGAACCCGCAAGTTCAGTACCTCGCGCTCGAGGGCGCGTGTACTGCGGAGGCTTTGCAGGATGGGCAGGACGGTCTCGTCGCTGAGCTCGTCCTTCATGATGTAGTCGTAGGCGCCAAGGCGCATTGCGGTGCGTACCTCCGCCATGTCGTGCGATGCGGTCACGACGATGGGCACCACGTTGGTGTGCTTCCGCAGCTCGCTGACCAGCGTGAGGCCGTCGCGGTTTCGACCGTCTTCATCGAGGCGAAGGTCGATCAGCGCCACTTCCAGATCGCCGGCAGCAACCTCACGCCGCGCCTCCTCGAGCGAAGCCGCCTCACGCAAATCTGCGTCGCCCATGGCGACGAGGATGCGGACGAGCGCGCGGCGAGCAGAGCGGTCGTCGTCGACGATGAGGATCTTCATGCCCGCGGACGTCCGAGTTGGATATCGAGCGTGAATACAGTGCGCCCGTGCTCGCGCGCATGATCCACGTCCCAACCGTGGTCGCGGACAATCGCGAGCACGACGGCCAAGCCGGAGCCGCGTCCATCGCTCGCGAGTGCCGCGAGAGGGTGGAACGCCCAATCGACGAACGGCGTCGGAAGGCCGGGACCTTCGTCGCTCACCTCGAGTCGCAGGCGCTCGCCTTCGACTCGCCCGGAGACGGAGATGGCCGTTCCGGGAGCGGCTTCGAACGCGTTGCGAAGCAGCGAGAGCAGCGCTAGCTCGAACGCGCGCTCTTGCGCCCAGATCGTCACCGGGTCGCACTCGACCGCTACCCGTGCCGTGTCGAAGCCTTCGACGCGAGCAAGCTCGATGGCACTTCGGATCGCCTGCGCCACATCCAAGGCTCTCGGTGAAGCTTCACGACGCTTGGTTCGACGTAAGGAAGCAATGAGTGCCTTGAGGCGCGCGAGCTCTTCGTCACCGATCGAGCGGTCGGTGGCGCTCATCTCGGCCTCCCGCAGCATTTCGCGTAGAAAAGTCATCGCCGGCGCGAGCCCGTGCGCCAGATCGGAGCACAGGACCGCTACGGCCATGTGCCGCTCGTAGGCCGCAAAAGATAGCGAGGCCCCCTCTCCTACTCCCCGAGCACCAGACTCGACGGCCGCCTCCTGTCGGTTCATCCCGCGCGAGATTCGACCACGAGACCCTCGACCAATCAAGCGCACGGCCACGTTCGGTGGGGTCTCGAATACGAATCTGCACTGACGTAACAGGAGCAGAAAAGTGTGTCGTAAATGGTGTGCACGCACGCGTGCACTCGGCTCAGCGACCGAGCGCCTGCTTCGGGCGAGAGCGAGTCGCGTTAAACAAAAGGAAATTTACTCATGCGCTCGCACCTCTCTCGGAGCGCACCGTGCCGAAGGCACGAAGGAGCGCGGACCAACTGAGGTCGTCCTTGTCGAGCACTGCATCGATCGCGCCCTCGACTTCGGGTCGCAGCACGAATCCCGACGAGCTCATGAGAATGACCACGTCCGCGCGCTTGGCCTTGAGAGTTCGCGCGAACGAGACGCCGGTCTGGCGCGAATTCGCGAAACGGAAGTCCGTGACCACCGCCCACAGCCGACCAAGCAAGCCTGGATCCCGTTCGTTTTCGGCCCAGAACGCTTCTGGCGAGGAAAACAAGTGAACGGTGGCGGCTCCCGTCAGCGCGTTTCGCCAGCCCATCAGGAAGGCTGGAGAGTCATCGACGATCGCGAGCTCCAACAATTGCTCCGTAGACCTGGGTGGCGACTCCCGCGACATGCGGACGAAATCCGCCACCTGGGGAGTCACCTCCCGGCTATGCGAGGGCAGCTGTGGCGGCACGAACGGGATGACCTCGACCTCGGGCAAGGTAAAACGAAAGACGACGTTCCACTCGGGCGAGGAGTAGCAACGGATTGTCCCGCCGTGCGCCGACACGATGCGCTGACTGATCGCGAGCCCGAGACCGGTACCGGTGGGCTTGTTGCGCGTGAAGAACGGGTCGAACAGGCTCGGCAGGTCTTGCTCCGGAATCGCCGGGCCGTTGTTGGCGATCGAGCAGGCCACGAACTTCCGCCCGTCCTCGACGATGCTCTCGGTGCGGAACGAAATCACCCCTCGGTATGACATGGCCTGTACGCCATTGGCGATGATGTTTGAGAAGACACGCTGCACCTTCTTCGAGTCCACACACACGGCGCCGCGGTGCCGCAGCTCGTATTGCAAGCTGACGTCGCAGGTCGGGTGACCGCGCAGCGTCTCCAACAACGCGGCTCCGATCAACGCCTCGGCCGCCGTGGGCTCCGGGCTGTGCGGCAGGACGTCATTGCTCATGTCGATGATGTCCTGTAGCAACCCTTCGGCGGACTCGATGGCAAGCTCAATCTCCGAATGGAGCGCGTCGGCATGGGCTCGAAATTCACGCGCATCGCGCGCGCTGCTCAGCGTGCGAATGACCGAGCGAACCATCGCGAACGGCCTGCGCACGTCGTGCGCGAGCATTGGCGCCAGGGTGCCGACCGCGACGGCTCGTTGATGCTTGGCTTGCGCATCGCGCGCGATGCGCAACGAGTGAACGAACACGTATTGCGACAGGATCAAGCGTAGCGCCGCCCAAACCAGCGACTCGGACAATGCATCGATCGAGCGGATCGTCATTCCGACCGCCAAATCCGCGCGAAATTCCGAAGTTTTCTCGGATTGGAGGCCAAAGAAGAACTCCCCGTCGGAGCACGTGAAGTGCATTTGCGAGCCTTCCTCGACCGCCACGTTGGAAACGTCGATCCCGCGCTCGCGCAGCACCTGCTCCTTGATGTCCAAGAGATGCGTACCGAGCAGGACATACTCGGTCTCGAACGTTCGGCTCAGTTTCGCGCGCAAATCTTCGGTCGTGGGGGGGTGCGCAGGGTCGAACTCGAAATGGATCCTGAGCGCCTCCGCGAGCTGACCCGAAAAGCGTGCCCGTCGCCGTTCCGGGGCCGTCCCGCTTCGGTCTTGAACCATCGTCGCCAGGTGGCGAGAAGTTGCGGCGAGCAGGGCGGCACGGTACGGGGTGAATCCGTCAGGCGCGCGGGCAATTTGGCGTAGGGCCTCGAGCTCGTCGCGATAAAAGCGTGGGTTGCCGTATGCCGCGCAGAGCGCGAGTCCTCGTTCTGCGAGCGCCGCCGCATCCGCGATGTCGCCCTGAATGACTCGCTTCAGCGCCGCGAGGCGATAGTAGATCATCCAGTCGAGACGGTCGTCGTTTCGCTCGGCCGCGGCCCGTGACGCAGCGGAGGCTTTGTCGGCTTCGTCACGGTTGCCCTCGATCGCGAGGAGCAGCGCCTGTGCGCCGTGAATTTGCAGATGATGCCGGCTCAAACCGAGCGCGAACGAGCGCGCGAAACAGTGCTGGATCTGGGCTGCGAGCCCGCCGTAGTCGCCTGCCGAAACCATCAAGGCCAGCAGGTTGGTGTGGGAGAGGAGCGCGTAAAAGGCGCTCCGTTTGCCATAGCGCGCCTGAAACAGCAGGTGATAGTGACGCGATCGGCCGATCTTTCGGCACATATGATAGCCGATTGCCAATAGCGGATACGTCTCGCAGAGCAGCTCACCGTCGCCGATGCGATGGGCGCGCGCGAGCACGGCGCGCAGTACGCGAATGCCCTGCGAGTTCCCCGCGTAGGCATCGCCGTAGCCCAACCACGCGACCGACCGCAGCAGCTCTGCCTCGGATCGACTACGGGCAATCTGGAGCAGCGCGAGCGCCCGGCACTCATCGAGATCATGCCAAAAATAGGCAAGCTGCAGGGCGCGCAAGGCCTCGACCGATGCACCGGCGCGCAGGCGGTGCGCGCCCAGCGCGCGAGCGAGCGCGCTCAGCGACGCTTCACTCGGCCTGGCCCGCAGTAGCCGCGACGAGCTGAGCACCGCCGCCAGCGCCTGGCCGCGTCTCTTCGAGACTGCCGGCACGGCGAGCAACGCACGAAGTCGAGTCGCCCCCGAGAGAGCGTCGGCATGTCGCGAGAGTGTGACCGAGTGGCGGACGAAAGGCACCAGCAGTCGCACGCGCTGGTCGATATCACTCGTACTTTCGAGTGCGGCCTGCAAGATCTCACAAGCGCTTGCAAGATCCCCGTTGCTCGCGCGGCGTGCGGCTTCCTCCTCGGCTCCCGGATTCACGTCATTTGTCTGCCACAACGCTCACGTAGCGCAAATCCCCGCGTGCGTGTGCCTCGGCGAGCGCCTGCGAAGCCTCGACCAATTGGCGCAAAATCGCGCGTCGCCCGTCGTACGCCGCCTCGTCGATCGCGCGCACGTACTCGAGAAAACCATCGAACACGTTAGTGCCGATGTCGTCGATGCGTACGCGAGACCAGCCGTTGCCGGCGAAAGCCTGCGCGTATTGCGCGGTCGTCCACGCCGAATGCAGCGAAGGGGTCAAAAGCGGGTTGTCGATGACGCGTCGGTTTTCGACGCAGATCTCGAGCAGGACGGCACCCTTGACGTGCGGGGTCATCGCTTGAATGATTCGGGCCTTGTCGGCGAAGTGGAACATGGCTTCGATCGAAATCGCCAAGTCCACCTCCGCCCAGGGCAAATCGTCGTCTTCGGCACGCGCCAAGAGATAACGAATCTGCTCGCTGCGTGCGCTTTGGCGCGTGTGCGCACGAGCAGCAGCGACTTGCTCTGCCGAAGCGTTGACCCCGAAGTACGGGACGAGCGGGAACGCCTCCGACCAAAGCCTGCCGGTGCCACCCCAACCGCATCCGAGGTCGAGTACGCCTCGGGGCCGAGCAATACCCTGACGATCGAGAAGCTCGCACGCGGAGCGGAACGCTAGACCGATCAACCCCTCCTGGCCGGCGCGCAGCGTCGCGGCGGGCCAGAGACCCATGTTCATGTGCCCCGATTTCTCTGGGCACAGCGCCCGGAACGAAGCCCCCGTGAGCCGATAGTACTGCTGCGGGGTCGGGATACGTTCAAGCAACGCGCGCACAAGGCACCTCCTCTGCATCGGTCGTGAGGGCCCGGCGCAGGCGGCGCACGGAATTCATGATCGCCTTGCGTGAGGTCTCTTGCTGAACGGCGAGGAACCCAGAGTGCCTGAACGCGCCTTCGGCGTTGGGATCGACGCCGAAGCGCTCGCACAGCGCCGTCGGCACCAGCAGGTCCGCAACTCGGTCGGACGCCTCGCGTACGATCTCGTGCACCTGGCGCAAGCTGACCCGTCCTTCTCGCACGAGCGAGGTGACCAACCGCACGCCCATCGCCTGGTGATCCGCCTCTTCGACCAGGATCTGATGATCCATGCGTGCGAGCGGGGAGGTTCGGTAGCAGCGTTGGCGTGCCCCAAAGATGCCCATCGCGACGCTCTCCAGCACGAAGTACGAGGCGACGACCTTCTCCTCGATCGTTCCGCGTTTGACGAAGGACTCGTATATCGGTGTCGCGTGTACGTCGAGAGCGCCGTCGAGCAGCTGCACCGGCAGCCCTTCGACGACCTGCCGATAGACGTTCGCGTGATGCGCTTCTTCGCGAGCTTGATCGCACAATTCGTGCACCACGTCGAAGCTACGCAACCCGGAGGCCATTTCGCCGAGCAATTGAAACCCGACGACTTCGAAGATGTACGTTTGCGTCGAGTAATAACAATACTCGCTCAAGGCGATCTCTTCCGGCTCGAAGCGACGCGACAACCTCGGGCATGCGGCCAGCAGCGCCGAGGCAGCGATCAGCTCGTCACTCTTCGGTACACCGATTGCGACACGCGAAACGATATCCATGCAAGTGCCTCCCACTTTGAGCAACGCAGACGCGAAACGCGCCCTGCGGCCGCGGTCAAAAGCAAGGACCGCGCCACGGGGAGCGAGTGTCATTCTTGACGGTGCTCGCGACGATTGACGGCCAAATACGGCCTTGAGTCATTCCGCAACTCCGGTCCCCATTTGCATCCAGTCACCTGCACCGAGCCCATCGGAATCGTTGAGCTCCCTCCACGCGGAGGGCTACCCAAACGTCGTCACGACACCTAAGCCGGCGCAGGTAAGCCTTCCAAAGTCGTCCGCGTGCCGGACGCGAGAGGCCAGTGAGGTCCGGACGCGGATGACCTTCATGCGGCCGTCGGGGGCCGCTCACCGTCCTTTCGCGTGGAAAAACGGCCGTTCTTCAGCACAGCGAGAGGCTGGTACGCCCCCTGCTAAGGGCTGTCCGCACAGGCAACCAGACCCTCGCGGAAGATTCACGCGACGGGTCTCTCCTATCCAAGATTGGGGCTCCGATGACTTCCACACTGACTCGCGATTTGATCACGGACGGCAGCAGCGCGCGCTCGATTCCAGCCAACGTGACCGACGAAGGGCACCCGCGCGGCGCAACTCGCTCCGACGTTCGTCTCCGCAGCCTCCACGTGCTCGAGGAAGGAGCGACCATCTCGCCTCAGTGGGACGTGGAGTCGTGGAAATCTCGCTTCGATGCTCAAGCCATCGACTACGCAGATTCCGCCGCACTGAGCGCGGCCTGCGCGCGGCTCCGGGAGCTTCCACCCTTGGTGACCTCCTGGGAGATCGATCACCTGAAGCGGCTATTGGCAGAGGCGCAGGAGGGTCGGCGCTTTTTGGTCCAAGGCGGTGATTGCGCCGAGACGCTCGCTGATTGTCGCCCTTCGATCATCGCGAACAAGGTGAAGATCCTGCTACAGCTTTCGCTCGTGATGGTGCACGAGAGCAAGCGGCCGGTGATTCGCGTCGGGCGCTTTGCGGGACAATATGCCAAGCCTCGCTCGCAAGCGCTGGAGTCGCGCGAGGGCGTCGTCCGCCCCTCCTATTTCGGCGACATGGTCAACCGCGCGGACTTTACCGAAGACGGGCGCCGGCCTGATCCGGAAAACATGCTCGTGGCGTACCGACATGCTGCGCTCACGCTCAACTTCATCCGCTCGCTCGCGGCGGCTGGATTCGCCGACGTGCATCACCCCGAGTATTGGGAGCTTTCTTTCTTCCGCAACGCCGGCATCCCGAAGACGCTGCGCGAAGAGTACGAACGCACGACTGGCCAGCTTGCTGAAGCGCTCCGCTTCATGGAAGCGCTCGGCGACACGACCGTCGAGGAGCTCACGCGCGCCGACTTCTACGCCAGCCACGAGGGCCTCAACCTGCACTACGAGTCATCGCAAACTCGCCAAGTCCCGCAGCGGGGCGGCTGGTACGATCTCACGACCCACTTTCCTTGGATCGGCGAGAGAACACGCGCGCTCGATGGCGCTCATATCGAGTTCTTCCGCGGCATCGCCAATCCGATCGGCATCAAGCTCGGCCCCAGCACGACTGCCGACCAAGTGTTGCGGCTGATCGATGCCCTCAACCCCAGCAATGAAGCAGGCAAGATCGCGCTCGTGACGCGAATGGGCGCCAAAAAGGTGGGCAATGTCCTCGGCGGGCTCGTCGAGGTCGTGAAGCGCTCTGGGCGCACCGTGCTTTGGGTCTGCGACCCGATGCACGGCAACACGCAAACCGCGCCCTCCGGCGTCAAGACCCGCGATTTCGACGAGATCTTGCGTGAAGTCGAGCTCACCTTCGACGTGCACGAGGCGTGCGGCACTTTGCTCGGTGGGGTCCACTTCGAGATGACCGGCGAAGACGTCACCGAATGCATCGGCGGCGCCACCGGCGTCACCGTCGCAGATCTCGCGCGAAACTATGCGACGGCGTGCGACCCGCGCCTCAACTACCGCCAAACGCTGGAGATGGGCTTCCGCATCGCCAAGCGGCTCGGCAGGCACCCGACGGCGCGGGTCGCCCCGCTCACCGGCGTGCGTTGAGCCGCAGCCCGAACCTGCCCTGGCGCCTACTGGTTGAAGACCGCGTCGGCAGACTGTAGCGATCTACGAGCTCGCGGGCTCACCGCTGTCGAGCGCGTTAGGGCATCGGCTCGGGCTCATCCTGCAACGCGGTCCAAAAATCTTTGGTCACGAAGGTGCCGCCAGCGACGATCTCCCAGCCGGCTTGGATGCTGGTCAGGTAGTCTGTCGTGAGGATAGAGCCGTCCGCCACATAATGATCGATCACCTCTTTGAGGTCGAGGGTCATGTCGTCGATCCCCATGTCGGCGCCGGCGACGGGCGTGGCAAATAGTTCGACGACGATGCGTGTGCCGGATTTAAGGCCCGTATTCTTGTTTTCTCGGAAGGTGATGCCACTGAATGTCTGAGTGACCGCAGCGGCGCCACCGGACTCTTTGTCTTGCTCGTAGTGGGAGGGATCGACCACGCGCTGCTTGATCATGAGGTTGACCGGTGCGGCGCCCTTCCCCGGCATCGCCGACTCGTGAAAGTAGATGTCCCAGAGCGCGTAGTGGCGGAGCGGCGAGCCCGTGACTGCCATGTTCCAGCGGATCTTGGCCTTTCTCAGATCTTTGACTTGAATGGGCAGGCCGCTGTTTGGATTTTGGAAGCCCGCGGTGCCCACGACCCAGCCCCGGGCCATGTCCGGGTAGCTCTTGACGGTGCCAGGATTCACGCTGTCATCCGAAGCTGCATCCACGCCCCAACAGCTGGAGCTCGCGGCCCACAGTGTGAGCGCACCCGCGCCGGATGCCTTGTTGTTCCAAAAGTTCTTGCGCAAGAAATTCGGACCGTAGTCGTTGCTTGCCCAAAGGTCATCGCCGTCGGTCCAGGTTGCCATCGACTTGTCGCAACCTCCTGGGCTCCCCGCGGCGCCTGCGTTCGCGCCGCCCTGGCCTGTACCGGCAGCCGCGACGGCGCTCCCTGCAACCCCACCCGCGCCACTCCCGCCGGCGGCGCTCGGAGCCCCGCCGAACACCGAGCTGTCGCCACCACCGGCGACTAGGGCGCCGCTCGCTCCGGCCGAATTGCCCAGCCCACCGGAGCTGCCGGATGGCGAATCGCTGCCCGTCGTCGCCCCCGAGCAGCCGAGTAGCGACACGCATAGCCCAATGGAAAGAAAGCCGATCATCGGCGTGAACGAGGTTCGCACGGTCAGACTCCGTTTTTGATTTGTCGACGTGCGAGCGATGGCGCACGTGTGCCGTCAGGCCTGAGTGCGGCGCAATCGCGCGCGGCACTCAGGCCTGACGGCATAGCTCTTCGCGCTCACCAGGACAATGTGGAATCGGTTCCACAAACGAACATTTTGCGGAGTTTAGGTGCTTATCCTAACCGAGGCGCAGCCGCGCGCGTACGTCATTGAGACGAGTCCGCGCACACGCTGTCGCCCGCCCGCAATATTCCGGTTTGGTTGATGCGCTGAAGCGTGCGCGGCAGTGGTAGCTGTTCCCTCGCGGGGCTCGCTCGCGAGCAATCCGGTCGCACGACTCGGGCGACCGCACAAAGCCCGAACTGCTCGTTCATGACCCCGAGGGTTCTGCAACCCGACAGGCGCAGTCTTCGGCGTCGACGACAACAATCGCGTCGCTGGTGACGTTGATGAATTCCAAAAGTTACGACTAGTTGCGCAACTCAGGCAGGGCTTGACCAGCAATGCTTCCGGGAATGGGCTAGTCGTGATTCAGAGGGTCGTCTCCTCTCAGCAAAAAGGGGTTTGGAAATGGCAATCGAGACCTTTGGGAAGTCGTCGACGAAACGGATCTGCAACGCGCTCGCCGGGGTTTGCTTGTTGCTCGCGCCCGCAACGCGAGCGAGCGCAAGACCTTCCTGTCATGAGCTGTCGATCGAAGAGGCGCGTGGCTTGCCGCTCGGTGCGATCGTCACCCTCGATGGCACGGTCAGCACGCCGTCTGGCGCGTTTTCGTCGAGCTTTTTCGACGTTGGCTTTGGCCTGCAAGATCGTGAGGCAGGCATTTACGTGAGTGTGCAGACCGATCCTCACCTGGTGCCGGGCGATCGCGTCCGCGTGACCGGCGTGCTTGCCGACAGTTACGGCCTGCTCGTGCTGCTCCCCGATGCCATCACGGACGTCACGCGGCTCGGTCACACCCATCCGCCAATCGCACAATCGGACGCGACCGGTTCCATTGGCGAATCGACCGAAGGCTTGCTCGTTGCGGTCAAAGCCCGCGTCACGCAAGCCCCTACGAGCGATCTGCCCTACGGCTACAAGTTCACGGTCGATGACGGCTCCGGGCCACTGCAGATCTTCGTCAACACCCCGACCGGCATCGACTTGTCACCGCTCAGCGTCGGCAAGAAGCTCAAGATTACCGGATTTAGCAGCCAGTTCGACGATCACTACGAAATCGATCCGCGCTCCGCCGACGACCTGATCGTGCTTCGGTAGCTGCGCCTCTCCTGTCGTGGGTCGACGCTCAATCCCAGCCGGATTGGCCATTGGTGTTGCGCAGGATCGCGTGCACCGCGTGGACCTGACCGCCGGACATTTTGATCATGTGCATGTCGAGATGTCCGGTCGTCTGGTAGTCGAAGATGGTGAAGCCGGCGGCGATGCCGCGGAGCTCATCGACCACGATCACCCGCGGGACGAATTCACCACCAGTAGTTGGCGTGTTGGCGCTACACGTGGCTCCAGTGCCGCACGAAAAATTGCCGCCTCCGTTTTCCAGACGTCGGCAAGCCGAGGTGACGTTGCAGACGCCAGACGGAAACGCGCGGAAGTATTTGTCTACCCAGCTCGTTAGTTGCTGTCGGGTGGGACGTTGGGCTTGCGGCACTTCATCGTGCCAGCCGATATCGTCCGCGATGTCGATGATCGCGGCTGGATTCGAAGCCACCGCGAAGGAGGCCGAATAGTCACCGGGGCGCACGACGATCGTCTCGATCTCCGTCATCTTTCCGGCGACGACCTTGATGCGCAACCCAACGGGTCGATCCGTTCCGCCCTCGGGGATCACTGCCTGAGCGGCCACGCTGCATGCGGTAGTGTCGAGAGCGCGCTGGGAATACTTGGTGTCCCCGGCGTTCTTCCAGAAGTCCGTCGTGCCGATCTGGCTCGCTTGGGCGTTCTCGGTGAACTTGACGTTGGTCGCGAGCGGCAGGCTCGCAGGATCACCTGCGCTGAGCGCAGCAAAATAGGCGTCGGCCAAGCCGTCGAGCAGCCCCCGCGTGCATTCGCTGCTCGGGGCGCCGCCGGAGCCCGACGCTCCACCAATCGACGCACCGGCCGTGCCTGCGGCACCCGCGCCGCCACTGCCCGCTCCTCCGGTCTGCGCCCCTCCACTCGCTGAAGCGCCTGCGCCTCCTGACGGCGTTCCGCCCACGTTCGCCGTCGCGCCGCCTCCCCCGGTCGTGCTCTGCCCGCCGCTCGGCGATTGGCCACCACCGACGCTGGGTGCGCCGGCCTCGGTCCGGCCGCCAGACGCAGTCATTCCACCCGTGTTGCTGCCGGCGTTTTCGCCGCCGCCGCAGCTCGCCAGCGAGAGGACGAGGGTGGACACCGGAGCACAACCGAACAGGACAAAGCGCGCGCAAGTCAGTCGACGTGCCATGACGCAAAGCCTATCAGAAGAAGCGTGCTTGACACTGCCCGCTAACATCAACCCGTCACGCCGAGTTCTGCAACTCAAAGCCGAAAGAAATTCGCGTTAAGAGGCGTTCTCCACGCTCGGCGTCGAACGCCCGCGCAATGCTGTCGGAAGCGGCTCGGAGTGCTGACCACGGCGCGTCGCGGAGTCAAGCCGTTCCATACGCCGTTTATGGGCGAGTTTGCTGCAGACTTTCACGAGGTACCCGCTACTCAGCCTCGAGAGTGATGCTGGCGGGTTCAACTGGCTTTCCGCGAGCCGTTCGAGCCACGTGCGACGCGGCCGTCGGACCCTCCGCCGCGCGTGATGGCCCGCTGCGGGCCATCACGTCCGGCGTTGAGGGTCCTGGCGCGCGCAGCATCCGAAGGATGCGAGCACGCCAGCCATCACCCGTCGTGCATGGCGAGGAGCAGCTAGGGATTCTTCGCGCAGACCGCGTGCGGGACCTGCGGGAACGAAGTCGGCACGGCGTCCGAAGTCGTGAGCAGTTCGGTCACTGCCAACGCGTTTGCCGCGAAATATTCGTCGTACTGGCGAATCTTGCTCTTGACCCTGCCCGTTTCATCGAGCGCGTTCGGATCGTACGGAGGCGTGCTGATGCTGGGCAGCGCGTAGAGCGTGAACGAGTATTCGTCCGTGGAGCGCGGCACGACGCCGTCGGTGCAATAAGTGGCCCAAGACGGGCACGGGCCGAAGAACGCAGTCGGACCGCCGGGGCCGCCGCTCAGCTGCTCAGCGCTGTTACCCAATGGAAATTGAACGCTGGGCAGCGCCGCGGGCAGGGTGTGCGTGTTGCACGGCATGTTCCAGATCGCCCAATGGTAACCCAAGTTCTTGTTCGGCGGCGTCGGCAACCGATTGCGATTTTCGATGATCGTCAGATCGCGAAATACGATCGCGTACGCGCCAGTTCCCTTTGGCCCTTTGCTGAAGTCGAGCTCGGGAGAGGTGCCGTCGGCAAACGTCTTTCCTTCACAGGTGGATGTGGTCGGAAGCGGGGTTCCACTCTCGAAAGCCGGGCTCCAAATTCCGAATTTGCCGTGATTGCCATAGTGATGGCCGTCGTCTTGCCCCTTCACCGATTGCGAGATGGTTCCAGTCTCGGCTTCGCCGTCGGCGCTGCAGGCGGGGAGCAAGGAAAACACGCCAAGCGCGGCGACGAGAACAGACCCTGTACACACACGTTTCATGGTGACCCTCCAGTTCAATATCGAATTCAATCGAGCTCGCCTGCTCTCCCTAGTCTGCCCTCGGGGTAGGTGTCCATAAGCATTTCTGCTCGGCCCGTTGCCAATCGACCGTGAGTGTCGGGCATTGGCGTCGGCTGTATTGAAATGCAAGGTCGCTCTGCATCTTCGCGAATGCCTTCCCATTGCGGGAGATCCTGTCAAAGTTGTACGGAGCGACAACGATGCTTATCGAGAAGGAACGATCTTGGATCTCGCACGCCGGTGTGACGACTGCGTTGCTGATGCTCGTCGGTTTGGGTTGTGGCCGCATATCCACCGAGTTGCCTTTGGACCAAGAAGACGGCGGCGCTTCCAACGGTGGAGCAGGCACGGCCGGCGCGAGCGGTGGTGCCGCGAATGGCGGCGGGGTTGCGGGCGATTCCACAGCATCTGCAGGCGCAGGCGAGGTCGGAGGGCGCGGGGACGAAGCCGGTTCGGGAGGATCGCCAGGCGCCGCTGGCTCAGCGGGTGATGGCGGGGCGGCTGGGAGTGGCGAGCTTTGCGACGCCGAGTCTGCGCTCTGCACCGGTCAGTCCCAATGCACGGACCTGCGCCTGGGCGACCGTCAGGGCAGCACGGTCCTCAACTGTGGGGCCTGCGGCAACACGTGTAGTTTGGAGCATGCGAACGGCGCGACGTGCGCCGCCGGGACTTGCGCGCCGAGTTGTCAAAGCGGGTTCGCTGACTGCAACTCCGCTGCCGGCAACGACGGCTGCGAGACCGCCACGACGACCGTTGAAAATTGCGGCGCATGTCGACGTGCTTGCAGCGCATTCGGCGCTACGGGTCGTAGTTGCTCCTCAGGTCAATGCGCGCCGAAGTGCGCGCCGCACTTCGCGGACTGCAACCAAGACCAGGGAGTAGCACCCGATGACGGCTGCGAGACCTACCTCGATGGACTCGACCGTTGCGGGAAGGACTGCACTGCCAAAGTTGCGTGTGCTGCAACCGACGTCTGCAACGATGGCAGTTGCGTCGCGCCTTCCGGTGTCGTCGTGATCAGCGTGCCGTTGACCGACGTCTCGCAAGCTCAGCGCGCTGCCGACATTCTCGCGCCGTCGGGGATCAATCTGGCAGGCCTCTCCTTGACGGTTCGTGTCTACGCACCGGGGGCGAAGGGCGGCATCTTGTCCGCGTACGCGAGCGACACGTCTTCGGGCATCGGCCCGAGTGTCTCGACCAATCTAGCGAGCATCAGCCAGAATTGGACGGACATCACGATTCCCGTCGCGGTCAAGGGTAGTTTCAACCCTGAGCAGACCAAGCAGATCAACTTGGAGGTGCGCTCCGAGTCATCAACGTCGACAGCCAACCCGACCGTCGTGTACGTCGATAGCGTTCGCTCGTCCAATCTTGCTGTGAGCGACACGTTCGACGCGTCCAAGGGCAACTTCGTGATGTCCTCGCTGATCAAGGTGGATGGTTCCACGCTCACGTGGGCGGCGACCGTCCCCTAGCCTCCGGCGCGGCTGCCCGGTAGGTGCACGCACTCGTCGAGCGATGAATTGCATGGGGTCACCCTGCCCCGTCGGCCCGCAGCAGGTGCCCCGCGAGTTCAGCTCAAGAAAATCGTTCTTCGGCTTCGAGCGCGCGTCGAAAAATCTGGCGCGCGTCGTGTAGTCGACGCCAAACGGTGGCTTCCGGAGAATTGACGATCTCGGCGATGCGTTTACCTGGCACCCCTTCCATCTCGTACAGCACGAATACCGTGCGATCGCGCTCCGACATTTTGGACAAGGCGGCCTCCACGCGACGGCGCACGATTTCGTCCGGCAGTGAAGGTGTCGACACGAGGGCTGACGCCCCACCGATCGAGAGCAGCCGCGCCAGGGTCTCGGTCACTCGCTGACGGCGTCGCACGCTGCGAGCCTGGCTGATGCAAATCCGATACAGCCAAGTCGAAAGCTCGGCCTCCCGGCGAAAGCTGGGCAAATAGCGAAACAGCTGCACGAACACGTCTTGCGCGGCATCTTCCAAATCGAGCTCACGGACTCCGAGCTTGCGTAGAAACGCGGCGGTTCGCGGGTAGCACAAGTGATGCAAAAGCCGCCACGCGGACTCGTCACCTTCGATGCATTCATCGAGTAAGCTGGCGTTGATCCGCCCCGACCAATGCGTCGTTGCTTCGAGGTCGTCGGCGTCGCGTGGCTCGAGCCTCGCCTCACTCGGGACCTCTACCTCGGCGAACGGGCTGCACGTTCCGGTCGCCAGCAAGCGCTGAAATTCGGCCATCAGGGCTGCCCCTCCGCGGAGTGCGCGTCAGTCGAAGGTTGTGCAGAGTTCGAAATCGCGTTCAGCCGAATTCGAGCGGCTTCAGCTGAATGGGCGTCGGGACGGTCGAGATAGCCTTGATACGCCGCGCGCGCCTCGTCGAGCCGATGCAATTGCTCGAGGCAGCGAGCGCGGCTGAACTCCGCCTCATCACCGGCAGGTCCCGGTTCGCCCAACAGCGCGACGTACTCGGGCAACGCTTGCCCGCACTCGTTTCGTGCGCCCGCATAGATTCGTGCGCGCAGAAGGTGCAGTTTTGGCGCCAATGTGCGGCCGGCGGGCGAGTCGAGCAGCGCCTCACTTTCGCTCAGCGCTTCGTCGTGCCGTCCCGCGCGTTCCAGACTTCGGATCTTGAGCCACTGGACCTCGACGCGCAGCACGCTGTTCGGAAAGCGCGCGCTGTGCTGCTCGAGGAGCGCCAGGGCGCGGGGCGCGTCGCCGAGCGCTTCGGCGGACAAACGCGCGGCTTCATAGAGAGCCACCTCCGCGCCAATGTCCGAGTCTCGAGCGATCGTCTGATAGCAGTCGACAGCGCGTTCGGGATGAGCCTGACTCGCCCATGCACGACAAGTCGCGTCGGTCAGAGGATCCGCAAGCGGCGCAACCGCGCTATGGGACGACGGAGCGAGCAACGACGGAGCACGAAGGGGCGGCCGAGCGCGCGCGCTGGGAGACGGAGGTGGCGAAATTCGCCGCTGCTCGACGACAATCCCGGGGACCGAGTTCGGCTGCGGGGCGGGCATCTGCTCGGCGACGAGAATCGGCGCATCATTTGGCCCCCGAGTTGCCAGCCGATGACGCGTGAAAAGGACGACAGCGATCGCGGCTGCCGCTAACACTGCAAAACGAGCCAACCAGCGGCGACGACGCCGTACCTGGAACCGCTTCCAGGCGCGGTCAGCCGACAAATGTGACCGAAATGCCTGTTCCGCCTCGCGAAGCAATCGGCCGGCCCGGTCATCCCGGCTGGCCAATCGCGGTGGTTCGGCACCGCTTGCTCTAGTCATGGCTCGCGACACACCCTTCCTATCCACTTAGAGTGCTCGCCTTAGAAAATCTTCGGCGCGCTCGGTTACCCGCGGGCGATTTTCGTTCGCGGCATTGCCGGAGCAAGCTTGCCCGGTTACGAGGGTAGGCGAAATTGGTAAATACACGAGAGGAGCGGTCCAGCAAGATGTCCCCAAAGACGGCGCTACGGACCCATGGCCGGCGTTCCAATTGGCCGCGGGCACGGGCGTTGTTGCAGTTTTCACTGTTGCTCTCCTGCGCCCTGCAGCTCCTAGGTTGTGCGAGCCCGACACCCGAAAAGCTTCGGCTGGAGGCCTACAGCTGGTGGACGCGTCCCTCCGAACAGAAGGCGTTCGACCGGGTGCTCAGGATCTATAACGCGCGACACGACGACTCCGAGGCGATCAATCAGGTCACCAAGGACGTCAACGCCGACGAGGTGCGCGCCACGCTCACCGCACGCCTCTTGGCAGGCGCTCCACCGTCGACCTTTCAGGCCAACGCGGGCGCGGATCTGCTGCGCTGGACTGCGATGGACACCACCGAGGCGGCGCTGCCGAGCGCGAGTCGCATCACCCCGCTCGTCGAACTCTTCGACCGCACTGGGCTGACCGACGCGCTTCCGCACGACCTCTCTCAAGCACTGCTGGCCGGTCCACTGCGCCTGCCCTATGCGGTCCCGCTCAACATTCACCGACTGAACCTGCTCTACTACAACACGTCGGCACTCGAGAGTTACGAGGCCGCTCACGCAGGTCGCTCGTTTCTCGACCCAACCCTGCTTTGCCCGAAGGACGTCGCGGCGCGGCTCGAAGATCCAGACCAAAGACTCGACCTCAGGATCGCACTTGGTACGGAGGACGGCTTCGCCTTCACGTTGTTTGCGCTCGAAAGCGTCTTGCCCGCGGTGGCCGGCGCAGCGCCGTACGATGAAGCCACCGGCGGCACGCTGTACGACGAACTCTTTCTCGGCAACTTACCGGAGGCCGCGTGGCGTGAGCCAGTGCTTCGCGCGCTGCAATGCGTGCAATATTTGTCGCGCTCTTTCCTGCGCGAAGGCGAGCTCAGCTGGGCCGGCGCGTTGAACCGAGTCGCGACCGGCGAGGCGGACTTCAGTGTGATGGGGGATTGGGCCAACGGCGAGTTGAGGGAGGCTCTCGAACGAGGCGTCGTCGACGTGCAACCATTTCCGGGTTCGGAGGACACGTTCGTTTTCACCTCCGACACCTTTCCGTTGCCAGTGGCTGCGCCGTACGCGGCCGAGAGCGAGGATTTGCTCGAAACGCTGGCCTCCGCAGAAGCGCAGTTGGCGTTCAGCCAAGAGAAAGGCTCCATTCCCGCGCGGTCAGACATCTCGCTGGACCTCGTGCAGGCAACTCTTGGACAACGCGCGGGGCAGACCCGGCGGGACTTCGAATCGCCCCAAATCCACAAATCGATCGCGACGTCCGGGCTTTTTCCCCCATACTTTCCCGATGATTTGAGCACGCGGCTCTCGACCATGACGGCGCAGGGTGCGTCCCCAAGCAGTATCGAGTCCGTCATTGCGCTGCTCCGCAATGCGCAACCGCTGCTCGAGCGTTGGCAACGCCGGATCACCGAGGGACAGCAGGAGCCATGAATCGAAGAAGCGCCTCGACGCTCGTGCTCGCCGTCACCACGCTCTTCACGTCCGTCTGCTCCGCTGAGGGACCGACCGAAACTAGCAAGGAAACTTCGCGCGTCGAGGTCGAGCAGTGTGTCGCTCAGCACGATGGCGCGCGCCAATCGCGCCTGGCGGAGCAGTGGCTGGGGGCGCGCACGGCCATGTTGAGTTGCGCTGACGAGCGCTGCCCGTTGGCGATCGCTGCGGATTGTCGCGCCTGGCTGGATGAACTCGCGCGTTTGATGCCAACCCTGATCATCGTCGTCGAAGGCGAGGAGCTCGCAGCCCGCCATCCTGCGCTGCGCGTCGAGCTGGATGGGACGAAAGTGGATCTCAGGGATCCTCCGAGCCCGATCGACTTATGGCCCGGAGCGCATCGACTCAGCTTCGAATTGCCCGGCGAACCAGCGGTGGTGGTGAATTTCTCGCTGCAAAAGGGCGAGAAGAACCACATCGAACGGGTACGCTTCGCCGCGCGTCAGCCGCACGAGTCAGCTTCGCCCCCTCGCATCGCGACGCGCCCCGTTCCCGCGGCCACCTATTGGTTGTCTGCCGGGGCGCTCGCCGCCTTTGCAACGTCTACGGCGTTTCTCGTTTCCGGACTGAGCGAACACGCCGATGCCCAAGAGATCTGCGCACCGAATTGTGATCATCGCATTCGCAACTCGATCGACGCGCGCTTGCTCACGGCAGACATTGCGGCCGGCGCTGGCTTGGTGCTCGGCGGACTCGCCATCTACACGTACTTGCGACGTCCGGTCGTATTCAAAGAATCTCCACCCACCGGCCCGACGGTCAATGCAACACGCGGGGGTCTCTCGCTCGTTTGGCGTGGTCAGTTTTGATGCTTAGACGCACCTTTGCCCGACCGATCATCGCAGCTGGCTGGTTGTGCGCCTTGAGTTGTTCGTTGGTCGTCGATACGTCCGACGTCGATCAAGGCTGCGGTCCCGGCCGCAAATTGTGCTCCGGCAAATGCGTGGAGCAGAGCGACAAGGCATATGGATGCACGCCGACCGGATGCGCCCCCTGTCGACTCACGAACGCAATCCCGCGCTGCGACGGTGAGGAGTGTGTGGTCGACGCGTGCCTCTTGGGCTTCGACTGCCCCGAAGAAAAGATAGGCTGCCTTACCAACGTTCTCGTCGACTCGGCCCACTGCGGTCACTGCACCACGGCCTGCCAAAGCGGAGAGAGTTGTAGCAACGGAATGTGCGTTGCCGGAGAAGCTGGCAGTAGCGACTAAGAGCGCGCGGCGTCAACCACTCACGATTTATTTGCGCGCACGCCGAAGATTGCAACCGGACCAGCCTCTAAGGCTGGCATGTCGATCGAACTCAGCTCAAAACGCAAATTCAGCGCGGGTGGCGCGATCATCGCGTTGTCGCTCACGTCCTGCTTAGGCTCAATCGGGTGCTCCAGTTATTCGGGCACCACCACGGATGAAGAAGTAACCCGAAGCTCGGAGGCGCTATCCACCACGAGCGTCACTGAAGCGGGTGACGACCTCCGGACCGGGTTTTACGGCAATCAGCCTCGGCTTTCGCCCTCGATTGTGACGGGCGGCACGTTCGGGCAGCTGTTTTCGGTGCCTGTCACCGGTCAGGTCTACGCGCAACCGTTGGTGTCACAGGGCACACTGCTGATCGTCACGGAAACGAACGACATGTACGGGCTCGATCCAGAGACGGGCGCGACGCGTTGGCACCGGACCGACTTGGGCACGCCTTTCGATCCAGCGAGCGTGCTCGGTTGCAACGATCTGACGCCATCGATCGGCATCACCGGTACCCCGGTCATCGACAGCGCGACGAACACCGCTTATCTCTTCGCCAAAGTAGTGCAAAACGGCGTGACGAAGACCGTCGCACACGCCGTCGACGTCGCGACCGGAGCCGAGAAGCCGAATTTCCCGGTCAGTATCGCAGGCGCGGCCAGCAACGCGCCCGGGATCACCTTCGATTCCGTACACCACTTACAACGACCGGGGCTGCTGCTCTTGGGGAACAAGGTTTACGCCGCGTTTGGCGCACATTGCGACGCGGGGCCTTGGCAGGGCTGGATCGTCGGGGTGAACAAAGACGGCACGAGCCAAACGCGCTGGGTCGCGAACACCACTGCCGACGGAGCCGGTATCTGGCAATCGGGCGGCGGCATCATGTCCGACGGCGCGGGGCGAATGTTCGTCGCGACGGGCAACGGCGGCGCGCCGGCTCCCACCCACTTTGGCTCGGAAGCGAGCACCATGCCCAATCTCGGCGAAGCCGTGGTGCGCGTGGACGTGCAAGCAGACGGTACTTTGCGCGCAAACGACTTCTTCGCGCCCAGCGACGCGCAAGACTTGGACGGCTTCGACGCTGATTTTGCCTCTGGCGCGCCGGTTGGATTGCCGGATTCGTTCGGCACGACCGCGTTCCCCCACCTGCTCGTCGCCGTGGGCAAGCAGGGCTACGTGTACCTGTTGAATCGAGACAATTTGGGCGGGATCGGCACGGGCAGCAACGGTGCCGACGCTTACGTGTATCGCAGTAGCCTCAACGGCGGCGTGTGGTCCAAACCTGCGGTGTGGCCTGGCGACGGTGGGTACGTGTACATCCCGACCGCTTCGGCGGGTCCAGCTTCAGCGGGCAGCGTCGGACTCTTGTACGCCTATCATCGCGGGCTCAGCGTCGATGGCAAGCCGACGCTCGACGTGGCCGCGCGTAGCACGGATGGCTTCGGCTTCTCCTCGAGCCGACCGATCGTCACCGCCACCGGCACGACCTCCGGCACTGCCGTCGTATGGATCATCTGGTCCCCGGGCGGTACCGGCACCGGTTCGCAGCTGCGCGGGTACAGTGCCGTGCCGAACGCAAGCGGCAGCTTGGACGAGCTGTTTCGTGCGCCAATCGGCCAATCTGCCAAGTTCAATCCGCCCGGCGTGGGAGACGGCCGCATTTACGTCGGAACGCGCGATGGCCGTGTGCTCGGCTTCGGCTCGCCCGTTGCGCCCGTGCTCAGCGCGAGCCCCGCGCAATTCTCGAACGTGGTCGTCGGCAACACTGCCGTCACGAACGTGACCATTACCGCCAATCAGGCGTTGACGATTCAAAGCGTGCTGAGCTCTTCGTCGGAGTTCGTCCTCGGTGCTCCCGCGCAAACCACGCTTGCCCAGGGGGCCTCCACGACCCTCCCCGTGACTTTCAAGCCGAGCTCGCCCGGCTTGAAAGGCGCGAGTCTGATCGTGAGCACGAACGTTGGTAGCGCCTCGACGTCGCTGAGTGGCACCGCGCTTTCCTCGGCTGCGCTGCTTCAAGTGTCAGCGCCCGTGATCAGTTTCGGCGGCACACCAGTCAACACACCGGTCACCCAACCGTTAACGCTCACCAACATCGGTGCCACCACGCTCGTCTTGCAGAGCTTCACTCAACCGAACGCGCCTTTCTCGGTGGTTCAGCTGCCGGCGAACGGCACGACCCTGGCGCCCAACGCCTCGGTGACGTTGACCCTGCGTTTCGCGCCGAACACGCTCGGCAACTTCAGCGGCACATTCGGCATCACTTCGAACGGTGGCTCGACGAGCGTTGGTCTGACCGGCACGTGCGCCGCGCCGGGTCATTTGACCGTCACACCGCTCGCTGTCGACTTCGGCCGCGTCGCGCTCGGTAGCAAGCATTACAAGGCGTTCCAGGTCGCAAACACCGGCGGACTTCCGCTTCAGATCACCAAATCGAAGCCGCCAGTGTTGGGCCCATTCGCCGCAACCACTGAACTCAGTGAAGGCACCGTGCTCGGCGTCAACCAGAGCGTGACCGAGGTAGTCGCATACACACCGCCTGGGCAAGGCGCCCACGATGACACGTGGGAATTGAACAGCACTGGTGACAATGGCCTGCAGTCGGTCGCCTTTCACGGAAATGGCCTGGCTGGTGTCACGTCCGCGAGCGTCTCGGGCTGGCAATTCAACGGCACCGCCACGGGCATCCCCAACCAATTCACGCTCACCCAGGCCAACGCTGGTGAAGGAGCAGGCAGCGCGTTCTGGACGACTTCCCTCGCTTCCAGCGCACTCGACGTCAGTTTCGACGCCACCATCGGCAATGGCAGCGGCGCTGACGGCATGGCGCTGGTGCTGGCGGATGCAGCGCTGCAGACCCCGACTTCACTCGGCGCCGCGGGCGGTGGGCTCGGCTTCGCCGGCATTCGTGGCATTGCCCTCGCACTCGACACTTACCAGAACGGCAGTGATCCGTCGGACAACTTCGTCGGTTTGAGCAACGGCCCGGTGAGCGCGACCAACAACGACCTCAATTGGCTCGCGACCTCCACCAACATCCCGCGCTTGCGCGAGGGCATCGCGCTCACGCATCACATTCGCCTCTATACCGCGACGCCCGGCGCGACGCCCAGCATCGTCGTGGTCGAGGTGGATGGCGCCGAAGTGCTTCGTCAAAGTGTGAGTTTGCCGAGTTCGGTATACGTCGGTTTCAGCGGCGGCAATGGCGGGCTGGACGACCTACACGCGGTGTCCAACGTCAGCATCGTCACCCAACAAGTCACGAGCTCAACCACAGCCTCGGTGTTCGGCTTCGAAAACGCGAGTCAGTGGACCGTATCAACGGGCACCGTGTCGAGCAGCAGCATCGTCTCGCAGGGCGCCGCCTCGCTCGGAGTCTCGGGCTTCTACTATACCGAGCTCACCTCGACTCCGCTGAGCAGCGTCGGCACGGTGGGCAACACCCTCTCCGTCGACATTCGCCCCCCGTTCGCCCTCAGCTACGGCACCGTGCAGCTCTACTTGGACGCTCCGTCCGCGCAGATCTACATGCAATACATCGGGCAAACGAGCCTCGCTGGCGCCGCCGCCAACAGCTACCGCTCGCTGTCGTTCGCCCTCCCAGCGAGCATCGTCTCCAAGCTCCAAGGCAGCTTCACCGACCTTCGCTTGAAGTTTACGGTCAATGCTCCGTCGGCGAGCTCGCCATACTTGTTCGACAATGTCCGTTTTGGCGGCTGACGAAGGAAAATAGACAGCAAGCTGCAACGCGCGAGAGTCGCGCGTAGTCGTGGAGCGGTGACGTCGCGAGTCACCGCTCCACCATCTTCTTGGCGCATCGCTGCGCCGAGTGCCTGAAGAACGGTCCGTTGTCGCGGACCGCCCAATCATCAGTGAGGAGGAAGAGAATGCTTCGTTCAAAACCGAAACTATCGACGGGCGTGTTTTTGCTCGTAAGCTTGCTAGCCAGTGCCTGCAGCAGCGGCGCCAGCACCGAGACCGAGGCGGTCGGCAGCGCATCCAGCGCGCTCACGGCTCAGAATCGACTGGATGCGTGCGCGCAAGATCCGCGCGTGCTCACGGGACTGATGAGCGCTCGGATTTGCGCCGGCGGAGACATCTTCGCTCGCGAGACGTTCGGCGGGAATGGGCGAACATGCACTTCCTGTCACCCAATTGGCCACAATACGACCATCGACGGGCCGTTCGTCAGCGCGCTCTTTGCACAAAATCCGAATGACCCGCTATTCGTGTTCAAGAGCGATCCGGCGCTCGCGGCGCTCGAGAGCGAGAGCGGGCTCTTCGGGTTCGGGAATGTGCTCGAGAATGTCGATGGCTTCGAGGACCCAACGCGCAAGTTCATTTTGCGCGCAGTCCCTCACACGCTGTCACTGAGTCAGACCATCTCGGCTGACGCGACCGACCCCAAGGCAAGCATTCCGCCGGTAGAGCGCACGGGTTGGAGCGGCGACGGCTCGCCGGAGGACGGCTCGCTCCGCTCGTTCCTTCAGGGCGCGATCAAACAGCACTACACCAAGACGCTCGCGCGCGTGCCGGGCGTCGACTTTCGCGTGGCTACGCCGCTCGAGCTCGATCTCACGAACGAATTTCAGCGCTCACTCGGCCGCACGAAAGAGCTCGACCTCACCCAGGTCAATCTCTTCGATCCGGTCGCGAACCTCGGGCGTCAGGTCTTTGTCGACCCGAACAAAGGGCGCTGCAACTTCTGCCACCTCAACGCCGGCGCCAATTTTCAAGACACCGGCAAGGGTCGCAATTTCGATACCGAGATCCGCACCGCGCCGGCGGTGGGTCAGATCGGAATTCTCGCCGACGGCACGCCCGTCTTCGACGGTGGCTTTGGCGGCATCGGCTTGGCGCAGCCCAACATGGCCGGTCTGAGCGCCGATCCGAACGTGGGTGACAAGAATGCCTTCGGCAACGGGACCTTCAACACGCCTTCGCTGATCGAAGCCGCCGATACGGGCCCGTTCTTCCACAACAATGCCTTCTTTTTGACGAGCGAGATCGAGAGCGCCGTCTTCTTCTACATCGATCCGAACGGCTTCGGCGCGTCCCAAGCGGCGAAAGACATGCTCCCTCGCTTCGGCACGCCGATCGCATTCAGCAACGACGAAGGCAACGCGATCGGGCGATTTTTGCGCGCGCTCAACGTGGCGTTCAACCTCGATCTGGCAAAGCAACGCCTGAGCGCCGCCCGCACGCTTTACAACCGCTTCGGCGCCACCCGCGCGGATCTTCAGATCGCTTTGATGCAGCTCGCGGATACCGAATTGAATGACGCATCGACGGTGCTCGCACATGCCCCCGTTCAGCCATTTTATCCGGTGACGGTAGATCAGATTGGCGCGGCAAGAGCCGAGATTGCGGCGGCCATTGCTTCACCGGTGTCCTCGAGAGGCGGGCATATTTCGAACGCGGTGTCACGGGTCGAGACTGCTCGCAATCCGATTGGCGCCAACATCAACTATGGCCTGGGGTCAGGAAATTTGATGTTCTGAGGACGAGTGCGCCCCGGAAGCTTGGCACCAAGGGCCAGCCCGGAACGAAGCACGCACACAAAAAAAATCCCCGGCACACGAGTGTCGGGGATTTCCACGTTCAATCGCTCACTGGTGCTGATGCGAGTCCGGGTCGAACGCGACATCCTTGGCACCGACGCAACCGACGACGGTGTTGCGGCTGCCGACGGAGATACCGCCGTTCGGAGCGGTGATGGTCGCGGGAACCGTCCCAACGCCGGCATTGATCACGACCGCGTTGCTCGCGCTGCTATTGCTGTACAGCGTGACCAGCCCCGTGCCCACGACCGACGCGGTGCCACCGTTCAGGGAAATCGTTCCTTGAACGCTGACGTCGACGGGTCCGGTCGACGTGTCGAACGCGAGCTGCGCGCCCGAATTCAGGGTCAGCGACGCGAAGTTGTAGCTGCCACTGGTCAGCGTCAACTTCGAACCATTGATCTGAACCGCGCCGTAGTTTCCAGGAGCTCGCGTGACCGGCGCGCCCGAATTGACCTGAATCGGCGTCGTGCCTGGCGTTACCGCGTGAGTTGCCAGGGTCGATTGCGTGGCCGAGCCAGTAGTCACCGTTCCGGTGATCTTGCCGCCGTTGACGAGCTCCCCATTCGCAGCCGAAGGCGCGGCGCCGGCAATCTGCAAGTTGCCATCGAGAGTTGCCCCAGAGATGCGCACCTGGCTCGTGGTGGTGTTATTGATGTTCGCATCACCAGTCGCGACGGTCCCCGACTCCAAACTCAAAGCATTCGTCGCGATACTGCCGACGGTCGTCACGCGCTGGGCGATTCGGATCGAGCGGGTGCCCACGAGGCACGCGCCCGTACCGCCCCCGACACTGAGTGCACTTTCCGTGCTGCTTGCATTCTCCCCCAACGAACCGCCCTCGCCTCCGCACGCCGCGAGCGTTCCGACGCCGAGCAGCAACAGGCAAACCGCGGGCAGACTCATACGTTGCATCTTGTTCGAAGCCATATTCACAATCCTCCTTTAAATTCCCTCAAACCATTCCCCGTGACAGTGATTGCCGGTGTTACCGCCAATCACTGCGCTGCTAGCAGCAACGCAAGGTATCGAGTGCAATACAGAGTCTGCTAATCAATCGAAAAACGGCATGAACGGACCTGGGCACTGCCTCGAGTTTCGTCCACACCCTTCATCGTTCGACCCCGACCCGCGAGTTTTCCACTTCTGGCTCCCGCAAAGCCAGCACTCAACCAACCCTAAAGTGGACACTAGACCGAAGCCTGCGCCTAGGCAAGCGACACTATGCCACCACCCCTCACTAATGAGGTCACTCAATTGGCATTCGGATGTAACCGTGAGCGCATGGCACGGCGACGCACGTTCCGGCCCAAGCGCCGACGAGTTGAGCCCAACGCACTGGCCACGCACATTTTCAGCCGTGTCGTCCAGCTCGAGCGACCTACGAAAAGCTCAGCTATCGCTTGCTCGCACGCTCGCTGGCCGGCCCTTGGCGCCGCAAGCAATGGTTCGTCAGGCGCTGCTGCGCAAGCCCCTGAAGCGCATTATTTGCACTGCACGCCCTCGAAGATGAACATCGTCGACAAGCGTGAGCCTTTGCCGTCGCGATGCATACGCGCGCCGACTCCATAACGGCGTAAAGCGGGCTCAGACAGAGTTAAAATTTCGTTGAGCGAGCTCAGTTCCAAGAGTTCGAGTCGCTGTGAACACGAAGCGGAGCGAGCGCTTTGCAGCCGGGTGGCCTCTCGCTCGAGCCCCGATTGCGTGGCTTTCGCGATATCATCTTCATCGCCACCCTTGGCATAAGCATCAGCGCCTGCTTGAGCGGCCGCCCGGTAAATGGGGTCGACGCTCACGGCCGGTAAGCCTTTGCTTGCACGGAGCGATGCCACCGCAGCCTCGACTTGAGCGACGGACGTCGGGAGGGCGGCCGGGTCCGGGCGCCGTCCAAACATCTGCGTCACCACCAGCCCGCCTTCTCCGTTCTTCACCGCGATGCCGACGTGAGTCCAGGAGCGGTTCAAGATATTTGCCCGGTGGCCAGGACTGTTCATCAGTCCTTCGTGCGCCACTTCGGGTGTCGCCGCCATCGCAATGTTTTCGCCGGAACCAGCGACGAGCGCGCCGGAACGACGCATCCGATCCGTCGGCGTCCCGGTCTTGCTCGAGACATGGCTGAAGAAGTGATGATCGACCATGTCCGAGGTGTGCCCCATGGCCACGTCGCGAAGCTCAGCGTCGGGCAAGACCTTGCCCAACCCCGCGGCAGCGCGCGCCTCGTTCACCAGCACGAGCAGGCGCGCCTCGGCCTGCTCTGGATCGACCACCGCCCCGGCAGCTGCCGTCTCGGTGGGTTCCGGAATACCGACGTACAGCGGGAGATTGGAAACCACTACTGGGCCGCTCACGCCGTCGCCCATGACCTCCAATTGGTACCGACCGGCGGCCTCGAGTGCGAACGATGCGTCGATCGCACGGCCCGTCATTCGCTTCTCCTCGACAGTGCCGTCGGGCTTGGTCAAATAGACGTGAGAAAATTTGAAGCGCGGAGCCACTTCGCCCTTCAAAGCGACGCTCTGGCCTGGCTCCAGAGAACGTGGAATCGCCTCGAAACTCAGCTCCGCGCTACCGAACAGCAACGACGCGGAGTGCCCCGATGGTGATACGCGGATGCCATAGCGCGTGATCGGCATGTTGCTGGGCGTCCGTTCCAGCTGCTGGCGCCACAGATCCTGTTGATCCATCCCGACGACGACCGTCGCGATCACGATCCCACCAAACCCGAAGCGGCGTGCCGCCGCCTCGGTAGCGATCGCGTCGACCGAGCGGCCCTGGTTCGCTTCGCTCAGTGCCCAACTCGCCGCCGCGCTCAACGCACCGTCCGGCTGCGCGTGGTCTCCGCGTTTGGCGAGCGCCGCGACGACATCCGCTTCAAGTTGCTCGATTCCGCGACCACCCACGGCTCCCTCAGGCCGCGCCTCCGACATGTATAGTGAAACGGCGTCGGGAACGGGGATGGGCTCGGGCACGAATCGAGCAGTCAGCTGCTTGGAACAGCCGACGCTGAGCGTGAGTGCGAACCCCAATACCAGCCAACCCCGGAGCGTGCGATGAAACATGAGCGCGCGCACGCTAGCGTGAGAGGATGGGTGCTGCAATGGTCGCAGCGCGCCCGCGAAGAATGCGCGTCGTTACCCGCATTCCGACAGCCCGCGCTCCAATTCCGGCGCCGAGCGCAGCGGCGCTTTCGTCAGCCGCGCACTCGCGGCGCGTGATCGATTGCTCGCGCTCTCGCCGTGCCGACTACGCGCGTTCGCGCGCTACCTTGGCCTCCACCCAAAGCTGCTCGGCCGCCGCGGCCGCAGCGGCGTTGCCGAGTCGCTTGTGCGCCCAACGAAGCACGTCGTACGGCCCCTCCCAGAGGCCGACCGGATCGCGAAATCCGATACGGGCGATGGAAGCGCCATCGCCGCGGAAGAGGCCATGCACGGTCGCCAGCTGCGCCCAGTAAATCGCCTGCACGTCGCGCCCCAGCTTGTAACAGACGAAACCCGCGAGCCAAGTGAGCTCGGCGAAGCCGGCGTGACGCGCGTGGCCCGCGCACAATCGGTCGAGCGCCTCTTCGTAGCGCTCGAGGGCACACAGACACTCGGCGGCGCGAAAGCAGGCCCAGGCTGATTCTTCATCCCAACCGCGAAGCGCGGCGCAGGCGTCGTAGGCGGCGATTGCTTGCTCGTTCTCACGCAGATTGCGGTGCGACTCGCCCAGGTAGAAATGCCAGCGCGGATCTTTGGGGTGAGTCTCGATGTGGCGGCGGAGAACCTCGACATCGCGCTGGAACTTGCGGGAGTATGCTTCGGCGGGCTTCCCTAACTCGCTGAACGTGATGCCGGTGAGCGTGCGGAACCCCACTTTGTACGCGGCAAACGCTTCATGAGTCGGACCCGACCAACGCTCGCTCATCGGCAGCCGAAAGAACCGTTCCTTGACGTAGTTCTTCCGCTCATCGGCGACATACAACACGCCCTCCTGCGCGCGCGCCAGCTCCGCTCGCACGTCGATCAACGGTCTTCCGTCGCTCGCCTTCTCGAGCTGCAGTCGCTCGTCGGTATCTACGGTCACGGCCCAGGTGCCCCCGAGTTCACGTGCGGCGTCGAGAGCGAAGTTGCGCGCGCTCGAGAAGTCATTGCTCCAAGCCAATGTTCGCTCTGCGTACTTGTCACCGGCAATCTCGCGGGCGACCTGCAAACTGCGGTCAGTGACGCCCGTGTCGATCACCAGACAGACGTCTACCCAGTCGACGACCGAGCGGAGCGCGTCCGCGATGATCGATTCATTGTTGCCGGTGAGCGTGGTGGCGACGACGCGCATCGCCCCGAGTCTAGCCGAGCGGGCCACGAATGCTGAACCAGTCCGCGGGCCGACCCGGCTCGGGCTCGTAGACTACGCTTTGACTGCCGCGACCTCTTTACCGCTGCTGGAGCCGAAGTTCGGACTCGCGCTGCCGGTCGCCGCGGTAATGATCGTGTTGTAGAGCTCACCGTTGGTCGCGCCAGCGGCGTCGACATATTGGCCCTGCTTCAACACGCCACCACCGTTACCCCAAATGATGAACGGCACGTTCTTCATCGAGTGACCGCCCTCGGCGACGTGGTTGGTCCAAAGCACGACGGACTTGTTCTGCAGACCGCGGTCGGCAAAGTGCTTGAGCCCACTGGCGAGCGTCGTCATTCGAACTTGGTCGATTTCGGCGTGCGCGGCTTCGGCCGTGGAGTTCGTGCCGACCGAGCCATCAGACTGAGTGCGATGGCTGATGAAGTGGAAGTTCCAATTACCGAGCGTCTTGTTCGACGGCACTTGGTACACGGTGTGGTCGGTCCCGTCGCCCCATTGCAGCGTGCCAGTGCGATTGTAGTCGCAGGCAAACGCCAGCGCGACGAGCCCCAGGTGCAGGTCGACGATGTTCTCGATGCCTCCGCTCGCGACGTTGGTCGCGTTGTATTTCCAGCTCGACAGCGCTTGGTACACGGAGGTGTCGATGCCATCCAAGGTGCAGCCAACGGTCGCCATCTCCGAGCCCATTTGCATCATGGTATTCTCGGTGTCGCGAATGGCGTCGAAGTGCTGCTGCAGGCGCTGCCTGTCCTCGGCGCTGAGTTTCGGATTTTGCATCAGCGAGTTGAGCTCGGCGCGGATCGTATCGTTCACGCTCTTGCGCCTGGCAATCAGCTCGGCGGCCTGTGGGTTCGGCATGGGAGTGCTCGCGCCGCCGCCGCTACCGCCCGCACTACCGCCGCCCGCAGGGGAGGCCAGGCCCGTCAGCTTTTGGTACAACTTGTAGGGATTATCGACCGAAGCGCGGACGCGCGAGTTGCTATCGAACGACAAGCGATCAGCGATGTAACCGTTCCTCAGATTGCCGGCGTACAACGTCATTGGGTCGGTACCCGCGGCGTTGATCGCCTTCGAGATCACGTAGTCGACGGAAGGGCCGGTGGCCGTCGCTTGGCCACCGCTGCCCGTGGGCGTCTTCGCGGTGAGGGCTTGCGAAAGCCCTTGCGCGTGGCCGCAACCAGTCGGACCCGTTTGCGGAAAGTTGATGCCCTTCACGAGCAACAAATTCTTGGCCTGCGCAGCGAGCGCGTCTACGGCCTTTCCTGAATCGAGCAAGCCGCTCAGCTCGCCGGTCGTCTCCGGCCAAAAGCGCTTCGGCTCGACGCCGCACGCGCCACACATGAAAAAGGTGAAAATGGGCTGCGCGCCGGCAGCCCAAGCGGAGCGCTCCGGCAAGCCTTCGAGAAATGGCAGGCCAATCGCGATCGTCCCTGCCCCGTACAAAAACGCACGCCGATTGACGACCTTACGGCGCTTGAAGTCCACGATCACTTTCCACCTCCGACGTGCGTGCGGAACGCATTGCTCTTCACGAGGGCGAGCATCACTTGCTTGAGCGAGCCGCCTGATGCTCGGCTCACCGCGGCGAGCGCGTCGACGGTCGGGCGCTCGGCGTCGACGATGTCACGTTCGAGCGCATAGCTCGCGAGTCGCTTCGACCAACACTGGTGCGCTTGCGGGCCATTGGCGATTTGCTGCATGAGTTCTGCGGAGCCACTGAAGCTTTTGCTGCCGTCAGCGAAGGGGTAGCTACCCCTGGTATCGACCGGCTGACCATTGTCAGTGGTGCGAGCGCGCCCGATGCCGTCGTAGTCCTCGAAAGCAAATCCGAGCGGGTTGATGTACTCGTTGTGGCACGAGCCGCCGCAGCCCTTGGTCAACCCATCGTAGCGCTGACGATTGGTCTGGTTCGCTTGGAGCGCCGGCACCGACGGCAGCACGGTCGCGGGCGGACCGAGCTCCAAGCACAACGTGTCCAAGTTGATCCGCACTCCACGGTGAATCGAATCCGGATCGTTGTTGATGCCCCATTGGGTCAAGAATGGAGCCTGAGTGTACCAGCCGCTCCGCTCGCTCAGCGCGACCTGTTGCATGCCCGAGCCGCTCGCTTTCACCCCGTACAGCGCCGCCATCAGCGGCCCTGCAAAGCCGACGTTCGTGGTCAGGATGTCGGTCACCCCTAAATTTTGGCTATAGATGAAGTCAAAGAAGGCATTCGCGGCGCTCGTGAATTCGGCCTTCAGGCCATCATTGTACCCCGACACGTTGTCCTTCGTGATCGTATCGAGGAGCGGAATTTTGTAGAGCTGGCTGTGCATCTCGCGGATCGAGTTCACGGCGGCGGTCGTGTCCAGCATCGCCTTGGCTTGCGTGGCTGCGCCGTCTGCCGAATCGAAGCTGCCCTTGGCAGCGGCATCCAGCATCGAGTCCGACGGCGTCGTGTTCAAAATCCAGAGAGAAAGCTTGGCCGCCGTCTCGTAACCGGTGAGCGGCGCCCCGTCGTCGCCGAGCTCCGTGCGGTACATGAAATGCGGGGACTGCAGCATGGCCGTGATCACGAGCGCGGCGCCCTTGGTGAACGCGCTTTGCGAACCCGTTGACATCGACCCCTGAGTGTAGAGTGACGTGTACGAAGTCACTTCTGCAGCGGTGAGCTCGCGACGGAACGCACGCCGCCCAAAAGTCTTGATGAACGTCGCAGGATCCTTGGTTGCTACGACCGCCTGGAGCGCTTGATCCGAAGCGCTGACCGTCGCTGCGACGGCTTCGGCGGCGGCCTGAAAATCAGTCCAATTGCCATTGTCCACCACGACGACCCGCTCGTTGTTGTCGAAGTCGGTGGTGCCCGCGACCGCGTGCAAAAACTGCTCTGACTGACCCGTGGGTTGAGTCAGCTTCAGGATGTCATGTACGCTGTTCTCCCACTGGCTGTTCGTCAGCCGCAAAAAACGGCTGTACAGCGGTGCCCCGGTCATCGAGACCGCGCCGTCGCCCTTGGGTTCACCGGCCTGTCCTGCACCGCCAGTAGCAGGCGTTCCGTCAGGCCCGTTGCTGGGTGCTGCACCTGGATTCTTGTCGCCGGCCTGACCGGACACCGTGCACGCGCCCATCACGGCGAGCAGCGGAGCGAGTGCTAGGGTCAGGTATCTGGTCGACCCGAGTGGATGGTTTCTGATCACGGGCGCTCCTGGCGATTCGCCTTTTCGAGGCACTGCGTTCGAGCAGCAGTCGCAACCGCGCGTGATTTCCGTCACCGCAAACGCAATCGAAACACGCGCTCACGCTTTTCGAGATCTGGCGGAGTTTTCCAACGAAGAAGCTGATCGCAGCGACGTCCGAACGCGAGTCAAAGCACCTTCAAGCCGCGCGCGAAGCACACTTGGCAGCGAAGATGGCAGCCACGGGCGACCCAATCACCCCGAAGAGTTTTCACGGGACAGCTATCGGATAAAGACGAATCTCGAGCAGACGATGGGATTGGGCGTTCGCGAACCCGCATCGCACCTCGCTGGTCGGCCGTGTTCCTGCCCCTTGGCGTCAGCGCGGGAAGCCGGAGTTCGAGACTCGAGCCGACGCGGCGATCATCAAAAAGACGTTGATCACTCATCAACGCCGCGCGGGCCAACGTAGCGCTCCTCCCCAAGAGCTATCGCGAATCAACCGCTGAAGCTCATGGCGGCGCTGCGCGGCCCCCAAGTCGCGGCGCAAAGCCGAGTAAGGCCGCGCGCAGCCGCTCGGCAACCGGGCCAAGCTCGTCGCGATAGGCGATGCGCCAAGGTCGGTGCA
>Ga0164307_10000036_pt1 | contig 54992 bp, 89 predicted proteins | sample Whisoiple_243_MG_FD_110214 | JGI IMG/M metagenome (GOLD analysis project Ga0164307, IMG submission 110214) | Soil microbial communities amended with fresh organic matter from upstate New York, USA - Whitman soil sample_243_MG | ecosystem: Environmental > Terrestrial > Soil > Unclassified >...
CGGGTGCTCCGAAGATGTCGCCGGCCATGCCGATCGTGTGCAGGCTGGCACTTTCCGAAGTGCGGTATGGGTCACCACCCGCCTTGCCCTCGTCGCCCATCGTCAGACCGAAGGCCTCCGCCTGCTGGCGGATGTACGCGATGATGTTGGCGTCAGGGATGACCTGTGCATTGGGCGCCCGTGACGCGTCGATCTTGGCCTGCGCGCCCGGTGAGCCCGCGGCGATGACGCCGGAACCCTCGAACGGGTCGCCGACCGTGGCAGTGCTGGCCAGCAGCTGCGATCCGGCCACGCCAGCCGGCGGTGCGATGCTGACGATGGAGCCATCCGAAAGCTGCACCTGCTGTGGGTAATTCGCGTATCTGTCCACGCCCTGGTTGAACGTGTCCTGCGTGGCTCCATCGACGTACTGGTCAGCGCCGCCACCCGCGATCATCGGGCCGAACTTGTCACCGTAGAACCCGGTGACCTGCCTGATGGCGTTGAAGTACGCGTTGTCAGGGGACATGCCGAAGAACCCGAGCACGCCACCGAACAGAGTGTTGGCGAAGTTGCTGATGAAGTTGCCGCCCCACTCAGCAACGTAGGACAGCGGGTCGTAGCTGGAGTCGCCCAGGCCCAGCTGCGCGGCACCCTCGCCGCCCTTCATGGCCGACTGCACGGTGCCGAGCCACGGGAACCAGGCGTTCAGGAATTGGCCACCCAGGTCGGTCGGCTGGCCATCGGCGCCGGGCGCGTACTGGCTGCCATAGGCCGGGTCGCTCGGGTCCATGGGTGCAGCGGTGACGCCAGGTGCCGCGTTCTGCAGCTCAGGCGGGCCGGGGAGCGGCCCGACACCCGGCGTGCTGGTGCCGTGTGCGTTGGGGTCCGGAAGGCCTGCCTGCGGGACAGCAGGGGTCGGCGGAGCGATGGCGGGGGCCACGATGTCGGGGATGGCCGGGGCCACCGGGTCGACGGGCGGGATGATCGGCGGGGCCAGCGGCACCGGCAGGTTGCCGGGGCCACCCAGGTCGAAGCCACGGCGGCGCGGCAGGTTGCGGTTGCCGGTCAGCTGCCACAGGCGCTCGTCACCGATGGCGTGGCGTGCGTGCGGGGGTAGCACCCACTCGTCGTCGTGGACCTCCACGATGTGGCCGCCGCTGGGGCCACGGCCCTTGCCGCTCGGGGTCGGGCCGCCCGCCGCGTAGGAGAACAGCTCGCGGCTGTCCGCCTCGCTGAAGGTGATGTCGCGGGTGTTCTCGCCGAACCCACTGCGGTACGGGTTGCTGACTTGGTTGTTGCGGTCCTCCAGGTTCTTGGCGGCCGGGTCGCTCAGGCCCACCACCTGTGCACCGACAACGTCGCCGTCGAAGCCGATCTTGGTGACCTGCACGCCCTTGAAGAATGCCGCGCCGTTCGGGCTCAGCGTCGGCAACTTGCCGGTCGTGGCCTGCTGCTTCTGGGTCTCCAGATCCTGTGCTGAAGTGACCTGCGGCGCACGGGAGTTCAGGAACTGGCCAGCCAGACCCGCGGCCGCCGTGGTGCCGCCTGCGCGCTGGATGGCCTCGGCGACGTTGCCCAGGTCATAGGTGATCGCCCCGTTGCCCTCGGCCTCGCTGATGCTCGACAGCCGGGAGATCTCCGAGGTGAACCACTTGACGTCATCCTGGTTGCCCAGGAACGCGCTGGTGACGCGCGCCGGGTCCAGGTCCAGGCCCATCCGCTTCAGCTCGGCCTCGACGGTCGGCTGGACCTTCGCCTTGAACTGCTCCAGGAACCCGCCGCGCGCCGCGCTACCGCCCGGCAGCACCGACGCGGCGAACGCGTTGGCGTCGATGCCCAGCTTGCTGGTGGCGTCCAGGACGTTGCCCTTCAGGCCCGCGCTGGCGTCGGGCTGGAAGTCGGCCATCTCGTCCACCACGGCGGCGATGGTGGCCGCGCCGGCCGCCTTGCTGACCCGCTCCAGGGAGTCGGCCAGCCGGTCGGTGCTGCGGCGCTGGCGGTCAGCCGCATCCGCCGCGTCGTCGTGGGTGTCCATCAGGGACAGCAGCGCGGTGATGGTGACAGCGACACCACCGACGATCGCGCCGTAGGGTCCGAGCACCGAGCCGACCATCGCCAGCTTCTGGGCCGCATTGCTGACGCCGCTGCCCGCCTTGCCGACCTTGCCGAACGCGGTGTCGATCTCCTTGGCCGCGTCGGCACCCTTCTTCTTCGCGCCATCGAACCCGGTTCCCAGCCCGACGAGCGCGGTGGACATCAGGCCGACGCCCACCTCGACGCCGGAGATGATCGGGCGGATGGCCGACCAGCCCAGGAACGCGGTGGCCACCGCGGTCACCAGGGCGGGGCTGTGCTCCAGCACCTCGGTGAAGATGTTGATGATCGGCAGTACGGCTTGGATAGCCTGCCGCGCGGCCTCCATTGCCGTGCCAAAAATTGGCGCGAGATCCTGGAGGATTGGTCGCCACGCCTCGAAGTCGGTCTTCACGTTGTTGATGAAGATCCGCAGATCCTCTTGTCCCCGTGCGGAGTTCAAGAAGTTCGACAGCTTCTTGGTCAGGTTCTCCAGCATGTTGAGGAACCCGCCACCGAAGGCCTTACCGATGCCAGAAACTGACGTGCCGACGTTGGAGATGATGCGTCCCAGCGTGGAGAAGCCGTCGATGCCGCTGTTGATCATCTTGTCCAGGCGGCCGTTGTCGTCGGAGGCCTGCACCCAGTTGGCGAACTTGTTGGTGACATCCTCGATACCAAGTGCCAAGCGCGGCATGGCATCCGAGCCCGCAGCAGCCAGCGTGCCCATGCCGCGGATGATCGGGTCGATGCTGCGGTTCAGGCGACGCTGAGTCTCCTCGGTGTTGCCGAAGATCCGGTCAAAGATCGACTGCGTGCTGGAGGTGCCCAGCGTGCTGGTCATCTGCTTCAGGGTCTCGTTCCACACCGTGCCCATGCCACCGAGGCGGCGTTGTAGCAGCGGCATGCTGGTGTTGGCTAACACCTCGATGTTCTGCGAGAAATCCTTGAACATGTTGCCAGCCACGGTCCGTCGCAGATCCTGGAAAGCAGGCTTCATGCCCCACACGGTCTCGACAACCTTGGCGGTCTCCGGCCCCAGGTTCTCCATGGCGGCCTTGACCTTGTCGGCCGCGTTGGCCGCGCCCGAGGACTCGATGCGCAGCTGGGTGGTCGCCGCGGTGAGCGCCTGGGTGCTGCGGATCAGGTTCTCCTGGGCGGACACCACGGCGTCAGATCCGTTGATACCCTTCTTGTCCGCCTCGGTGACGTCCTCTTTGTTCCGCTTCTGCCGCTCCAGGGCGACGCTCAGTGACTCCTGCGCCTGCAGCTCACGGAGCACCGCGCGGTCCCGATCCAGGGTGCCTTTGAACCCACCCTTGGCCAACTCGTTGCGGGCCTCGCGGAGGTTCAGTGCGGCCTCGGCCACGCTCAGGTTGTTGCTGCGTTCCTCGCGGTGCAGATCCTCCAGGTCACGACGGGCATCCTTGCGGGCGTCGTTCAGATCCTTCTGTGCGCGTGTGACATCCACGCTGGCGTTGCGCACCGAGTCGTAGGCCTGTGCCATACGCGCGGCGTCGGTGGTGGCCTGCTCGGCGGAGCGGTCCTGCTCAGCAGTCAGTGCCTTCCAGGCGTCGCCGATACCGGCCAGACCCAGGGCGAACGTACCGATCGACGCGCCCGCCACGGCCAGCCCACCGGGCACGGCGAGGCCTGCCTGCGACAGCTGATGGAGGCTGGCGATGAGGCTGGCGATGCCCGCTACCGCGGCCGGGATTACCTGTGTACCAAGAGATCCCAGGGGCAGGCGGAGCTGGACACCAGCGAATGTCGGCTGGATACGCAGCCGAAAGTTCTCCTGAAAGTCGCGCTGCAGGTTCGCCATCTGGCGCTTGAGCTGCGCGTTACTTCCGATGTTGCCGTTGATCTGCGGGTTGATCTTCGGTGCGCTCGGCCCATTGGCCTGCTGCACCGCGGACTTCATGACGGCGATCATCTGCGCCTGGAACTGGCGGCTGTTGATCTGCGGGGTGGCGGCGAAGTTACCGCCCTGGGGACCGGCGCCGGCCGACCCTGGGATGTTGCGTGCCCGCCAGTTGCGCGAGCCCGCGCCTGTGGTCACGCCGGTGATGCCGCCCTGCTGCGGGGACACGTGGATGCGCAGTGGCACCGCCTCCTGGCGGCGACGCCACGCCAGGATCTGTGCGTTCGCACGGGTGAAGTCGACGGTGGCCGACAGCTGCACGCTCAGGTGCAGGTTCTGGGTGGCCGCGTTGACCTGGTCGCGCACGGAGGTGCGGAAGGTGGGTGCCAGGATCGGCTTGAGTTCGACCCGCTTCACCAGGTCGTGGGTGGCCTTGATCTTCTTGTCGGCCTCGGTGGCGAATCCGTCGCCAACAGGACGCAGTCGCACGTCGGCGTGCAGCGGCTTGTTGGCGACGGATGCCCGAATGGCTGCTCGCGCGTTGTTGTAGAAGTTCCGCGCGATGGGTTCGAGGAGGATCTTCGCCTTGCCGGCGGTGTAGTCAGGCATTCACCAGCCCCCTCTTCTTCCGGTTGCGAGCCTGAGACTCTTCGATGGCGTTGCTCCGCTTGATCTTTGCGAACTCGCGGAGCCTGCTTTCCACGATCTCCAGCGGGAACACCGGACCCTTGATGGTCTGCAGCTTCTCGTTGTGCGCCGACTCGGCACGCAGGGCGATGAGCTGGTTGGCCACCATGAGGAATCCGGACGCTGTCTGGCTGAACCCGAACAGTTCGGGACGGGCGTTGGCCGTGTCGACCTTGCCTGCCTTCATGTCCGCCTCCAGCCTGTCGATCATGCCGGGGTCTGCGAGCTTATTGGCCCAAACCGCTGACCCCTGAATGGTTCCGAGTCGATCGACGTAGCGCAGGAACTCGCTCCAGGGCCGGAGTCCGTGCACGTAGTCGAGCGCGTGGAAGTGGAAGTATTGGGCGAAGTCGCCCTCCACCTCTACCCAGTAGCGCTCAACGATGTCGGCGACTCGTCGTCGTTTCCCTCGGCCTCCTCGTCAACGACGTGGCCACAGGTGGGGCAGGTTCCGCCTTCCGGCGTGGGCAAGAAGTAGTCAGAGATGTTCTTGTAGAAGGTATTCCAGACGACACCCTGCTCGTTTTTGAAGCGTTCGATGACCGCTTCATACTGGGCGCCGAACAGTGCCTTGTCGTATTCCAGACCGGCGCGCTCGGCGACTTCTTCCAGCTTCTTGAGGGATTCCTTGTCGAGATCGGGCAGCACCGGAGCGCCGCGATCGTCTCGCAGGATCCCGTCCTTCGCGGAGGGGTCGGGCAGTGGGAGCATCATCGAATCCAGCTGGTTCCTGGCGATGATGTAGGCCGTCTGCGCCTGGTTGATGCGCTGGAGACGGGCCTGGTCAGGGGCCTCGACAGAGAGGGTGGCGGTGACGGGGTACGGGGGTAGCCGTACCTCGTCCGCCAACTCTGCCAGCTTGCCGATGAACGGTTCGACTGGGGGCACCGCTCGCGTTGCTGCTGCTTTCTGCGCCGGAGAGATCTTTGGCGTTGCAGTCCTGCGAGGTGCCCGACGAGTTGATTCAGGCATGATCTGTTGTCCTACTCCTTATTTCAGGGGGTTAAGAACCGAAGCCGGTGTCAGCGACGGTCTGCAGCAGCTGCCAGCCGGGGCCGCAGATGCCGAGCTTGGCCGGCGAGCCGACCGTCTTGTCGTACTTGGCGGTGTACGTGTACGGGTAGCGCAGCACGTTGTTGTCCACCGCCTGGGTGTTGTCGCGGTTGCTGATCGTGGCCTTGTTCAGCAGCCAGTAGATGTAGATGTCCTCGCCCTCGAAGTCATCCCAGCCCAGCGCGATGGTGCGGTAGCGCAAGTTGAGCGGGAGCGACGGGAGGACCATGACCACGCCACCATGCGGGGACGGGTTCACGTCGGAGAAGTCGGCGCCCCAGTACTTTTCGAGGTTGCCGCGGTTGGTCTCCTGGGGCACGACACCCAAGGTGATCTCCCGCTGGTTCGCCCACTCGCGGGTCGGTTCACCGAAACCGTGCGACCGGATCTGCACCATCTCGATGTTCTGGCCGAGCGAGACGCCGTCCTCCTTGGTGTGGAGGCCGGTGGGAACGTACTCGTCGGGGATGTCCAGCGAGCCGTCGCTGACATCCTCCAGGGTCGTCAGCGCTGTGGTGCCGACGTAGGGAGCGGTGAGGATGGAGAAGTCGCGCGCGGCAAGCTCCAGTTCCTCCTGCGCATTCTGAATTGCCTTGATGCTCATGGTCGGAGCCTTCCTCCGTTCGGTGCCGTCCGGTCAGAGACCGAGTTCTCCGGCATATTTCGAGAAGCTGGGCAAACCCTTGCGTCGCTGGACATCCAGCTCGAAGGTAACCGGCACAAGCCGTGGGTCTCTGAACGCTTCGGGAGTCAACGTCGGTCCGACGATTTCGCCCTGAACACTGATGACAGCATAGAGGTCGTCAACCGATATGCGGCCCCCGCCGCCCAGATAACAGTACAAAACCTGTCGCACGAACTCGATCACTTCCCACGACAGGTCTCTGCTGGCGGAGAGGGCGGCAAACTGCACGTGGGCGCGATCGACATCACCCTTGCCTCCCTCGCCCTTGACGATCCGACCACCGCTGCGGAAGATCCGCAGGTAGATGGTCCTGTCCTCCTCGATCGCGTGCAGCAGCTCCTGTTCGGGAGGCAGCCAGCCGAGGCAGACGACATTGGAGAGCAGCTGCGAGAAATAGCTCTGCAGCAGCCACTCGATGTCCACGAAGCCACCCTCGTACCAGTCCGGAAAGCCCGGCAGGGTACTCGGCAGTGGCGGCGCGGGCGCAATCACAGCATCTCCAGCACGTAGTTGAGGTCGTTGGCAGCGGCGATCTCCGCCTCGACACTGGCGTCTCGCTCTGCCTCCCAGCCAAATTCGTGCGGGAGGATGTGACTGGAGGTCACCTCCATGACGCCCTGCCAGCGGGTGCCCATGTCGGTGACGGTCTTCTCGGTGTAGGCGGCCGCGGAGTTGTGCAGCCGGTCGCCGGCATACCGCGGGTCGGTGCCACGCTCCACGATGCGCTGGTAAATCCCCTTGGCCCGTTGGGCTTCCAGCAGGCAGATCGCACGCAGCGCGTTGCTGTTGAGGATGAAGATGAGGGCAGGGTTGGGCGGCCCGTACAGTTCGATGTCGGAGTCGAGCATCAGCCGCCCTTTCGCACAGTGAACTCGACGTAGCCGTAGTCCTCGCCGGTCAGCGCGTGGTCATAGTCCCACCGGGCGTCGGCGACGATGCCGTACCAGGTTCCGTTGTAGAAGAACCGCATATTGTCCTTGACGCCTGATTCTCGCGGCACGAACACGGAGCCTGACTGTGTCGATGCCGTTCCGCGCGAAAGGGTCTGGGCAAGCGGTGCGTCAACCACCGGGACGCAGTGATCCAGAGTGCCGACAGGGCGTCCCGCGCGAGGCTTCTGGTTGACGATGCCAGTGGCGGCCTGCCAGTCGTGGTTACCGCGGGCCTGCTGCTGCGGGGTGGCATGGTCCTCCTCGAACGCCAGGGAGACGCCCTTCACGCTCACGCCGGGAATGAAGACGGTCACGGGGAGTCCCAGTGGGCAGAGAAATCGAAGCCGGGGTTGCGTGCCTCGCGCTCGGGGTACATCGGCAGGTGCTCCACGAACTTCTTGGGCTTGCGCAGCATGAGCTTGTCAGCGCGCGAGAGCCAGGGGGAGCCGAAGACGACGTCGTCGCCGAACGTGGTGGTGTGGCCCATCGGACCCATGGAGCTGTTGAAACTGCGGGTGCCCGGCAGCATGGTGCCGCCCAGGACGCCGCCAGGCGTCCCAGAGGTGCCGAAGGTGCGGGCGATCATGCGGGAGGCGACGACACGCACGTTCTGGGGCGCATCATCGGGCACTCCATCGTCGTCGGCGTCGGGGCCGGAGAAGGTGTGCTCCAGGTAGCCCTCGATGAGGGCGGTGGCCTCCTCGGCCAGGCCCTCGAATGCGGATCCTTCTTCGGTGGTCAGGTCGCGGCCGCCAAGACGCTTCTTGACGTCCTCGGTGCTGCACAGAACGCTCACGATGACCTCCCTGGTGAGTGGGGACGGGCGCTGGTAGCTGTTCGGGTAAACACCCCTGCAAACCCTGCGCTGGCCGATCCGGCGCCCGTCCCAACTCGGTCTGTTACGACGCCTCGGGCAGAACCGTGGCGACCATCGAACGGTTGGCGTCGCCGGCCACGGGCATTGCGATGGCGCTGCAGTGAACCCAGAGACCGATCGGGTCTCGGGTCTTCCACACGCCGGCCACGATGCCGGGCAGCTCGTCGCCCTCCAAGCCGTACTCCGGCTCGTCGGCCTCCAGGGTCTGACCCCAGTAGGTCGCACCCAGACCACCCTGATCGACACCAGCGCCTGCCGGGGGCAGGAGGAACACCTTGTTCGGGCTCAGGATCGGGCGGGTGATCACACCGTCGCCGTCCCCGTTGTCAAACTGGGCCTTCCGTTCGTAGATGTCGATCGGGGGGATCTCGTTGTCCTCCAGGACGGCGTTGACGGCCGCCCGGTTGATGCGGGAGGGCTGACCCACCAGCGTGGCGTACAGGGCGCGGAACTCCTTGTTGCGAGCGAGTGCCGCCACCTGGCGCCGGCTGGTGAACAGGATGGAGCCGGGGCGGACGTTGTTGATCCGCTCGTAGTCCTCCACCCAGCCGATGAGCTGTTCGATGACAGCTGCATCGGGGTCGTCCCAGAAGTCGCCGCCACCGTCGGTGGCCGAGACTTCCATGGACGGGTCGCGCTCGAAATCGAACGCCTGGATGAACCCGTTCTCCGCGATGTCGAGCCCGCCGGTCTCCAGGGCCTGGCCGCGAGCGACCTCCAGCCGGTTGGTGACCGCGTTGACGATGTTGTCCGTCAGCTTGAGCAGCGAGTTCGTGACCACCACGTCGCCCTGGGTGTTGCCGTCTCGCTGGCGCAGCTGATCACGCTCGGAGATGCGGTTCTTCAGGCCGATCGGGGGCAGTTCGATGAACACCTTCTGGCGTCCCTGGGTCTTACCCAGCGGCACCTCGGCGTCGTACGAACGGAACGGCGCGACAGGCAGGAGACCGGCGCCGCCGACCTCGAACTGCGCGACGATGTCCGGAACGAACTCGTTCGGGAAGTAGCGGGACAGCGAGCCCCACTGGCGTTCCAGATCCTCCTGCGACGCACGGGCATAGCCGGTGAGCGTCGCCGGGGTGATCAGGCTTGTCCAAAGCTGGCCTTCAGGCATGTGTCAGCGCTCCCTTACACGAACCGGAAAGTGCCACTGGTCGTCGGGGAAGCCCCGACCTGATGACCACTGGGCAGATTGGACACGATGATGCGGCCGGTATCCAACAGCGGCACGACGATGTCGTGCGTGTTGTCCAGCCGCGGGTCGACGGGCGTCGGGGTGAGAATGAAGCCCGCCAGCGTGCCAGCGCCCGCGTAGGGCACCAGCTTCTGCTTGCCGTCCACGGTGGCGTACTTCGCCGGCTCACCGCTGCGGATGTAGTTGCCGGTCTGAATCTTCGAGGTCCACGCCGACAGGTCGATGGTCGCAGTGCGGGCGCTGTCGACGCCGTCACTGCTACCAAGCCATGTCAGGTCGTCTACACCGAAGGATTCACGGCGGAATCCAAGCTGGACCATGACCTTTCCTTCCGAGAGTCGTTACGTCGCAACACTATTGGGTTGCGGGTTCCTGGCGATTCCCGGCTCGCTTGCTCTTGAACAGATCACGTCCTGCGTCAAGACTGCCGGTCTTACCGTCAGCTTCGGAGGGAACTCCCTGCTGACGAATGGGGCTGCGCCCCGGTGTTCCCGGCGTGGCCGGTGGGGTAGCGCCGCCGGTACCGACCGGCTTCAGGGTCTCGATGTCGGCTTTGATCTCGTCCTCGGTGTTCCCGCGGATGCGGTCCCACAGGACGGGGTCAAGCCCGGCTATCGCTGCCTCACGATACCGGATCTTGTCCGCCTCCAGGGCGGTGATCTTCTGGTCGCGCTCGGCGATGGCGGTGGCCTGGGTACTGACTCGCTCGGCGAGGGGCTGCTGTTCCTGCTCTTGAGCTTCCAGCTTCTTGCCCTTCTCGATGAGGTCTGCGTCGCGCTCCGCCTTCTCGCGGTACTCCCGCTTCACCCGAGCCTCAAAGCGATTGAAGTCTTCTTGGGTGAATGTCTTGCCGGAGTTGGGATCTGGCGGATTTTGTTCACCGGCTGGCGGTGTCGGGGTCGGAGTAGGGGTTGGACCCGGCGTCGGTGCTGGCTGTTCGGCTCCGCCTGCTGGCTGTGTCATTGCGGTGATTCCTCCGAGTGGAGTAGGTGCCCAGCAAACAAATTGCTGGTCGTGAACACCGCTATTAGACCGCAGGTTCCTCCATGGCGGCAAGAGTCTCTGTCAGGTTGCCTGTCTTCTTGCGTTCGTGCTCGTCACGCCAGGTCTGAACGTATGCCGGTGGGATGTAAGGGTTTCCGTCACGACTGGCCACGGCGATGCACCGGCAGTCGTGGTTGTGCGATGGCATGTCCACATATTTGCCGTTGTACGCATGCGGATCGACGGTCAGCAAACGACAGAACGGGCACGAGTCCTCGTTGGCGTCGCGCTCCCACTTCACCCGCTCCAGCTTCGCGTTGCCGATCACGGTCTGTCGGCCGCAGTCGAACACCATCCGCTGGAAGGCCCCGGCCATGTGCTCCACGGGGTCGGCCTCGCCGGCCAGCTTGTAGGCCCACGCCGAGGTGTAGTTGATCCGGCCCTCGCTCACCGGGAAGAACTCCCGGACACGAAAGGGCTTGTCGGACAGGTTTTGATACCAGTCAGCGGTGAGGATCGAGGCGCGGTCAAGGGTGGGGGTGATCAGTGAGGGCAGGATCGACTGGACATACTCCGGTGAGTACAGCCCGAACACGCCGCGGATCTCGTCGGTGCCCTCACGGACCAGCGACATCAGCTTGCCGCGCAGGTCGTCGGCTTGCTTGCGAGTCGTCAATTCGGGCCTCCCTTCGCTCGGCGGCGTTCCTCGGGAACGCGTCGGGGTTGATTGGTTTCTGGAACAGCCACTGTTTGCAGTCGGCGCAGTAAACCTGCGCGGCGACGGTGCGGAGGTACTGGCCACCGCGCCAGATGTGACGCTGTGGCTCCACCTCGTGGTTCAGGTGACGGCAGGCCTTACCCATCAGCTACTCGGACCCCCGCCGACGTTCGGGCGGCCCGGCTGGCCCCCTGTGGGCGCCGGTGTGGCCGCAGCCTTGGCCTTGGTGATGGCCACCTGCGTGTTGAGCTGGTTGGCGGCTTCACGGGCCATCTGGGCCTGCTCCTTGGCCTCCTGCTTGCGCCAGTCCTGCTCCAGGATCAGCTGGTCATGGTCGCTGATGTCCAGCCGGCGGTAGGTGACGCTGGAGTTGGGCGGCAGCACCTTCGCCGCGATCAGCTTCTGGGCCTCATCCGCCTGGGCCGCACGCGTCGGGATGGCCGGGTTGCGCCACAGTGGGCGGATGTTGCGGAGGTCGTCGGTGCTCACCGCGTCGGGGCCGTGCTTGCGCAGCAGGGCCAGTAGGGCGACCTCTTTCCAGCCGCGGTTGTAGCTCTGGATGCGACGCTCGGCCCGGCGCACCAGGCGGTACTCGCCCTTCAGGATCGCGTCACCGGAGGTGGGGTTGTCGGTGACGAACCCGAACATTTCCGCAGGCATGCCGGTCTGTCCGGACAGCATGATCGAGTAGGCCTTGATCTGCTCGATGTACGGGGTCGGCGGGGCCGGTCGCAGCTCGGTGATGGTGGGCCGGGGTGATGGTGCCGGGGAGTTGGGGTTGCCTTGCGGCGGAACGATGTTCAGGTGGCCCATGATGAGGGACCAGCCACGGCGCTTCTTCTCCGCCTCGGTCATATCGTCAGTGAAGCCCAGGGTCTCGGGGTCCACGTCCAGCAGGGCGCGCATCGGGGTGGTGTAGAACTCGCGGTTGACTTCCATGCCGAGCAGGGTGCGCACCGCGGCGTCGGTGTAGTAGCGGACGGCCCGCGTGATCTCGCTGCGGCCACCGACATCAGAGGCGCTGTCACGGGTGAGCAGCTGGGCCATCATCACGCGGTTCATCTTGTGGTTGTCGACCGCGGTGACCTCCAGCTTGCCGCCCTTGATCGGGTCGGTCTCGAACAGCAGGGTCCGGTTCGGCATGTACAGCGACTGCATGATGCACTGGTTGCGGGCGTTGAACGTCTGCGAAATCCCTGCGATAGCACGACGTTTCCGGTAATCCCAGATGACGGTGGAGTGGTTGGGCGACTCGCCGGTGATGATGACGTCGGGCTCGTCCTCGTCACCCTCGCCGACGGACACGAACCCCACGCCGGCAATCAGCGAGTCCGCGGTGGCGCGTGACGACTCGATGCTGATGTCGTTGTCCTCGGCCACCTCATCCAGGCCACGGAGGTCACCGTTGGCGGCGGCCCAGCCGAGCATGTCGATGCGCTCCTCCAGCACGTCAACGACGGTTTCCGGCCACCCGCAGATGACCGGCACGTCGCGCAGCTGCGGGGGGATGGCGATGTCCAGCTGCTCCACCACCTGGCGGGTGCGGTAGTACGAGTACTTGTCCTCGTTGTTCTTCCGAGCGACAGTGAGCTGCTTCTTCAGCTTGCCCAGTGTCAGCTTCTCGTCGGGAGTGAGATCCTTATCGTCCACAAGGGTTTCGGCGTCACGAGGCCCCGATGCAACTGGCATGAATGTGGTCATACGATCACGGCCTTCTTCCGAGTGACAGTTTGCTGGCCAAATCCCTTGGCGAGCGCGTCCAATCTGGCTGTCCACGCCATGACCCCGGCATATGCCGCGTCGATCTTATCCCACGACTCGGGGTATGCCTTGTAGATCAGGTAGCCAGTGGCAATCTTCCGGCGCCGGGCATTGAGAAAATGCCGGGTCATCGCCATACTTCCGTCATGACTGAACTCCCCCGTCGCTGGGGGTGGCAACCCCTGCCCGACCTGCTTGTCGTAGAGCGTCCACGCCTCGCCGGAGGTGACGACAGCAACCCTGGTCCGCTCGACAAACTTGGAGACCAGAGCTGTTTTGCCCGACGGCCACACCATGATGGGGTGGTCACCCGATGCTTTAAGCCAAAGCCGTCGCCCATACGCCGCTTCCCATTTCGAGATGAATTCCGTCCATCCGTTTGGGTCGGCGTAGAAGCCGATGACGTTCCACCGATCGAAAGCTGTGCGCACCGCGGTGTCGACTACGAGAACGGGAGGGGTCCAACCCTTTCCGTCGCGTCCCGACGGCTGCTCCCATACCCCGATCTCGAACATGTGCCCGGTGGCCACTTCACACCCGACGAGTGCTGTCGCATCGGCCTTACCGCGAGCGCGACCTTGAGAACCATCGAAACCCAGCACTATGGCAGCACCATCGGCTGGTATCCCCCGGTCTGGACGGTAGCAAGCATGCCACTGGGGACTTGTTACCCACGAATCACTGTGGTGCGTGATCTGATTCAGAAAATCGCTGCGGCTCCGCTGGATGTCCTGCGCCGGGTCGTAGATCACGGACACGAGGCGGTCCAGATTCATGTGTCCCGCCGGGCAGGGCGGAGTGTGGATTACGCAACCACGCTTATCAGCACTGGCGTCCCCGTAGGCGAATCGCAATCCTTCTATGAGACTTGGTCTTTCATCCAAGTCGAGGAGTGGTGGCGCCTCCCGATGGTCGTAGAGGAGTGAGTTGTCGAGTGCCCGGCCCTCCTGGATGGACTGGGCGAAGTGCGCCGACTTCTCGGCCACGCTCTCGTCGCCGGGCATGAAGGCGTTGGGTGACTCCAGCACGGTGCCGCCCACCTTGGCGGCGTTGGCGCGGACGACGTCGGCCAGGTGGTGACCGCCGTTGGCCTCCACCCACTCCTCGGTCTGGTCCATGACGCAGAACAGGGCGCGGGCACCCTTCAGTGACCGGGCGCTGGAGGCCACCTTCTCGATGCGGCCGCGGGGTAGCTGGACGAACGTCTGGTTGACCAGCATGCCGGGCAGGTAGTCGTGGACCGGGGCCTCTTCGCGCAGCATCTCCAGCAGCGGCTCCCAGGTGTTCGCCGTCTGCTTGTCCGACACCGCACAGATGTGGACCAGCGGTGTGCGCGACTCGCTCCAGGGTCGCGCCACCGGCTGGCCCGCGGGGAGTGCCAGGCAGCTGTCACAGGCCTCGCCGTCCGGTCCCTTTGTGCACTTATCGGCATCGGTCCAGTGGTCGAATACGACCGGCCCGATGGCCTCCACGATGGCCAGCGCGGCCAGCAGGGGGGACTTACCCCAACCGCGGGGTCGGCACAGCACACCGCGCGCGTAGAGCCGCCGGCCCGTCTTGTCGATCGAGTACCAGCGCAGGATGAACTCCTCCTGCTCTCGATAGAGCACGAAGGGCTCGTAGTCGTGGCAGTCTGGCTTGGCCAGATTCTCGGCTATCCAGTCGATGACCTGATACCCGAGCGTGGGGATCTCCCCGCGGACCGACGGCTTCCAGGGCATTAGTTCTTCGGGTTCGGTTCCGCGTCGGGCGGCACGACACCGGACATCCCACTCGGGTCGGCGGCCGTGCCCTTCAGGTCTTCGACCTGCTCAGCGACGTCGTGCGCCTCGGGGTGTTCCTTGTCCTCGGGTGCGTTCATGATGCTGCTCCTCCTTTGACCGCGGTCAGGGGTCCGCGCCGGCTGCGCGAAGTGGTCCCCGCCGGGGGCTCCTTGCCCGCCCGTCGCCGCTCCTCGGCCTCGTCGGCAGCGACGATCGAGATGCGCTGCTTGAGCAGGTCGTCGGGGGTGACTCCGAACTGGCTGAATCGGATGCGCGCCTCGGCCGCCCACTTGGGCTCGGTGAGGCTGGCGTCATCGAGCATCACGGCCCGGCTGAGCAGATCCCACTGGGCCGCCTGGAGCCCGGCCATGATGGTGGGGAATTCGCCGAGATGCTTCCACAAGTCGAGGCTCTGTGGGTTCCAGGACTCGCCGGTCATCGGGTTGATCGCGCCGACCAGATCCCAGATCTCCGGCTGCGGAACAGCCTGGGCGGTAACGGTTCTCATGCCCGCGCGGCGGTCGCCAGCGGCGCCGGCCCGTCCGTGTGAATGCCCGCTTAGTTGCTCGGGGTTCTTGGGCCTACGTGGCATGACGACCTCACCATCTGAGTCCAGGGTGCCGCTCTGGCTGCAGTTTCCAGGCGTTTGCTCCCCGTTGGGCTTGCTCCTGCGTATGCACATTGTGACACGCCGAGCAAACGAGGCGGACTTTGCTGGGGTCGCTCGATACCTTCTTTGGTCCACCGGACTCGGTGACGCCGTCATCCACACCGGGCTCGCCGTAGTGGTCGTACTGGAGCTGGTGATCTCCCTGGCAAACATTAGGGATCTGGAGTTCGCACCAGTCCTCCCCGGTGGGGGAAGTCTGACGTGAGCGCGCCCTGATGAACTGCTTCACCCTTGCCGGAATGTGTGTACTCGGCCGGTTGCGCGCCCACGTCATAGCTACATGATTGCAATCCCTCGGGACCAACGCGAGCGGGTGCCGAAGTTGTGCGCCACCCGCCCGTCCTGGAGGACCGCGTCCTCGGGCCGGTGCTGGGCGACGCTCGGGATGCTGACGTCATGGTTCACGAGCGACGGGTTGGTGTAGCTGACCGGGATGGCCTGGCCCTTGCACCACTCGGTGATGGCCTCGTCTATCGGCTTGCGCAGGGGACTGTGCGCCGCCTCGCTGGCGTTCTCCAGCATGCCGCGCGGGCCGGTGAGCACGTCGGTACGGATGGCCACCGCGACGGCGTGCAGCAGCGTGGTGCTGACGATGAAGGGCTGCCCGGTGGCCACCGCGCGGGCCGCCTTGGCCTGCCACTGCGGCGGCCGCGCCTGGCCCAGGTAGAGCGACACCACAGGGCTCGGCGCGTTGTTCAGCGCGAACTCGGCCTGGTCCATGAAGCCGTCGCACAGGATCGCGTCGTCCTCCAGCACCACTGACCACTCGTCCTCGCCGATCTCGGCGTCACGCCAGGCCAGCTCCTCCCAGGCACGGAGGTGGTTGTCGGTGCACCCGAACGTCCCACCGTCGGTGTAAATCATTGTGCCCATGGGGAGTTGGGAGAACAGGTTGGCCGACAGGTGACGCGGTCGCTGGTAGGTGGTGACGATGGAGTACTGGACGTTCACCCGAACAGCACCATCTGGCGGGGCTCCACCTCGTTCATGCGCGCCAGCACGTTGGTCAGCCCGAAGGGTGCGATCTCCAGGTTGACCGGGTGGCACCAGTACCCTGGCCGGCCGTCGTGACCCTCCTCGTCGTACTGAAACTCGTTGGAGGTCACCCACGGTGCGGTGGAGGCGGCCAGGTACTTCACGCCGGAGTCACGGAACAGCTGGACGATGCGCTGGTTCTGTGGGGTAGGCAGGTGGATCATCAGGTCGCGGCACCAGATCAGATCCACGTCGGGGATCTGCGGCCGGTCCAGGATGTTGACGCACTCGAATCGCACGTCCACCCCGTCGCCCCACACTCCGCCGAACTCGTCGTCGTTGATGGCGACCTGCTCGGGCTCCACATCCCAACCGATGTACCGCTCCAGGCCGGAGATGTTGGTGTGCTGCATCCAGTTCCAGTCACCGCAGGGGATGTCGAGCATGCTCTTGATGCCGTAGTCCTTGATGATCTGTGGGAGCCAGGTGCGCACGTTCTGGGTCGCATCCAGGGTGGAGCCGGGGCCGTTCGGGGTTTCGACCCACTGCTTGAACTGCTGTCGGATCTGTGACCACGCGTGGGCCTGGGTCCGCTTGTCGAATATCATTTGTGCTGCCACCATGCCGTTCCATTGTCGGTGTACTTCTTGAACTCCGTGGTCACCTGGGGTCCGGTGACGACCGCGATGTGTTCTGCCGCAGCCATATTGAAGAACACCATCTCATGCAGGGCGTCAGCTCGGGTGTTCGCCCACAGGTCGTTCATCTTCATGCAGAGGTTCATGATGGTCTCGCGGTCACCGCCGACCACCCCGCAGTTCAGCAGCTGGCGCTCAGAGTGGCGGCGCACCCACATGCTGACCTTCTTGGAGTGCTGCCTGATCCACTCGCAGCCGACTTTCGTTGGCTCCCAGCCGGTGTAGAGCACGCCGGGTCGCATCTGCTCCCATGGCTCACGCAGCATGATGACGTCAGTGGCGTCGACCAGCCAGACGAACCGGACCTCGGGGTGGCGGCGCAGCCACTGCCATTGTGACAACCAGCGTTGTCGATATGCCACCTCGGGGGCCTCGATGCGCTCCCAGCTGAGTGCGGTATCCCTGGAGTTGAAGCAGTCGTGCAGCACCACCAGCTTGCCGTGGGTGGACAGGGACAGCTCGTCCAGCATGGTGACGTCCGGAGACAAGAACGTGCCGCGCTGCGGGTCGCGCTGGCCGGTGAAGAACGACGTCAATACAACATCTTTCGCGCTGCTGCGGTCACGCATGATAGTCCACGAACTCCTTGGAGTTGGCGCGTTGGATGCGCAGGTTGGTGTTGCGCTCGATGAGGCGCTGGCGCTTCGCCCGTGACATGGCACTGAAGCTGCGGACCACCGCGCAGTGCTCGTCGCCGGCATAGATGCTGCCCGCCATCTGCGGGTTGTCCTGGTGCACAAAGCTGGTGAACCCCGCGTTGTGGATGCGCTGCGCCCACTCGGCGTGCTCCTCGAACCCCATGCCGAACACCGGATTGAGTCCGCCGACGGTCTCGATGACATCGCGGCGCACGTACTGGCAGCACCCCATCGACCACGTGTAGGCGACCAGGTTGGAGTCCCGGTACAGCTCGGCCATCTTGGCCACCGGCAGCCCGTTGTGGGCGAAGTGGGTCCAGCAGTAGGTGTAGTAGGGCTCCTCGCCTTCGATGTACGGCAGCCACCAGTTGCCGCGTCGCGGGGCGGTGTCGTCGTCCAGCAGGATCAGGTGCTCGACGCCCTGGTCCATCAGCGCCTCGATGCAGCGATTCTTGGCCGCTGGGATGCCCCGTGGCTGGTCGTGACGGATCAGGCGGGCACCGTGTGCCTGGGCGCCGGCCAGGGTGGCTGGCTGCTCGCTCCCGTCGTCCACCACCACGATGGGGACGCCCTGCGGGGTGTAGCGGACCAGGGCCGCGAGCGTGTCGCGCAGGACATCAGGGCGGTTGTGCGTTGTGACAGCAACGCCAAAATTTGATGACACGGGGACAGCATATCTATTAGAGTGAGCGGGTGCGTCAAACTCGGTCAGCTGTTTTTGACACAGCAGGCAGCTGACAAGCAAGTGTCGTTCATGATGGTTACAGAGCTATCTCAGACCGGAGACGGCTACTGCGCACACAACAACGCCCCCCGAGGTTGTAAGACACTCGGGGGGCGCTGTCGTTCATAGGGTGCGTTCCTCCAGTACCGCACCAGTCGAGTCGATGACCACCAGTCGGTGGCCGGTGCCCTTGAAGGCCAGCACCGCGGTGTCCACCGCATCTCCCTGGTTGGTGTAGGACTCACCCCACAGCAGCTTCTTCTCGTTGCCGCCGGTCAGTCGGATGCGCCAGCGCTGCGGCCGGCCACCCTTTGTCTTGGTGTTCGGCCCCTGCCACACAAGGACTTTCAGCTTCTCCTTGCTCATTTGTTCACCCCCTTACTGTCGTAGGCGTTGATGATCTCCCTGATTTGTGGTGCTCGCCAGCCCGCGGGCTTGAGCAGCTTCCCGTCGTCGCGCCGCACGATCGGCCCCAACGATCCGTCCACCTTGGACAGGTTCGACCGTGCCACCTCGTCATAGATGGCAGTGGTCAACCGCGGTCCGAAGTAGGTGAGCATGGTGCCGTGCGAGACCACGATGATGTCGGCCAGGCCGTCGGCGATCTCCACCAGGTTGCCCTGGACCTCACCCGCGACGTACTCGTTGTACTCCTCGGCCAGGATCTTCACCCGCATCTTGCGCAGGGCCTCATCATTCATGTCCGCGCGGAACGGCTGCCCGCCTAGCTCCATGAACCGCTGGGTCGCATCGAGGATCATGCTGCACACCCCCACGGTGCCGCCGGGGGCATCGCGGTGCCGTTGTCGATGACACACTGCGTCGGCAACCAGAACCCCATCGCGTTGGCGGAGTGCCAGAACGTGCCGTCGGCGTACCGTCGGCCGTCGCAGAACCCACCCCAACCACTGCCCACGCCGCCGCCGGGGCACCAGCCCAGTGCGGGGATCGGCATGTAGGGATCAAAGATGCTGTCCGCGTGCGCCTTCGGGGAGCTGACGGCCACCACGACGATCGTGGCAATCACCGCCAAGATGATGGTGACGAGTATCTTGCTCAGCACACTGAGTCGTGTCCACCAGGTCATGTCAGTCCTCCACTCCGAGCCAACCCAATAGGTCTATCGGGTCTGTTGCAATGTGATCCACCATCTTGTACATCAGCTCCGGCTGGACAACTTCTTCCAGCAGGATCGCGGTGCGCTTCCCCGCGCCGACGGCCCATCCCAACTCCAGGTGCGCTGACTTGCCGCACGGGAGAACCAGGACGAACGTGTCCGCCCACTTCATCGCATCGAAGTCGGCAGTGAACCCCTCTTCGGCACGAGTGTGCTTAAGGGCGTTGACATACGCCGCGCCAACGATGGACTTGTCGCCGTCCAGGCCAACCTCGTGGAACGAGAACCCCTTGTTGCCGTGGGGATTCTTGAAGTCGTACACCTCAAACTTCGCCGCTCGTAGTGTGTGGACGATCAACTGCTGGAAGTTGTTTCGCCACGACGATGCGACATAGATCCGCTGTGACTTGGTTGCCGTGGTCATTAGCTGCCCACCTTCATGTCAGCCTCGCCGAACACACACGTGGCTGGGATGCCCTGGCGGTGCAGGTCTTCGCAGGCACGCACGCGCGGACCGAGGGGTCCGTACTGCTGGTCGGTGACGGCGATCCGGTTCGGGGCCTCCGCCTTGGTGATGTCGATCTTGCGCTTGTCCTCGGCGGCCTGGTCGGACTGCTGCTGCATCGAATCCGACTCAGCGAACACGCGGTCCACCACGATACGGATTGTCTGGCAGTCGAAGTCGTCGCCGACACCTGTCGATCCGGAGCCACAGAACAGATCGGTGGTGGCACCCGTGTTCTTCTGCATCTCCGCGGAGAACGCGTCCATCATGGACGCGGCGATGGCCTCCTTGGCAGCGAAGTCGTTGGCGATCCAGACGTTGTCCGACACCTCCGGCGTGGCGCGCTCGGCCACCCGGTTCAGTACCGGCCACATGTTCTCCGACAGCATCTTGTTCCACCCGTCGGAGGCAGAGTTGACGTCCCCCTCCTGGCGACCGAAGTCATCGGGTGATCCGACGGAGCACTGGTACTTGCCTGCGCAGAACTGGATGAACTGCGCCGCAGCGGATTCCCGCAACGGGTCACCGCCGTTGCCATTGGTGTTCAGGTTCGGCCGCCAGTACACCGACACGTACAGCTTGACGGGGGTACCCACCTCGGTGCGCCCATGTAGGGGCTGGTTGGTGTCACCACCCTCGCCAGCGACGATGTAGTTCCGCTTGTCGGCGGGGAAGTACATCGCGTTGTCGTAGTTGTTGTTGTACTCGTTGATGGTGCCCGGCAACAGGAATCGGTTGACGGTACGGTTGCCCTGCGGGCCGTTGTCGTGGTACTCGCCGTTGCCGACCAGGTACCCGAAGAACGAGTCAGGCACGGATGCCACGTCGTTCTCACTGCACGCGGTGAGTGATCCCGCCAGCGCCGCAGCACAGGCAGTACCCAGGATGACCCTGGTGAACTTCTTCATTCCTTCATGCCTTTCATGTAGTCCTCGAACGTCCAGTCCTTCTGGACCTCGGCACGGTGCAAGAGTTCTCGCCGACGGCGGACCTTGCGACGCACCAAGACTGTGATGGTGCCGACGATCGTGAGTCCGATCGCCATGCCGCCCAGCATCTTCAGCACGGGCGCCCAGTCATAGGGCGGAGCCGGCGGAGCTGGTGGCGGTGGTGGAGGTGGTGGTTTGGGGTGTGAGGCCTGATACTTGTGCACCTCGCGGATCATGGCAAGCAGTTTGTCCAGCGGTGCCCGCGTGACGTTTTCGACGCGCGCTGCGCGCTCCTGGAGCCACAGCTGCGGCACCCATGCGTTGCCCTGGACGGTCAGCTCGTTACCGATCGTCTGGAGCACGATCAGATCCACGTCGTCACTGGAGACGGTGACACGCCTGCTGTCCTCGGCCAGCATGATGATGGCCATGTCATCGCCGGGCTGGAGCCTGGCCGTCAGCTTCCCGGCGATGATCTCGGAGTCCTCGATCTCGGGGGCCACATGCACCACGCCGACGTCAGCACGGGCGATGTAGCTGCCGATGATGAGTGATACCAGGGCGAGGGTGATGAGCCCGCAGATCAAGATCGGTGCGCGCATCCATGGATGAAACTTCATGGCTGACAATCTTTCTCGGAAAATTTTCGCAGGGGTTCGGCGAGCTTAGTTAGATTAGCTAGATAAACCGAGGATCGCCTTGATGGAGTCCAGGGTCTCGGTCAACACCGTCGGCATGAACAGCGGGTGGGACAGGGCCACGTGGTAGGCGACCCACTCAGGGGTGTCGTCGGCGATCTTCGGATCGGCCGGCATCCACATCGGAGCGCCGCGCTGGTACAGGTAGTGGATGAACGAGTTCGACGCCGTCGCGTGGACGTGGCGGCCATAGATGTACACGTCGCGCAGCTCCCACTCCCCAGTGTCCCGAGTCGTTTCCCACTTCATCGTGAGGGACTGGGGCTGCATGCGCTTGCGGGCGGCCTGGTGGTTCCAGGTGATCATCATCTCGGGCGGCATCTCGTCACCGTCCTCGAACAGGACGGTGCGTTCGTGGGTGTCGATGAGCCTCACAGCGGGTACCTCTCGATGTAGGCCTTCAGGTCGGCGTCGCCGCGGTTCCTGATGGCTTGGTGGTGGTCGATGTCGCAGAGTCGCTTGGCATCTCGCAGGTAATGCGGCGGCACTTCGGATAGAGTTGTGCACTCCACGCGGTGGTTACGGATTCGTCCGATGCGCTCGTTGTGCTCCGGCACCCAGCCATTGTCCCCGTCGGGGGTGATGGTGTACCAGCAGCGAGAGTCCACTTCGCTGGCCGCCACCCACTCGCCGTCATTGTTGCGGCGCTTGCTCCATACCAGCTTGCCGTTCTGCATCATGCACGTTCTCCAATCACGTAGTCGGACTGCACTTCTCCGTGCTCGGGATTACCCCGAACACTCCAGCCCCACCAATACGTACCGACGTGCTTGCCGAGCAGGGGCTTCTCGGCGGTGAATGTCTTGAAGTGGCCGCGCACCCGATGGATCGCGGCGGCGCGGTGACTCCCACCGTGCTTGCTGCTGGCCACAGAGCCCTCACCGGGCAGGATGATGGTGTTGTAGCGCAACTCCCTGGCCGGGATGCCACGGCGCTTCTCCGTGCCGCTGCGCCGCATCTTGAGTGAGCCGGTCTCGCGGTGCTTGACGTTCTTGCAGTTGATGAGCCCGAGCGCCATCAGTGCGGGCAGCGCGAACATGTCCACCATCGCAGCGCTCTGGCGCGCAAGCTCCTCGGAGACCCCCTCGAACTTCGGGAGCGCCCGTGCCTCGATGAACTTGCCCTGCCTGTCGGTGTGGTACTGAGTGACCGTCGGCCAGACGAACAAGTCGTCGTTCTCGGGGTTGACAGCCAGGTAGACCAGCACAAACCCGCGATCGTCGTCAGCGGCCTTGAGGTATGCGCCGCAACGCATTCCGACCAGCTCCGACATCATGGCCTCGTCTTTTTCGACGCAGGCACCGTCGGGCACCTCCCACTCCAGCCACATGTCGGAGTAGGGCAGCTTCAGTGGCCCCAGCTCGTCGCGCTGGTACCCGTCCTTGTCGCCGCGCCAGTACAGGTCCGCGGCGACCTGGATGTCGAACTTCACCGCGTCTGCGCACGGCTCCGCGAACTGCACGCCCTGGGCGTTGTTCCCGTGGTCATCCAGTAGGCCGGCGACCACGGCGACATCCCCGGCCATCATGCGGCGCAGCAGCGTCATCGCCTGCATCAGACGGCCTCCCAAAACTCAATGCGCACTTCATATTTCGTGTTCATCAGGATGTGGTCCATGGCCCGGCAGGTCATGGCGCGGTGCCACGACGCCGGGTACTCCTCGGACCCCATGGCCTCGTGATACTCGCTGTCCACGCGGAACGTCTTGAGCACCACGACGCCGTTGACGGCCCGCTCGGTGGCACCCTTGACCATGGTGGCGATCGCCTCCGCGGACTGGTTCCACAGCCGCACCAGCTCCACTCCGGCCTTCTCGGGGATCGCGGTGTGGCCGTCGGCCCAGCGGACCACCGTCCGCTCACCGAACCCCACGCGGGTGCCGAACCACTTGCGCGTCAACCCCATCCAGTCAATGAGGGCGCGCAGCTCTGCCGGGGTGATGTTGGCCGGGTCGGTGACCGACGGCTCACCCGTTTTCGGCAGAGGCACCACATTGTCTTCACTCACAGGGGTTTTCCTTTACCTTTATCCTCGGAAAATTTTTGGACCACTACCGGAAGGTTTGCTGTCACACTACCTGACAGGCTGGTTCTCTGCCAGGGCGTTTTCGATCCGCTTCCGCAGCTGCATCGCGGTGGCCCTCGCCGTGATAGCCATCCCCGACGGGCTGGCCACCGGGACGTAGCGGTAGGCGGTCGGGCGCACCATCTCGTCGGTGCTCATCCACGTGCGAGCGTCATTGCTGACATACCAGCCGCGCGGGGTGGAGAACCACCAGGTGAGCATGTCGTAACCGGCTCCCGGCCGGTACCAGAGTCGCCAGGTGACGACCATGCCGGCGACGACGTTGACCGCCTGATGGTCGCTGTAGTTCTCCGGACGCTGCCGCTGGTGGGTCAGGGTGGCCTTCATGCGCTCGGCCAGGTCCACCCAGGCCTGCAGGTCGGACTCGCGCCACAACGGCTGGTGCCGGGTGTTGCCGTACCCGGCCGTGAAGGGCGCTGGCGGGGCTGCCGGAAGCAGGGTGTCGTACTGGTTCCGGTTCAGCCCCGTCAGCCTCATGATGTCGACGCGATTGAGTAGGCGCTCACTCACTGAACACCCGGCCACAGTCGTGCTCACCGATCGGGCCACCCGCGTTCACCACCGCGCAGGCGATGTCCACCAGCTGGCTCGTGAGCGCCGCCTGGACGATCTCCAGGCTCCGCGGCCGGGCGCCACTCAGTCGGCCGGCGTGGATGGCGCCAGCCACCATCAGCACGGCGTTGTACTGGTCGCACCCGAGCAAGAAGTGGGTGGCCTCCTCCGCCTCCGAGTGGATCTCCGGCAGCGTCAGGTGGTCGCTCAGTCCCTCGCGGAACACGGTGACGATCTTGGCCACGGCCAGGGTCATGTTGTGGTCGTTCTCGTGGTAGACCTTCGCGGGGTCGATCATGCCTCCTCCTCGTCTCCGAATACCTGCTTGCGCAGTTTGCGCAGGCTTCGCCAGAGATTCAATTCTTCACGTCCCCAACCGCGGTTGGGGAAGGTTTTCATGATGACGGTCACCGAACGGTCCAGCGTCCGCGCTACCTCGCCGTAGCTGGCTCCGTCGTCCAATAGCTCGGTAGCGCGCTGGCGCTCCCATTCCGACAGCGGAGGCTTGAGCCGACGCGGCACCTGGTTCGCAGCGATGCCGTCGGCGATGATCCGATCTACCGTCCGGATGTCGATCTTCATCTCCTGGGCGATCTCCACGTGGGTCATCGTGCCCCGCAGGCGGAACTCGATCACGCGGTGCCGGGTGAGGTCGCTGTACCGGCGGACACGCTGGCTCTGGGGGATCATCAGAACCACACCCCCTTCCAGCCGATATGATCGGCTACGCGCTGATACTCCACTTTCGGAGTGGCTGAATCGGTTTCCCACTGCTGGACCAGAAATGTATGGAAGTCGCCGGGGTGTTTTTCCTCATTGCGGTCGGCGTGCCGAATGGCGGTGTACATACTGTGCCCGACACCGAGGATGTGTCGGGCGGAGTGATTGTCCTCGCCGAGCGCGACCCAGATCTCAGTTGGCGCGGGCATGCACCACCTCCAGTAGACGATTGACCCGAATGTGTTCGCGCGGACTGCGACTCACCTCGGACTTGGCCAGCAGATCCCAGCACTGCCCACACACCTCGTTGTGCTTGAGCTGTTTCGGCTGCTTCTCCCGCAGGCAGGCCCGGCAGGTGTTGAGCCGGATACCGGCCCAGAACTCCACCAGCTCCCACTGGGCCTCGCGGCGCTTCCGGTACTCGGCGAGCACCGTGCGCCACTCCCACGGTTTGTTGAGCAGGTTGTAGAGCAGCATTACTTGGCCCTCCGTGACTGGATGCGGTGGATGTTGATGAGGCGCAGGGTGCCGCGCTCGGTGTTGTTCAGGCGGCCACCGGAGAGCTGATAACCCTCGGGGTAGACGTAGGTGGCACCGGGGACGAAATCGCCCGTGCGGGAGTCGATCTTCTGCTTCTTGAGGGTCTTGCAGCGACCACAGATGGTGGACTCCACGTAGAACCGGCCGTCGATCTCCACGTCGTACGGCTTCCAGCTGTGCTGGTACCGGCGGCACTCGATGAACTGGTCCTTGATGACACGAGCAGGGTTGATGCGCTTGGCCATGGGGTGTTTTCCTAAACGGTTGGGCGGCGAGCTAATTCGTGGATGGCAAGGCCGGCCAGGGTGGCCAGTCCGGTGATGTAGGCGTGCAGCTCCAGGTCGTCCGGAGGTTCGAGCATGGAGGCGATGACGTCTTCGATGGTGCCTTCGGCGGCGCGTACCTCGGCGATGAGTTCGTCCATGTGGTAGCGGGTGCCGTCGATGATGAAGGGGGTGGGGAATGGTGCAATCATGTTGTGCTCCAGGGGTTGAGGGGGTGGTGTCCAAACCGTTTAGCCGGGGGACTAGATCAGCGCCGAGCAATGACAGTCCAGCCTGTTAGTGACTCCCAGGGTTACCGTGAACCGTTCAGGACGGGTTGGTGCCTGCACTAGGCATTGGTCATCGACTTATTGGCTACGATCCTCCGATTACAGAACACCACCCCCAGCCTGTTGCGCCTAGCTGGAGATCAGCTGGCTGGCCGCCCAACGCGGCACGACCGCGATGTCCCGGCGGTCGATCTGCACGCCCTGGGCCGCTGCGACCTCGGCGAGCCGGCGACGCGTCGGCTTCGACTCGTTGGCTTCGTCATACTCCACGACCAGCTGGGGCTTGCTGCCGCCGTTCAGGACGCGGGCACGGGCGACGTTGTACCCGGCGCGACGACCGACGCTGGTGACGTCGTTCGGGGTGATGTAGCGGGTGCCGGGGATGGTGATGGTGACCTTCATGTTTTGTTGCCTTTCAGGGGTTTTGCGGATTTTCTGGCGACGCCTAGTCGGCCGCCATCTGTTTGGTTACACGGTGCGCATGCGGGTCTGATGTTGTCCCTGGTGTAGCGCCCTCCTTCTGCTCCTGGGATCGGGTGTCGATCCACGGTGATGGTCGAGATGGTTACCGTGCCTTCACACTTGGCCGATACGCGCAGGCTGCACGGTGCCTGCACCCCATCTCCGAACTCTACGAGCAACCACAGCTTGCGAACGCGGCGTTGGTACGATGACCCCCGGTCGTTGCGGTTTGTGGTTCCCCGGTAAGTCATTTCGCTGCTGTGGCCTCACGCTGCTTACGGCTGTCTCGGTGCTTCTTGTTGGCGGCTGCGTGCGCCTCCCGGCAGCACTTGAGCCGACACCCGTAGTCCCGGTATCCACTATCGGTGCCGTGGACGTGTCGCGGGGTGGGGGCATTGCGCTTGGCCTCTCTGACTCCAGCCTGGTACTCGGTGTTCGCGGCTTTGCAACGGTCGCAACGGCATCCGTGGTTGATGTAGCCGTTGAGCGTCCCATGGCGGGGGTCTCGTGGGTCATTCAGCAGCTTCCAGGTCGAATCGCTGACGGTCATCGGTTGACGTACCAATGTGCCGCCCAGCCGGCAGTGGCACCGACCAGTCCGATGAACATCAGCGCGGCGAAGAGTATCGCCAGCTTGCTGTGTGCGTCCATGTCTTTCCTTTCAGGGTTACTGACATTGTACCATACTTACCAGAGATCGCGTGCTCGGGTGACCGGCGGTTCCTTTTTCACGAACAACTGGTGGTCCACTCGGATCGAACTGGCCTCGGCCAACTCGCCCCACGAACTCTTGCCATCCCCAATCTTCATTGTCCTGGTGGTCATCTCAAAGCCCACCACGCCGATCGGCATGACATGCAGGGGTGAGAATGCGTGGTACCGCAGGACGGTTATATGGAGGTCGGGGAGTGGGATGAACTCCAGTTCCTCGCACACCCCGTCATAGATCGGGGTGGGGTCATTGCGCCATGGGTTAGTCACTGATCGAGTCCCAGAACCATTCGGAACAACGCGCGTAATGCCGTGGCGGTGTCCAGTCTTCGATCCTCGATCTCACCCGTGACCAGATCGCGGACCACGATGAAGATGTCCAGCGTCGGGGTGGTGTGCTCGTACTCCTGATCGGGGTCATACCTGTCTCCAGTGTCCCAGTCGACGCGGACGTCCAGGATCTCTGACTCATGAGCGTTGACCTCCCCGGCGAATGCTTCGCGCAGTGCTTCACGGTGCTTGTTCATGCCTCCGGCTTTCCACACTCGGGCCACTCGTCGCCGATCTGGCAGCGGTCATATTCCTCGGGAGTGACGTCCCGCCAACCAGACTCATCGGCCTTGTGGTCGGTGATCTCGATGGTCCAGCTGTCACCGTAGTACCTCGGCTGGTACTGGGTGGTGCACGTTTGCCGCCCCTTGCTGTCCGTGAGGCACGACTGATGGGACTCCATGGTGGTGTGGGCGGGCTCGAACTCCCGGTCGGTCACCTCCCCCCGGTCCGGTGCGCTACAGGCGGCCAGAGCGACGGCAGCGGCCGCGATCAGCAGGCGCTTCACGATCGCCTCGGCCAGGTGTAGCCACAGCCGGCGACGCCGCCGCACCTGTGGTCACCCTCGTGGTCCAGGGACTCGGTGCAGTAGTGGGCGCCCGCGTAGTGCTGCGGAACGTCGGGGTCACCGGGTTCGGTGTGGGTGATCGTCAGGCAGGTGATCGGCCGCTGCGGGTCGGGGGGTGGGGTTACTGCGCTCATGGCTCGATCACTCCCGATTCCAGGTCTAGGACGTATCCTGCTGTGCGACGCCACCTTTTAAGCATCTCTCGGCTCAATGCGTTGTTGCGCTCGCCGTTGACCAGGGTGTCCCACGATGGAAGGCTGGCGATGTCGTCGCCGTGGTGGATGACGCGCAGCCGCTCGGCCAGCTCGTCCACCTTGGCGGCACGCTCGGTCTGTTTCAGAGCGATCTCGATGGCGGCTTGCTCGATCTTGTCGGCCTCGTCGCGCATGAACCCTGGGGAGTAACCCACGCCGGGGTGCACACCGCGGAACATGGCAAACTCATCCAGCGTGTCCGCCGCATCCCGAAGTCGTTCGGGCAGTGTGTGTTCGGTCATTTGCTACTCACTTTCATATAGAACCCCACATCGTGGGGCAGGTTGTTGCGCTGATACCGGAACATCTTGTTGACAACCACCTCGGTGGCCAATTCACGCTCGGTGTAGGTGTGTGTGGTCCACGTGCGGGGGGCCAGGATGCGAATGATGTTGCGGGTCTTACCGCGCGTGATGATGGCACTGCGTACCGGACTGATGAACACCCGAACCTCACCACGCCTGCGGGCCTCGTACTGGCGGTGCTCGCCAATGGTGCCCACGCCAGCTGTCAGATCCCGGTTGGGGTGGTCGCAGAAATGGCCGACCGGGGTGTCGTTGTGCACCCAGCCCCGGTATCCGCAGACTGGTCCTCCGCCACGGCATTTCCGGACCTGGCGACCACAGTTGTCGCAGTACTTCATGACCACGCCCCGGTGATGAGTAGGAAATTGCCGATCAGGAGGCCCACGCTGACACCGAGCCCGAAGACTACCCAGCGATTCACTTCTCGCCGCCGATCACGGTCACCATCTTCTGGACCGCCTTCTGGACACGCGCCGCGGTGGCCTTGATGGCCTCGCCGGCCGGCGTGCCGGTGACCCCGGCCCAGCCCAGCAGGTAGGTCTCGCTGTACGCCTCTGTGTCGAGCCCGAGGATCGCTCCGGCCACATAGGCTGCCGACTCGGCTTCCAGCTCGCGTACGGCCCGGTCAGCCGGTGCGTCGGGGTGCCTGTTGCCGTCGCCGTCCACGTGCAGGATGACGTGGGCCATCTCGTGCAGCGCGGTCTTGGCCTGCATCGCGGGCTCCATGGCGTCGCTGACGACGACGCGCTTGCTGCCGTCGGTGGTGGTGTACCCCTTGGCGCTGCCGTCGATGGGCGCCAGATCGAAGCTCCAGCCGATCGAGTCCAGCCAGCAGGACACAGCCAGGGTGAGCCCGCCATGGTCCGCTCCGGTGAGCAGGGGTGGGTGTGCTGCGCCCAGGTTGACCACGGGCGCTCCCTCAATCTGATCGGTCTGGTCGATGTCGAACACCGACACCACCGGGTAGTAGGTCCGGTAGCGCTTGTTGCCCTTCTCGTCCAGGACCGGGTTGCCGTCCTCGTCCACGATGAGCTTCTTGCTGAACCCGAAGATCCGGAGCCCGGTCTCACCCTTGCGGACCTGGCGACCCTTCTCCTGCCACGCCTTGAACCCGGCGACCAGGGTGGGCATCTCCAGCCCCCGGCTGATGCGCTGAGACCACATCAGGATCAGGTTGTTGAACGAGTAGCTGTGGAAACCCTTCATGAACTGGAGGTAGGCCTTCCACTCGTCGGACTCGGACAGCGTCTGGACCTTGAGCGCGATGGCGCGGTGCAGCTCGGAGGCCTCCGCCTGCCGTGCCTCGTTCAGTTCGGCGCGCTTCGCCTCGGACAGCTTCGGGCGGGTGGGGGTCTTGCGCTTACGGGTGGCGGTGGCCATCTCAGATCCTCTCGCAGGGGTTTGATGTCATTGTACCACAGGTTAGGTGCGTTGACTGATGATGTCAACGGGCGTGCGGTATTGCGGGGTGCGCTCCGTCATGTCGCGGGCACGGTGGCGGTCCAGATGGATCTGCGCGTTCTTCTTCGCGGTGGCCTTGGTGGTCCACTCCACGTTGCCGGTGTCACTGGCAACGCCACGCTGGCAGCGACGGCAATGTGCGCCGTAGACAGTGCGGTACGAGTAGGCGCGCTTCTCGATCACGACGGAGTTGATTGTCGCCAACAGGGTCTCGGCCGCCATCAGCTTCTGCACCGATGCGGTCTCGTACTCGTCCACCACATCCTCGGACGGGCGGCCGGACACTGCGTCATAGGCGGCACTGGCCTCGTCCAGGCGGGTGGTCTCGTTGTCATACCAGCGCCGCGCCTGGGCAATGGTGTAGCTGGGCAAGGGGGGTGGGGTCGTTGCGCTCATAGGTTCAGCCCTGCCACTCGAAAGTCTTACCGACCAGCTCGGGCTGGCGGCCGCACTCCACGATGGTGACGACATAGAACGCGTCCAGGTTGACGCCGTGGCCGTCGCCGGTGTACTCGAACAGCAGGTCTTGCAGGTCGTCGTCCGTCATGCCCGCGTTGGTGGTGACCTCGTGGAACTGAGTGGACTCGTGGCCGTCGACATAGGCGTTTTCCACTTTGATACGCATGATCATCGGATCCATCTCGGGGTCGGCGGGTAGTGCCATCGGCACTTTGAAGTCGACGTCCCACACGCCGAACCCGTTGGCGTACAACGCGTTGACAATGGTTCGTCCCATGGTGGCCTGTTCGTTGTCATCCATCGGAATGCGGGAACTGGGGGTGACTCCCAGGGTGACAGACAGGGGTGGGGTCGTTGCGCTCATATCAAACTCCCAAAAAATCTTCGAGTGATTCACGGGTTACATGGGGATTCCAGCCCTCGCCGGGCGTGCTGTTGACAACGAGACCTGTTGCCAGCCAGCCGATCGCGTGGTTGACGTCGTCGTCTTCGATCATGTCACCGTCGCTGTCGTAGCCGTAGGATGGCCGGTTACCCGCGTCGTCCTGGACCATGACGGCGTTCATGTCCTCCATCTGCATGTAGTTCAGCAGATCGCGGGCGGCATCGACCGGGCCGTAGGGGGGTGGGGTCGTTGCGCTCGGGCCGTAGGGGGGTGGGGTCGTTGCGCTCAGCATGCCGATGAGTGCGTGAGCCTGTTCGCTGGAGGTGGCCCAGGCGATGACGCCGTCATCATTGACGACGCCATACATACCGGAGGGGTGGCCGGGAATATCGGTGTCGGACAAGATGACTCCATAGCCATCTTCGGGGGGTGGGGTCGTTGCGCTCATGTGATCTCCAGGGGTTGGGGGTGGGGTCGTTGCGCTATAGCCATTATACCACACCGAAGGGGGTGGGGTGGTTGCGCTCATAGCGTCAGGCGGAGTTCCGCCGCATATGGTCGATGAACAGGTGCTCGGGCAACCACGCCGTCGGAGTCGGCGACAACTCCCGGTAGGCACAGTTGACCCACCCTTCGGTCTCCAATTCGTTCTGCGCGTTGGCAATGAAGTACTCGGGCGCCATGTTCGGAAACGCAATCAACGTGGCCTCGTAATACTCCCAGCTGCCCGTGGACGCATCGGATTCGTGAGCCTGCATGACTCGGACTCTGCGCATGGGTCAGCCCTGCTCGTGTGTCGGGATACCGTAGTGGTCGCAGTCGCAGAGATCGGGCATGTATGCGGGCTGGACCGTGCTGCCGATGTTCTGGTGAGCGGTGGCCGGGTAGTTCTCCAGGAATCCGTCCAGGCCAACGTACTTGGACATTCCGGTGTAAACGCGCGCGTTCGGGTTGACGTCGAACACGCCCTGGATCGCATCGCGGTAGGCATGCCAGCATGCGGCCTTCAATCGGCGACCGGAATGTGACCGGCGGGCACCGGGAGCGGACAGCTCCGTCTTGGGCCACATGGCAGCACCGGACTCGGCAACGATGACACGGGCACGAAATCGGGTGGGGGACATCTGAGTGCCGATCTCCACGCGCAGATTCTCGGAGTAGTGGGCCATGCTGATCTTGGCCACGGCGGAGCGGAAGTCTTCGGGAGTGATGCCGGTAATGATCACTTGCGGTTTCCTATCTCAGTTGGTTGGGCGGGTGGTCGGTGGTACAAGTCCATTGTACCACACTCGGTGGAGTGCTCCGTGGCGGCCGCCAAATACAGGTAGGGCGCCAAAACCATTAGGAGGGTAGGACGGCCGCCAAAAAATATAAAGGGGTCGGAGCGGGGTCGGTAGCGGCCGCCAATAGTAGGTAGGGGGTCGGTAGGGGTCGGTAGGGGTCGGAGGTATTGACCGGCTACGCCCGTCGGCCGCATCCGCCCACCCGCCGGTCGCGGCCGCCCGCGCGTTGCTGCCACGGCGGCCGCGCGGCCGCGCGCACCGACCCGGCCGCGCGGAATCGCCCGGCCGGCAACGGGTCCGGACGGCCGCCGGCCCGCGCGCGAAACGTATTCGCCGGCTGCCCGGCCTGGCGGCCTGGCGGAGGCCGGCGGCGATTCCACGGGAGCGCTTGCCATTCCAACCGATACGGCCGCCACCCGGTGAACGGGTGGCGGCCGCAACGGGTTACGCGTCGTCGTCGTCGTCTGCCTCCGTTCCGCCATGGCCGGAGCATTCCGCTCCACCGCACTGACATTCTTTCTTCGGCTGGAGCGCGGCTCCGGCGACGGCCACGGCCACGCCTCCGCCCAGAATGAACGTGGATGCTGTCGCGCTCACAGAGTCACCGACATTCCGTCTCGGAGCCATCGCCGGGTGGCCAACTCACCACGGAGCGCAAAGCCTCCGGCGAAGCACACGAGGAACACGGAGGCCGCCAGCATGAGGATCGCTCCGGCCTCCGCCCTGGAGATCTCCAGCCACGCCGCCAGCGCGGCCGCCGGGCTCATCGTGGCCACGCCGCGACAACAAGCGCCACCACGGCCAGAATGGCCAGCGCGGTGAACACGTACGGCCACGCGCTACCGGCCGCCAGCGCGAGCATGTAGCCATCCACAATGGCGTTCATGCGAGATCTCCGAGCAAGCCCCAACCGTCTGCCATATCGGCCGCCAGCTCTGCGGCCGCCGTATCGGCCTCCACGTTCATGCTCAGCGCGTCAGCGGCCGCGTGGATGCCCTGCCAGTCTCCGGCCGCCAGCGCGGCCGCCAGAGCGCGAACGTTCGGCGACTGTTCCCGTAGGCCGTCCGCCTGGAGCCACCCGGCGACGACGGCCGCACCGTCATCCGCCAGCACCGTGGCGCTCCGCCGATCGTCGCGCTGGTCTCTTACCGTCACGTACAACATGGTTTTCGTCCCATCTCATTGGTTGGTGCCCGTGAACCGTTCCGGCTCCGGCTGACGCGCTCCAGGTCTCTCACACCTGGAGCGCATCCGTCGGAGTCAGTCCGTCAGCTTGGACAGGTCGTAACTACCGGGTGCCGGAGCCGTCGAGTCGCGCAGCACGCGCACGTTCCGGATGTGCTCCGGCCGGACCTCCAGGCCGCCCAGCTTCTTGCCCAGCTCGATGGCGATGGCGTAGGTATCGGCCGCATGCTCCGCAGCGCGTCGCGCGTCACCGGCCGCTGTCCTCATCTCCACACGGGAATTGCTGAGAGTGCCAGCGTTGTTCGGCAACTCCACGTCGACCACAACGGGCGTGATCCAAAACGCTTTGTACCAATCACGGCCGCTGGCACTGGCCTCCGGCAGGTACTCACCATTGCGATTCCGGCCGTCGCGGTCGTAGAACCCGATACCGCGCAACGTGCGGTCCAGCTCCGAGCACTGCGACGTGAGATCGCCACGCATGCACGCCACTTTGTTCACGATGCCGCCGGGCATCCACATTTCCAGCGTGTCCGCCAGCTTGCGTTCGGCGGCCGCGACGGAGTCACGCGCTCCGACGGCCTCCAGGCGGAGCCGCTGAACTTCGGCGGTCTGTTCCGTCCGCACGCGTTCAATCTGCGACAGGTAGGCCTGCTGCTGATCCGCCAGTGCCAGCGTGTGTTTGGCCTTCAGCTCTGCCAGCAATGCGCGGACCTCCGGCGACCGACCCGGCTCCACGGCCGTCCACCCGTCGGAGCCCAGATCACGCGCGGTCAGCTTGCGGCCGTCGGAGGCTCTGGTCAGCTCGACGTCGCGGTAGTTCTCGCACGTCACATCGTGGTCCAAGTCTTCACTGACAACCCAAGCGGTGGGGCCGTCGCTGACCGTGCCTCCGGCTCCGACGGCCGCAATCGCATCCGCCATGAACAACGGACCGAACGGAAATTCCAGACTGTCGCCGGTCGACACCACGGTCCACTCCGCACTGTGGTGCTCGTGGTCGCGCTGGTAATGCCGGTATCCCGTGCGAACCGTGAGAACGATCGGCAGGTCGTTCACCGGCAATCCGACGCGCCATTTACCCGCGCTGGCATGCTCCACGACGCCGTGCATACCGGCGGCCGCGACGGCCTCCGCCAGCGTCAGACCGGCCGGGGAATCCGCGACCGGCTCCGGCTCCGCGATGGCGGCCGCCGGGCCGTATGCCGTTACGGTCCAGCCGTCTTGAATCCAACGTCCGAGCCCGTCGCCGGAGCCGTCGCCGTATCCGTCCATGATCGACGTCACGCCGTCGACCACCTGGACGGTGTAACGGGTGCCGGAGCGCGTAACCGCGCCACCGTTGCCTGCCAGCTCGCACGCCTCCGGCAGACGCATACCGTGCACGGGTAGCTCCGGCCGGGTGGCCGGAGCCGCCGCCTCCGTCTCTTCGGCCACCTGATGGCGGAGCACGCGCCACGGGTACGTCGACAGTCCGTTGGTGCCGACGTAGTCGACTCCGTCGCGATAGAGACCCGTGGAATCGCTGACCACATAGAACGACTGACTGGCGACCACTCCACCCGGCCCGGCGACGCGCATTGCCTCCGCCAGCTCCAGCCCGGTCACGATCTCCAGGGCGAAACGACTGCCGTCCGCGCGATGAACCGGAGCCATGCGGGCCGTGGTGCGGAACGGAGATCCGCCATTGGAGCAGATCTCCACGATGCGATCGGCCGCGCTATACCCGGTCAGCCAATAGTGAGCCCCGCTGACATCGCGCATGATTCCGTTGATTCCGGTCAGCGCGGCCGCGATGGCGGCCGGGTAGAACACGTCGGTCTCTGTGTCGTCGTCGTCGTTGTCGTCGTCGCCGGTGACGTCGATCGACGTCACGACGTAGTCGTAGCTGGAGTCCGTTTCGTCATATTCGTCGGAGTCGATCTCCATGTACTCACCATCGGTGGCTTGCTCCGGCTCCGAGTCCAGGACGTAACGGGTCTCTTCGCCATCGTCGTTGCCGTCGTCATCCACGGCCACCATGGCCACCACGGTCACCGGGTCTCCGGTCTCCATCTCTTCGGCATCGCAGTAGCTGTCATGTTCCGAGCATCCGCCGGAGCATGAGACCTCGCGCGACGGAATGGCGGACTCGATGGCGGTCACCCGGTAGGTGACTCCGATCGAGGTGTCACGGATGAACCCGCCGATACCGGCTTGCTCTGCTGCGGTCGTGATTTGAAGCGTCATTGTCGTGTCCTATCTCAGGTTGGGTAATGCGTTGATTCCGTAGCCGTCTGGCTCCGGCTGACGCGCTCCAGGCTGGCAGTACTGGAGCGCATCCGTCGGAGTCAGAAGGGCGGAACGAGATCTGCCAGCGGCCGGAGCATGTGAGCGATGGCCACGGCCCGGCGATCGGCCGCCATCGCCAGCGCGGTCAGCCGATCGCATTCCGCGCGGTACTCCGCCACGGCCGGATCCGCTCCGACCACGGAGTCGAATTCTTCGGAATCCCAGTAGCGCATCCGGTACTCGGCGGCCGTCATCCCAAACTCACTGGCGATCGCATCCGCCTCCGCCTGGACTGCCAGCGCGGCCGCCGTGTCAGCGTCGCGCTCCAGGCGCTCCGCCTCCAGCTCCAGCCACGACAGTTCCGTTTCGGCGGCCGTCCGCCACAACGTGTAAAGCGCGTGCATGCTCATCGCTCATCATCCGTTTCTGCGGCCGCGTAGTCGGCCGCATCGTTCATGTCCTCTTCGATTCCGACGGCGGAGTAGAACCACTTGATTCCCGTGTTGTATTCGACCAACACGCGCGCCGTGATGTGGCCTCCGCCGTTGTCGGACAACGTGATGGTCAGCCCAGATTCCGCGTATCGGTTGACTTCGGTAGCGATCGCAAGGATTGCCTCCGTCACGTTGCTCGCAGTGACGACCATCGTTTCGCGCTGACCGTCATCCGTGATGCAGGTCTCCGCCACCTGCTGCCACTCCACCCGGCCGCCGGTCAGTCCGAGCCACGTCCGCGCGGCCGCATCGTTGAAGCGAGTCAGGTCCGCTCGGAGCGCGGATCCGTTGACGGACTGACTGACCGTGGTGGCCGTCTCGATATTCGACATGTCAGCGCATCCATTCCGGAGTGACCAGCGCGACGGCGGCCGTCGAGATCTGCGCGGCCGCAATGCGCTGGGCCATGGAATTGCTCGCACGCGTTGCCCGGCCTGCCCACACGTGAGCGAGATGGGCGGAGACCCGAGCCGGTCCGATCGCCACGCCTTCACTGCTGACCGCTCCGGCGGAGATCTGCCGCTCGGCTGACTCCAGGTGGACGGCCGCCATTCCGTGGAACGCGTCGTACTCGGACATGTCCAGAATGCTCATCTCTCGCTACCTCCGTCTCATCCGCCTCCGCCGTTCGGAGGTGGTGAAGCTCCGACACTACACCACTCCACCAAACTTTTGTAGGCCGCTGACCAGCGGCGTGTTTGGTTCTGGCGCCCATGGACTACACAACTACCTGTAACCCATAGTTACGGCCCAGATGCCCTCCTAAGCGATCCGACCCCTTCTCGGGCACTACCACCCCAGGCATGTCCTGTTCGTCATTTGCCCAGGTCAGGGCATGTTTTCGTGTTTGCTGGTGGACACTGTCCACTACGGGTGGATTGTGGGCCGTTCACCTATCCGCATGTGGGCATGCGTGGCTATGCGCTGGTCAGCAGGTTGGCCACACCATGGCTGTAACCCATGCAATGGAGCTGACCTGGTGGCGATGGCATGAATGTTGTTGTGGTGCAAGCGCGTTGGTCTTCTTATGCGTGAACGCGCTTGTGGTGCAAGCGTTTTCGCTAGGCCAGCGGCCGGCTAAGTACTGGTCAGAGACGTAATGCGTTGTGGTACATACGCGTTGGGCATGCGTGCATCCAATGTTGTTGCAACGCATGCGTATTCGGGTACAGCTCTGCCAGGTCGGCGCCGGCCCCATGGGTATGGCTACGTGAATGTTGGTATGGCACAACGTGTTTCAATCTATGTGTGGTGCAATGGATTTGGGCATGTGCACGTAATGTGTTGTGGCATAGGCGCATTGGGCATTGCTTCACATGTGAAGTACTAGCAAACACTGTGCACCATGGTGCGGATCTAGCAAAGCTTGACAAACGGGGATCTCTAGTTACTGTTGCCCCGACAGTATGCAGCAAACGGTATATAGCCATGCTATGGGTTTGCCCAATGGGGTCGAATATGGCTCTGACCTGCGGTTATGTCGACCCAGCAACGTAACTGAACAACACCACACTTAGGGTGCCCTAGTTTGCTGTGGGCGACGACCGACGTTGCTGGCGAGGGCAAAAACATGCCCTGACCTGCGAAGATAGCCACGGTGGGGGTTGCCCCTCCCCCTGCCGGGCTTTGCTGGGCGGCTTGACGCGGCGCTGTGGGTAGGCTCAGAACCCAGCAAACACGGGTGAAAAATCGGGCAGAGGCCCAGAACACGAAATGTGTTGGTATTTAACGGTTTTCGGGCAGGAATGGCTTGCACAGCACACGCCTAGCAAACCCCAAAATGCTGAAATCCGCGGAAAAAGCGCTGATAGGGGCCACTTTGCTGTTTTCCGGCTCCTGGGTGCCAGCTAACTCATCGCCGGAGTCTGACAGGTCGCTGACCTCGGCAAACTTGGTCTCGGTCATCTCGTAACCCATGATCTCCGCGGCGGTCGCGGCGTCGGCGCCGAGCAGGACCGGGTAGGCGCCGGTGGCCTCGGCGATGTATCCGGCGACGTCCATCGGCTCCGCCGGCCGCCGGTCGATGTCTTGCGGCCACTCGACGGTGGCAGTCTTCATGACCTGCTCCCACGCGTCGCCGAACATCGACTGCCGAGCCTGGGCCTTGCTGATGACGTCCGCCTCGCGGTGGGCGACGAGCTGCTGCCAGGTCGGGCCGGTCTCACTGACCGGCGTCTTGGTGATGGTCATGTCGGTGGGCCAGTCGTAGATCTTGGGCATCATGGTGGCCGGCGCGCGGAACCCGTCGCGCATCTGGACCAGGCGGCTGATCGTCCACTTCTTCAGGTGCCGCTGGTAGACCGCGGGCACCTCCAGCTCGATCATGCCGAACAGCCGGGCCATCTTGTCCAGGTTGTCCTGGTAGGCGCAGCCCAGCGCCACACGGAAGGCCTCGGCGTGCGGGATGCGGGTGGTGACCTCGGTGTGGGTGCGCTCATCGCGCACGACCCACTCATGGCAGTCCTCGCGGCGGCAGTGCTTGGTGACGGAGTAGTCAGCCATCAGATCGGCATCCCCTCGGTGTCGACCGGCAGAACGACCATGTCCACGATCTTGCCGTCCTCGGTGTGCGCGATCAGAATCTCGGCGCGGCCGCCGCCATCGAGGTGGATCACCGCGCGGGGCTCAGGCATGGGGGTTGCTCCACGGCTCGAAACGGGGGCCAAACGGGTCAACCGACTTATCGCGCACCTGGAAGAACTCGCGGCACTCGTGGATCTCGATGCGCTGGAGGCACCACAGCAGCCAGTCGAGAACCTCTTTGCGCGTTTGGAAGTCGCGCGGCATGGCCACCCGAACCCCGATGTTGCTGGTCTTAGCGTGGTCGTACGCGTCGGGCACGACGCCGTCGATGAGCAGCATCGGGTGCTCGGGGTCGGGGAGCGCGCCATAGACCGTGAACGTCCAGCCGGGCCGGTACCGGCAGTCGGCGACGATGTTCTTCACCTGCTCGAATGACAGGGTGCTCACGGTGTGCTGCGCAGGGGTCATGGGGTTGATGCTACAGCTTGGCCAGGCCAGAAGTCACTGACGGTCTGGAAGTAGTATTGGAACCGGATGCCGTCAGGGAGCCGATACTCCCACCAGTAGCATTCCTGCCCGTCCACCGACAGGTCGATGCCCCCTGGCACGATGCGGCCCTTGAACTTCCAGGGACCACGCGGCCAGGGGGCGCCGGGATCAACGACCTTCATCAGAACGGCGGATCTTCGGGGTCGATCTTGCACGGCACGGTGCTGACCGGCGCGATCTGGATGCGGTTCTCGTCGGCGTCATACTTGCGACGCAGCTCGCCGGCCCGACGCAGCGAGGCGACGCTGCTGTTCTCGCTGCCGTGCACGATGTCCTCGCCGCCCTGCACATGCTCGATGATGTGCCAGATGCCGCGCTCGTTCTCCTCGACGGTCAGCCAGTAGCGGATCGCCTCACTCACCTGGACCGCGGGCTCCTCCGGATCGGGCGCGTCGCTCGCACCACCATCCTCGGGCTCCGGACCCGACAGGCCGGTCTCCGGCTCAGGGTTGGGGTCAGGGACATCCTCGGCCGGCGCGTCCGACTTGGCCGTCCACTCCGGCGGGTTCTCGGGGGTGGCCTTCGCCTTGCGGCCGCGGGGCTTCACCTCGGCGGCCTTGTCTACCAGCTGTGCGAACGCGGTGGTCATCTGGAAGCTCTGCAGGATGCCGTTCGAGTCGGTGACCACCACCTCGTTCTCGCGGAAGATGATCTCCGCGGTGGCGCCGAACACCTCCTCGATGGTGTCCTGGAGCTTCGAGACGGCAGCGGTGGCCTCGCCGAACTGGCGCAGAAATGCGGTGGTGTACATCAGGATTCCTCTTCAGGGGTGTTGGGTGGTGGCCCGGCGGCCATCAGGTTACTTATCGAGTATGGATCATCGCGGCCACTGGGTTCGGTACATGGACAGAATCGGGCCTCCACAGCATCGGCGTCGTCACAGTCGGCCTCGTGTTCCGGAACTTCAATTCCGAGAACTCTGCAGGGGCAACCGCCGTCGCCGGCCCAGTACGGGCACAACTCCTGGTCGCAGGTCAGTCCCATGCGTGGATCACCGCCCACACACCGAGCGCGACGAGCAGCCAGGGTCCGATGTACAGGCCGAGCCACATGAGCATGCCGAGCCATGGGAACGGTCCGTCGCGGTCACCCATTGTGCTGACCTTCGATCGGACCCTGCTTACCGGCGTGCTCCTGGCAGCGCATCCCCATCATGCTGGAGCGCCAGATGGACGGGCCGTCACAGCCAGCGATGGAGCACTGGCCGAACGGCTCGTCACCTTCTTCACAGACCTCGACTGTCGCCGGGCCTGACTTCCACGTCTGCACCATCTACTTCTCCCACCCTCTGGCCTTGGTCCATTTGTCGATCTCGTAGGCGCGCTTGGTCTCTCGCCACATCTTGTTGGCGAGGTCCACCACCGCATTGTCGAACTCGCGCTGATACTTCAGGCTTTCGATGCCCAGCAGCGGCTCCCGAGCAACCTCATTACACTCCCCCACCCCGGCGCGCAGCACGACGTAATATCCCGATTCGTAGGGCGCGTAGGCCGCTACGACATCGACGCTCCACTCCGGCGGGAAGTCTTCTGCCAGAGCACGTCTGACAGGTTCGCCGAAAACAACGCGTTCAGCGACCTCGGCGCCATCTTGGGGATGCCTCATGATCCACTCAATTCTGCGATGCGGCGCTCGGCGTCCACAATCAACTGCTGCTGCTTGATGATGACGATCTTCGCCCGCTCAATCCGATCGCGCTGCTCGATCAACTCGATGGCGTCGATGACGGCACCGAGGGCATCCATCGCCGCGTCAACGGGGGTCTGTATGTGGTAGGGCAGTTCGTCGTCCATCGTCATCGGAACGTTTGCCAGCCTGTTGGCGACCAGGTTGGCCCGTTCCAGAATGTCCTTGTCCCCAGAGCGTTTACTCATCGCTGCTCCATCCAGAACTCGGCGCCGACGCGGTTGCGCTCGGCCTCGGCGGTCTCCCACGGCCCCATCACCTGCTGGAGCAGTTCCCAGCGCCCCACCTGCTCCTCGGCCAGGGCTTTGTCCACACCGGCCTGGGCAACCTCGCGGTGGTCGCTCATAGCGACGGGGCGGCCGTCCCAGCCGATGGCGAACCGCTTCGGGCTGTTCGCCGGCAGCAGCACGAACCCGTGCACCTTCGCGGCGGTCAGCATGTCCTCCAGGCTGATTCCGATACCGGAGGCCTTCGTGCAGGTCTTACACATGGTTTCCTCGCATCTTGGCGATCTCGTGGCGGCGGATGGCCGCGTACTCGGTGTTGGCGGCCGTGCAGCGCTTACAGCGGCAGCCGAGGTCGGTGTAGGTGGAGCGCAGGCCGTGGCGAACGTCGTTGCGCGCGAGCCTGGTACCCGCTCGGCGGGCCTTCGTGTAGTCCGATCGCGCTTTCCGGCAGATCTCGCACCGGCACCCGTACTTGGTGTAGCCGTTGAGCCCGTGCACGATGTCGGCGATCGGCGCCGGTTTGATCCGGCGGTGAGTACCCATGGCGAAGCGGCGAACGGTGGTGGCCTTGATCCGGCCCCGGTCGCTGGCGATGCGGCCGTCGCCGATCATCTTGGCCAGTGTCAGCCGTGTGACGCCAAGCCATTCCGCCGCCTCGTCGTGGGTGAGGTAGATCTTCCGTGTGGTCACAGTCAGGGATTATCCAGCAGGCGTTCCAGAACGTGGCGGGGCACCTGCACGGCCAGCTTCCCGGCCAGCTGCCGGCGGGGATAGTCCCAGCCAAGCATGTTGCCGTAGGCGTCGCAGTCGCCGACAGTGAGGTAGACATCCTCCTTGGATGTCGGTCGGTTCGAGCGCTTCGCCGTGCTGCGCAGGTCGGCCAACCGCTCCCATTCGGCGGCGGTCAGGTCCGTGCCGCATCCCTCGCAGACCGGGTACTCACCGTCCACCCACTTGATCGACGTCTGCACGTGGTCACATGGCGGTGCTTGCGCCCCCATTGGTTTCGGTCGCTGCGCCTCCGCCACCGCGGCAACGTCGGTGACGATCTCCCCGACGATCTCGGCGACCTTGATGAGGTTGGTGCTAATGGCCAGGAACGGATTCTGGGTCACTGCCCCGCCTCCAGAACCTCATCGACGTGGTCCAAGCACACGCTGTGGCCACAGGCGATGAACACCGCGGGCGTGACGGGGCTGTTCGCCCCCTTCTCGGCGTAGCACATCACGCACACGCCGAACAGGTGGACCACGGGTGGCGCCGGCTCGGGGATGACTTGTAGCGGCCCCATCTCCTTGGCCCACTGGTCCTGCTCGGCGGACGTCGGCGGGACATCATTGTCAGGCCCCATCAGTATCTGCCATGGAGGTATTGCCTCCCTGGCGAATTCGCGCAGCTGCCCTTCGGTCAGGTCGCCGGTGGGCGTCTCGATGCCGCGGGCCTGCAGGATGAGGTCCACACGGCGAATAACGCCCTGCAGGACGTTATGGATGAGCGCCCAGTCCGTCTCATTCGATGCCATAGATCCTCGGTTCCTCTCGGTAGTTGAACAGGCGGCCAAGGGCCATCTGAACCTGTTGGGGTACAACACCATTCCCGAGGACGCGTAGTGCGTACTCCTTGGGTATCGGGGTGAGGCCGGAGCGGCCGTTCATCCAGTTGTCGTCGGGCAGCTCGGAGACCCAGCCTTTCGGCCAGCCCATCACCCACTCCACGAACGCGACGCTGGTCCGCTGGGTGCCGCGCAGGGTGGTGTCGAACTGGGCGGGCATCTTCCGGCGGCTGATGTTCTGCCAGCGCTTGAGGGCCGGTTCGACCTTCTGCATCTTCTCGTGATCCAGCATGAAATCGGTGAGCCGGTAAGCGGATTCACCATTGTGGTTCTGCCAGCTGCTGCGCTCCCCGTCGCTGGCGGCCGGCGTGGGCAACAGGTAGCCCATCGGCTTCACTGGCAGGATCAGTGGGGCGGTGACACCCGCTCGCTTAGGAAATCCCTCATGGCAGCCGAGGATGAATACTCGGGTTCTCCGGTGCGGCGCACCCGCTTCCGAAGCGTGAAGAGTCGTCCAGCGGAACTCATACCCGAGGTCGGCCAGGGTAGTGATGACTCGATGGAACTCCCCAGAGCCAAAGATTCCTGGCACATTCTCCAGGACGACGTATCGGGGTCGTATAAGGCGAATGGTTCGTCCGATCGCTGGCCAGATCGCTCGATCGTCATCTGCGCCCTTCTTCTTGCCGGCCAACGAGAATGGCTGGCACGGCCACCCCGCGGCGATGATGTCCACTGGTTCGACATTCTCCCAGAAAACATCGCCCACAGCAGGGTATATCGGGATCTGGAGATTGTGTGCGGCGACCTTCGCGGCCACCCGGTCCGACTCGCACCCCCATGCGGGCTCGGCGCCGAAGATCCTGGCCACGGTGTGGTCCAGGATGCCGGAGCCGGTGCACAGCGATCCGAGCTTCATCGCAGACCGAAGTGCTTCGGGTGGAACGGGCAGTCTTCGGCCACCAGGCTGAAGTCGACGCCGTCGTCGCGGTCGTCCACGATCGCGGTGAACCGCGCGCCGGCCACCGAGTCGCCACCGCGTTCGATGACCTGGATGTACCCGCCGCCCGCCATCTGGTAGAACAACCGCTCACCGCTGACGTACTCGATGAGTGAGCCGAAGGGCAGGGAGCGTTCGAGCAGCACCTTCCAGTTGTGCATCAGGCGTGCATGATTGGCCACGATCAGGGCCACGCGATGCCCGTGGATCGCGTTCGTCAGGGCGAGGTCGGTGGCCACCGTGGTGAGGCCCTGTCGCCGTTCGACCCCCTTGTGGGGGAACCGGAACGGGCTGATCTGCAGGTGCATGAAGGGGCGTTTGTCGTCGCTCATGGGGGTGTTATCCGTCCTCCGTGGGGGTCGGTGTCGCGGTCGAAACCGATACCCCGCCGGATGCTGGCAGCGCGGCGGCTGCGGGTGATGATCTTGTCGGCGTTGTCCAGGGCGTTGCCGACCTGGGGGAACATGATGATCGTGCCGGGCGGGTACACGCCGACATCGAGGTGGTCGACGTCGATGTTGGCGATCTGGTCAGGGGCACCGTCGATGCTCAGCAGGAACCGCGGTGTCGGGACGCCGCCATCGAATGAGAGGTCGAAGAACTCCACCTTGACCGCGATCCGGAAGCCACCCTTGGTCACCAGGTAGACGTCCTCCGGCGGCGGGTAGCCGGGGTTCGGTGTCCTCATCGGCGCCGCGGGCGGCCGGCGGTGGAGGCCTTCTTCTTGACCTCGTACCGGCCGAGCCCCTGGTAGTCGTAGCGCACCGCGTCGAGGAGCTGGTCCCACACCACCATGGTGCCCACCCGCTTCCCCGAAAGCAGCTGGGAGATATACGGTTTCGACAACCCGGTGAGCCGGCAAACCTCGTCCTGGGTCATCTCCCGCCGCTCCATGCCCTGCACCACGGTGCCGATCAGCATGCGGTGGGTCTTCGACAGGAACTTGGAATCGGAGTGCCCGCGGTGCATCTCGGACCGCGCGACCGGCGGCGAGTAGTCGTGCGTCGGGTCGTCGTCGCGGTCGCTCAGGCCAGATATGCCGGGCACTCGCACGCCGTCTCGGTTCTCGGGGCGTGCGTCACCCTGATCGTCTGGCACTCCCCCGTCGTGTTCATCAGGTGATGGTGCCTCGGATGGTGGCAGCCCGGCCGACGACACCTCTGCAGAGGAATCCCACCAGGCTGCGGCTGCGTCTCGTCCGTCACCGGGCACCGCGTCCGAGCCAGATGTATTCGTAGAATCGTTCGGCATCACTGATTACCTTCTCAATCTCGTCGGACTGAAATGCGGGCTGGGACTCCACTTCTCCGTGGAGGTAGACGGCGTTGCGCAGGGCGTCCTCGCGGGCCTCACGCTTCGCGCGCTCGATCTGGTCATGGGTGCGGTCGTAGTCATCGACCTCGGTAACCTCTTGGGGCTCCTCGGGATTCACCCCCACACCCCACTTGTGCTGTGGGATGTACGGCCGGGGCCACCGGACGCCGAGGCCGAACTCCGCCAGGTCGGGCGGGAGCTTCCATGGCTGGGTTTCATCGGATGTCGTCACTCGGTAACTCTCTCGCAGGGGTGTGTATGGCAGCAAGCCTATTGCGCAGGATAGCCCGTGCCCGCTGCCAGCGGTAGACCGCGTTGGAATCGGCGCCGGTGCGCCAGGGCAGCCAGACCCCGGCCCAGAAGCCGCCCTCCTCGCGCCGCTCGTGGGCGTGCAGCGCACACTCCAGCAGCACCGGGCAGTTGTCGCACACCGAGCGCATCGCGGCCTGCTCGGATTCCTTGGGTGTCACGTCGGCCGTCCACGGCATGCCGGAGAGGCCTTTGCACGCGGCGCGCTGACGCCACAGCTGCTCGGCGACGGGGATGATCTGCTCCCACCCGACGCCGATCCGGCGGGGGGCTCGGGTCTCGACGGTCATTTCTTCACCCGATCCTTGGCCACCTGCATCAGCAGGGCGGCCATCATGTACGGCAGCTCGGAGATGTCGACGCGGGTGCTGAGAATCTGCACGAACGCGTAGAACACCATCGGATTGTCGGTCGCCTCATCGGCTTTCGAGTCGATCGCCTGGGCCGCCCACTTGTCCAGAATGTCGAGCAGGGAATTCACTCGGGCAATGGCACTGGCGTGGGCCTGGTCGATTTCGTGCACCGTCCGGAGACTGGCGCGCGGATCCGCTGAAATCGGCTGCATATCGTCGTCAATTCGCATATTGCAATCGGGGTCGTTGCAATAGACGCCGTCGGCGCTCAGGCGCAGCACGGGGTGGGCGCAATCGCTCATCGGATCACCGGCCGGCGCTGCCACCCCACCGCGGTGCGGGCGTAGCTCGATGGCGCCGACGGGCTGAACCACGTCGCGGCCTCCATTGGTAACTCGGGGAGGACGATCGCATGGAAGCGGCGATCTGGGGCAGGTGCTGACGCCGCCTGTGGACGATTGGGGGTCCGGTGGGGTGGTTGTACCGGAGAGGGGCGTTTGACGCCTCTCAGAGGCTCTGAGCCCCGATTGATCCTGATTCTCATGAGTCGAGCAACACCTTCCGTGCAGGGGGATCGGTCAGTACTTCGATGAAACGGCGGAGCTTTTCCAGGCCATAGCGGCCGAGGATCTGGTTGCACTGGCCGCAGAGCAGTGCACGTATGCACAGGTGACAGCCTTTTTTCGGGTCGTGGCCGGCGGTGCATTTGTGGTCGTGGTCCACGGCCAGGCGCTTGGTCTTCCCGGTGGCTACCCGGCACACGAAGCAGCAACCGCCCTGGTTCGCGTAGAGCAGCCAGTAGTCCTCGGCGGTGATCTCGAAATTACTCACCAACCTGGCCTCATGCGCCTGTTCGGACTGGCGGCGCTTGAACGCCCGGCCGTGCGCCAGGCAGCGCCGGCCCGGCACCTTCGGCGACACCGGCATGCACTTCTTCGGCGGGCGCCCCTCGGCCAGGCAGTCGACGCAGGCGGCCTTGCGGGCCTCGTGCTCGGCGTGGTGCTCATCGCAGCGCCCGGCGGGGTGTGGGCCGAACACCGCGCCCAGCTTCCCGGTCTTCCCGGCGGCACGGCATTCAGGGCAGGACTGCCGAGTCACAGGTCGTCCAGCCGTTGCTGGGCCGCGGACACCTGATTGGCGGCGTGCCTGGCCCGGTTGGCGGCCTTGGTCGTCATTTTGCTGAACGACCTCGCCGCGTGCTCGGCGTCGCTGCGCTCGCGGTAGTTCCCGTCGATCCGGAGCACCACCTGCCAGCCGCCGGTTTCGGTCGGGACGACCATCACCGCATCGGGGTCCAAAATCCAATCGGCTCGCTCGGCGAAGAAACCGCCGGGGGTGTCCGGACTACTTGACATAACGTTTTCCTTCCGAGGGGGTTTGTATTGACACATCACACGCGCGTACACGTGTGCGCGTCACGTGGGGGGGCAATATATTGATCCAATTGATCCAATTGCAGGTCAGGGCCTAAATCTAATCCGATTAATCGGCTCACCTCCTCGTGGCTGAGCCGATTGTGAGCCGATTGGATTCTGGGCCGCATCATTCGGGCTCGATCTCGTCGGTCCAGTGCCGTGCTTCGACCACCTCGTCGGAGGGCAGACGCCAGTACGTGACGCGTGGTTTTCCGGCCTCTGATCGGTTCTCCACGATGAGCCTCAGCTTCGACACCGCACGTTTGAGGGTGGGTTCGCTGAAGTCGGTGTCCTTGCGTGCGTCGTCCTTGACCTTCTTTGACGCGGTGGGGCCGTTCATGAGCAAGTAGTCCGACAGCCAGGTGCTGGCGTCATCGACCTTCGTCCGGACCTCGGCACCCTCGGCCATCAGATCCTCCACGGTGACGTCGGAGGTGCCGGTGAACTGGAACCGTGTCATCTCCGTCGTTCGGCCGTCGTGGGCCTGCACAGGTACCAGATCGAGGGCGTACTGCATGGCGAGGTCTTCCCGCCCGGCGGAGTTCTTTGACTGAGACATCACGCGGACGTCCTCGTCGTCGTTGACGCTGGATGCCTTGGCGAACGCGAATACCGATCGGGTCACCTCACCGAATGCCGCGGAGCCGGTAAGGGCCTGCACCGCGTTGGCGGCACCGTTTTTCCGGAAATGGGCGATGCCAATGACAATGCCGTCAATGGCGTGGGCGATGCGAATATACGGGTCAAGATATTCGCGGACTTCGTTGTTCTTGTGGATATCCACACTGCCACCCAGGGTGCTCATAATGGGGTCCACCACAAGCATTTTCACCTTCAGGTCAAGCATTTGTTCCGTGAGCTGTTCCTCGTCCGCGCGGGAGAGGAATTGGGCCTCCTTGTCACCCATGGTGACCTCGGGATAAAAGATCCGGCTCAGGTCGGCGTCGGCGGCCACCAGAGACGGTGCGACCATCGCGTCCACCTCCTCCTCGGCGGCGATGTAGGCGCAGTTCTGGGGGTTCTCGTACCAGCAGCCCTCCAGCCTGCCCTGGGTGATCTCGCTGACAAACCACCGTGCTGCGGTGGACTTACCGGAGCCGGGGAGGCCTCCGAAGATGGCCAGGGTGCCGAGCTGGATGCGTCCAGCGCCGCGGTAGTGCCAAGCCCAGTCGGGAATGCGAAGCTGCACGTCAGCCATAGATCGCATGGTCAGAATGCGCGCCGCCGGTCCCGTCCCCCTACCGTCGGCGCGCGGCGCTTCCCCCGCCGACTCTTCTTCGTCAGGACCACTGACAGGGATGCGCCCGCGTGGCCCGGCCACCTGCGGCTCCATCTTCGGCAGGTTGGTGCGGGGTCCGGACGCCCGGCCGGCGGCGATCCCGCCCCGCATCGAGGCCTCGCACTGGGCCTGGCCGTCGTCGGCGAGTAGTCCGGACGCCGCGCACGCGCCGAGCAGGTGCTGCTCCACCTGCTCCACCGTGACCAGCCGGTTCTCGATGAGTTGGCCCAGGTTGAAGGCCTCGGTGTTCAGGGTCTCGTTGCGCCCGATCCCGTTGGCCGCCGCGTTGACGATGTTGTCGAACGAGTGCTTGAAGGCGGCCTTGACCGCGCCGCGCGTGCGGGGATCCTCGATGGTGGGGTTGAAGTTCGGTCCCGACGACGACTGTGGAATCGGTTGTCGCGGTGGGGGTTTGGGTCTGTCGTCCAGCTTCCGAAGAGCGTCGAATACGCCGGGCTTCTGCGGCTCCTCGTCGCTCACTGGTGGATCTCGGGTGACGCGGCGATGGACCAGAACCAGCGCTCATCCTGACTGAGCAGCGACGGCGGCGCGACAACGTACCCGCCCTTGCCGCGATAGTCCACACCTGGCAGGATCCCCGCGGTATTGCCTTCGCCGGTCGCCTTGATGTAGTAATGTAGTCCGCCGCTGCGGGTGTAGACCACCCCGTGTGCGTCTGGAAGTTCCTCGGAGGCAAGGATTTTGGGTATCTGCTCTCGCCCGTCAGGGGCACCTGGCTTCTTCGGCGGGTCCACGTCGATGACGTCGAACAGGTAGCCGGTGGCCAGGCCGATATTGTCGTTCGGGAACTTGGTCCAGCGCCGTTTGATCCGGTCGATGTCGCTGTGCGCGTCGTGCACGCCGTGACCGATCTTGCCGCACTCGCCCTTGCAGTGGCCGCGCAGCGGGTCGCCCTCGGGGTGGGCGTTCGGGATGGCCGGTCGCTTCGTCCTGGGGGCCAGTGGGAACACCCGCCAGCCCCACTCGGCGTACTTCACGGCGGCGTCGAGCAGGCGCGGTGGCTGGCGGTCCAGATCCGCGAGCTGCGACTTCAGGTCGGCGATCAGCACCTCGACAGAATCGGCGGCAGCCTCGTCGGAGGGGAGCATGCCGCCGATCGCGGCGGCCTCCGCCATCTCGTCATAGTCGCGTTCGGCCAGGTTTAGGTTGTCGACCAACGACTCTCGCCGCGTCGGGCGCGCGTTGACGCAGCGACCCTCGTGCACGTTGGTGTTCACGGTTTCCTCACCGATGGCGACCATCAGGAGGTGGCCGCATCCGCGGCAGGTAGAGAAGATGCGCATGATCTTGAAGCCTTCGGGGTGACCGAAGGGGCTGCCGCGGGGGGATACGGCAGCCCCTTCGTGGGTGGAACTACTTGTTAGGCAGCGCCACTCAGAACGGCGGCTCGTCGTCGGGGACGTAGCCGTCGTCGTATGCGGAGGTGGGTGTCTGCCCGCCCTGGATCTGACCGGCAGGCGGAGTCTCGGCTGCCGGGCGGTTCTCGGTCTGCAGCTGATGGTAGGCCTTGATGGCCTTGTCCAGCCATTCCGAGCCCTCCTTCGGTGCGCGCACCAGCAGAGGGCCGTAGATGCCCACCGAGCGGCCGCGCTGACGTGCGGCGTCGATGGCGGCCTGGTCGGTGATCTCGCCGCCCTGGGCATTGCCCTGCGCGTCGTAGACCTGGGCCAGCTGGGTGGTCTGGGTGACCACGTCGCCGACGGCGATGGTGCCGTCCGGAAGGCCCTTCTTCGCCTCGATCCAATCACCAAAGGCCTTGCCCTTGAGGATGAGTCGGACGATGTCGCCGGCTTCCGGAACGTTCTCGTCCTCGCCGAGCCCGGCCGGGGAGGTGGTCCCCGGCAGAACGAGGCAGGTGACGACCATCTCCTGCGCGTGCTTGCCGTTCGGCTTCACGATCGGCGCGGACTCGCCGTTGTCGCCGCGCTTGAGTCGATCCCGCGACTCCGCCTTCAGGATGGCGCCGTTGAACACCTGGCCGAGCGCGGTGCGCTTCACGACCGGGTATCCGCCGACGCGGGGTTCCTCAAGGGCAATGCGTTGTGTCATCGGACTGCTTTCTCTTGTGTGTCAACTGAGTTCACTTTGTGATGTGCCTATCCCTGCGCCAGCAGATAAGCCTTCCGAGCGGCGACGGCCGCACGGAAATCTTTGGAGTCGATGCCCATGGCGGCACTCGACAGGTAGTGGTCCTTGAGATCCTGGATGGTGGCGCACGTCCCGGCGCGCATGATGGCGCGGTCCTCGGCGATCAGCGGCTCGGGCGCGATACCCAGCTCCATCTGGTCGTAGACCGGCCACATGATGTTGTCACGCTGCTCGGATCGGTGCTCCCACACCTTCTTCGCCGTGGAGCAGGCCTCCCAGCCCTTCTTGATGTTCACCCAGTGCAGCTCGCAGGTGCCCTCGCCGGCCGGGAGGTGGATGATGACGGCCTTGTCGGCCTCGATGTACACCGGGTCTTTGCCGCGGGTGTCAGAGGCGATGTCGTAGGGCACAGAGTTGCGGTACATCGCCAGCTGCATGGCCATCTTCAGGCCCGAGCCCCAGTCGATGCTGCCGGTCTTGATGTCGGCGATGTAGTACCGGCCTTCGATTTTCACGATCCGGTCGGTGGTCCCGGCGACCTGCCAGGCGTCATGGACGCGGAACGATTCGATGAACAGGTACTCCAGCTGGAACCGCTTCTTGGCCTGCTCGTAGGCCTTCAGATCGCTGCCGTGCGGCTCGGGCACCCGGCCCAGGGTCTCGCCGCGGTCCAGGCGCTCGGTCATCTTGTGCAGGGCGGTGCCGGTGGTGGCGGAGGCGTCCTGCCGCGCCCGCTCCATCGCCTTCCATGCCACGGTGTCGAGCGTCGACTTGTCGTCCAGGGTGACGCTGGTGGCCTGCAGGATGAGGTCCGGAGACTGGGCCAGGCCCCATGCGACGTTGCGCTGCTTCCATTTGTTCAGGTTGTACTGGTCTTCGAGCACGTCGATGAACTTGGTGGCGCGGCGGTACTTCAGCCGCTTGCTGCCGTCCTGGCTCATCACCAGCGGCCAGCCGTTGTGGTCGCGGGGGATCTCCGGACTGATCTTGATGCGTTGGGGTGCCTGGGTCATGGCGTCACCGTAGCGGTGGGCTCCGACAAGTAGCCGTCACGGTTCTGCAGCAACTCCCGGTAGACCCTCGGCGCGCGTGCCGCCGCTGCCGCCAGGTCACCCAAGATGTTGTAGGTCGGCTCCGACCACGGCGCACATGTGGGGCACAGTGCTGCTCGGGTGCGGTCGACGGGGGCCACGCTGGTGAACATGTTGTTGCAGTGAGAGCAAAGATAGGTGCCGGGGCCGGGCGGTGGTGAGCTGGGCTCAGGCATAGACGCGCTCCTGGTTCAGGGGTGGAAGTTCCAGTTGTAGCACACCTCGCGGTGGCAGGAAAGCTATTCCGGCCATTGCTCGTAAATACACGTCTCACATGCGATTTGACCGTCGAGGTAGCCGATGGGGTCACCCGGTTCGATGTCGAAAGCGCAATCATTGCAACGGCCGTAGTATTCCGCCGGGAAGGTGGTCGGGCGCTGGGGTCTGGGCGCCGGCCGGGGGTCACCGACGGGTATGCGTTGAGACATTGCTGTAGCGTGACATGGCAGTAACCCCCTGCGCAATGAGGACACGCCGATGTTTGACACCGAGCTGGGTCAGATCGTGACCCTGGTCTTCGTGCTCGCCGTGCTGATGGTGACCGTCATCATGGGTCTGGTCGCCGACTTCGTGGACTGGCTGGAGGACCGCGTCAAGGCCCAGGAGGCCATCCACGCCGTCCGCCTGGAGATCGCCGAGGTGCTGGCCGAGCGCGCAGTCGAGCAGAACAACGCAATCCTGCGCGGGGACATCTGGTTTGGGCTCTACGGCGTGTACCAGCCGGCAATCAGTGAGAGTCTTGATCGTCTCTCGGCCGGTCTTCCATCGGCGTCGAATGATCACGCGGCTCCAGGAGTTTCGGGGGAGCCATGTGGCGGCCGGGAAGCTGACGGCGCAGCGCTTGCCGCGCCCGCTCATCGAACCGCTGCTCGCGGATCAAGGAGGCCAACAGAGGCACGGCTGCGACTGCGCCGAGCGAGTAGATCAGGAACCGAAGGTGTTGGCGCCCAGGGAAGTCTGGATCCCACCAGGTAGCGACGACGATCTGGATGAGCACCAGCGACATCACGGTCTTGAAGATCAGGTAGTTGCGGCCGATCCGGTTGGTGTACCACTGCGACCACCCCGCGTAGCGGATGGTGAAGGCGGCAGTGAGGATCGTCAGGTAGATCAGCGACATGTTGGCGGCGCGTTGGATGCTGCCGTTGTCAAACCACCAGATGTCGCCGATCAGCACGGCGAGGATCCCCGTCAGCGCGAATCCGATAAACCATCTCACGCCTGGGTTCCCTTCGTCCGACGCCCCGCCATCGCAACCTGAATCGCCTCCCCAAACCCGTTGCGCGCGATCACCTGCTGTAGTTCATTATTGACGGACCGGGAATATGAGGCGAGGGCGGGGGTGTCAGCCGTCTCGGCGTCGGCGACAGCCAGGCGCTTCTCTGCGTCTTCAACAGCACGACGCCACGGCCATGGGATCACCCGTGCTCACCACCCCTCGCCGATAGCTTCGCCAATTCCTCGCGGAATGACGAGACGATGGCGATGGTCGCCTGCTGGCCGGCGACGTTCTCGATCAGCGCCGCGGTGGCCGTGCGGTGGGCCTCTTCGTACTTGTCGCCCCGCTCGCGTTCCGCTTTGTACTGTCTACCCGGCACCAAACGTTGGGTGGCCACCGCCCAGATGAAGATCACGGCAGCCACCGTTGCCAGCGCTGGGGCCGATAGGCTTCCCAGGCTAGTCCAGAACGAGGTCAGGTGCGGTTCCACCGCACTACGGGAGCGTCTTGGGGACGACCCTGACGCCGTTCTCCTCGGCGATCCGCTCCAGGTCTTCCACGTTGGCCGTGTTGCGCTTCAGCCATACCAGCCAGGTGCCGACGACGGTCAGGGCGACGCCCAGCCAGGGGCCGACCTGCGCGGGCAGCACGGTGCTGATCTCAGGGTTGCTGAGCACGCTGGTGATGGTGACGGATACGAGTGACAGGAAAGCGATGACGGCCTTCCAGTAACGACTGAGCATGAGAACTCCCAAAAATGGTTTCTGATGTGGGCTGATCCGCCGCCGAGGGCTACCGCGTCATGCGCGTGGGCACAGCAAATATCACTCCGAGGTTACCCCGCAAGGCGGCCAATATAGTCACGGAAATGCATTGCGGCGAAGTCGACAAACGTCGGCCCGCCAGGCCAGGCGGCGTCGAACTCGTACCGGATGTGCGGCGCGGTGCCCGCGAACAGGAACTCCAGCGCCAGCACTGCTGCCTTCGCGGCCGCTGCCGTCCCCGTGAGCTGATCGGCAGGCTTGCCCATGGGGATCAGCCCACCGAGGGCTCCCAGGGCCAGTGGGAGGGCAAAGCCGAGGAACCCCGCGGGGCCGCCGGCCAGCGATGCCAGCGCGCCCGGCAGCGAGATGCCCGCCTTGGCGGCCACGGTGGGGATCACGGTGACCATCCGGATGGTGAACTGCATCAGGTCGGTGAACGCGAAGCGGGACACCTCGGCGTACACATCGTCCATGATGTCGCCGACCACACCGCCCGGCACCTGCGCGTACATGTCCTTGTCATGGGTCAGCCAGGCGTGCCGGAAGTCAGACGGGTCGCCGATGGCGAAGTCGGCGATGCCGTCGCCCCACGGCGCCGGCTGGCCGAAGAACCCGCCGCCCGCGGGCCGGGTCGGGTCACCGAACGTCACCGACGCCACGTAGCACTGCGGGTGGTTCTTCAGCACCCACTCGCGGAACATCATCGCCAGGATCGCACCGGCCGAGTAGCCGACGATGCAGACTTTCAGCTGGGGGTTGCGAGCAAGGCGGGCAAGGAAATCGGCCTGTGCCGCCTTGAGTCCATCCTGAATCGCTGCCCACATCGACGGCGCTCCCACGCCACCCTGGGTCGCGCCGACCGGAATGCCGCCCATCGTGGCCGCCCATGGAGTGTTGATCTCCTCCACCAGGTTGCCGAGCCGCTGGCATACCCGTGAGCAGATGTCGATGCCGATGATGCCGCCGGTACCGCGGAACACATAGGTGGGGATGCGCGGGCCGTCGGGCACTACGACGCCCGGCTTAGCACCTTGGTAGCCAACGCGATTGGCCAGGGCGTCATCGAAGATGCCGGTCTGGGGCAGCCCGACGCGGCGCTGCATCTCCTTGGTGAACGCGGCGTCGCTGCTGCCGTAGTAGCCGTCGACCGGACCCATGAGGTCGGCGTACGACTTGGCGTATGCCTTGCCCCACCGCTGCCAGTGGGTGACGTCGTCACCCTTCGCATCCGATGAGCCGAGGCGCAGCGGCAGGCGGGCGCTCACAGTGTCGCCGACAATCCGAGGGACACCAGGGTGGCCGGGCCGGCGATGCCGTCCACGACGAGGCCGGCGCGGCGCTGGAACTCCTTGACCACCCACAGGGTTTGGGCGCCGAACTCGCCGTCGACATCGAGCTTGGAGTACAGCGGGTAGTTCTTGTTGAGCGTGCGCTGCAACACTTTCACGCGCTCGCC
>Ga0164307_10000040_pt1 | contig 53741 bp, 46 predicted proteins | sample Whisoiple_243_MG_FD_110214 | JGI IMG/M metagenome (GOLD analysis project Ga0164307, IMG submission 110214) | Soil microbial communities amended with fresh organic matter from upstate New York, USA - Whitman soil sample_243_MG | ecosystem: Environmental > Terrestrial > Soil > Unclassified >...
ACCGGCTGTCCGTGATTCGTCCGCGCAACTAGACTCAGCATTCATCACATTCTCTTGCTATTGCTCCCTGGCATTTGGGTAAGCGGGCGCGGAAAGCCGCAGGGCGGCGCGTAGCTCTCGTGGCGACTCCTCGAGGCGCTCTCTCCTCGACTTCGGATTCGCTCGGACGTCCCGACGAGAGTCCTCGTCGATCGAAAGATGCTGTGCGAACACAGTACCCTTTTCGCGCGGTGGCCGTGCTCCGCAGCGAATCGCGGAAGCGGTCTTTTCGAGAGCGAAATGCGATGAGTGCTCAGGCTGGTAGAAGGCGCCGTGACGGTTACGCATCGGCATCGAATCGTTCGACGGCCAAAGCAAACTGTGGTCGCTTCGTCCCGAGCCCAACGAGCTGCTCACGGAATTCCGCAGTGCGATCCTCCGACTCCAGCATGAGCATTGGTAGGTACTCCGCGACATCAAGCACATCGGCCAGCTCAACGCTCTTTCCGTCGTATGCCAAGCTCCTCGCCAGCACGAGCACTGCATTGATCGCCGCCAACGCACTACGCTGCTTTTCAATTGCAACCATTGGTCATGCTCCTCAGTAGTCGAGCGTCACCTGTGGTATCGGGGTCCCTCGTGCGCCCGGCTGAACAAGAATTCGCGGCGGCTTGGAGCCGCTCAGGGTCTGCTTCAACGTGTCGAGCCACCGAGATAGCGCCGATCCAGAAGCATCGATTCCGACCTTGGGAGATCTCAACGCGCCGATCGGCACTTCGTCGATCTTGCCGCCACTGCCGATGACTTCCGCCGCTATTGTCTGCCCGCCAGCTCGGCGGCTTTTCGCGCGCCGTACACCATCAAGAATTTCGAAAGTCTTCTCCGCGCCGGCACCTGCTCCCTGTGCGGCCTCTGCGGCTTCACGCTACCTCGACCTCACGAAAGGACCAACCGGTAAAACCTCCGTTCTCGAAGATCTCGCGCACTCTTTCCGACACGTACAGCGGGAAGGGATATTCGTTCAGCCGCAGGAAGTCTGTATCAAGGATTGTTTGCGCGACCAGCACAGGCCACCTAACAGCTCTAACCATTCCGCGTCGCTGAGGTATCACGTAGTCGTCAGGAAAGACGTCGAAGTCTGACTTGCTGCGGTCGAGCGCATCCACTCGGTGCAACACATTTAGGATGGCATACCCATCAATCCCGGTTCGATCGGGTCGGAACACCTCAATGGGCACGAATTCTGCCCCACGAACGACCGCGTTCGTCATTGCGTGCTGCACAGAGCCCGACAGAATAGGGAGATCGAGGTGATTTTGAAGCGAATCATCCGCGACGCCGTCGTGCTCTGGCTTGAATGCTGCTAGCCACAGCGTACTCTGCGATTGCTTCCACGGCTTACCCAACACGAACTCGTCTTCTTTACCGCCAGAAGCCGATGAAGAGCATAGGACCTTCCGCAACGAAGTCGGCGAAACGCACGCGCAGCGCCGTGATCGCGAGTTCGAGTGCGCTTTCATGGCGCGGGCCGAGGCGTACTCCCAGTGATCGGCTGCGGCGGGGGCACCGCGGCGTGGGATCCCGCGGCGGCACAGCACGAAGGCGCGCTCACGTACCACTTCGCGCCAAACACTGCATTGCCATTCGGAGCGATCGTGGCTTTCAGGGTTCAGCGGCGTGCTCAGTGCACAGCGTGCGACGGCGTAGCGAGTCCTCTTCATCCATGGGATTGAAGGCATAGACGTGGCGAACTCGACCCGAGCTCGAAAAATCGATCGCGAGATAGCGCCAGACATCTTGGTACAAATGAAAGTCGGTCACGGTGCACGAACCGTCTTGAGTGGTTTCTTCGCCGGGCTGTGCCCCGCCGAGCGCGTAGAGCTCTCGCACCGCCAAGGCGAGCTGCGAGCGAAGGTTGGCTGAGCCTGCACAGGCATCGAGCAACAGAGACTCAATCACTTGGGTGTCTCCGCTGAAATCGGGCGACATCACGACGTTCAGCTCGAGCTGATCTTGAGCTTCGCGAGCCACGACCAGCACCGAGACCCACGGATATTCGAACTCACCGGTCCATAGCTCGGTGGCGTACAGCGCGAGTGGTTCGGTGAAGCGCTGCAACCGAGGTAGCGTCTGCTCTTGCCAGGGCACCGGACCTTCAGCTCCCCAGCGCTTGGGCAACAGCTCGAAGACGAATCTGAAGTTGGGCCGGGCTTCAGCGCGCTCCGAGGGGTCATCTTTGGCTCCGCTCTGCTCGGGCTCGCGGTACTTGAGCCTCAATGCAGCCTGAACGCGCTTCGACCGCTCACTTGCGTCGAGCGCGAAGAACGCGCCGCCGTTGGCAGCGACACGTGGCACACACGTTTCCGCGGACGCCACACCGACGGGCTGCGAGACGATGCGCGTCGCAGGCGTCACAACGACCGAAGGTGGCTTGCCAATGCTGGACGGCGGCGGCGCGCAAGCGACCGCGGCGTGAGCCGTCAGCAATAGCGCTGCGCGAGTCCACTTCATTACTGCTCGCCGAGGGCGGTTCGAGACGCAATCATCATCCATGAGCTGCAGGTTTGGACACCGCAGGTTGGGCAACCTTGGCGTTTCGCCCATCACCCACCAGAGAGCGGTCCCCGACTCCCCTCACCCCTCCGGCGTCAAAGCTCTTTTCACCAACTCCAATGCCGCCGCCCCAAACGGCAGCCCCAACGCCTGTTCATGGCCCTTGGCGCTCATCTTTTTCCAAGTCTTCCGCACCACCTCGATCACTTTGTCCGCCGGGTGCTTCTGGCAAAACTCCTCGAACTCGAACTCCAAGAAGGTCAGGCACAGCGCATCCTCCATCGTTTGAGTGTCCGGGTTGCTGTGTAGCCCTTGCTTCAGGTTGATGCGGCGCACGGCGTCGATCGTCTCGCGCTCGTAGCCGAGGCCTTCCAAGATGCGCGTCACCGTGTCCGCGTGAAACCGCCCGAGTTGAGTGCGCCATTGTAAGTAGCCAACGCGCCCCTCCGGGAACGAGTCGCGCGCGATGTGCCAGCGGCGAATGTGCTGGCAACGTGCGGCGAGGCGGAGTGCTTCAGAGGCGTTCGGGGCGAGCCGGTCGACCCAGACGGACAAGCGTTCGGCATCGACGAGTTCTCGCGGGCGTTCCACACCGGCGACGCTGAGCTGGTGTGGATCTTCGGAGTTTTCGCGATCGAAGGCGGCGATTGCGGCTTGGAATCGTGCTGCGTCCACAGTGGCCATGACGCAGCACTCTTTACCATGCACCACTCCGCGCCCCGCGCTCGTTCGCGCGATCGGGCGAAAAACCGAACAAAAGGCGGCCTTCTGTGGACACCGATGCGGCAAAGCGCACTAGACTGCGCGGCCATGCAATACCGCGCTCTGGGTCGCACTGGCCTCAATGTTTCCGCCGTGAGTTTCGGCGCCTGGGCCATCGGCGGCACCTGGGGGCCCGTCAGCGACGATGATTCGCTCAAGGCGCTGCATCGCGCGCTCGATCTCGGCGTGAACTTTTTCGACACGGCCGACGTCTATGGAGATGGTCACAGTGAGCGACTGCTGGCCCGATTGAAGCGAGAACGCGGTCCCATTTTTCACATCGCCACCAAGGCCGGTCGACGCCTGAACCCACACGTGGCGAGCGGCTACAACCGCGAGAATCTGACCGCGTTCATCGAGCGAAGCGCGAGCAACTTGGAGGTCGAGGCGCTCGATCTCCTGCAACTGCACTGTCCGCCGACCGACGTTTATTACATGCCGGAGGTGTTCGGCGTGCTGGATGATTTGAAGCGCGCGGGCAAGCTGAAGCACTACGGGGTGAGCGTGGAGCGTGTGGAGGAGGCGCTCAAGGCGATTGAGTACCCGGACGTGCAATCCGTGCAGATCATTTTCAATATTTTTCGGCAGCGGCCGGCAGACCACTTTTTGGCCGAAGCGCAGCGACGAAAGGTGGGTGTACTGGCACGCCTCCCCCTCTCTTCCGGGCTCTTGGGGGGGAAGATGAAGCACGGCCAGCAGTTCGCGGCCGACGATCATCGCGCGTTCAATCGTGAGGGCGCAGCGTTCGATCGCGGGGAGACGTTTTCCGGGTTCGATTTCGAGACCGGGCTTTCGGTGGTCGAGGAGCTACGCGCGTTGTTGCCGCCGAATATGTCATTGCCGCAATTTGCGCTGCGTTGGATCGACATGCACGACGCCATCACCTGTTCGATTCCGGGTGCCAAGCGCCCCGATCAGGTGGCGGAGAATGTCGCGGCTTCGGATTTACCGCCGCTGAGCAGCGAGGTGATGCGCCGCGTGAAGGAGATCTACGACGCGCGGATTCGCCCCGCGGTGCATCAGCGCTGGTGAGGGTCGGAGCGTTGCGCGCTTCGCGGCACGCAACGCGCTAGGCAGCGGCTCAGTCCGGCCGCGCACTGAGCTGAAGCAAGCGGCCAATGCGCGGTTTGCCCACGGTCAGGTCCGCGAGCGTGTGTTCATCGAGCGTGCGCAGGAACTGCTCGGTCGCATCGCGCAGGATGGCTTTGAGTCCGCAGGCAGGCGCGATCACACACGGTTGTTCGCCCGAGCGCAGGCACGCGACCACTCCGAGTTCCGGCTCCATGCCGCGCACGATCGAGCCGAGTTTGAGGGTGCTCGGATCGGCGAGCAGCCGCACTCCGCCGGTTTTGCCGCGCGTGGTTTCGACATAACCGAGCTCGGCGAGCTTTTGCACGACCTTGAGCAAATGGTTCAGTGAGATGCCGTAACTGTCACTGATTTCACCCACGGTGAGCTTTTCGGGCGCGACGCAGGCGAGCGCGATCAGCGTGCGGAAGGCATAGTCGGTGTAGGACGTGAGTTGCACGAGGGTCCGCGGGATCTTTACGCTACGCCGAATGCGGCGCGGCGAACGCATCACAATGAATGCGGCTCAGCGAGGCACCGGCCAGGTACGCGCGCTTTCTCAGTGATTGCACCAGGGTTGGCTGACCGCACAACAATAGCCGATGCGTGTCGAGCTTGGGGTGGCGCTTCAAGACCACTTGATCGAGCGCGGCGAGTTCGAGCTGCCAACGGCCCTGGGGTCCGAGCTCACTCTCCGCGCCGGACAACACGCTCCCGAACAGCCGCAAGTTCGGTAATGACTCGCTGAGCGACTCGAGCTCGGCGCGCAGATAGATGCCCGATAGCTCGGGACTGCCGTGGAAGAGCGAGATTTCGCCGCGGTGGCCGTGAAGCGCCGCGCTGCGGAGCACGCCGAGCAGCGGCGCGAGCCCCGTGCCGGTCCCCGCGAGTACCAAGGGGCGATCCAACTCACCCTCTTGGTAGAAGCATTCACCGAAGGGGCCGCGGAGCGAGACCGCTTGGCCCACGGCGGCGCGTAGCCAACCGCTCATTTGTCCGTTGGGGAGCAGCGCGACGTGGAGCTCGAGCTCGTCATCCGTCGGCAGTGACGCGATGGAATAGGGACGCATCAAGCCGTCGTCCGGACGGGAGACTTGAACGAATTGGCCCGCTCGGAATTCCAAGTTCGCGGGCCGCGCGATCCGCACACTGATCACGTTGGCCGAGAGCAGCGTGACTCTTTGGACGACCGCGGCGTAGGAAGCAGCGGCGTCACAGCGCTCGACCACCAGATCTTCGCGAGGACGGCAAATGCAGGCGAGGAAATAGCCTTGTTGCTTCCAGGCGTCTTTGAGTCCGGCCTGCGCCACCGCTGGAACTGCGCCCTGGGTGGATTGCAGCAGACAAGACTGACAAGAGCCACTGCGGCAGAGCGAGCTGACGCTTTCACCGTGCCGCAGCAAGCAATCAAGCACGCTCTCGCCCTCTTCGAGCGAGTAGTCTTTGCCTTCGAAGCGTAGCATTCCCTGGCCTACTAACGGCTGACGACGTCGCCTTTGACGCTCAAGGCGATTGCGGCAGCTTCACCGATGAGCTCCGGGGGAACGCCTAGCTCGGTGAGCGTGGCGCCGAGGTTTTCCATCACCGCGTTGAAGTGCAATTCGGTGAGGTTCATGCGGGCGTGTGCCGTGCGCATGTCTTTACCCGAGTAGGCGTTGGGACCGCCAAAGGCGAAGGTCAAGAACGCCTTCTGTTTGGCGCGTTGCCGATCCATATCCACGTCGTCGAAGAAGTTGGAGATGCGGTCGTCTGCCAAGACCTTGCGATAGAAGATGTCTACCGCTGCATCGACCGCTGCTTCGCCACCGAGTCGCTCGTAGATGGAGGTGCTCATGTTTCGTGCTCTTTTCCTAGGTTCTTCGAGTGTTTGGCTGCGCCGTTGGCCAGCGCGCGATAACTGGTAAATCAAATACTTGTTTTGGTCAATAGCGAACGAAGGCGAAGCGCCAGCGTCCGCGATCGGGTTTTGCGCAGCGGTGCGATTGCCGATCGCTTGGTTAATTTTCCGAACCGGACGGAATGCGGCCTAATTCGCGGGCGCGCGTTGCACCCGTGAATTCGCGGGCGTAACAGAAGACACATGGCTTCATCGGAATCGGGGCGGCCATTGCCGACGCCGCCCCCGCCGCGCCCGTCGATCCCCAGTGTTCCGCACATCGATCTGGCGACGATTGTCGGACGGAGAGCTGCCGCGGAGTACAACCGCCCTCCGAGCGGCATTGCGCCTGTCGACACCAGCCCCGCGGATACAGAGGCCAGTGAGGTGTTTCGCCCGGGTTCGTTCACACCCGAAGCCGCTATCGACGAGCAGATCAACGATCTCGAGCGCTGGGTGCAGGCGAATCTGAGTCGCAGTCGCAAGGAGAAGATTCGCTTTTGGGTGCTGCGCGGGCTGGCCATTTCGGGCGCCCTGTTGGCCGCGTTGATGGCCAAGCAGGACAGTCCACAAGTGACGGTCTTGGCGAGCGTGCTCGCGGCGCTATGCGTGGCCATCGACGCGGCCTGGCCCTCGGACTCGTTCCGCAATGTCCACCAACGCGCGGTGTGCGACTTACGTGAGCTGCAAAACACGCTCAAATTGCGCTGGGACAAAGTGTGTCTGGCGCATCCGGACTCATCCGCGCCGCAGCGGACCGCGCATGCTTTGGCGTTGCTCGACCAAGTCCAGAACAAGCGTGAAGAGATAGGAAAATACCTAGGCTCCGCGGAGGCGAGCCCGGGGATTCAACGCTGAAAATTTGCACCGAACGATAGATAGCGCCGTGGAACGCCTGCTATCCTGGCCGCGTGACAGCGATATCTGCTCTCTACATCTACCCGATCAAGTCCTGTCGCGGGATCCGGGTGGAGCAGTGGCCCGTGGTCGCGCGCGGGTTCGCGACCGATCGACGCTGGATGGTCGTCGATGCGAGCGGCAAGTTCGTGACTCAGCGTGAGTTCTCGCAACTCGCCTTGGTGGACACCGCGATTGAAGGAGAGCGGCTATTGGTCAAGGCTCCCGGGCAGCGCGCGTTGGAGTTGCCCTGCGCGCACGAGAGCGGCGAGCTACGCACGGTCGAGGTTTGGCAAGATCGCGCCGTGGGCGTCGCGCACGCGCTCGGCAGCGCGTGGTTCTCCGAATATCTCGAAGCGCCTCATGAACTCGTGTACATGCCCGAGTCCCACCAGCGAAAGGTCAATCCCTCTCGCGCGAAGCTCGGCGACATCGTGGGCTTCAGTGATGGCTATCCGTTCTTGTTGCTCTCCGAGGCATCGCTCGCCGATCTCAACGCACGACTCGAAACGCCGCTCCCCATCGAGCGCTTTCGGCCGAACATCGTGATTAGTGGCACGGCACCCTTCGCGGAGGACGAGTACGCCCGCGTCCGCATGGGGGAGATCTCGTTTCGCGGAGTCAAACGCTGCGAGCGTTGCGTGATCACGACCATCGACCCCAATACCGGCGTGCGTGGCCGTGAACCGCTGCGCACCTTGACCAAGTATCGCTTGGTCGATCAAAAAGTGTGGTTCGGAATGAACCTGATCCACGACAATTTCGGGCAGCTGCGCGTGGGTGACCCCGTGGTTCTACCCGAGTAATCGGCTACCAGCGGGTGGTTACGATCTTTTGAGGATCCTCTTAGGCACGACTTAGCATCCCGAAAGCGTTGGGATCCCTAGGTTCGGTGGGCGCTCGCTGAGGTAGCGGGTCGCCAGGAGTGATTTTCGAATGAGCACTTTGAATACGGTTGCAGAGCTGGCCCCAACCACGGTTCGCGCAACGGGACCACGACACGACATTTACGGTCTGATCCACAAGGGCTTGCGCTCGTTCATGCTCGATACCCTGGCTCGGCTCGGGCGCGCAGACGTCGCTGCACCGAGCTTTTCCAGCGCGATCGCGCAAACGCGCGCGCTGCTCGGCACTCTGCACGATCACCTGCGCCACGAAAATGAGTTCCTGCATCCGGCGCTCGAGGCGCGGAGCCCCGGCGGCGCAACCACAACGGCGCTGGAGCATGCCGATCACGAGCGCGCGTACGTCGAGCTGACGCGCTTGGTCTCGTCGGTCGAGCACGAGTTCGCCCAAGGCACCGGCAGCGAACTCGAATGGCTGAGCAAGCAGCTGTATCTGAGCCTTTCGAACTTCGTCGCGGAGAACCTGGCCCACATGTACCGTGAAGAGACCGAGACCACGAAGCTGCTCTGGCGCCACTACACGGACGAAGAACTTCGCGAGATTCAGGGGGCCATCGTCGCCTCCGAAACCGCAGAGGAGCTCGCCGTGACTCTTCGCTGGATGCTGCCGTCGGTAACGCCCAAGGAGCGGCTCGGTCTGCTGGGCGGCGCGCGTCAGGGTCTACCCCCACCCGCTTTTCAGGGAGTCATGCAATTGGCTCGAGAAGTGCTGGAACCCGCCGACTATCGGCAGCTCGCGGCCGCGTTCGGCTAGCTCACAGCATGAGCTGCAAGTACGCGACGTCGAGCCAGGTTTCGAATTTGTAGCCGGCTTGTCGCAACAAGCCGGCTCGAGTGAAGCCGAAGCTCTGATGCAGCGCGATGCTGTTCGGCTTGTCTGCCGAGATCAGCGCGATCACCGTGTGGTGCCCGTGCTTGCGCGCGCTAGCCAGCAACTCGGTCAACAGCGCCTTACCGAGGCCGCGATGCTGCCGATCGTGACGCACGTACACCGAGTCCTCGACGCTGAAGCGGTAGCCGACGCGGGGATGAAAGGCGGACAGCGCGCCCCAGGCCACGACGTCGCCGCGCTCCTCCGCCACGAGCACTGGGTGCTCTCCGCCGTGTCGCTCGAACCAAGCCTGACGCTCCGTGAGCGTGTCGGGCTCGGTCTGATACGTGCAGGTGTCACGCAGCACGTAGTGGTTGTAGATCTCGTTGATCGCGGCGCAATCAGCGAGCGAGGCGGGGCGGATCGTGATCGGATCCGCCACGGCTCAGCTCGCCGTTTCCGGTGGGCCGCCGAGCTTCTCGAGCAGCGCTTCGAGCGAGGGCGCGCTGGTGGCGTGGATGCGCAAGCCGAGCGGCTCCTTCGACCCGGCCAGGCGCTCGATCGCAACGCCGCCGTAGACGCGCCCGAACAGGGCTTCGACCTCGGCCTGGGTCTCTGCGAAGGTCGCGTCGTCATTCGGCGCGCGCAGGCGATCGGTGAGGCGCAAGCTGAGCTCGTTGCTCTTGAACCGCAGCTTGAGGCCGTTTTCTTGCTCGAGCAGGCGCGCCGCGTTGACGAGCCGACGGAGCGCGTCTTCCAAGCGCTGCTCGGGGCCCGGTCCGCTGCGCTTGCGGCTGTAGACCAAGCCATACGCGCCATCCAGCGCTCCGACGTAGTAGTCTGCGGCGTGCCCGATCAAGACGATGCCGGGCCCATCGGGCACGTGGCTGTAGTCGACCACGTCGATCAACAAGTCTTTGATCACCTGATCGCGAATGAAGCGATGAAACACTGGGATCAGCGCTTCGGGCTCGAAGTGCTCGCTGGGTTCCAGGTAGAGTTTGAGCTGTAGACGTTCTGAAAGCATGGACGTTCTCGAGTCTTCCGTGGGGAAAGCGACGGCTGCAGCTCGGGCTACGGCAACGCGCCGGCGATGCGCGTGTAGCACTGGTGCGCGGCTTCCACGAACAGCTGCGCCTCTTCGATCAGTTGGTGTGCGCTATCTTTCGATGCTGCTTCAGCGCGATGTTCGTAGGCGCGGAAGAAGTAGTGCGCGAACTTGCCGCCCGAGAAGGGGTCGAAGAACAGCTTGGTGTCGTAGTAGTGAGTGCGGAACTCGTTCACGATTTCGTCCACGCCTTCACCCAAGAACGAGTTCTTTTCGCGGGTCAGGGCCTGCGCGGCCAGCACCATGGCGCTGAATGCGCGCGCCGCGGCGCGATCGCTGCTGCCTTCATCCAACAAGAGCTGGGCCTCGAACAATTCTCGCTCGCTGTCGGCCAGGCCCACTTGCACCAGTGGCACCACCTCACCCGCGCACTCGCCGACGCCCAAGTCACCGATGGTGTACTCGCGCGGATCACCCCAGTCAGAATAGAAGCTCGGATCCTGCTCGTAGCTCGGGATCACGCTCAGCTGATCGACGAGCTTGCGGATCTCCTTCTTGCCGATGCGGCCGACGAAGGCTTGGAAGGTTTCACCCTCCTGCTTCTCCGCCACGAAGCGATCGGTCAGCGTCTTGACGGCTTCAGGCACGCGCTTGGAAGGAATGGCGCCGATGGCCAAGCCGTACGAGCCGGCGTTGTTGCGGTACTGGCCGCCGATCACCAGCTGGAAGTGCGGCACGCGCCGGCCGTTCACGTTGCGGCTCACGCCCAAGAAGCCCATGTCGGCGACGTGGTGCTGGCCGCAGGAGTTGGAACAACCGCTGCACTTGATGTGCAAGCCTTGCGCGGCCGGGTCGAGCTGATCGGAGATCACGGAAAGCCGTTTGTGTAGCTCGGTCGCGAGACCGCGCGACGACGAGATGCCGAGCTTGCAGGTGTCGGTACCCGGACATGAGGTGACGTCGGTGATGTGATCGGCACCGGCCTCAGCCAGGCCGACCTTGGCCAATTCCTGATAAAATGCCGGCAAATCTGCGTTCGATACCCAGCGATAGAGCATGTTTTGCTCGACCGTCAGGCGCATCGAATCACCGGTGTAGCGGCGCGCGAGCTCTGCCATCAGTCGCCCTTGAGCGGGCGTGAAATCACCGAGTGGCAAGGTGACCTTGGCGGTCGAATAGCCCTTTTGGCTCTGCGCTTGGACGTTGGTCTTACGCCAAGCGTCGAAGCCTGCGGGGAAGCTTGCGGGCGCGAGCTCCGAAGCCGGCTTGAGCGGCTTCTCGTCCGTCACGTGCAGGTCTTTCAAGAACGCGGTCCAGCGCTCGTCTGGACGAAGCTTGGCGCGTTCCTCGAGCACGAGGCGCTTGAACTCTTCGATGCCGAGCTTCTTGACCACGAACTTGAGCCGCGCGCGGGCGCGATTCTCGCGCTCACCCAGGCGCGCGAACACGCGGCACACGGCCTGCGTGATCGGGAACAGCTCTTCTTCCGGGAGGAATTCGTCGAACAACACGGCCGGGTAGGGCACCGCGCCGAGGCCGCCGCCGACGTAATACTCGAAGCCTCGCTTCAGCTCGCCGTTTACGACGCGCGTCTTGGCGATCGCGCCTGCGTCGTGGAAGTTGGTCAAGCCGCACGGCTCGTCTTTACAACCCGAGAACGCCACCTTGAATTTCCGGCCGAAATCCTGGGTATCCGGGTGTCCGAGCAAGAAGAACGCGAGCGCGTTCGCGTACGGGATGACGTCGAACGACTCGGTGTTGCACACGCCGGCGTAGGGGCAGGCGGTGACGTTGCGCACGGTGTTGCCGCACGCCTCACGGGTGGTGATGCCTGCCGCGGCCAACCGACGCATGATGTCGGGCGTATCCTCGATGTGAATGAAATGGAGCTGGATGTCCTGACGCGTCGTGATGTGCAGGATTTGATCCGAGTACTCTTCGGCCAGCTCCGAGAGCGTATCGAGCTGATCCGCCGTGAGCTTGCCGTACGGGATCTTGATGCGCTGCATGCCGGGCGCATCCCACATCGTGACCGGGCCCTTGGTGAGCTCACCGGACGGATACGGCAGAGTCTGCGTCTTCTCGCCGTCGTGGCGTTGACCGTTGTCGTAGCGTTGACCGTAGGTGCCGCGGCGCAAGCGCGTCTCAGCGAACAGCTTCTCCTCGACTTTGCCCTTCTTGCGCAGCTCGATCTGGGTCTCGAAGATGTCGATCTCTCGCGCCCAGTCCTCGCGGAGTTGGCCAGTCAGCTTCTGCTTCCAGGTCGTCGCAACGGTCATCAGTGGTCTCCGGGCCCGGGATGCTAATGGAGTGCCCGGGCGGTTTGGGTCTCGGGGTTATACCCGGGATTCCCGACGTGACAAGTCGGGAATCCCGCAAACGCTATTCGGTTCCGCCTGATTCACAGCACCCTGTGCACGCGAGCTGCCGCGAGGCAGCCCCCAAGAAAAGGGAAGGGAGATCGGGCGGGTGCGCGGGCACGTGCCCGCTCTTGCAACCCGAGGATCTGCCGACTTTGGCCGCCCCGTGCTACACGCGCGTCACCTATGCGGTACTCGCGCGCACTCCTTCCGACACTCAAAGAGGCTCCGGCCGACGCCACCAGCAAGAGCCACATCTTTCTTCTTCGCTCCGGCTACGTCCGGCGCGTGGGCGCTGGTGTGTACAGTTTCTTGCCGCTCGGGGTGCGCGTCTTGCGCAAGGTCGAGGCGATCGTGCGCTCGGAGATGGACGCCGCGGGTGCACAAGAGGTGTTGTTGCCGGCGCTCTTGCCCGCTGAGTACTTCAAAGAGACGGGGCGCTGGGACATGTTCGGCGACACGCTCTTTCGCTTGAAGGATCGCAAGGACGCCGACTACCACCTCGGACCGACGCACGAAGAGATCATCACCGATCTCGCGCGTCGCGAGGTCAAGAGCTACCGCGATTTACCCAAGAACCTTTATCAGATCCAAACCAAGTTTCGCGACGAAGCGCGGCCGCGCGGTGGCCTGTTGCGCTGTCGGGAATTTTCCATGAAGGACGCCTACTCGTTCGACGTGGACGAAGAAGCGGCGAAGCGCAGCTACGAGCAGATGCGCGTGGCGTACACGAACATCTTCGATCGCATGGGCTTCGACTACCGCATGGTGAGTGCGGATTCCGGCGCCATGGGTGGCTCGGGCAGCGCTGAATTCCAGGTCTTGGTGCAGAGCGGCGAGGACGTGATCGCGGCTTGTTTGCAGTGTAGCTACGCCGCCAATCTGGAAGTCGCGAAATCGCCCGCCTTGCCGCGGCGCGGACCGGCGCCCGAAGCCGTTCCTGCGCTCGAGAAGGTGCACACCCCGGGGCACGGCAAGATCGAAGCCGTCGCCAAGTTCTTGGATCAGCCGCCCGCCAATTTCTTGAAGAGCCTGCTGTACGTGGTCGGCAACGAGCTCGTGATGGTCGTGCTGCGCGGCGATCACGACGTGAACGAAGTGAAGCTATCGCGCGCGCTGGGCGTGGGCGAGGTGCACTTGGCACAGCCTGCCGACGTCGTGAAAGCGACCGGCGCGAAGATTGGTTACGCCGGACCCGTGAACTTCAAAGGGCGCGTGGTGATCGATGCGGACGCCGCGAGCCTGACCGACGCCGTCACGGGCGCGAACGAGACCGACTACCACTTGGTGCACGTGCAACACGGCCGCGACTTCCAAGCGCAGGTGGTAGAAGTGCGCCAGGTCGTGGACGGTGATGCCTGCCCGAATTGCGGCGCTACCCTCAAGCTTTACCGCGGAATCGAGGCGGGTCACATCTTCTTGCTCGGCACGCACTACACTTCGAAGATGTCGGCCACGTATTTGGACGTCAAAGGCGAGCACCAGACGATCGTCATGGGTTGCTACGGTATCGGCGTGTCACGCTTGGTTGCCGCCGCCATCGAGCAGCATCACGACGACAACGGCATCATCTGGCCGATCGCCATTGCGCCTTACCAGGTGCACTTGGTGCAGCTCGGCAGCGAGCCGGAAGTGGTGGCCGAAGTGGCGCGCCTCGAGCAAGAACTGGAGGCTGCGGGCATCGAGGTCTTGGTCGACGATCGCGAAGAGCGCCCGGGCGTGAAGTTCAAGGACGCTGATTTGGTCGGCATTCCACTGCGCGCCACCGTCGGAGCGCGCGGCCTCAAGAGCGGGCAGATCGAGTTCAAATTGCGGAGCGAGAGCGATCCGAAGAAGGTCGAACTCTTGCCTCAAGCCGACGCCGTACGTCTGATCACCGAGCGCGTGCGCGGGCTCTTGGCGAACACGAAGGCAACGGCGATGGCGAGCTGAAGAAGATGAGCGTCGACAAGAAGACCGTCGCCAGTTCCACCGATAGCGTCCACGCCGGCGTGCCTGCGGATCGGCCGCACAATGCGCTCGCGCTGAGCATCGACGCGACCGCCACTTTCACGTTCAAAGACACCGCCGAGCTCGAGCGCTACATGCGCGGGGAAGACCCGGATCCTTCACGCGAAGAGTACGGGCGCTACGGCAATCCCACCGTTTGCGAGCTGGAGCGGCGCGTCGCCGATTTGGAGCTGGCTGAGGCAGGCGTCGCGTTTTCGAGCGGAATGGCCGCCATTGCCACTGCCGTGCTGTCGTTGGTCAAGGCCGGCGAACACGTGGTGTTGTTCCGCGACGGCTATCGGCGCACCCGCCAGCTCGTGACGCAAACCTTGGCGCGCTACGGCGTCGAGCACAGCATCGTGCCGTCCGGCGACCTGACGGCACTGGCCGCCGCGTTGAAGGACAACACGCGGCTCGTGATCGCCGAATCGCCGACCAACCCCTACCTGTACTGTGTGGATTTGGGTGAGCTCGCCAAGATCGTCAAAGCGCGCGGTCGCATCAAGACCTTGGTCGATTCGACTTTCGCGACACCCGTCAATTGCCGACCGCTCGAGTTCGGCATCGACTTGGTGGTGCACAGCGCGACCAAGTACTTGTCCGGGCACAATGACGTGCTGGGCGGCGTGGTGGTCGGTCCGCAGCACCTCGTGTCGTTGTTGCGCGACGCGCGCGGCGTGCTCGGCAGCGTGCTGGATCCACACGCGGCGTTCTTGATCGCGCGCGGCATCAAGACACTCGGCGTGCGCGTCGAGCGTCAGAATGCCAGCGCCCTGGCCGTGGCTCGCCGGCTCGAAGCCGATCCGCGCATCGAGCGCGTCTTTTATCCCATGCTCGAGAGCCATCCGTCGCATGCCATCGCGCGCACGCAAATGCGCGGCGGTGGCGGCGTGGTGAGCTTCATCGTCAAAGGCGGGCGCGCGGCGGCCTCGCGCTTGATCGACGCGGTGAAGATCCCCAAAATTGCCGCGTCGCTCGGCGGCGTCGAGTCGCTGATCGAGCAGCCCGCGATCATGAGCTACTCGGAGTTGTCCACAGAGGACTTGGCGAAGATCGGCATCGACCCCGCGCTCGTGCGCATGGCCGTCGGTATCGAAGACACCGCCGACCTGGTGCGCGATCTCGAGCAAGCATTGCTGGCGTAGGCTGATTGCGGAGGAGGGCGGACTTCATCGCCCTGGCGGGATCCGCCTGTGCGCACCTCCTCAGCAATCCTGCGGGGTTATGCAGGGCCGCGCGAGTTTGTCGCGGATTGTCGCGGATAGTAACGAGTGCTGCAAAGTTGATTTGAACGCCGTTGCAGTGGGGGAGCGGCGAGCGCGCCGCTTGAACGAAAGTGATGGTTTTCGCCGTGCGTGTCCGATTTGCTCAGCGTTTTCGTGTCGCCCATTGCCAATGAGCAAGTTATGCTCGGGTTTGGTTGTGCAACGTTGACCACCTGCGCAGCGGCAGGCGTGAATGGGGATGCAAAGCAGTGAGTGAGCTCAGGAGCTGGTTTCTGAGGAATGTGTTGGAGGCAACGGAGCGGCAGCTTGGAGCGCCTGCTCTGGTCGGGCTGCGAGAGCGCCTGCCGCCCCGTATTGCCATTCATGCTTCGCTCGAGCGTCTGCGAGCGAGTACCGCGCTCGATTGCGTCCCGCTCGAAGAAGGCGAGGAGCTGCTGCTCTCCGTCGACTCGTTCTTGGGTGACGGCGGCGGCAAGTTGCTCGAAAGCATCGGTGTCGACCTGGCGACGCGCGCGCTGTCACAAGAAGGCAGCGTCGTCCGCGCCGGTGATCTCGCCGGCACGGTGGCACGCTTGCAGACTTTCCTGTCGCACCCGTTCGTCGGGGTCCCGCTGCTCTTCGAGCTGCGCCGCAACCCCGAGGGCTTCTCGCTGATCGTGGGCGTCACGGGTCACTCGCGCGCCACCCGCGCCGTGCGCCACTTGACGCTCGGCGCCATCATCGCCGCCGAACGCTTTGCCCGCGAAGTCGGGGCAGAGAGTCTGAAGCTGTCGGCCGAGAGCATCGCCGATCGCTCGAACATCAGCGCTCGCTACTTACCGGTGGGAGCGCAGGTCGTCGAAAAGCAGGCGCCCCCTTCGCGACGCCCGGTGGCCGTGCGGCTCCCGGGCGCGTCGCTGAGCGCCGAGGTCGAGCGAATCTTGCGAACCACGAAGCCACCTCGCCCGATCGAAGAAGAGTCACAGCCGCCAGAATCGATGACGATGCGCGTGGCGAGCGTCGCCGCCGTGCGTGGTCCGGCGAGCAAGCGCTAGAAAAAGCGCGCTCAGCTGCAATCAGGGGTGAACAGATCGCTCTGTACCGGCTGCATGCCGTTCTTCAGCGTGTCCGTGACCGAACCCACGATGCGCACGCGGCCGGCACAGACTGCGCTTCGATCGACCCCAATGTCCTCGATCGTAAACACCACTCGCTTCGACTCGCCCTTGTTCAGGCTGATCGGGAACATCGGGTCCGGAACGGCATCACTGAGCTGAGCGAGGGACTCGCCCGCTTCGTTCTGGAGCTCGAAGTCTGCGGAAGTGACCTGGGTCGAACCGTTGGCCTCCGACCCGAGCACGAGGTCGAGCTTGAAACCGCCGTTGATTCCGCTGAACGCGCTGTCCGTCACTTGGATCGAAGGCTCCGCGATGTGAGCGGTCAGCGCGAGATCACTCGCGTCGACACTGCAGGCGACGAGCCAAGCCGGCAAAACCAAAAGCGCAAACTTTGACCGCATGCTCGGACTCTAGCGACGAATCCCCAAGGGTTCCAGTTCGGCTATGCTCGGGCCCGTGCGCCCGGCCGTCTGCGTCCTTCTCCCGCTCTCGAGCCTGCTCGGCTGCGCTGGACCGAGCCACGATGCGCGCGGAATCGACTACCCGAACGCGGTCACGCCCGCGCTGCCCGTGACGCCGCCCGCGCCCGCCGCGCCCGCGGTTGCCCTCGCGCCGCCGGTGACGCTCCCGAGCGCGAGCGCTCCGGCGGCAAGTCCGGCGTTCGGGAGCTCGACCTTTGCGCTCGATGCACCGCTGCTGATCGAGCGAGCCAGCCCGGACGGGCACTGGGTCGGCCTGTGCACGGCGCGTAAGGATAGCAACGGTGACCGGCAGCTGACCGCGCGCGCGGGGCCGCGCGGCGACCTGCGGGGTGACGCTTTCGAGCGCTACCTCGTCACCCCCGATGAAGAACTGCCCGTCGATGCCTTGCTCGGCGGCGATGCGACCGGGCGCTACGCGCTGGTGATGCAACGAGGTGCGCTGCTGCTCTGGGACGCCGAAAGCCGAAAGAGCCTGGATTTGTCGGCGCTCGGGGCTGACGCTCGGCTCAGCGCGCAATCGTTTGCGGAATTGAGGACGGTCGCTTTCGACGAAAACGCACGGCAGCTCTTGTACGTGCGGCGCGCCGACACTGGAGGGCGCATCGTGGTCCGAAGTCTAGACGACGGCAGCGAGCGGCAGCTCGATCCGGGCCCAGGGCTGATCTGGCGTGCGCGCTTCGATCCGGGCGGCGTGTTCGTCGTCGTCGAGCTAATCAACGAGGACAGCAACAAGAACGGCCGCTTCGACTTCCCCGCTCCGTTGCTGGGCGCACCGCGACCGTGCAGCGCGGCCCCCGGTCGCTTTCACACTTGGGTGGATCGCGGAGATCGCCCCGTCACGGTGCTCGTGCCCGTGCGCGGCGGCGCTCCGATTCTGGACCCGGACTTGGTCATGCCCGTGGGCGAAGCGCTGTTGCTGCGCGACGCGAGCGGCGCGCTGCTCCTGTCACGCGCTGGGAAGAAGCGCGTGCTCGAACCCTCGGCGTGCAAGGGCCGGATCGTGCACGCCGACGCTCAGCGCGAGCTATTCGTCATCGGTTGCGCGCAGAAGAAAACCGGCAAAGTGAGTTTGGAGCTCGTCACTCGCAGCGAGCGCAAGCCACTCAACATCGAACTTGCCAGCGTCGAGCTCGACCGTGAAATGAGCGCCACGGCAGCGCGACTCGTCCCGCTTTACCCGGGTCTCGAGACGATGCTACTCGACGCCGATCGGCGCGAACTCGTGCCGCTCAAGACCTCCGACGTCGTGCTCGCGACTCGCGCGGCGCGTGCCTTGATTCGACGCGGGAATTCCCTGCTTTTCTATGACGCGGACAGCAAGACCGAGCAGCTGCTACCGGTGACGCTCGAGCGTTACCCGGAACTCCTGGTCAATGCTCCGTTCGTGTTCATCTCGCCGGCGCTGGTCAATATCGACCGGGCAGCGCTGGTCGGCACGAGCACTCTGCGCCCGCTGGCCCTGTCGAACGAGGGCCAATTGCTCGTGCCGGACCTGGACGCGGACGGCTCGCGCCTCGCGCGCGGACCGCTGCGTTGGCTGACGCCGAGCTTGTGAGCGGAGCGGACATGATATAGTTCCGCGGCCTCAGATGGACCTGCTCGAAGATCTCGCGTTTCGCGGCCTGATTCACCAACAGACCAACCCAGACGGGCTGCGCGCTCATCTGCAGAGTCCACGCGCCGTGTATTGCGGCTTCGATCCCACGCGTGATTCGCTGACGATCGGCAACTTGGTGCAGATCTTGATGCTGAAGCGCTTTCAGCGCGCCGGGCACCGCCCCGTCGTCATCGCGGGCGGGGGCACGGGGATGATCGGCGATCCCTCCGGCAAAGACGCCGAGCGCACCCTGATGTCGCTCGAGCAGATTGAAAAGAACGTGGCGGGCCAGCGCGGGATCTTCGAGCGCCTGCTCGACTTCAGCGGCCCGCACGCCGCGGTGATCTTGAACAACGCGGACTGGCTGAAGGGCATCGGCTACCTGGAGATGCTGCGCGACGTCGGCAAATTCTTCTCGATCAACATGATGATCCAGAAGGACTCCGTGCGCGATCGCCTGCACAACCGCGAACAAGGCATCAGCTACACCGAGTTCAGCTACATGCTGCTGCAGGCCTATGACTTCCTGCATTTGTTCGATCACCACGGCGTGACCTTGCAAGTGTGCGGCTCCGATCAATGGGGCAACGTAGTCGGTGGCATCGACCTGATTCGCCGAACCCATCATGCCGAAGCGTTCGGGTTGACCACCCCGCTGGTCACCAAATCCGACGGCGGTAAGTTCGGCAAGACCGAAACCGGCGCGGTCTGGCTCGATCAATCGCGCACGTCCGCGTACGCTTTCTACCAGTTTTGGATCAACACGCCCGATAGTGACGTCGTGAAGTTCCTCAAGATCTTCACCTTCCTCGATCCGGAGGAGATCTCGCGCTTGAGCGCCGAGCACGAAGCGAATCCGGGCGCGCGCGCCGCGCATCGCGCGCTCGCCGACCAAGTCACCGAGCTGGTGCACGGTGCGGATGGCCTCGAGCAAGCGCGCCACGCCACTCAGGCCCTCTTCTCGGGCGACATCGCCTCGCTCCCGCGCGCCACGCTCGAAGAGCTGTTCCAGAGCGCACCCACGGTCACACTCCCCAAAGCACGGCTCGAGGGTGAAGGCATCGCCGCCATCGACTTCTTGGTCGAAGCCGGCGTGGTCAAAAGCAAACGCGAGGCGCGCGAGTTCCTCTCGAGCAACGCGATCATGATCAGCGCGCGCAAAGCCGAACTCGAGACCCGCGTGACCACCGACTGGCTATTGTTCGGCGAGATCGCGCTGATCCGCCGTGGCCGGAAGAATTGGCACGTCGCGCGCTTCGAGTGACGAGCGACGAGGTGCGCCGCTGAAGGTGAGCGTCGCACCGAACTTTGCCTCAAGGGGTGCGCCCTCGTAACCGTTCCTGGAGCTTCGAGGTACCAAGGTCATGTCGCTGCGAATGGTGAACGGCTACGTGTGCCGCAACTGCGCGGACGAGGAGCTCGCCAAGAAGGGCGTGGATCCGGCGCGTCCCAAGCAGGCCTTCGCGGGCAACGAGGCCTACGTCTCGGCCTCCGACGCAGCGCGTAATCGGGGCTACCTGACGCCCGTCGAAGCCTCGAAGCAGGCCGCCGAACTCGGCGTCAATCGCCCAGAAAAAGCCGGCGATCAGGGCCGAAATCTCAACCTTTACGCCTGATCTCCCTGGTTTGTCGCGCCCATTGTTGAAACCCGGCGCCGCATTCGATACGACGCGGAGCTGTGAGCAACGATGATCGACTCCCGGGTGTGAGCGCAATGAGTTTGTACGTCCCGCGGCTGCGTGTGCCGCTGGACCAATGGTGCGCCTGGACTGGAAATAGTTGGGACAAGGTTCGCGCCGTCGTGGGCCATAGCTTCCGCGTCTGTGGCGCGCACGAGAACGTGTACACGATGGCGGCCAACGCCGTGCTGCGACTCATTCTGCAGAACGAGATCGATCCGGCGCGCGTTGGCTCGCTCGGGCTCGGCACGGAGTCGAGCACCGATAACGCGGCGGGCGCGGTGATCGTGCGCGGCATGGTCGATCGGGCGCTCGACAAGTTGAACATGCCGCGCTTGTCGCGCCAGCTGGAAGTGCCGGAGTTCAAGCATGCTTGCTTGGGTGGCGTCTACGCGCTCAAGAACGCGCTGCGCTACGTGAACTACGACGGGCGCGATCGCCAAGCCATCGTGGTCAGCGCCGACGTCGCCGAGTACGAGCGCGGCTCGAGCGGTGAACAGACCCAGGGCGCAGGTGCCGTGGCCATGCTCGTCGAACGCACGCCACAGCTGTTCGCGGTCGATCTGTTGCACGCGGGCAGTTCGTCGGACTACCGCGGCCCCGATTTCAGGAAGCCACACGCGCGTCATTTCACCGACGGCTATGCGCCGAACACCGAGCGCCGCAGTGACTTCCCGGTGTTCAGCGGCAAGTACTCGACGTACGCCTACTTGGACGAGACCGTGCACGCCGTCGAAGACATGTTGAAGCGGCTCGATGTCTCGGCCGGCAGCTACTACCAGAGCGTGCAAGGCTTGTTCTTCCATCGCCCGTATCACCTGATGCCGGTGCAAGCGATGGCGTTCCTGTACGTCCGCGGGCTCGCGCGCGGCGATCACCATCAAGCCGAATTCCAGGCTCTTTGCGCAGAGGCCGGCGTCAGCGTCGAAGCCGTACTGGCCGAAACCAACTCCACGCCCGATCTGTACGAGCTCGTGCTCAAGGGCGGCGCCGACAACGACCCGTACAGCGCGACGAGCACGGTCGCGAGCTTGCTGCGCAAGAAGCCGAACTTCCGCGAGCTGCTCACGCAGAAGATGTCGCTCGGTTCCGAGAACACGAAGCAACTCGGCAACCTGTACAGCGCCGCCCTCCCCGCCTGGATCGCCGCCGGTTTGGAGGACGCCGCCGAGAAGAAGCTGCCGCTCGCGAACGCCAACATGGTCGCGGTCGGCTACGGCAGCGGTGACGCCGCTGAAGCCATCCCCATTTCCCCCAGTGAAGGCTTCGAGAAAGCAGCGGCGCGCATCGGCCTTTCTCGCGCACTCGGCGGCGCAATCGACTTGAATCAAGCGCAGTACGAGTCGCTGCACGATCGACGCGAACTCGATCTGCCTTACGCTCCGAGCTCGGAGTTCGTGATCGACCGCGTGGGCACGGCCTATGAAGCGTCGTTTCAAGACCTGAGCGTCGAGTACTACGAGTACGTGAAGTAGCTTCGGAAGCGCCGCGAATGACCGCAAGCGCGCAGATCGCGGCGCACTGACTTCGATGCAGCGCGCCACCCGACGACTCGACGCCTGGGCCATCGCCTGGGTGCTCGCGTGGAGTGGCGCGTGGGGCCTGCTCGTCACCGAGCGTATCCTCGAGCTTCACGAGGGTCCCATGCGCACTGCGCTGGTTTCGCTGGGGTTCGTGCTGATCGTGGGCTCCGCGCGCTGGGCGACGCGCCGATTCGTCGGCAGTCACCTGCGCTACCTGCCGCTCTTGATCCTGGGCGCGATCGCGCTGCGCGAGGGCTTTCGGCGGGTGCTTCGCCAGCAATACGCGGCGAGCCCGCCGCTCAGGGAGGTGAAGCCCAGCGAGAGCCTCTGGCATCCAGTGACCACGACGGACCTCGCCCTGCGCTACTACGCGCTGAGCTCTCCGAAACTTGCCACCGAGCGATTGCGCGTCGTGTTCCTCACGGATCTGCACATCACGCGCGCGTTGCCGCCGGAGTACTACGAGCACATTCACGAGCTCGTCTCGGCGCAGGATCCAGATCTGATCCTCATGGCGGGCGACTACGCTTCGCAGCCGCAGAACATCGAGCTCGTCGCGCGACTCTTCGCACGGCCGTGGCCTGCGCGTTTTGGTACCTTCGCCGTGCTCGGCAACCACGACTTTTGGACCGACCCCGCGCGCATTCGCGAAACGCTGAGCGCAGCCGGCGTGACCTTCGTCGGCAATCACTGCCAACGACTGCCGGACCGCGCGGGGCGAATCGCGATCTGCGGCACGGAAACGCCATGGGGCCCGGCCCTCTCGGCGGCGCTCGATCCACAGGATCTCAATCTCGCGCTCAGCCACACTCCCGACAATATCTATCGCTTGGCGGAACAAGGCGCGTCACTCGTGTTCGCGGGGCATACGCACGCTGGGCAACTCCGGCTGCCCCTCATTGGCTCCATCGTGGTGCCATCGCGCTTCGGTCGCCTGTTCGATCGCGGGCATTTCAAGGTCGAAGGCGCTGATCTGTTCGTCTCTGGCGGCGTCGGTGCCGACGCGCCGTCATTCCGCTTGTATTGTCAGCCGGAGATCTTGATCGTCGATATCAGCCGCGAGTGAGCCGAAGGCGATGCACGCCACACCGAGCCGGCAGAGAGGTTCACGCCGCGTTTCGCCGCCGACGCCGCCGCAACAGCGCACCGGCGACCAATGCCAGCAACGGCGTCGCCGCTCGAGATCCGACGCGATTGCGAACGGCATACGCGCAACTGGACGACTCTTCTGGCTTCGAAGCCGGGCCACCACCGCTCGCACCACTCGCGCCACTCGCTGAACCGCCAACAGCACGTGCACCCGCTGCGTGGCTGGCGCCGCCAGTCGAGTTGCGATTGCCGCCGACCATTTCGCCAGCCCCGGCAGTCGCGTTGTGACTGCCTCCCACGTCCGCAGCGCCGGCCGCTTCGAAGGAGCCGCCTTCCCCGCTAGCGCCCGCCTCGACCAGCCCGCCGCTGCCAGCGCCCACGCCTGAATTCCCGCCAAAAGGAGGTGCTCCGCCGCTGCTCGGCGGCAGCGAACAGGTCCCCTGGTAGCACGTGCCCCCCGCGGGACACACGACGCCCGCACACGGATCGATGCACGCACCGAGTTTGCACACGGCCCCCGTCGGGCAAGCGACGCCAACACAACCGGAGTCGATGCAGCGCCCGTCACTGCCGCAAGTCAGGCCGGTAGCGCAGCCAGTGCAATCGCACTTGGGCACGCATGCGCCCATTTCACACACGCGATCGCTGGCGCAACTCACACCATAACAAGGATTCACGCACTGCCCGAGTTCACACACGCTGCCGGTCGGGCAAACCTTGCCCGAGCACGGATCGCCACATGCGCCCGAGTGACACGCGCTGCCTGGCTGGCAGCTGACGCCAGCGCACGCCGGTTCCTCGCAGCGACCGCTGTCCGTGCAAATGGTGCCGAGTGGGCACGGAAATTCGCCGTTCTTGCAGCTCGCAACGCAGGCCCCTTGATAGCAGATGGGCGCGCTGCTGCTCGGACACAGCGCGGCGCCATCGTCGACCACGCCGTTGCAGTCATTGTCGACGTTGTCGCAGAACTCGGTGCTCGGCTGGTGCACAGCGCGACACATCGGCGTCTCACCAGCGGCCGCGCAACTCGTCCGACCTACCGAGCACGCCCCGAATTGCCCAGTGCTACAGGGCTGACTGCCACCCGGGCAGGCCAACCCGGACACGTAGAACACCAAATCATTGAAGTCACCGTCGACGTCCGTCTTACCATCCGGGCTCTTCGTCCAATCCGCCGTGGACATGATTCCGTTTTCGAACGCAAAATAGAAGCCGCTCGCGTCCACGGTCGATGCGTAAATCAACGTGTTCACCCAGGGCACGCCGCTGATGTTGCGCAGGTTCTGCTCGAACATCGAGTACTTGGTGAGACAGCGGGTGCCGTCGCCGATCATCGCGAAGCCGACGTAGCCGCCCTTGTAGCGCGGGTCTTTCAGGATATCGCCCGATGAAAACGGCTTGGGCGTCCAGCGTTTGACCGAGAGATCGCGCGGAGACTTGTTGTCCCAAGCGAGGGGGCAGAAGCCGTCGGTCTTGCGAGTCGTGCCGTCGTCCTCGACACAGTTGAGCTGGTCTTGAGGCTTGCCGGTCATGAACGGAAAAATCTCGCTAACGGCGGGCGCGACCTTGCTGTTCGGATCAGTGACGTTGTACCAACCGAATTGCGCCTGGCAGTTGCTCCCCATCAGCAAGAGCTCCGCGCTGAAGCCGCACTGCGGCGAGAAATAGCCGGGGCCAAGCCTCGCATCCTGCACTGGATCAATCGTTTCTTTGCGCCACTTGAACAAGCCGCTCAAGTTGATGGCGTCACCGGTGACGAATTGCGGGAAAGCGGGCGGCTCGTAGTAGTCCGAGTAGCGGATGTTGGGCACGAGATACGCGCCGTTCGCATCCTTGCCGATCATCGTGCTGGCGTTCCACGCCCACGAGTCGTTCACCAGGCTGGCCTCTGCCGCCCCCACGGGTCGCGGCAAGGGAGTCTTCGCCGCGTCGGTTTGTGTGACCTGGGCAGCAGCGCTGCCGCCCCTAGCTATCAGGGCCAAGACCACCGCACACACCCAGCTCCCACGCGCCCACGCCCGACCGCTGACCATTGCCTCGATACTAACACGAGGGCTCAGCGCAGCCGAGCGCAGCCGAAAACGAGGCGACGACTACCGGATCAGATTAGGACTTCTTGCGCGCTCGCCTGGGGCGGGGCGCATTGGCTCGCGCGTGCGCAGCCAAGAGCGCGGCCTTGAACGTCCCCGCGTCAATCGCGCGCAGGTTGCAGTTCGTCCACCCCATTCGGCCCCAGCCGCCTGCGACGGGAGCCATCGCCTGCGGCGCAAGCTCGCAGAAGTGGCGCTGTTCAGCGGTATCGAGCATGAAGTTCAGATCAGCACCGCTCGAGGCGAGCGTGGCAAAGGTGCGCCGTGGGGTACGGAACGCGACGCGATCGAAGTGCGGATACGAGCTCGTGTTCTCGAGCGCGAGCGCGAGCTCCTTGGCGCGCTTTGCGGTCACGGGCATGCGGGCAAAGGTATCATGGTTCCCGAGCGCTACCGCCGCCCCACCTTGGTGCGGTTCAACGTTATTTGGACAGCACGTACTCCGTCAGCGGTTTGCTCTTCGGTGCCACAATCACGCGATGGCTGCCCCGATCAACCACCCTCCAACACCCACCCTCCAACGGGTTTTTGATCGACGGCAGGTGAGTGCTGACATCGACTGCGTACAGGTTCTCGTCGCTGGAAACGTACACGTAGCCGTCGGCAATCGCGGGCGGGGACGACAGCTGCCCGTCACCGGCGAATGTCCACTTGAGGCCGCCGGTGGCAACGTCGCGCACCCCGCGCGGTATCCTAACTAGCATCGCCACTATCGACGGCGAACGCGGGGAGCTCGAAATGAGTGGTGCTCGTTCAAGTGCATCCGACACTCGCGGACCAAGTGAGGCAACGTGTACGAGCCCATCGCGCAAGGCAGCCTAAAACACGATGAGAACAGCGTGCGCTGCGAGGTGCGCTGCTGGAACGCGAGCGCCCACTCTCCCCAATCGAATCAGGAGGGGGCCACTCGCTTCGGAATGGCCACCTTCCGATTGTGTGCCTCACTGCACGGCGGGAGGAACGACGCCTTTGTCGCGCGCGGTTTCGCAGCCGCGGTCGACGCCGGTTAGGCCGTCTTCGGTCTTGACGACTTTGAACTCGACGCGGCGGTTCTTTTCCCACGCGGCCGGGTTCGAAGCGGCGTCGAGCGGGCAGTACTCACCGTAGCCTTGCGAGACGAGGCGGTTGCTCTGCACTCCACGCGACTTGAGCGCGTCCACCACCGCGGCCGCGCGCAGGCGGGTCAGGTTCAAGTTGTAGGCGTCCGTGTTGCGCTCGTCGGCGTGGCCTGCCACTTCGAGCACGGTGAATTCGGGGTGGCCTTTGAGGGTCGCCGCGACCGCGTCGAGGATGCCGTTGGAGCCCGGGAGGATCTTGGCGCTGCCCGTTTCGAACTGGACCTTTTCGAGGATCACGATGTCGTTGCCCTCGATGATGACCTTGCCCTTGTCGGGGCAGCCGTCTTGGTCTTGGAAGCCGTTGTAGGTTTCCGGCTCGTTCGGGCACTTGTCTTTGACGTCCGGGATTTGATCCTTGTCGTTGTCCGGATCGGGGCAGCCGTCGGCGTCTTCGAAGTTGTCTTTGTCTTCGGCGTCGTCCGGGCAGCTGTCTTGCTTGTCAGGGATGCCGTCGTGATCGTTGTCGGGCTCCGGGCAGCCGTCGAGATCCTCGAAGCCGTCCTTGTCTTCCGGATCGTCCGGGCACTTGTCTTTCTTGTCCGGAATGCCGTCGCCGTCGCGGTCGCCATCGCGATCGATTTCGGGGCAACCGTCTTGGTCGTGATCGCCGTCGAAGTCCTCGGGGACGTTCGGGCAGCGATCGTTCACGTCCAAGATGCCGTCGTTGTCGTTGTCCGGATCGGGACAGCCGTCTTCGTCCTTGAAGCCGTCGAAATCTTCCGGCTCATCGGGACATTGATCTTGATCGTCTTTGTAGCCGTCACCGTCGCGGTCACCGATGGAGGGCTCGTACACGAAGCCGAGCACCATGCGCACGTCAGCCGCTTCGAAGCCGGTCGAGAACGCGCGGCTACCCGCGCCCATCATCAGGTAGCTGTTGCTTTCGATGAACAGCTTGATGCCGCCCAGAAACTCGTTGCTGAACTTTTGCTTGCTGTCCGACTTACCGGCGAGCTGATAGGTCGCGTACGACTCGGCAACCAGATCGAGCGCGTCGAGCACGCGGTAGGACAGACCGAGGTTGTACGTACCGAGATTCGAATACTCGAACGTGCCCTCTTTGAGTTGGGGCTGGCCGGTGGCGTCGTTCTCGAAGCGGGGATTCTTGCCGGCGTGGCCGCGAAAGCCGACGTTCAGGCCGATCTTGAACCTGCGCTCGGCGCCGAATTGGTTTTCGATCACGAACTGGGGCCAGTACCAAAACTTGGGATCAGCGCCCAAGTCACGCGGGGCGCCGGAGATGGGGATACCGGCTTGGGCAACGATGGCCAGACCGATGCCGCGGTCCACCCGAGTCAGGCGGAGCTTGCCGTGGAGGGCGAGGAAGCTGAGCTTCTGCGAATCGAGCTTGGCGGAGTTATATAAGCCCGTGTCGTTGCGGCCGATGTTGTAGGCGACGTCGCCCGTCATCAGATTCACGGGGATGCTCAGGCCGACGACGCCCATGTTGGCAACGCCGTAGTTGAAGCCGAAAGTGCCCTGAAACGAATTCTGAACCAGGGCTTTGACGCCGGCACCCTCGCCGGTGACGCTGCTGCAGTTTTCGTCGACGCAGCCCTCGCCCATGATCTCGTTTCCCTCGGAATCCATGCGCGTGCCGCTGGGAACGTTGCTCGCCCGGGTGCGCATCAGATTGTGCCCGTAGTCCAACACGAGGCCGAAGCTGACGTTGCCCGCGCCGAGGATGTCCGAACCGTTGACCGAGAAAAAGCCTTTGGAATCGATCGCCGGGCGGAACAGGTGCGTGTCCATGCCGTCGCCGTTCGTGGCGGGGGCGCGGGTGGCCGAGGCGAATTGAGCCTGTGCGGCTCGAGGCGCGAAAGCGAGCGCAGCGCTGAGGGTTGCAGCCGGCAGCAAGCCTGCCCGCTGAAGCCTGGTGATCCGCATCCGCCGCATGCTTCGTAGCCCTTTCGTGTCGCTGAAGTCTGGGAAATACTAGAGCTTTAGCGAGGAGCGACCGTAGCATCCTGGAAATTGCCGTGTCAACGTGGGACCACCACGAAATGCCGAGAAAGAAACGAGGATTCGGGGGTGCTCTCGATCGCCCGTGGCAGCACATCGCCGCGCGTCGCGTGCGAGCAACACACAGCGCATCACACACCTCGAGATCACTAGCCGGCGCACGCCTCGTGACGCTACTCTCGATGTGCCAGCGCTCCGCTATGCGTCCAAGAACGTCCGAACGTCAGAGCGCGTAGGATCAATGTCCGCAATGCGCCGATTGCCGCTTCTGAAGTTTCTGATCGCATTTTTGCTCTGTGCATTCACTGGATCCGCGCGCGCACAGTCGCCGACGCTCGCCGGACGCTGGAGCGCTACGCCGATGCGCTCGGATTGGGTCGTCGGCGAATGGGGCAAGGCCTGCGGTCCGACGCCCAGCGGCGGCGGCGCGGCAGGTGGCACGGTGACGATCACGAGCACGGGCAGCGAGCTCCACATGAGCGGCGCCGGCCGTGATTTTTCGACCACCGAGTGCTGGGAGCAACTTCCAGGTTCGCGAATCAGTCACAGTGGGGGCGCGCGCAGCTGGCGAACCACGTGCAAAACCAAAGCCGGCGATCCGCGCCAAGCGACCATCGTCACCACGATCAACGCGACCGATAACCTGATTTCGTTCGACGAAACTGGGCAATATCAGTTCATCATCACCGGCCAGAACTGCACCGCCAGCGTGCGCCGGACGCGTAGCTTGTCGCTCGTGCAGCGCGAAGGGGACAGCGCGCCGATCGCGACGGCGCCACCTCCCGTACCGGCGGCAGCGAGCATTCCGAGCGCGGCCCCGGTCAGCCCACCGCCGACCTCAGCGGCACCAGCAGCAAAAGTTTGCAAGGCTCCTGGACCTCCCGAGCGACTCGAAGTGCGCCCAGCGCGAAAACTCCTGCGACCGGGTGACAGCTTCGAATTTCATACCTCGGTGCTCGACGCTGCCGGTTGCCCGGTCGCCGTATCACCCTTGTGGAGGATTGTCGGTGAGCACCCGCCGCTCGAACTGTCAGGGCCCGGTCGGGTCAAAGTTCCGGAATCCGCCACCGAGTCGAGCGTGGAAATACTCGCAACGCTCGCCGGCCACTCAGCGCGAGTAACGGTCGAGATCGCGTCCAAGGATCGCTACGACGCGCTGCTGGCTCAAAAGGGGCTGAACGCCGAAGGTGAGTCGAGTGAAGTGGCAATGGCGCGAGTCGCCACCTCGGCGCTCGGCGGCGGCAGCGTCGTCACTCGGGATGACTCGCAGCGTCGGCGAATCATCTTCGTGGGTGTAGTCGGCGGCACCGCCCTGGTGCTCGGCTTACTCGGGTTTGCACTCGTGCAACACAGCCGCAGAAAACCGCTCGAGCCAGAACCGCGAACGCCTCGGCCACGACCGAGCACCGCCATCACTCCCAACCAGCTGCCCCCCCTGGGCAAGGTCTGCCCGACTTGTCGCGAGGAATACCCGCCGGAAGCCGGCTTTTGTCCGAACGACGGGAATCGACTGGTCGCGCTTCGAGGCCAGACCGAACCGACCGGACCGAGCGGCGGAGTTTGCCCCGTTTGTGGCCAAGGGTACGACCCGGGCGTACTCACCTGTCCAAAGCATGGTGAAGAGCTGTTACCTGCGGCAATGCAGGCAGGAGTGCGCGTGAACGACGCTGTCCCCACGAAAAAGATCTGCCCTGTGTGCGGCAAGCAATATACTGGTGACAGTCAGTTTTGCGGTGGCTGCGGCGCCGCGCTCGTGCCTGTGAATTGAACAATTGAATGCGGGCCAGCCTGGCGAAGGCCGCCGATGTAGCTTCGGCTCTGCAGAGTTTGCTAAGGTCCCGCCGCGATGAAGATAGCCTGCGAGGCGTGTGGCGCCAAATACACGATCGCTGACGATAAAGTTCGGGGTCGACGAGTCAAGATCCGCTGCAAAGGTTGCGGGACCCCGATCGTAGTGGACGGACAACCTAGTGGTGGACCAACTATTTCCGATGCCGAGACTGATGCCGCCCTCGAAGCCGAGGGACCCGTGACCTGGTCCGTGAATCTGAGCGAGACCGACTCGCGCACGATGAGCACTGAGGAGATCGTCGCCGCATACGCCGCGGGAGTGATCAACGCGGAGGCCTTCGTCTGGAAAGACGGCATGGCCGATTGGGTGCCGTTGCTCGAGTCCGAACTGGCGCCGCTCTTGGTGAGCGCCCCAGCCCAAGTCGCCGCAGGCGGCGGACGTGGCGGGATGCCGGTGTTCAGTTCACCGAATCAGGCAGCACAAGTTTCGCGCCCGGCGGCAACCGCCCACCAGCCCAACACGCACGACCTGTTCGGCAGTCTCGAGACCGCAGGAGCGGACGAAGGCGCGGGCAGCGGACCGAGCGTGCCGCAAGCGGGCACCAGCGCGTACGACGACGGCAAGCTGACCGGCGCGCGCAATGAAAATTCCGTCTTGTTCTCGCTCGATGCGCTGAAAGCGGGCTTCTCGCCCAGCGCGCCGGCCGCTAAAGCTTCCCCCAAAGCGCCGGGCAAATCCGGCCCCGGCGCCGCGCGGCCTCAACAACCGTCGAATCCCGACGATCCTTTCGGCATGAGCGCCGCCGCGGGTCTGATGGGCGGCGGCGGAGCTTTGTTCGGAGCCGACAATCAAGCGTTGATCAACGCTCCCGCGCCCCCCCCGCCACCCGTGGCACCCGCGCCGGCCGCGTACACCGCTGGCGCCATGCCTGCGCCGCACGCGGCGCCCGCCAACAGCAAACTCGTTTACATCGTTGGCGGCATCGGCGGCGTGGTGATCATCGGACTTTTGATCGCGCTGCTGACGGGCAAGAAGAGTGATAGCGCCGCCACGGCCGATAACTCCGCCGCGACGAGCGCCAGTGCCGCCCCCGCCACCGTCGCCGAAAAACCCTCCGAAGAACCGAAGAAGGAGGAGTCTGCAAAACCTGCCGAGTCTGCCAGCGCGGAGCCGAGTGCCAGCGCCGCAGCGAGCGCGGCTCCCAGCGCCAGCGCAGCGGCGACCGCCAAAACGACGGGCGCGATTGGCGGCACGGCTGCGGTCAAGAAGCCGAAGGAGGATGCGCCACCGCCGGCGGATGCGCCGCCCTTCAGCAAAGCATCGGCGATTTCGGCGCTCACCGCGGCCGCCTCTTCTGCGGGCAGCTGCAAGAAGCCCGGTGGTCCCACGGGGCCCGGCAAAGCCACCGTCACCTTTGCGCCGAGCGGTCGTGTCACGACCGCGACCGTCGCGGGCGGTTCTTACGCGGGCACCGCGGTCGGCGGCTGTGTTGCGTCCGTATTCCGTCGCGCGCACGTGCCTGCGTTCAGCGGTTCTTCCGTCACGGTGTCGAAGAGCTTTCAGATCAACTGAAGCCGGCTATTCGCCCCGCTTCACGCGCGCGATCCACTCCTTCAAAATCGGCTGATTGGGCTCGAGCGCGCGCGCACGCTCGAGCTCTGCGAGCGCGCTCTCCTGGAGATCTGCGGCGAAGTAGACGCGGGCGAGCGTCAGACGACACTTGGCGCTGTTGGGCGCGAGCGCGACGGCTTGCTTCGCGAGCTTGCTCGCCTTCTTGAGGTCACCGTTTGCCTCGAGCGTGTAGTGCGCGGCGCGTTCGAACAGAGCCGCGTTCGGTTGGCCGAGAGCAGCACGCTCGTAAGACTCGGCAGCTTCGGCGTGATTGCCCTCGACTGCCGCGTATTTCGCCCGCTCGAGGTACGATTCCCACAAGCTCTCGGCGACTCGGCGTTCGAGCTCCGCCAGATCTCCGGAGAGTTCGAGATTCTCGGGAGCCAGCGAGCAAGCGATACGCAAAGTGTTGGCAGCGGCTACCAGGTCGTTTCGTTCGGCCGCCTCGGCCGACAACGCAACGTAGTGCTTGATTTGGTCCTCGCGCGCTTGCGCCATGCGCTGCTCATAGCGGCGCCTGAGTTCTTCTGCCGCACGTGAGGCCTCGCTGACCGCAGCCATCTGCTGAGAAGCGCTGGGCGGCACGGACGAATGACCCAGTTTACGGGCGAGCGCACGACGGCGAGCGTCCGGATCACTCGGCGGCGAGGAAGAAGAGGGCCGCAAGCTGTCCGCGGAGGCCGCGCCCCGTGCCCCTGAAGCCGGGGGCATGGAGGACGTGCTGAACGAGGCCGGAGCATCCACGGCCGGCGGACGCGAGGCAGGCGTGACCGATGGCCGCGATGAGTCTTGAAAGTAGTGATCGAAGTCCACGGTGCGCCGACGAGCGCCGAGGTAGCGATCGTACTCGGCGCGCGACTCGGCACGATGCAGCACTTCGTACGCTTCACTGAACCGGCCGAACACGCGCGTCAGCGGTCCCTCGAAGTCACCGAGCTGTTTGCCGAAATAGCGGTCCGGGTGATAGACGCGCACGAGCTCGTAGTACGCGGCGCGGATCGCCTTCGCGTCTGCGCTCGGCTCGACGCCGAGCAGCTGGTAGTGATCGAGCGAGGCGTGACGCTGATCGAGCTCGAGGAGCCGCTGCTGCTGCTCAGGCGTGAATTCGCTCGGAGCCTCGGAGCGAGCAACGAGCGGAATGGAATGCGAACCGGAACGCTGTGTCGACGACTGAATGGGCGACACGATGGATTGCCGCTCGACATACTCCAGCGCGCCCAACAGGAGCAGCCGCGCAACGATGCTCTCGACCTCTTCGGAGGTGAGGCCAGTGGCGGTCACGAGCTCGGACTTCGTGATTGAACCTTCCACCCGCGACAAGACGAACGCCTCGGTGGGACCGATCGGCAGATCGCGCATGCTGACGCCGCTGACGAGTGTCAGGGCACCATCACGAACGCTTTCTCCTACGGTTGATTCTCCCCGAACCATCTCGCTAAATCCTCTGACACCGAGCGGAACCGCCACCAGCGCTCCACCTGCGTACGAAGCAGTCTTAGCTTCCGCTCGACGAAAAGCGAGCGCAAGTCGCGATCTCGACTCGCTCACGAAAAGCGCAAACCCGTTACCGCCCGGAAATTATCCGCGCATGGCCCGCGCGGGCCAGCGAGTTTCGCTAAAAATTCGCGACGCGCCTCAGCAGCGCGTCATCGAACGGGCACAGTCGGCGAAAATGCAACGCGCGACGGTCCGCGCGCCGGCCAAACTCTGGCTCGGGTTGCCCGGGTGGCCGACCCCGAGCTCGGACCAATTGCGGTCGTACTGCACAGCGTGGATTTTGGCTGAACCTACGCTCGAAGTCGGTCGGCCAAGCGAGTCATGCGTTCTTCGCGGCGTGTTTCGGCCAGCGCTGCACGGATAGCGCGAGGGTCCGCGGCCAGCACGCATAACTTTTTGGCGCGCGTGACGGCCGTGTAAACCAAATTGCGAGACAACATCACGAAGTGCGCGGTCAGTAACGGAATGACCACCGCGGGGTACTCGCTGCCCTGGCTTTTGTGAATGCTGGTTGCGTACGCGAGCGTGAGCGAAGACAAACTGGGATCGTCGTATTCGACGTCGCGCTGTTCGAAGCGCACGCTGAGCTTGCGGTTCTCGGCGTCGACCGCGCTCACGACGCCGATGTCGCCGTTGAAAGTCTCACGCTCGTAGTCGTTCTTGGTCTGCATGACCTTGTCGCCGAGCCGCAACTTTTGCCCGCGAGATTCGAGCGCGGGGCCGTCCGGATTCAACGCCGCTTGGAGGAGCTCGTTCAGCGCAAGCGTGCCCGCTGGCCCACGATGCATGGGCGTCAGCACTTGGATGTCGCGTTTCGGGTCGAAGCCGAAGCGCCGGGGAATACGGGTCACCACCAGCTCCCGCACGACCTCCGCGGCTTCCTCGGGAGTCTTGCGTGGAACCACGAAGAAGTCCGCGTTCGGTGACTCCGCGTCCGCGCTCTCCGGCATTTCACCGTGCAAGATTCGGTGCGCATTGAGCACGATGCGACTCTCGCCGGCTTGGCGGAAGATGTCGTTCAAGCGCACCGTCGGCACGGCCCCGCTGTCGATCAAATCACGCAAGAAAGCGCCAGGGCCCACCGAGGGCAACTGGTCCGAATCGCCGACGACGATCAAGCGAGCAGCAGTGGGCAAAGCCGCGACCAGCGCGGCCGCCAGCGGCACGTCGATCATCGACGCTTCATCGACGATCAGCACGTCTGCCTCGATCGGATTGCCGGCATCGAATTGAAAATCGTTCTGCCGCGGATCGAAAGCCAGTAGCCGGTGGAGCGTCGAGGCCTCGAGCCCGGTCGACTCGCTCAGTCGCTTGGCCGCTCTGCCCGTCGGCGCGGCCAGCTTGACGCGCAAACGCGAGCGACCGAGCACGTTCAACACCGCACGCACGATCGTGGTCTTTCCGACACCCGGGCCGCCAGTGATGACCACGACTTTGTGCGCCGCTGCGGCTTCCACTGCGGCGCGCTGACCCGGTGCCAGTTGGATTTTCGCAGCCTGTTCGAACGCGGCCAAGGCCGCGTCGAGTCCGCCCAAGCTCGTTCCAGGACTCGTGAGCAGACGTTTGAGGTCCGTGGCAACCCCCACTTCGGCTGCGTGGAGCCAGCTCAGGTAGACGCCGCCGTCTTCCACGACCAAGCGTTCAGAAGCCCAAAGCTTGGCGATCGCGGCCGCCACATGCCCTTCGTCGATCTGCAACATTTGCGCGGCGCGCTCGGTGATCAGCTCGCGTGGCACGACCACGTGCCCCTGATTCGAAAGCTCGCCCAGCTCGTGCATGACTCCAGCTTGGGCGCGCTCGGGGTGGTCCCCCGCAATCCCGAGTGAACGAGCCAATTGGTCCGCTGTCTTGAAGCCGACGCCGCGCACCTCGAGCGCGAGACGATACGGGTTTTGCTGCAGAATGCTGGCGGCCTTGTCGCCGTATTGCTTGAAGATGCGCGCCGCGAGCGCCGGCGAAGCGCCGTGCGTCTGCAGCAGCAGCATGATGTTGCTGACGGCGCGCTGGGAGGCCCACGTCTTTTTGATCTCTTCGACGCGGCGCTCGCCGATTCCGCTGACCTCACTCAATCGTTCGGGATGTTCGTCCAGGATGGATAGGCTCTGCAAACCGAAGGTTGCCACGATGCGCTTGGCGAAGCCTGGGCCGATGCCATGAATCAGCCCTGAGCCGAGATACTTCTCGAGCCCGGCCAAGGTGTTGGGCGCGATCGGCATCAGCGTCTCCACGCGAAATTGCTCACCGTGTTTGGGGTCTTGCACGAACTCCCCGGTAATGCGCACGCGCGTGCCCGGACCGACCGCGGGAAATGTGCCGACCGCGGGCAACGCGCCCCGGCGCGCACCTCCTCCTTCGAGCGACCCGACGCGGATCACCCGAAAGCCCGTGGCCTCATTTTCATAGGTGACGCGCTCGACTTCACCGGTCAACGTGGTGGGCACTGTCGAACACTAGCGCGCCTGGTGCGCCGGGCGCGAGGGACGCGCGAAACGACGGCCAGGGCCAAGCACGCACCCTCGGGGCATCGTCCGCCGTAGCAGCCCTTGCGACAGGCCTCGGGCCAGCCTACAGATTGGCTGTAGATGTCGAAACTTGCCCAACGGCTCCACTCCCGCTGTGCCTGCTCCAGCGCCGGTTCTCCCTTCGCGCTGGCCGGCACCGACCGCAAGTACGAACGCTCCCGCCCGTTCGCCATTCCTCACCTTGCGCTCTTTCTGCAGTTGGATTTCGAGCGCAAGTCCGTTTCTGGCATCGCGACCCTCGATTTTACGCGCATCGCGGCGGACGCTTCGGAGCTGAAGCTCGATGCGGTCGGCTTCGAGCTCGAGAGCGTGCGTTTGAACGCGGGCAAGGGTTTCGTCGACACCCCCTTCGACTACGACGGAGACACGCTCAACGTACGCGGTTTGGAGCGCGTCGACTCGGGCAAGGTCGAGATCCGCTATCGCGCGACCCCGCGTCGCGGCATGTATTTTCTGGAGCCAGACGCCAAGGTCAAGAATCGTCCCAAGCAAGTCTGGACCCAGTGCCAAGACGAGGACGCTCGGCATTTCATCCCTTGCCACGACAAGCCGCACGTCAAGATGACGAGCGAACTGCAAGTCAGCGTACCGAACGGCTTCGTGGCGCTCTCGAACGGAGAGCTGATCGAGTCTTCGACGCCGGCGGGCAAAAAGCCGTGGACGTATCACTTTCGCTTGGACAAACCGCACCCGAGCTACCTCTTGACGTTGGTCGCCGGCAATTTCACGATCATCGACGATCGCCCGGCAGATCTGGGTAACTTCGGGCAGGTGCCGGTGCGCTACTACGTGCCACCCGCGCGCAAGAAAGACACCGCCCGCAGCTTCGGCGAAACGCCGCGCATGATCGAGCTGTTCTCGCGGCTCACGGGCGTGCCCTTCCCCTGGCAACGTTACTCTCAGATCGTCGTCAGTGACTTCATCTTCGGCGGCATGGAGAACACCACCGCCACCACCATGTACGAACACGTGCTCTTGGACGAGCGCGCGGCGCTCGACATCTCCTCGAACGATTTGGTCGCCCACGAACTGGCGCACCAATGGTTCGGTGATTTCGTCACCTGTCGGGATTGGTCGCATGCCTGGCTGAACGAAGGCTTTGCCACCTTCATGGAGCACGTCGAGCGCGAGGATCGCCTAGGCCGTGACGAATACGACTACGGCGTATCGTCCGACAACGACACGTACTTGCATGAAGCGAGCGCCCGCTATTCGCGGCCGATCGTGTGTCGCGACTACGCCGAGCCGATCGATCTCTTCGACCGGCACTTGTACGAAAAGGGCGGCCTCGTGTTGCACATGCTGCGGCGTGAGCTGGGGGACGAAGCGTTCTGGACCGGCGTCCGGAATTATCTCGAGGCGCACGCCTACGGCGTGGTCGAAACCAATGATTTGCAGCGAGCGCTCGAGAAGGTCTCGGGCCGCTCGCTCGAGCGCTTCTTCGACTCCTGGGTGTATCGCCCTGGGCATCCCGAGCTCAAGGTGAAGGTGTCCTGGGACGACGGCCTGCTGTCGATCAGCGTGAAGCAAGCCCAGAAGCTGGGCGACACTGCTGAATTTCACTTCGAGCTCGAGGTCGAGATCGGTACGCGCTCGGGCGGCGTCTCGCGACACAAGAAGTCGGTCAGCTCGGCCAACGACACGTTCGTGATCGCGCTCTCCGAGCGCCCGGCATTCGTGGCGTTCGACCCGGACATGCGCGTGCTCGGTGAGCTATCGTTCGAGGCGCCGAGTGACATGCTGCGCGCACAGCTCTCGAGCGCGACGCGCGCCATCTCTCGCGCGCGCGCCGCTGATTCGCTTTCGCGGCGTGATGATCCTCCCACGATCGAAGCGCTGGGCAAGAGCCTCTCGAACAAGAGTGAGGCTTGGATGGTGCGCGCCGAAGCCGCTCGCGCGTTGGGCAAGATTCGCTCGGATGAAGCCTTCACGGCGCTGGCCGCACAAGCCTCCGCCGATCACCCCAAGGTCCGTCGCGCGGTCGCCTCCGCGCTGGGCAATTTCAAGACCGCCGAGGCCGCCAAGGTCTTGGAGAAACGCGCCAAGAGCGATCCGAGCTACCTGGTCGAGGCGGAGGCGGTGCGCGCGCTCGGCCGCACGCGCCAAACCGAGCAATTGCCTCTGATCGTGTCTTTGCTCGATCGGGCCTCGTGGGCAGAGGTGTCTCGCGCCGGCGCGCTCGACGCGCTCGGTGCGCTGCGCGACGAACGCGCCCTGCCCGAGATTTTGAAGCGCACCGAGTACGGCTACCCGACTCGCGCCAGGCGCGCTGCCATCGCCGCACTCGCCCAAATCTCCGAAGGTCGCAAAGTCCGTGAACATCTCGAAGATTTGCTCGACGACAAAGACCCCCACCTCAAGATCGATGTGGTCGCCGCGTTGCAATTCTTGGGCGATCTCAAGAGCCGCGGACCGCTCCACCGCGCCAAAGAGCGCGAGCTCGACGGCCGCGTGATCCGTCGCCTACGCGAGGCGCTGCGGGACATGGGCGAACACAAGGCCGGCGCCGAGCGCAAACGCCTGAGCGAGGACTTGGACAACGTTCGCAACGAGCTCTCGGAGTTGAAGGCTCGCCTCTCGAAGCTCGAGACCGGTAAGGGCAAGGCTCATCCGCCGGCAAAAGCGCACAAAACTGCGCCGTCGAAGAGCGCGAGCAAGACCAAGAAGAAGGCTCGACGATGAGCGAGCTGGTCCGGCTCGAACGGCGCGCCGCCTTCGCCATCGTGACCATCGATCGCCCTGAACGCATGAACGCGCTGTCTTGGGCCACCGTGCAGCGGCTCGGCGAAATTGGCCGAGAGCTCGCCTCGGATCGGAGCGTGCTGGTCGTGGTCCTCACCGGCGCGGGCGACAAAGCTTTCTGCGCGGGTGCGGACCTGAAGGAGCGCCAAGGCATGAGCCGCAGCCAGGTGCGCGAGATGCTCGGCGCGTACCGCAGCGAGCTCGCCTGGCTCGAGCAGTCGGAGTTCGTGAGCGTTGCGGCGATCAATGGCGTGGCGCTCGGTGGCGGGCTCGAGCTCGCACTCACCTGTGATTTGCGGATCGCGTCGCCCTTGGCCAGCTTCGGCTTACCAGAGACTAGCCTCGGCATCATTCCGGGAGCTGGGGGCACGCAGCGCATTGCGCGCTTGCTCGGTGAATCGCGCGCGTTCGATCTCGTGCTCACGGGCCGTCGCATCGACTCGAGTGAAGCGCTCGCGCTCGGCCTGGTGAATCGCGTCGCTGCGAACGCCGAGCAGCTTATGGAGAGCGCGATAGAGTGGCTCGAGCCAGTGGCAGCAGGCGCGCCGATCGCGCAACGGGCAGCGCTTTCGGCGGTGCGCGCCGCGCGGCGCTTGCCGCTCGAACAGGGGCTCGACTTCGAACGCGCCGCCTACGAGCGCTGCTTGGAGAGCGCCGATCGCGACGAAGCCCTGCTTGCGCTGTCAGAGAAGCGAAAACCGCGCTTTCAGGGCAAATAGCCAGGGCGCGGCTACTTGATCCCTTGTGGCGGTTCGACGATCGCGCGCGGCTTGCCCTTGTCGACCTGCATGCGCACGTGACAGAACTTCTTCACCGGCCTCCGTGAGTCCTTGTCGCTGCCGAGCCCCCAAAGCGCGACTTGTAGATCGAGCGAATCACCGGCGCCGAGCACGCGCACGCCCTTGGCGGGCCAAGTGCGATTGAACTTGGTCGGCGCGTCGCCGGAGATCTCTTGCTCACCGTCACCGCTGCGCTCGTCACCGAACGGTTCGGGCTCGGACTTTCCCTTGCGGGTCACGGAACCGGCGAACGCCATGGGCCCGCTCTTGGGGTTCGAGAGCGAATGCACTTTGCCGTCGAGCGCGCTCGACGCCACACTCAACTTCACGCCCCAACCAGAGGCGACTTGCACGGCGCTCGCCGACACCGCAAAGCGCACGCCCGCGACGCTGATTTTCAGCCCTTCCGGCACCACCACGTAGGTCACTTCACGAGTCGCGTTGGGATCGGGCTCGTCCTTTTGCGGCGCTGCGGGCGGTGCATCTGCTTCAGGAGCAGCCGCGGTCGGCGCGGGCTTTGCGGCGTCCGCGGTCGGCGCGGCCTTCACGGGTTCGGGGGCCGGCTCCGCGGGCGCAGCGACGGCAGGCAGCTCGGACGGCGGCGTAGGCAGCGCGCCGCCACAAGCTACGGCGAGCAACGACGAAATCGGCAAAGCGAAGCGAGCGATACCCATGCCCGAAGCCTACACCGGCGAGCTTTGGAACGGCAATTAGTGAGCAGCGGCGAACTCTCGTTTGACCTCGGCGAACAGCTTCGCATCCTCGAGCAAGTCGAGCGTGGTGCGAGCCATCGCCTTGGCCGCAACGAGCATGGTCGACATGCCGCGATCGCTCGCGGCGCAATCGGCAAAGCGGTGCTCGTGACACAAAGATTCGCCTTCGTCACAAATCGCCAAATAGGGATGGATCGAGGGCAAATGCAGGCTCAAATCGCCCATGTCCGTGGACCCCGCGCCGACCCGCGCGTCGGTCTCGCGCGCGTTGCGACCGAGGGCTTCGAGGGCTGCCCCGAAGCGCCGCGCCATGGTCAGGTTGTTCTTCATCTCGCGGTAGCCGACCTTCTCTTTGAACGCCACCTCGACATCACAGGCGAGCGCCGCGCCGCGTGCGCAACGCAAGACGATCGCTTTTACGCGTTCGAGCTCCGCGGCGTTCGTCGCACGCAACGTGAATTCGGAGGCCGCGTGCTCCACGATCACGTTCACGGCTTGGCCGCCGTTGGTGATGATGCCGTGCACGCGCGTGCCATCGCGAAAGTGCACGCGCTGCGAGTCGATCAAGCGAAACGTTTCCATGCACGCGGTGAGCGCGCTCTTGCCTGCGAACGGCGCTGCGGCCGCGTGCGCCGGCGCACCCTGGTAGGTCATGGCGATGCGCATGCTGCACAGCGCCGGGTGAGCCAAAATATCGCGATCGAACGGGTGAAACATCATTGCCGCGTCCACGCCTTCGAACACGCCGGCTTGCAGCAGTTTGATCTTGCCGCCTCCGCCTTCCTCGGCCGGCGTGCCGATGATCTCGACGCAACCCGGCAAGGCTGCCCCCTGCTCGGCGAGCGCGAGGAAAGCGCCGACCGCGCTGCCCGCGATCAGGTTGTGCCCACAGGCGTGACCAATCTCGGGGAGCGCGTCGTACTCGGCCAAGATCGCGATCCTCGGCGACCCGCGGCCAACGCGCGCACGAAACGCCGTCTCCAGTCCACCGACGCCGCGCTCCACTTGGGCTCCGAGCCGCCGCTCCAAACATTCGCCGAGCCAGCTGGCCGCCTGTCGTTCCTGGAAACACAGCTCGGGGTGAGCGTGGATGCGTCGTGACAGCGTCGAAAGCTCTGCACTGAGCTCGTCCACGCACAGGTCCAATGCCTTACGATCGAGCACCATGCTAAGGAGCATAGCCCAGAGATGACGGGATCTGCGAAGCGTCGCCGAAGCAGCTGGCGAAACACCGATAAATTCGCAATTTTTGCGGCCCCTTGGCTGCTCTTGGCCTGCAATCGCCCCACCACGGACAAGACGCCCGAGCTGAGCGATGCCGCCTTTCATGTGCCAACGGCAAGCAGCACGAGGAGCGCGCCGAATGGGCTCTCCGCCGCGGCGAGCGCTTCAGCTCCCCTCGGCGCGATCACTCAACCGCCCGTCACACCCGCGCCGCTCGAAAAGGTCGACTTTCAAGATGTCGCGATGGGCACGAAAGTGCACTTCATCGCCTACACGAACGCGCAGGTCGACAGCCTCGAGGTGCGCTCAGCGATGACGCGAGCGCTCGCGGAAATGCAGCGACTCGAGGCGCTCCTCAGCGAGTGGCGTGACGACAGTGAAGTCGGCCAAATCAACTCACACCCCGAGCAGTGGGTGCACGTGGGCCCCGAGACGTTTGCAGTCATCTCGCGTGGCCTTTCGGCGGGCAAAGCATCGGGCGGCGCGTTCGACATCACCTTCCAAGCCATGAGTGACGTGTGGAAGTTCGGGAGCGCCGCGGACGCGACCCCCAAAGTGCCGTCAAAAGCCGAAATCGAGCAACGCCGTCGGCTCGTGGACTATCGCACGGTCGAGCTCGATCCGAGCGCGCAAGCGGTGCGTTTGCCCAAAGCACACAAGATCGGGCTCGGCGGGATCGCCAAAGGGTTCATCGTCGATCGCGCGGCGGACGTGTTGAAGAGGGCCGGCGTGCAAGCCTTCTTGGTACAAGCAGGCGGTGATCTGTACGGCGCGGGGCGAAAGCCCGACGGCTCACCCTGGCTCAGCGGCATCATGGACCCACGCGGCCCGGAGGGCAGCTCGTTCGCGACCATCGAGCTCACCGATCATGCGTTCTCCACCGCGGGTGACTACGCGCGCTCGTACGTGATCGGCAAGCGCCGCTACCATCACATCATCGATCCGCACACGGGCTACCCCGCGACCGCGAGCCGCAGCGTCACCGTCTGGGCCGACGATGCGACGACCGCGGACGCGATCGACGACGCCGTCTTCATCATGGGACCCCAGGCAGGCCTCGAACTGGTCGAAGCCACGCCCGGCGTGGGCGCCGTGATCGTGGACAAAAACAACAAGGTTTGGGTGAGTCAGCGCCTGCAAGGCAAAGTGCACCTCACGAGCCAACCCAGCGACGGAATTTGATTTTTTGGATGGTCACGCGATACAGCCGATGGCGGCGCGGCCTTCGGCGTCGAGTTGCGGGCTGCACGCTCAGCGCGCAAACGGCACGACGCCGCTAGCCGCAACCTCGATGCTGCCCCACCCCGGCTGAGGCTCGGGCACCATGATGCTCGCGGAGCCCGAATCCGACATCTCAGTTCGGTAAACCGTGACGTCCTCCAGCAAGTTCCCGGCATCGTCGTAGACGTGCGCGGTCACCGGCGTGCCTTCTGCCAGGCTCGGCGTGCTGATCGGCACCCCCCAGCGAGCGCCCTTCGACCCGCCGACGAGCAAGACTCGGAAGGTCTGCAGCACCGACGGATCGAGCGCGAGCGCTTTGTTGCCGTTGACCAACGCGACTCGGTCCGTGAGGCCACCGTAGGTGTACTCACTGAGCCAGACGTTGTTGCAATAGCCCATCAAATCAGTGCCCTTTTCGGACAACAAGGCATTCGTGCGTGAATCGTAGCCGATGATGCCGGTCCGCCCATCCGTGAACGGAAACTTCGGATCGACGCCGGAAATTGAGCCGCCGTTGGGCACGCACGGCGCGTGATTGCGTCCGTGGTTGTGACCGACCTCGTGCGCCATCGTCTGCGCAGAAACGCGGTCTGCATAACCGACGCCCATCGCCGCGCGATAGCTGCCCGAATTCGCGTCGCCGACGAAACCGATGCCGGTGGTGCAGGCGCCGCCGCAGAAGGAATTGAACGAGTCCACGGGCTTGAGCATGCCGTAGTAGTAGACGTCGGCGGCCGGAGCATCGGTCTTGCGCTTGGCGCGCAGTTGGTCGAGCGTGCCTTCCCAATCCACCGGATAAGAGATGGTCAGCGGCGGCGCGACGGTGAAGGTGATGGAATCGATCGGGTACATCGCCATCATCTGCTGCTTGTAGATGGTGAGCGCGGTATCCGAGGTATCCGGAACCTTGTTGTTCGCTTGCAGGGGGATGATGTTGATCTTGAGCCCGCCGGTGTGGCGCGCCAAAAGGGCAAGATCACCCGATTGTGGAAAGCGCGCGCTCCCGGCCTGCCCCGTGGCGGCAGTGCACTCGACCAACTCAGCGGAGTACCGAGTATCAGCCGTGATCTGTTCCGGCGGGATCAAGACCTGAAACGTGCTCATCGCCTCGGTCTCGACCGAGTCTTTGCTGATCGTCTGCTTGGCGAAATATTGGGACACGCCCGCGCCACTGTCGACCGTAACGCGCGCGGAAAGCTGCCGCGCGGTAAAGCCGCTGTCGACCGTGACCGAGAGGCGGAACATGGTCGCTTTGCCGGTCACGATATCGGTCGTGCGCTTGTCGGTCGTGATCTCCGCGCCCGCGTCCATCACCGGGACCTTCACGGTCTGGTACACGTCGATGTGCTTCAGGGTGATGCCCAACGCGGGGCCCGCGGTACAGCCATCAGCGCCGACGCCGCTCAGGCAGCTGCCGTTTTCACAGGTCTGGCCCATCGTGCACGCTTTGCCGCACGCGCCGCAGTTCGCGTCACTCTGCTTGAGGTCGACGCACACGCCGTTACACAACTCTTGGCCCGCCGCGCAGCCGCACATCCCGGCGTTGCACACGGCGCCCGTCGGACAAGGCTTGCTACACCCGCCGCAATGCTCGAGGCTCGTTTGAGTGTCGACGCAGGCGCCGTTGCACGCCATCTGAGTTCCGGGACAGGCGCAGTTGCCGGCGTTGCAAGCCTGCCCGGTCGAACACGCTTTTTCGCATGAGCCGCAATGGGCGGTGCTGGTCAAATCGGCACACACACCGTTGCATAGGACCAGCGGCGCCACGCAACTGGTGACCGGCGCCTTGCACATCCCTTGATCACAAATCTGGCCTTGGGCACAGGCAGTGGTGCAGCTCCCGCAATGTGCCGGATCCGACTTGGTGTCCGTGCACGGCCCGATCGCGACACTGGCCGCGCCACTCGATCCGCCCGGCGCTCCGCTCGCCCCTGCCGAGCCCATGCTCTCGTTCGTCGGCATTCCTGGATTCGACGGGGTCGACCCGTCCACGCACGCGACCACGCTGACCAAGACACCCAGTCCGAGAAACGCCCAAGGTCCCAGTCGCATGTCACTCATCGAATCCTCCTTGGCCACGCCGCGAAGCAGGGCGCACAACTGCCATAACGTATCCGTATCAGTCGCATCGGCCCGCCAAATTCAGTCAAAAATTCGGGCAAAATTCCGCAAAATCCGCGAGATCGCCGGTTCTACCGTGTGAGCGTTTCTCGACCCGCCACAGTTCGATTTACGAGACAATTTTCTGAGCCACCGCTCTCGCTCGGCTCCTGCCGCCGAGTACTTCGCCGAGAACTGCCGCGTGGCCCAGCACGCGCAGCCTCGGAATTCTGCACCACAGCTTCAAATCTAGCCGGGCGTGAGCTTGCAAGGGTCGAAAGCGCGCGGCACTGGCGCTCCGGACGCGGCCACGCGAACCGTCACTGGTCGCGCTTCCTCTCGCGCATCGATCGCTCGGCCAAAACGTTAGCGCCGACGATGCGCCGGAGCTGCCAACGTCGACGCTCGGCCTCGCGCTACCCTCGAGGGTGATGACGACGGAGAGGCAAAGAGTGAACGCCTCTGAGAGGAGACTCGGCGATGGCTCTGTTCGGAACCATCGCCCGGTCTACACGCCGTTCGGAACGTTCGCATACGCCGTAGAAAACTGCGTTTGCAGCGAAGGTCCGCACCGGCTCGTCGAGCTCTCACACCGCTGTAGATGACGGAGACGACCCCTTCCGGGATCATCTCCGTCGAAAGCCGCTCAGCGCGGGCGGCGAATGTACATTTCGGGCTGCGGCGCGCTTTGCGGGCGCGCGCCACCGCGATTGTCGCGCGGGCCTTGTCCGCCGTTCGCAGCGCCTTGCGGGCGGGCTTGGCCCCCACCTTGGAATGGGCGCGCCGGACCATCGAAGCGGCGGTGCGACGGTCCGCGATCCCCGTCGAAGCGAGAGGGCGCGCTCTGCGCTTCGCGCGGAGCAGCTCGGTCGTCGAAGCGGCGTTCTTGGAATGCGGGCCGTGGACCGCGATTGTCCATGCGCAGCTGCGAGCCGTTCTCCGGGCGAGGGCCGCGGTTGTCGGGACGCGGGCCGCCGTTGTCAGGACGTGGACCGCGGGTTTCTTGTCGAGGACCGCGGTTGTCCGGGCGCGGACCGCGATTGTCGGGACGCGGACCAGGGCGCTGGCCTTGAACGCGCGGGCGATCGCTTTCCGGCAAGCGCGCCTCGGGCGCTGGACGGGCAGCGCGGGCGCGCAAATCGTCAGCGCTCGGCTCGGGGGTTTCGAGCTTGCGAATGGGGGTGCGGGTGAGCCGCTCGATGTCGCGCAAGTAGCCACGCTCTTCGCGACTGCACAGAGAGATCGCGATGCCATCTCGCCCGGCGCGGGCCGTGCGACCAATGCGGTGCACGTAGCTCTCGGGAATGTTCGGCAGATCGTAGTTCACGACGTGGCTGATGCCGTCGACGTCGATGCCGCGCGCAGCGATATCGGTCGCGATCAGCACCTTGAGCCGGCCAGAGCGGAAGTTGTCCAGCGCGCGCTGCCGCGCACCTTGGGATTTGTTGCCGTGGATGGCTTCCGCGATGATTTCGCCGCGCTCCAACTCCTTCACCAGGCGATTGGCGCCGTGCTTGGTGCGGGTGAAGACAATCGCGCGATCGACGGCTGGATCACGCAGCACTTTCTCGAGCACGCGGCGCTTGTCCGAGGTCTCGACCATGTACACGGACTGGTCGATGCGCTCCGCGGTGGACGAAACCGGAGCCACGTCGACGCGCACCGGATCGACCAAAATCTCACGCGACAAGCGTTCGATATCGCTCGGCATGGTGGCCGAGAAGAACAGCGTTTGGCGCTGCTTGGGGAGCTTCTGCAGAATGCGCTTCACGTCCGGCAAGAAGCCCATGTCGAGCATGCGATCGGCCTCGTCCAAAACCAAGATCTCGATCTTGTCCAAGAACGCGGCGCCTTGATTCATCAAGTCGAGCAAACGACCTGGGGTGGCAACGAGCACGTCGAGCCCACGGCTGAGCAACGAGATCTGCGGACCTTGGCCCACGCCGCCGAAGATCACCGCGTACTTGAGCGGCGTGCCACGACCGTAGGTGGCAAAGCTATCGGCGATTTGCGCCGAAAGCTCACGAGTCGGCGAGAGCACGAGCGCGCGTGGACGCCGTGCATCTCGAGGGGTGTTCGACGCCATCAGGCGTTCGATCATCGGCAGCGCGAAGGCTGCAGTCTTGCCAGTGCCGGTTTGAGCGCAACCGAGCAAATCGCGACCTCGGAGCACCTCGGGGATGGCTTTTTGTTGAATGGGCGTCGGATTGACATAGCCCTCGCCGGCGAGCGCCTTGAGCACTGAGTCGCTCAAGCCCAAGTCGGTGAACGCGACGCCAGCAACGGTGGGAACGAGGGTGGCAGCGGAAGGAGCAGTCGCGGCAACGTCGGACGAGGCTTGGCCCGCGACGGGATTCGTATTTTGCAAAGTGACCTTTTTGTATGGAGAACCGGGGTTTCCTCGAGGAAAGCCCGGGGTGCGGGGCTGTCTGACCGGTGTGCCGATGGAAATCGACGCTGCCGGCGAGGTGCCACGCTTCGTTACGATGGGGAGCGTGCGGGCTGCTGCAAGAGCAAGCACCGCATCGCACGACCGCCCTTCGTCGTATGTGAAATTTCGGACTCGAAAGCCACGCCAGGCAAGCCCGGCGCTAGGGCGAAAACCGGGGGCAACAGCCCGCGGCCAGGCGACTCTGACAGATCCGGGCAGGAGTGCAAGCCTGGCGCGAAAGTTCCGCTTCCCAGTTCCCGGCCCGGGCGTCGCTTTCAGCAAGAATCCGGCAGTTTGTGGCATGCTGGCGGGCGCATGCAGATCGAGTTGATCGCGACGGCGAGTGAAGATTCAGCGTTCCTCCCCCGGCTCGGGCTGGGCGTGCTGGCCTCGCTCACGCCCCCCGAAGACGAAGTGATTTACACCGACGATTTGGTGAAGCCCTTCGACATCGAGAAGGACGTGAAGGACGTCGACTTGGTTGGGATCAGCGTGGACAGCAAGACCGCGCGCCGCAGTTATCAGATCGCGGCCGCCTACCGTCAGCGCGGAGTGAAGGTCGTGCTCGGCGGCATTCACCCCACCGCCGTACCGGACGAGGCGCTGCGCTTCGCCGACTCCGTGGTCGTGAGCGAAGCCGAGGATCTGTGGCCCGCGCTGCTCGATGATTTCAAACGCGGTCAGCTCAAGCCGCTCTACAAAGGCGCGTTGCCCGATTTGGGCGGCAAGCCCAATCCCCGGCGCGACTTGTTCCGCTCCAAGAAGTACATCCCGTTTCAGGTCGTGCAAACCATGCGCGGCTGTCCCTACCCGTGCGAGTTCTGCAGTGTGTCCACTGCCAACGGCACGACGATGCGCTTTCGACCGGTGCAAGAGGTGCTCGACGAGCTGCGCACCCTGGGCAAGCTGATCCTATTTGCCGATGACAACGTGATGATCCACCGGAAGTACTCCGCGGAACTCTTCACGCGCATGATCCCGCTGCAAAAGCACTGGATTGGGCAGTGTTCGCTCGCAGCGGTCAAGCGCATCGAGAACGTGAAGCTGATGGCCGAGAGCGGTTGCAAAGCGCTGTTCATCGGCTTCGAGAGCATCGACGACGACACGCTCCAGCACACCGGCAAGCGTCAGAACCGTCCATCACAGTACCGCGAGGTGATGGACATGCTGCATGACCACGGCATCTCCACCTGGGGGAGCTTCGTGTTCGGCTTCGACACCGACGATCGCGAGGTGTTCGACCGCACCGTCGAGTTCGGCATCGACATGAAGCTGACCATGGCGCTCTACGCCATCCTCACGCCCTACCCGGCGACCAAGCTCTACCGCCGATTGAAGGAGGAACGACGGCTCACCAACGACCAATGGTGGCTCGGCGGCGATCACGATGCAGGCTCCCCGTACTTCACGCCCTCGCGCATGTCGCGTGAAGAGCTGCGCGAGGGTTGGCAGCGCGCGTGGCAGCGCTTCTATTCACCGCGCGCCATTTGGGATCGCTGGACCGTGCGCAAAGGCTCGAGCTGGATTCAAACGCTCGGTTATCTGCCGCTCAACTTGATGCAAAACCGACTCGTGAAGCACAAGATCGTCGGCGGCGCGCAGCGCTTCCGCTCGGCGCGCGATTTCGATCCGATGGCCACCGCGATGAGCGCACTAGCGGGCGTGGAGACAGCCGAGCTTTCTCCGAACGGCAACGAGACCTTGGTCAAGGGACGCTCGCTCCGAGTCGTCGCCTGAGCTGCCCCGGTGGCTTGACCTCTTCGAACGCGAAGCTAGAGTATTTTCTCTTCTTCGAGACAAACAATGCTTCTCGCCCTCATCGGCGGCGCCCTGATCGGTCTCAGCGCGTCACTCTATTGGTCACTCAACGGTCGAATCGCCGGGATCAGCGGGATATTCGGCGGCGCGCTCTTGGAACACGGGCGAGAGCGTTGGCTGCGGGTGCTGTTCTTGGTTGGCCTGTTCGCGGCCGGGCTGGTCTTCGCGCGCTTCACGAATCGCGTTCCCGCACCTGAACTCGGGTTGCTCCCTCTGGCGTTTGCGGGGCTGTTGGTCGGCTTCGGTACGCGCATGGGCGGAGGGTGCACCTCCGGCCACGGCGTGTGCGGACTCAGCCGGCTGTCAGTGCGATCACTGCTGGCGGTGCTCACGTTCATGGTCACCGCAGCGCTCACGGTGTTCGTGGTGCGCCACGTGTTGAAGCTGTGGGTGTCCGCGTGAAAGCGCTGCTGTCTGCGCTCGGTTCGGGTTTGCTGTTCGGCGTCGGCTTGTGCATCTCGGGCATGACCGATCCGGCGAACATCATTGCCTTCCTCGACGTGCGCGGGCGCTGGTCGCCGAATCTGGCGGGGGTGATGCTGGGAGCCATCGCCGTGCATTTCAGTTGGCTGCGTTTGGCTGCGCGACGCGTCCAAGCGTGTGGCGACGACGCGCGGGTCAGCACCAAGAGAGTCGACGGTGCGCTCGTCGGCGGAGCGGCGATCTTCGGAGTCGGCTGGGGTCTTGCGGGATATTGCCCTGGGCCGGCGATTGTCGCCTTGGGTTCGGGCGCATTCGGAGCCGTCGTGTTCGTGCTAGCAATGGCGGCGGGCATGCTGCTGAGCGAGGGGATTCAATGGACGATCAAGCGCTCTGGGAAGGCTTCACTGGTTGTTCGCTGACGAGCGCCGAGTGGACGCACGAAGCGCACTTGCGAACCGCGTTCCTGCACGTGCAGCGCTACCCACTGGACGAAGCGCACTTGCGCTTGCGAGCCGGGATCATTCGACTCAATGAGCGACACGGTTTGGTCGAAACCAGCGCAAGAGGCTATTTCGAAACGCTCACGCGCGTGTGGCTAGTGCTCGTCTCAGACGCGCGCGCACGCTCTGGCGCAACGAGTTCGCGCGAGCTGCTCGCACGCTGTCCGGAGCTGCAAGAGCGGTCGTTGCCGTCGCGGTACTATAGTCGGGCACTGCTCGCGAGCGTGCGAGCGTTCTATTTTCGTGGCTCCTGATCTCGCGCCCCTCCCCGACGTGCCGTGAGCACGCAGCATCGAAAACGCTGAGCGAGCGACACGCGCACGTTACAATTCGACATCGCCCTGTTGCGAAAGAACACAGCTTCGAGTGCCAAGCAGTGGCACGACGTTTACGGTGAGCGGCGCTGAATGCCCGAGGAAATACGACTTTTGCGGGACGTTTCGCCCCGTCCGGCAAAAGTACTAGCGCCCACGCTCGGGCATTCCTTGACGTTGCAGTAAAGGGCATCAAAGTTGCAACACGGGCCGGCGGCGATGAGAGTTTTCGAGTGCTCACAATGTGGCGTTTGCGCGGACGGTCACGTCTGGGGCTTTGCGCTCCTCGCCACTCAGGGTTGGGGCCTCGCTGCGGCAACCAATCCGCCGGGAGCGGTCGAGCGCGCATGGCTATGTGAGGCTTGCTGCGCTCGCGCCGAAAACCTCGCGCGCGGCCTGAGCAAGCTCTCTGCGCCGAAGCCGCGCGAGCGTCCGCGCGAAGGGCAGCGCCTCAAAGTCCTGATCATCGACGACCATTTGCTGATGCTGAGGAGCATGGTGCGCATGCTCGCGGGCTGCGAGACCATGATCACCACCAGCCCACGTGAAGCGTGGGCGGCGCTGCAAAGCGCGCATTTCGACGTCGTCGTCTCGGACGTGATGATGCCGGAAATGAGCGGACCGGAGCTGTATGCGCGTTGCTTCGCCTACTCTCCCGAGCTCGCGCGGCGCTTCATCTTCGCGAGCGCCGACCCGATTTTGGCACAGCGAGAGATCGAGCGAACCGCGCAGGCGCTCGGGGTGACGACGCCACCTCCGCTACTCTCCAAGCCGACCTCGCGTTCCGCGCTGATGTCTGCGGTAGCGACGGTCGCACATGGCACAGCGCACGAATCGGGGACTTACGTGTTGCGCCTCACCGACGAAATCTCGACGAACCGCGGCTAGTTCGTTGCAACGTGGGCTTCGTGACGGCGTTGCGAATCGATACTCGCCAGTTCACGCTCTCTGCGGACGACGCTCACGTCGGGAAAGGTGGAGACCCGTCGCCTCGACGTGCCGGCTTATTGCGCTTCCACCCGATACGCGGCGCCCGTCAGCAAATCGCTCAAGTACAGCTTCCCGTCAGGCCCCAGCTCGATTCCGGATAGCGAGCCCGCGGGCAGCCCCGTGTCGACGGACCCGAGTGGAGTGCCATCGAGTTCGAACCACCAAACGCGACTGGTCGCGTTGTCGGTCACGACGATGCGATCGGACGCCAGCACGATACCGCTCGGCGCGCCGAGTGAGCCGGGCGCGACCACCTGCTCCAATGCCACGCCGTCCATTCGCCGGTGAATGGTGATCGGATCGAGCGTGGGCACATCCTCACCAGGGCTACCGCTGGCGATCGCGAGCCGTACGATGCCGCCGCCGGCAGTGTCTGCGACGTAGAGCTGTCCGCGAGTGTGATCGAGCGCCAAGTGACTCGGAACTTCGGGAACGCGCTGGAGCTGGCCTTCGACGTAGCGGACGAACTCGCCGTCGGAGTGGTCCTCACCGCCGATGATGTGCGGCTCGTGAAAGTCGTAGCGGTCGATGGCGCCGAGCTTGCCGTTGAACACCCAGTACACGTTGTCGCGCTCGTGGGCGATGCCCATGCAAAACGGCGAGTCGTGCAGCATGTCGAGGTGCGTGCCATTTTGCCCGGGTTTGGGCTCGACGCCGAAGATGGTGGGATCCGAAGACCACAGCACTGGGCCCGAGTAGTCGATCGCTTCGTCTTCGTAGTTGTCGGTGCGGGCCTCGCCGCAGGTGGCAAGGTTACCGTTCGTACCGAACGCGATCGAAGTGGGCCGGCGCATGAAGTGCCAGGCGTTGCCGTCCTTCTTGATCGTCAGGCTCGGGGCGTTCGAGGTCGCGCCCTGGACCAACGCAACCTCCCCTTCGAGCGCCGCGCAACCCGTGCGCGCAGTCTCGAGGCATGGCTTGTTGCTCGGCACACGCCGGAGCGTCACCCACAGCTCGCCGGCCCTCAGCGGATCGAAGGCCAAGCCCGTCGCGGTCCAACCCGCCGGTGGGTCGTACAAGGGCACGAGCGCAATGCCGGTCGGCACCGCGGGAGCACTCGGTTCATCCGACGTGTCGAGCGGGCTCGAGCTGCAACTCGCGAGCGTCAGCGCGAGGGCAAGAGTCAGACAACCTCGGGCGACGGACGGCATGTCCCAAGGGTGAAACGAGACACGCATCGTGTAAAGGCGCGAGAAATTGCGCCTCGGGAAAGACTTCAAAGCGACTCGACGGCCGCGACGCCGAAGGCTGAGTGCTCTTGGCCGTGCCAGGTGACCATCAACAAACCAACATGGCTTTTTGAGTACGCGCGACGCTCAGCTCGCCTCTTCGCCGTCGAATTCGCCTTCGTCCGGCAGTTCGTCGAGACCGATGCCGCCGCGGACGGGGATGGCGCGGGCATGCCCGACCTTTTCGAGCACCATGGCCAAGGCCGCGCGATCGTCCACCGCGGGCAAGAAGCTGCGCGTGCCGTCCCACAAGTCGAGCGCGATATGCGTCGGCATGTCGAGCACGATGCGATCGATTTGCGCCCATTTGAAGCGACGCGCACGGGGCCACCCCAGCGACGAATCGCGATAGTCGACGCCATCACCACGCACGCGTACGCCGCGCATGTTGGTGCGCAAGAACGACGAGATCGCGCCCGCCAAGAGCAGACCCGCGCAGAGCCGCGCGCTGATGAAGCCCTTCATGCCGCGTTCGACGATGTTCACGTACAGCCAGCTATTCGACGAGCTGTGTTCGGCTGCGATTACCGCTGCCACGCCGGCGAGCGCCAGAGCCAAATACAAGAGCGAGGGGATGCGCGCGGCAAATGGCGGCCCAAACGAGCTCTCCGTCGGACGATACGTCATATCGAAGCCGGGGGGTCGTGACGGGCGAGCCATGTGGATTAAACGTAACGCCGTCGCCAATCCTTGGAAAGCGGGCGCGAATCGCGCGCGACACGCGACCGTCGTCGAGTTCTCGTGAGAGCGTCGCTTTGCGGTGTCGGCCAAGATCCGTGGCTGATTTTGCGCGGCGGTTTTGCCCTGAACGGCAACTGCGCTAGGCGACGGAATCGATGCCCACTTCAGTACTTCGCCGTGCTCCAGGTTCGCCTGCGCTCTTGCCCTCGCTCGTGCGGCGCGAGGCAGACCAGATGCTCGTGGAGCTCGAGCTCTCGCATGCCGAGCTGAGCGTGCTGCTCACCAACGATGCGCAAATTCATGCGCTCAATCTGGAGCATCGCCAAAAGGACAAGCCCACGGACGTGCTGTCGTTCCCTCTCGACGAAGGGGGCGGTGCCGATGGTTTCGTGAGCGGCACGCGGGTCCTCGGCGACGTGGTGATCTCGCTCGATACAGCGGCTCGCCAGGCGCGCGGTCGGAAGCGCGAGCTGCTGCCCGAGGTGCGCTTCCTGCTCGCGCACGGCTTGCTGCACCTGCTCGGGCACGACCACGCCAATCCCGCTGAAAAACGCGTCATGGACGCGATGACCCGGCGTTTGGTGCGGTCGGTTGAGAGGAATTTGGCAAAATCGCTGAAAAGCGCCGGGGAAAGCCGGAAGCGCAAAATCAAGGCCGAGCCGGCCACCAAGCCGAAGACTCGGAAGCCGAAACGCCGGCCTCGCGCAAGGCATGCGAAATGATTGCTAAGTCCGCGCCCTGTAACGAAAAACCGGCCCGGTTCCATGCCCTATTCACGGTCCAGCATGGAACAAGGTAATGGACGACGGGGGGTGTTCAAACCGGCCTTCGGGACGCCTTTCCCGGATCCCCCCCTGCCTGCGCCGCGGAAAAAAAGGGATATCCCAAGCCGTTTCCAATTTTTCCCCTTGAAACGGCGCTAAGAACCCTGTTATCGCTTCGCCCGTGCCTAGGACGACTGAAACGACGGGTTAAAACCCTGTCGGCGCAGGCGGGTGGGCCGCAGACGGCCGAATTTTTGGATTTTCTGACAGGAGGAAGCG
>Ga0164307_10000041_pt1 | contig 53544 bp, 34 predicted proteins | sample Whisoiple_243_MG_FD_110214 | JGI IMG/M metagenome (GOLD analysis project Ga0164307, IMG submission 110214) | Soil microbial communities amended with fresh organic matter from upstate New York, USA - Whitman soil sample_243_MG | ecosystem: Environmental > Terrestrial > Soil > Unclassified >...
ACTACCTGGCTTGGTACCGCCGCACGCTGCGCATCCCAGTCGAGTCCAACACCACCGTTGGCGCCCTGCAGTACGATGATGAAGCGCGCCAGTTCTTGCTGCCGTGCAGCGACGCAAAAGGACAGCGACTGCTGCGCGCGCGCCGCGTCGTGCTCGCGACGGGCATCGACGGCTCCGGTGAGTGGCGTGTGCCGCGCAGCGTGAGCGAAGCCCTCCCCCCCAATCTGTACGCTCACACGCGCGATGACATCGACTTCGACGCGCTTCGCGACAAGCGCATCGCCGTACTGGGCGCTGGCGCGTCGGCGTTCGACAACGCCGCGACTGCGCTCGAGCTCGGCGCGCGCGAGGTGCACCTGTTCTTTCGACGGCCACAGCTGGTCAACGTAAACCCGTACCGCTGGGCGGAATTCGTGGGCTTTCTGAAGCACCACGCAGACTTACCCGACCCCGAAAAGTGGCGCTTCATCTTGCAGATTTTGCGCATGGGCCAGCTCCCGCCGAAGGACACCTTGGCGCGCGCCCAAGAGCACGCGGGCTTTCATTTGCACGCGGGCTCGAGTTGGAAGTCATTGGTTGCGCACGGCGACATCGTGCGACTCGAAACCGAGTCCCAACGCTTCGACGTGGACTTCGTGATCGTGGCCACGGGTTGTGTGACCGATCTGGCCGCGCGCCCCGAGCTCGCCAACTTCGAGCCCCAAATCGCGCGTTGGGCGGATCGCTACACGCCCCCCGCTGAAGAAGCGCACGAAGATCTATTGCGCCATCCCTACCTGGGGAAATATTTCGAATTTTGTCAGCGACACACCGGACAAGCGCCCTACTTGGCGCATCTGTACAACTACACGTTCGGTGGTCTGTTGAGCATGGGTTTTGGCGGAGCGAGCATTTCAGGGTTGAAGTATTCGGCTCCGCGGTTGGTCGCGGGCATCACGCGCTCGCTGTTCCTGGAAGACAGCGGCGCCCACTTCGAAAGCCTGTGCCACTTCGCGGAGCGGGAGTTCTGATGGCAAATCAAGGCTATTTCAGCGCGCGCGTGGTGCTTCCCGAAGGCATCGGCCCGGCCACGGTGCTAGTCGATGGCGAACGCATCGCCGACATCGTGCTCGAGCCGCGCGCATTGCCCGGCGCTCTCGACTTCGGCAATTCGGTGATCGGGCCGGGGCTGGTCGATTGCCACGTGCACGTGAACGAGCCCGGTCGCACCGAGTGGGAAGGCTTCGAGACTGCCACGCGCGCGGCAGCCGCCGGCGGAGTGACGACCTTGGTCGACATGCCGCTCAATTCGTTGCCGGTCACCACCACGGCCGCTGCCCTTTCGCAAAAGCTCGCGGCCAGCAAAGACAAGTGCTTCGTCGACGTTGGCTTTTGGGGCGGAGTGGTTCCCGGCAACGCGCCAGCGCTGCGCGATCTGGCCGCGGGCGGCGTGCTAGGTTGCAAAGCGTTTCTCGTTCACTCGGGAATCGACGAATTTCCCAACACGACCGAAGCCGACTTGCGCGAGGCCATGCCCGTGCTGCGCGACGCGGGCTTGCCTCTGTTGGCACACGCCGAGCTGGATTTGGGGGCAGAGGTGCAGGTCTCGGACCGACGTTCGTACCAGCGCTACCTGGACTCACGCCCCAAGCTTTGGGAGGACGAAGCGATTCGCCTGCTCGTGAAGTTGTGCCGCGAGACGCGCTGTCCCGTGCACATCGTGCATCTGTCGTCCGCCGGCTCGGTGCCCACGCTACGCGCCGCCAAGGCGGAAGGACTACCGATCACGGTCGAAACTTGCCCCCACTACCTATGCCTCGAGGCCGAGAGTATTCCGGACGGCGCCACGCTGTACAAATGCGCGCCGCCCATCCGTGAGCACGAAAACCGCGAAGGTCTTTGGCGCGCGCTACTGGATGGAGTGATTGATTTCGTGATCACCGATCACAGTCCATGCACGCCGGCGCTCAAGTTGGCAGACCGCGGTGACTTCGACGATGCCTGGGGTGGGATCGCGTCACTGCAAATCGGCCTGCCGGCGGTCTGGACCGAAGCCCGTCGGCGCGGTGCCGACCTGCGCGCGCTGTTTCGTTGGATGAGCGCCGCTCCCGCAAAATTCGCCGGGATCTCCGCGAAAAAAGGGCAAATTGCCACAGGGCGGGATGCTGACTTGTTGGTTTTTGATCCGGAAGCGAAGTTGACCGTCGAGGCCGACGACTTGTTCTTTCGGCACAAAGTTTCACCCTACCTTGGACGAGCGCTCGAAGGCGTGGTCCAGCACACCGTGCTGCGCGGCAAATGCGTGTACGATGGCCGGCGGCATCCGGAAGGTCCCGTGGGACGGCACCTCCTCCACCGCAGGACGGAATCTTGAGTGACCTGAACACAGCAGGTGCGAGCTTCAACGGGTTGGTCGATCTAGCAGCCGCGCTGATTGGCGGAAAAGCGCTGGCGACGAGCGATGACTTCTTCGCCGAAATGCACAATCTACTGCAGCCCGGTCGCGCCGTGTTCATTCCCGGTAAGTTCACCGAGCGCGGGAAGTGGATGGATGGGTGGGAGAGCCGACGCAAACGGGGCCCGGGCCATGATTGGTGTTTGCTCGCGTTGGGCGTGCCGGGTTCGGTGTCGGCGTTCGACATCGATACGGCGCATTTCGTCGGCAATCACCCGGCGTTTGCCTCGGTGGAGGGCCTCTTCGCGCCGAGTGACACGCCGCTCTCGCAACTGCTGAACGCCCCGTTTCAGGAACTGTTGCCGCAAGTGCCGCTACTCCCGAACGCGCAGAACCTGTTCGTCGCCAGTGCCGGCTCGGTCGTGAGTCACTTGCGTTTGAACATCTTCCCCGACGGCGGTGTTGCGCGCTTTCGCGCCTACGGCAAGGTGTCCGCGGCGTGGGCCGCACCCCAGCTCGACGCGCTATCGGCCGCGCAAGTGCCGCCCGGCTGCTTCGACTTGGCCGCGCTGGAGAATGGCGCCGTAGCGCTGGCCTGTTCGGACGCGCATTTCGGCGGCATGAACAATCTGCTCTTGCCCGGGCGCGCCGAAAATATGGGCTCTGGTTGGGAAACGCGCCGCCGTCGCGGACCTGGGAGCGACTGGATTCTGATTCGACTCGGCGCACGCGGCACGCCACGCGTGCTCGAAATCGACACCAATCATTTCAAAGGCAATTTCCCCGACCGCTGCGCGGTCGAAGTGATCGACGCGCCTGGGGCGCGACCGACGGACTTGATCGAAAGCAGGGCCTGGCAACCGTTGCTCGGCGAGACCAAGCTCGCGGCGGATACGCGACACTTCTTCGCTCACGAGTTGCTCGGAAGCCTGACCGCGACGCACCTGCGCCTGCGCATTTTCCCCGATGGCGGCGTGAGCCGTCTGCGTGTGTGGGGCAACGTCCGTGACTGAATCAGGCGAAGCCAAGCCGAGCTTGAATTCGTTGTCGCGCGAAGAAGCGGCGGCGGCGTTGACCCGTTGCTGTGGATCGGCGCGCTGGGTGCGGGGCATGCTCTCGCGTCTGCCCTTTGCTTCGCACACTGCCATGTTCGCTGCCGCGGTCGAAATCTGGGCGCAACTCGGCCCGGACGACTACCGCGAGGCCTTCAGTCACCACCCGGAAATCGGCTCGAATCTCGAAGAATTGCGAAAGAAATACGCCAGCACCGCGGACTGGTCTCGCGCCGAGCAGAGTGGCGCGCTCGGCGCTAGCGAAGCCACGTTGCACGCACTGCGCGACGGCAATCGAGCCTACCGCGAACGCTTTGGTTTTTCGTTCATCGTCTGCGCCACGGGAAAGAGCGCGGCAGAGATGCTCTCGTTGCTCCAAGCACGGCTCAAGCACTCGCCTGACTTGGAGCTCGACATCGCCGCCACGGAACAAGCGAAGATCACCCATCTGCGGCTGGAGAAGCTCGAATCATGAGCGCGATCACCTCGCACGTGCTCGATACCTCGCTCGGCAAACCAGCCGCTGCGGTGAGCGTCAGCCTGGCAGTACTCGAGGATGGGGCGTTCGTCGAGCTCGGCCATGGCGTTACGGATCAAGACGGGCGCATCAAACAACTGCTCGGAAACAACACGCTCACGGCGGGCTTGTATCGCTTGAGGTTCGAAACCGGCGCGCACTACCGCGCCTCTGGGCGTGACTCGTTTTATGAGCGGGTCGAAATCCAATTTCAGGTCAATGATCCGAGTCAGCACTATCATGTGCCGTTGCTCCTGAGCCCTTTTGGGTACTCCACTTATCGCGGAAGCTGAGCCATGAGTTTGACCACGTTAGCCGCCTCGCATCTCGAGGCGTTGGGCCGAGCGAATCGGGCATTTTCCGCCGTGTATCCGGGTGATCGTCCGGTGCGCCAACCCGTTCATACGGTCTACGGCGGCGCCCAGCTGTACAAGGGCGAAACCACGCAGCGTCTGGGCGAGCTCGCGCTCGCGAGTTTCGAAGCTTACGCTTCCAACGCGCTCGAACTCGCGACCGGCGTCGGCTTTCTCTCGCCGTCCGAACTCGTTGGGCTCGACTCGGTCACCCTCGCCGAGCGCTATCGAGCCGACCCCGCCGAGCTGCGACGCGTGAGCCCCAAAGGGTGGCTCGCACAAACCGTGTACGAGCGCGTCAAAGCCAAGCTCAGCCGCGAAGCGGTGGAAGATTTCCGGATCGACTTCGAAGACGGCTTCGGCGCCCGGCCCGATACCGAAGAAGACGAAACCGCGCAGCGCGCCGCAGCCGAGCTCGCGCGCGCCATGAAAGAAGCGCGCACCCCGCCGTTCATCGGCATCCGCATCAAGTCCTTCAGCGAGGAATGGAAGCTGCGCGGCGCGCGCACGTTGGAAATCTTTCTCGATACGCTGCTCGCCGCCACGGCCGGAGCCCTGCCGGAAAATTTCGTGGTCACGCTGCCCAAGGTCAACATCCCGGAACAGCCGCGCACCCTGGTTCGATTGCTCGAACTCCTGGAGAGTCGCCATCGGCTGGCGCCAGGCTCGCTACGCTTCGAATTGATGGTCGAGACCACGCAGGCGTTGATCGGTCCGGACGGCTATTGCCCACTGCCCAGCTTGCTCGCAGCAGGTGAAGGGCGCTGCGTCGGCGCGCATCTCGGAACGTACGACTTTACCGCCTCGTGCAACATCACCGCCGCCTATCAGATGATGGATCATCCGATGTGCGATCTGGCCAAAGGGTTGATGCTCCTCTCGTACGCGAGCACCGGCATCTTCCTCTCGGATGGCGCGACGAACGTGATGCCCGTCGCGCCCCACCGCGGCAAGCTGCTGTCACCGGAGCAACTCGAAGAAAATCGCGCGGCGGTGTACGGCGCGTGGCAACTCGCTCATCGCCACATCCGTCACTCACTGGTCGGCGGCTTCTACCAAGGTTGGGATTTACACCCGGCGCAGCTCCCCGTCCGCTATGCGACCTGCTACGCGTTCTTCCTCGAAGGCCTGGCGAGCGCTGGTGAACGCCTGAAGAACTTCATCGAAAAGGCCGCTCAAGCGACGCTCGTGGGTGAGGTGTTCGACGATGCCGCCACCGGCCAGGGACTACTCAACTACTTCTTACGCGCGCTCAATTGTGGCGCGATCGACTTGAACGACCTCGCGCAGACCGGTCTGACTCCGAGCGAAGTCGAACTGCGCTCGTTTGCGAAGATCTTGGCGGCGCGTCGCGCGCGGTTGACGACGCCCTGATTCAATCAGTGCGCAGCTGGCAGCCAGGTTGGTTCGCGCACGAGTAAATGGACTTCTTTTCGCAAGGTTCGGGCACTCCGGTGCAGCCCCCGGTCCAATAGCAACCTTCCTGGTATTCACAGGACAATTCGCTGCTGTACGAGTGGCACGAGTAGGACGAGCCACTGCAAGATTTCGTCGAAGTGCTCCAGTAGCAGCCGTCTTGGCTCGAGCACGAGAAGCTGTCGAACAGGCTGTAACAACTGGTCGAGACGCCAGCACACTCGGAGTTGTCAGTGCAACCGTACGCGCCGATGCACTCCAAATCCGAGAGCAGAGAACAGGAGGTTGGATAGCCTGCGCAGTACGGCACCCCCGAGCCCGGACCCGTGCGTTCACACCAGCCAGCGCTGTTGCAGTGCGTCTTGGATGCGCAATCGAGATCGCTCTTGCAGCCGCGCACGCAAATGTGAGCGCCGATGCAGAAACTCCCAGCGCCGAACTGCTGGGCACACGTCTCACTGTCCGAGCAGGATACCGCGCACTGCATGTGCGCGATGTAGTCGGCCGAATCGAAATGGCAGGAGAGGGGCGAAGTGCAATCAGCCGAGCCACTGCACGGCGCGCCCACGCCCATGGCGACCGGGGGTCCCCCTGCGCCCGAGCTCCCGGCGGCAGAACCCGACGAGCCTGACTTGCCACCCGCACTTGAACCACCTGCGTTAGCACCGCCCGCGCCACTCGAACCGCCGGCCCCACCAGCTCCACCAGCTCCACTTGGCGCGGCAAGGGGGCGCCCCTGCTCATCGACCACTTGCACGGGACAGTCGAAAGCGACGGTGATGTTTGCTCGCGAGCGCGGTCCGAGCACGGTTGCGTCTCGCGAATCCGAGCTGGCCACCAGATCCCGACACGCAATCTGCCCGATGATGTGCTGTTCGCTGAATGTCGTCACCTCGACCGAACAGCGACTGTCGACCGAAGGGAGCACCGATGCGTCGACCGAGTACGAGTACTCGTAATACGACGAGTCACTATCATGGCTGAGACGCGCGAGCAGGAACGCGCTCTGAAAGGAGGCTTGCTCGTCAAAGCCGAGCTCCTTCTCGAACGGCGCGGCGCTCCGGACGTCGAATATCGACAGCTGAACCTGGGGGCGCGTCCGACCCGAGATGCTCGCGCTCAAGGTAACGTTGGGGGGAGCCAGCGTGCCGACCGTGGTAATCCTGCCGAGGGGGGCGAAAGCGCAGCCCACTTGATCCTGCCCGGGCTGCGCCACGCTGGGCGGACCGGTGAAGCTGCGGCTGTTGGTCAACACCGCGTCGCTCGCGCCGAGAACCGTGATTTCACCCCGTGACAGACGGTTGGGGTCTGCGGCAGTCCCCCCGCCCACGCTGGCGGTCATCGGCGGTGCATTGGAACCGCCATCGCTCGAGCAAGCGACGAATGACGCGGCCGCCAGAAGGCACGCACCTACTACCCCGAACCCTTTTTGCGTACCCGCGCTCATCGTCTGCAGCCCAATCCGAAGGAACGTACGCCGGGAGCGACGCCCACTGCAAGATGTTTTCGAGCTTCGATCATGCGCATGGCGCACGGCGACATGCGCCCCATCGATACGACACGGCACGCTCGCACGACCATCGGCTACGTCATCGAAACATCACGCGTCTTCCGCGGCGTTCGCCATCTCACCTTTCGTGCTTTCGCTCTCACGGTCACATTCGCAAACATGCGCGCCGCGCTCTCGAGACGTCTTGCACATTTGCACATCACCCCTGTGTATTACGTTGCGAGCGCGAATGGCTTTTCGCATTCCGATCGAATGCGGCGCTTTCTCGAGTTGTGTGAGCAAGTTCATGTTGTCCGAAACGCCAAATTCTGGTCTACAGAGACTGGCTTCACCTGGGCTCGCTTCTGACGGAGAGAAACGAAACGTATGCGGACGATTGCGGGGATACTGGCGATGGGGTTGGGGGCGCTTGCGCTCGCTTTGGGCTGCACGAGCACGCCGGAAAAAGCCGCCGGACAATGCGCAACCGAGCGAGATTGTCCGGTCGGACTGCACTGCAACCCCACGCTCGGCTGCAGCGAATGCCAATTCGATACTCAGTGCTCGGCGGGGCAACGCTGCGCGGCGGACCAATGTGTCTCGCGCGTTTCTTGCCAAACTTCTGCCAATTGCCCGGGGGCGGCGAATTCCGCCTGCGACACGCAGCGTCATGAATGTTTCGAGTGCGCGGCTGATGCGGATTGCGCCGGGGGCCAGCGCTGCCGAGCCAACTCTTGCCAGAGCGTCACTCCTTGTGCTGATTCCTTCAACTGTCCGACAGGCAGCGTGTGTGATTCTGGCGCGCACGAGTGTGTGGAGTGCGCGAGCGCCAGCGACTGCCACACCGGCTCCACGTGTTCGAACCATCACTGCATCGAGGTGTGCAGCTCGGATCAAGATTGCAACGCCCGCGGCCTGTTGTGCGACAGTACGAGCCATACCTGCCAGCAATGCGTCGTCAGCGCTGATTGCCCGAGCTCCTACCATTGCAGCGACAATCGCTGTGAGCACGACGTCTGCACGCCGGGGGAAGCACGCTGCAGCGCTCCGGGGGACTCCGTCGAAGTGTGCTCGCCAGCGGGCGACCGTTGGCTCACCTTGTTCTGCTTCGATCAGCAAAGCTGCGAGCTCAAAGACGGCAAGGCAGGTTGTTCGAACTGGACCTGCCTACCCAATTCAGCCATCTGCAGCGTTGATGGCCGAAGAGTCGAGCGCTGCGCTGCCAATGGAGAGTCGAGCACGGTCGAGCGAGAGTGTGAAGCCGGCGAAGTTTGTGCCAACGCCGCCTGCAGAGCCGACGTCTGCACCCCGAATCAGAAATTTTGCCGCGCCGGGAGCGTGTATCAATGTGCCGCGGACGGCACGAACAGCGCGCTATTCGACACTTGCGCAACGGGCAGCCATTGTGACGACAGCACTGGCGCCTGCGTGACCGACGCGTGCAAGCCGAGTACGGACATCTGCCAGAACAACCAAACCGTGCACTGCAAGGCGGATGGCAGCGGTTTCGAAGATCCGAAAGATTGCGGGAAGAAGCAGGTTTGCACCGGTGGGGTCTGTCAACCCATCGTCTGCGACCCGAATGCCTTCGTGTGCGACGGCAACCAAATCAAATCCTGCAACGTCAACGGCACTCAGCAAACCGTCAGCAAGACCTGCGCCGCGAATGAAACCTGCGGGCTGAATTTTGGCGCCCCAGCCTGCATCCCGAACAGCTGTTCCGCCGGCCAGACACAATGCCAGGGCAACACAGTCGTGCAATGCAACGCGGCCGGCACGGCGCTCGAAATCACGACTGATTGCCAAGCCACGAACACGGTCTGTTATGGTGGCGCCTGCCAGCCCAAAGTCTGCGAGAGCGGAACTTTGTCGTGCCAGCTCGGCAATGTCGCCCTGTGCGTGCACAACGGCGCCAATCTCGAACCGTTCCAAAGCTGCAGTTCGACTCAGTACTGTGATTCGTCGGCCCCCGGCTGCAAATCACAAGCCTGCACGCCGAACGCAATCGGCTGCAACGGCAGCTTGCTCGCCACCTGCAACGAGTTGGGCTCCGGGTACTCCAACGCAGGCGCCATCGATTGCGCCGCGACCGGCCAAGCCTGCCAAGCAGGAATGTGCCAGCCCATCATCTGCACTCCCGGCAGCCTGCTGTGCCAGAGCGGCGACGTCTATCAGTGCAATGAGTTCGGCACCGCGGCGCAGTTGAGCACTGATTGCGCTGATTCCACCTCGCATTGCGCGCAAAGCGGCTCGGTCGCCTTTTGCGCAGCGGACATTTGTACCGCGGGCGTCCCCCTGTGCAATGGCAACGTCGCCACGAAGTGCAACAACGACGGCGACGGCTACTTGCCAGGCACGGACTGCGGGACCAATCAAGTCTGCGTCTCCGGAACTTGCCAGAGCAAGGTTTGCGTGCCCGGCAGCCTAACGTGCAGCGGCGGAAGCTCGATGGTGTGCAACGCACAGGGGACCGCGTACGCGGTGAGCCAGAGCTGCGCGACCACTCAGTTTTGCAACGCGAGCACGGGCACTTGTAAGCCCGACGTTTGCCCAGCTGCAGCGCAGGGTTGCGTGAATGAGGTTCTCGGAACCTGCAATACCGAAGGAAGCGCGGAGTTGGCAGGCGGAACGGACTGCAAAGCGTCAGGGCAATTGTGCACGCTGACCGGCTGCGCCGCGACCGCGACCGACGCTCTCGGCTCGTACGTGAATTCCACGAGCGCCTCGAGTTCGGCAATGTTCGGCAGCGTGGTGTACGTCGCGACCCCACGCACCCTGACCGGCATGCAGCTGACGTTCAGTGGTTCCTCCTCACCGACGGCGCGCTGGGTGGTCTTCGCGAGCGACAATCAGAGCGGCCCGTACACGCCCGTCTTCGACAACGTGGCGCCAGCGAGCAACGTCACAGGGTCGCTCGTCATGCAAAGCAGCGGGACCCTCAGTGTGTCGCTCACCGCAGGCAAATTCTATTACTTCGGCGCGGTGATTCAGGGCAGCTACGGCTACGAGAGCACCACAGCGCAGCGCTACACGAGCTTTGGACATGCGCTCGGCTCCTACGTGACCACGGTGGGCAGCGCACCTCCCTCGTCTTTCCAGTTTTCGTCGAATACCAGCTACGCAGCCATGAACCTGCTCACGAAATTGCCATGATCCCCAGCACGTCCCACGGCTACGTCACCCGGATTTCGCACGCGCTCTCGGGCGCACTGTTGGGGCTCTCGACGCTTTGCGCCGCGCTGAGCGGTTGCACCTCGTCGGACGACGGCGCTCCGCAAAAGAACGTCTGTTCGCTCGATCACACTTGCCCCGTGGGTGACGCCTGCTCGGACAACGCTCAGTGCGGTGGCGGACGTTGCGATCTCGGACTGGGCAAGTGTGTCGAGTGCACCGTTCCCGCGGATTGCCAAGCGGGGCGTGATTGCGTGGCCGGCACCTGTTTGTCGGTGTGCACCGTCGACACGCACTGTGAGGACGGGCAGCACTGCGGTTCGGACAACCACTGCGTGGAATGCGCCACGGACAAGGACTGCTCCAAGGACGAGCACTGCGCGACGGGCGCCTGCCAAGCCGATGTGTGTAGCAAAGGCCAGGTGGATTGTGACTCGAAATCCGGCGGCCTCCGCAGCTGTTCAGCCAACGGCTCGAGCTTCGACGTCACGCCTTGCGCCGCCAGCACGTCGTGCGTTGCAGACGCGAAGGGAGCGGCGTGCCAGCCGTGGCTATGCAGCCCAGGCAAGTCTTCCTGCGCACCATCCGGCACGGCCGTACGCACCTGTGCGAACGACGGCTTGTCATTCGCTGACGAGATCGAATGCGACGACGGTCAGGGGTGTTTGGCTGGCGCGTGTACCACCATTCAATGTCAGCCCAATCGCTTCTTTTGCAGCAAAAACGGCTCGTATTTGTGTTCGAGCGATGGCGCGAGCGCGTCGTACCAGAACGACTGTGGTGCCCAGACCTTTTGCGACGAAGAGACCGGAAAGTGCCTGCCACGACTTTGCACCCCTGGTGAGAAGAGTTGCCTCGATCAATCTCTGACGGTCGGAACCTGCAATGCCGATGGCTCGGGCTATGAGCGGGCGTCGTGCGCAGCCAGCGAGGTCTGTGCGGGAGCCAAGTGCGTCCCGTTGGTGTGCGCCCCCAATGAAGCGTTCTGCGCGGCGGGCAACGTTCCCACGAAGTGCAACTCGACCGGCACTGACGTCACGGCGAACGCCCCTTGCGCAAGTGGAAGCCAGTGCGTCGCAACCGCGACGAGCGCCACCTGCGTCAAGAACACCTGTGTCGCGGGAACACCGCTGTGCGTCGGAACCGTTGCCACCGTGTGCAGGGCGGACAACGCTGGAGGTGCGGAAGGTGGCACCGACTGCGCCCAAACGAACGGTTACTGCAACAACGGCAAGTGTTTCGCCAGGGTGTGCACGCCGTACCAACGCTTCTGCAGCGGTACGAACGTGTCTATCTGCTCGAGCGACGGCTCCAGCTACTCTCTCTACTCGACCTGCAACGCCTGCGACCCGGACACCGCCAATTGCGCCAACTTGATCTGCACGCCGAATTCTTCAGTGTGCAACGGCAACAAGCAGGTCATCAAGTGCGATGCCAACGGGACCAAGATCATGGCCGTGCAGGACTGCGCCGCCGATCAAGCCTGTTTCCAGGGTCGCTGCTTGCCAACGGTCTGCACGCCCTACACTTACTCTTGCCAGAACGGCAATCCGGTACTGTGCAACGCTACCGGTACGGCTCAAGCCGTTGCCGCGATCTGCACGGAAAACACGTTCTGCAGCAATGGCAGCTGCACGCCAGACGTGTGCGTCGCCGGCGCCCCCGTGTGCGTGGGCAACGCGGTCGCGACCTGTGCCGCGGATGGTTCGGGTCCGGTCGGCACCGGAACGCCGTGCGCCAGCGGCAGCACGTGCGTGAACGGCGCGTGCACGCCGACCCAATGCACCCCCTACGCTACCTTCTGTGCCAACGACAACGTGCTGCTCTGTAACGCTTCCGGCACCGCCGCCTCGCTCTACACGCACTGCTTCTCGGACAGTTACTGCGCGGGGGGGCAATGCTTGCCCGACGTGTGCGCGAACAACGCCGTCTATTGCTCCGGTGAAACCCTGTCGACGTGCAAGTCGGACGGCTCCGGCCCGATCTCCGCAGGCACGAACTGCGCGAGTAGCGGGCAGGTCTGCACCACAGCGGGCTGCACGAGCAGCGCCGTCGACACGTTCGGCCCGGTCAATTCATCCGCCACGAGCGGTGTGACTGCCGGGCAAATCATCTTGGCTCAAAAATCGCGCAAACTGACGCGCGTCGAGCTCAGGGCTGATTTGGCTCAAACAGCGGTCAAATCCACGTTCGTGTACTCGTCAGCGGATGGCGTGAATTTCTACTTACTCGCCAACGTGGCCCCAGCGGTCACCGGCAATCAACCGCTCGGGTACATTGACTCCGGTCCGCTCAGCGTGCAGTTGCAAGCCGGCAGCTACTATCTGATCGGGATGAACGTCAGTAGCACTTACCTCCAATACTCGGTCGCAGGCAGCGCGGTCGCCCCGAGCTTCGGCACGATACTGAAGTCCGTCCTGAACGACCTATCGGCAGTTCCGAGCAGCGTCGCACCCACATCCACGTCAACGGTCGTGTTCGGCATCCGGGTCACGACCACGTTGCCATGACAGCGCGCAAGAACGGCGTCCGAGACGCAGCGTTTGCGCGGATGCCCTCAGCTCGCTGCACGTAGAGCCAACCCACCGCGGGTGTTAGCACTCTCTCGCTGCTCGAATTCCCGAACCAACCTCGCTTCCTGACGGGGCATGCCCTTTGCAGCTGTCGCTGCACGCAAAGAGGCCATGACATTCGACGGAAGAGAGACTTCACCGCTGCGGCGGCTGCGCGCCGCCTTGCCCTCTGAACACGGCTTTTGGGTGATGCTCGCGGGCGCCGTGGCGAGCGCGCTGTTCCGGGCCGGAATGAGCCCGGTCAGCGTGCTCGTAGCCGCAGTCACCGCCATGCTCGTCATCGCGGGTGCCAGCGCCTTCCATCGACGAATCCGTCGCAGCGGCTTGGCTCAGCTCGCAGCCACGCTGCTGCTCTCGCTTGCTGCGCTGCCCATCGAACTCGCAGGTGGCGTACCGATGAGCGACGCAGCCTCGGCCACGATTGCGCGAGCGATCGTGTTCGTGACCAGTGCGCTCGTGGTCAGAGCCGCATTTGCGCGCACATCTCGCCACGGCGGTCATCGCACTTGGGGCTTGCACCTGCTCTCCGTGGCAATCGCAAGCTCCGGAGCGACCGCCTTTTATGCCGCCAGTCGTAACCGGGAATCGATTGCCTGCGCCATGGCCGCCGGTGTCTGCGCGGTGTTTGCGTATCACCGGCCTACGGTGAAAGAGCTCAAGCTCCTTGGCCTGACGCTCAGCGGCCTCGTGTTGGCTTCGGCAACGGCACTCGCGCTCTGAAGAGGTCAGCCCATGATCAGCCGTTCTCTACTCTCACCCCACGCAGCACCGACTCGAGCCGCGCTGCCGCTGCTCGAAAAGGGCTTTCGCCCATTTTTCCTGGCTGGCGCAGCTTTCGCAATCGTGGCCGTTCCGCTTTGGCTCGTCGCGCTGACCGGCGGTCTCCAACCTGGCGGCGCTTTTGGCGCTCTGCAGTGGCACGCACACGAGATGCTGTTCGGCTTCTCGACTGCGATCATCGCGGGCTTCCTCCTGACAGCCATCAGCAATTGGTGCGGACGAGAAACCGTCACGGGTTGGCCCTTGGCCGCGCTGGTAGGGCTGTGGTTGGCGGGTCGCGCAGCCATGTTCTTCGCGTCGCAGCTGCCGAAGCCGCTCACCTTCCTGCTCGATGTCTCGTTCTTACCTGCCTTGGCGATGGTCTGCGCGGCGCCGATTGTCACCGCTCATAGTCGCCGCAACTACGGCTTCGTGGGTTTGCTACTCGGTCTGGCGCTCGCCAACGGCACCGCACACTGGTTCGCTCTGCGCGGCGACCTCGAAACCGTTCACCGAGCGCATCGATTTGCGTTGAACCTGATCGTCGTCATGCTCGTGATCATGACTGGGCGCGTCGTACCCATGTTCACTCGCAACGCGACTCGAGTCACTTGGATTCGCGCGGTCCCTTGGTTGGAACACGCGACCGTCGCAGCAGTCGTACTGCTCGCGCTGAGCGAACTCGTACCGCGTGCCAACAGGCTGAGCGTCGTGCTTTCCGCGACAGCGGCGGCATTGTTGCTGGCGCGGATGCGCTATTGGGGCACGGCCCACGTCGCGCGCCAGCCGCTGCTGTGGATTCTGCACCTCGGTACGCTCTTCATTCCGCTTGGGCTCGTGCTACGGCTCCTCACCGCTGCCGTTCCGACCGTCCCCGTCAGTAGTTCGGTCCATGCGCTGACCGCAGGCGCGATTGGCTGTCTGACCCTGGGCATGATGGCGCGGGTGAGCTTGGGTCATACGGGTCGAATGCTCGAGCCCGCGCGCAGCGCCCAATGGGCCTTCGTGAGCGTGACCTGTGCCGCGCTGATTCGCGTCGGCGCGACTTTCCTACCGAGTGCTCGCTATCTTCAAGGGCTCACGATCGCATCGGCACTCTGGTCTGCCGCGTTTCTGCTGTTCATCGTCGGCTACCTGCGGATTCTGTGGTCGGCGCGCGTCGACGCCCGCTGAAGCCTGCGCGCGCTGCCCCCTCAGGGAATCGTCGGAGACCGACGAGTCAACGACTCCACGTCCACGTCCCAGTCTTTGCCGAATAGCTCGACCGGATGGGGCGTGCGTACCGTGTCGCTGCCGCAAACGAGATTGTCCGCCGGACAACATTGCTCACAGCCCCAACACACGCGTTCAGGATGCGCCGGATGGTGCGGATTGCAAGACATAGGCCTCAGCACTGCAATCCCGATGCCCACCGCGAACGTGCAAAAAGAACCGCCCAGGCGGGCTTCGACACGCAGATTCGGCGGCCGGGCGCACAATTTGCGCGTGACCCCTCGGGAATGCGGCGAGCTCCAAACGGTAACGATAGTTCGTCACCTTTCGACGCCTCGACCTTCAGAGTGATTGTACGCCCTGCAGCGCGACTTCACGGCGCGCGTTCGGCAGGGCGTCGATGACATCGGGAAGCGTGAGTCGAGGTGTGCCGTGCGCACTCAATCGGAAGGTCTATCCATGTTCAAAGCCAAGTTTTCTCAATTCTTTCTCATGACGTCGCTGGCGCTCGTTCTTTCCCCACTCGCGGCCTGCAGCAGCGCCCCGCCCCGTGCTGAGGCCGCAGCAACAGGCACGCTGAGTTTGCCACTCGTTGCGTCGAGCAACGGGCACACTTATCGACTGAGCAATGCATACATCTACATCAGTGGTCCGCAATGGACTCAACTCTTCAGCAGCAACGATCCCGAAGAGAAGTCCCTCTCGGCTACCTTGCAAACCGGTAGCTACATCGCGTATTTGCAAGGTTGGTCTCTGGAGCGCGACGACGGCAGCGGCAATTTCGTACGAGTTCAGGCAGAGCTAGTCTCGAGCTATGCCGTCGGGTTCTCGATCCTCAACGGCACGACCAGCACGGTTTCGTATCAATTCAGCACCGACGGGGTCATCGTGACCGTGGGCTCAGGGCAGCTCCACGTCGCCGTGGACGTACAAGAAAGGCCGGCAGTCTGCACGCCATTTGCCGATGATTGTGCGCTCGGTACTTGGTGTCCGCCGACCGGGCTCACCGGAGCTCCACGCGCATGCATCGCGACAGGAAGCATTGCGCCCGGCGAGCCGTGCTCGATGCCGAGCGAGTGCGCTGCGAACAGCTCGTGCTTCGACTTGGGCACTGGTCCAAAGTGCACGGAGCTTTGCCCGTTGGATGCCGTCGGAACAGAGTGCTCCGGAGGCGGCACTTGTCAGACCGCCGGCCCAGACTATGGGGTTTGCGGGGCGACACCTACGGAATAGCGAGGGTCGCGCGGCTCTCCAAGCGCGAGGCCGAGCCAGAGTCTTCCGCGCGTGGACGGCTCTGGCCGGCTTGCAAAGCCGCGCGGTCCGAACCGAACAATCTACGCTAGCCGAAATCACACAGTCGCTCGACGTAGTCCTTCGAGCCGTCGCGCAACCAACCATCGAGCTGCGCGACGTCCTTCAGCTGTTGGCCACGCGGACGCGGGACACAGAAAAACTCCACGGAAACATCGGGAAGCGTGCTCATATCACCCCACAATTTCTCGAATTGGGTGACGGGAAATACATCTTCTTGAGCGTTGCCCCAGCGGCGTTTGACCTCCTTCAGCGTGATGTAGGTCGGTAGCCGCTGGGCCAACGCGCGCACGCCACGGCGCACCGCGCGCTGATCCTGAAGCTCGGCCCGCGACAAGCCGAAATGACCGAGCAGCGCATCCACACTGATGAAAGTCGTGAGCGAGTTGTAGTACGTGAGCTTGGCTTCGTCCTCCTCACGTGGCAGCGCGAGGCCTTCGACGAGGCGTGGGCGGCCGCTCACGCGAGCAAGCCCGCCGCCGCGATCTTCGAGCCGACGCTCCATGACTTCGATGCTCAAGCACGCGCCGCTTTGGATGTGACGACCGAGCCAGCTGGGATCCAAGTCGGCGCCGAGCGTGTCGATGTTGTGCAGCATCGCGTACTTGAGCTGAGGTCGAGCCTCGAGCAGGCGCGCGAGCGTGCCGTTCAACAACAGATTCGCGACCTCGTACCAATGACCGACGGGATGCAAACACTGCGCCGCGATGTTGTCGCGGTAATCACTGGCTTCGCCGGCGCGGATTGCCCAGTCGATCAAGGCGGCGCGACCGTCATCGCGCACCTTCTGCTTGCGCTCCTCGAGCTTTTGCTCGCGCTGTTCTGCCCAAGCAAAACGAAGATCGCGCGCGGTCGGGACCAATCGGAGACCAATCGAACGCCCTTCGGAAAGGAACACGGCGCCGCCGAGGCCGTAGTTCTGTTCGCGCTCCAGCAAGCTCGTGATTGGCGCATGCGTGAGATGACTGGTCGTGATCACGTGCGGCGGCGTGAGCACGAACTCTCGGCCGCGGCGTCGCGTCTTTGCGAGATGCACCTCCAAGAACGTTCTAAACCGATCCTGAAGCTTGGCGAACGGGTAGATGGCCTTGACCGTACCGGCACCGTGAGTCCAGCGCGAGCCAGCGCCCGCCGCCAGCGTAATCACGAACACTTCACCGCGCTCGAGCGCGGCGCGGCCGGCTCGCTCTTCCGCTGCGCCGAGTGCCTGAGGTTGCACCACGTCGCCCGGACGAACGTCCTCGATCGGGGTGTCAGCCGGCAAGCGATTTTTGGCCAACCCGATGCGCTCACCCCGTAAGTCGGCGCGGATGCGCTCGTGCTGCTCGCTGTCGAACCCGTAGCGTTCGAGCAACGCAGCCAACGAATCTTCGGTGTCGGCCGCGCGCGCCGCAGGCAACAACCGACCGAGCAACAGCGGGCCAATGCGCTCGGCGCGCGCACCGCGCAGATGCAGCTTCGAAAAGCCGTCGAGTTCGCGCCGCCGACCTTCGGAAAACGAACGCGACCCTTCCTGCAGCCAGCGCGGCAACATGCAAAGATAATAGTCGGCAGAGAACAGCGCGTTGGTTCCGCTCAATAGCTCGGCGGAGGTCCCGGAAGAGTTGATGGCAAATCGGTAAACGACCGGATCCATCGCGAACGGCAGGCTCGCCGCCAGCTCGTTCTTGCGCCGACGCATGATCGTCAGCATCTCGCGCTCGGCCTCGGCTTTGATTTTGGGGTCGAAGATGAAGCCCATGCCGCCACCGGACATGCCGCCGAGCATCCAAAATCCCCAGAAATCTTGGCCGAACTTGGCGCGCGCGTCGCTGATCAGTGACTCCGTGTAGAAGTTCGAGACCCAAGGAATGATCGTCGCCAAGGGCCCTTCGAAGATCCGGGTCGTGAGTCGACCCAGTTCGCGCACGTCTCCAGCGGCAAGCGCCTCGAGCACGCTATCGAAAGCGTGCAGCAGCTCTTGCCGCGCATTCCACTCGCGCGTCGTACCCAGCAGGAAGCGCTCGGTCACCATCTCCAAGATCGGACCCACGTTGGCAGCCATGCCACCGTGCACGACGACCAACGATGCCTCGAGCTTCTTTCGCGCGGATTCGGAGATGCGATCGTCGCCGAGCAACGTATGCCGTGGCAAGAGCCGACCGGTGCTGGAACCGAACTCGACGTCGCCTTCTGCCGCACGAACGCCTTCGATCAGCTTGATCCCTGGCCAAACGCCGCCGCTATCCTGCCAACCGCCGCCCGAGCCCCCGAGCCACTCACCGAGAATGGCGCGAGTCGCGACCGTGCGTCTCTCCGACTCGGTGAGGGCGCCCGTGAGCGAGTCGATTTGACCGGTCGCGCGCATGCAAACCGCGATCAAGCCACCGAGCAGGTTGGTCGAAACCGCGAGACGGCTCCCCTTCGGGATATCATTGACCTGACTCGCGAGTTCGATGCCGCGGTTCGGCCCAACCAGTTGTTCCAGCACGAGCGACAGCGGTTGGCCCGATCCCTCGAGGGCGGCGGGCACCAGACCGGACGCGATCACCGCCGCCTTCAAGAGCCCGAGGTAATCGCTCGCGTAGTTGAAGATCTCGGACGTGTCGCGCAAGTCCGCGAACGCGTCGAGATCGATACTCACCAGCCTCAAGACGGGCTCGTCGATGACGCGGAAGAAGCAGGTGATGGGCGGCGCGGTCTGCTCGTCGCGCTCGAACACGGCGAGATCGACGGAGACGTTGATCACGCGCGCCCCCTCGGGATAGTCCATACCCAAGAAGAAGATGTCACTCCACCCGCTGTGCGTCAGATCCATGCGCACGGGCGTGCGCTCGACGAGCACGGGGTAGACGCCGTCCGCGTCATGCAGCTTGAGCTGGTCGCGGACTCGCAAGGGATGGTCGAGCGCGTGACCCGTGCGGAACATCCAGCGATTGCCGCGCTGCGTCCGCACCGAACGCTGCACCTGCTCGGCGAGCAGCTGAAACCCGAGCCCATGGTACGCCGCCGCCAGCGCGCTCGCGAGCGGATCCGACAGGCCATTTTCGTCCGCGTCGGTCAGAAACGCGTCGATCGCCGCAGCGTAGTGGCGGTCGAACAGCAATTCCTGTCCTTCGTGAGGGATGTGCCCAGCGCGCGGTAGCTCACTGCGCGCCGGGATCAGGTAGCGATAGAGCGAGTAAGTTTGAAAGATCGCTCGCACCCGTTGATACAGGTTGTGACTGGTATCGCGCGCAAACACGTCGAGTTCGCGCGCCGCTGCGTACAACTCGGCGAAGCTTGCCGAAGCAGCGAACTCTTCGAGAACTCCGACACGAGCCTGTTGCGACGGGTCCGTGATGGCCCGGAGGAGCCGGTGGCTCAATGTCCCCCTCGCTTTTCGGGCGTACGCGCGACTTCTTCCAGCAACAGACGCAGCACTTCTTCGCGCCGTTGACCATAGAGCGCGAGCGCGAGCTGAGCGCGCAGCAAGCCGAACGGGCTCTCGAGATCGATGCGCTGACCATCCACCTCGAGCGCGAGGTATTTTTCACGCGCAGCGAGCACCGCTAACGCCTCGGTCAGACCCAATTTCTTGCCCGGCGCGAGGCGACGCTCTTGCTCGTGCAAGATGCCGAATACCTGTGGGGTGAGCGCGTGCGTTCCGAACAGTGCCAGGTACGTGCCTTGGCGAAGCCCTGGAATGATGCAGCGCTCCTCAGCCACGGTCGGCGTCGGTTTCTCGAGTACGGTCTCGATGCTGTACAGGCGCATCGCGGCTTTTACTCGTGACGCGCCGATCACTCCGAAATAGGGCAGCTGGCTCTCGGCGTTCACTTGCACCGCGGACACCGCACACTCCTCACGCGCTGCGACCTCTACCAATTGATGAGTGCAGGAGTCCGCAGCGTGCGTGATGAAGACGTGATCGCAGACCTGCACGATGAACGGCTCGCCGGCGATCCACGCCTCGGCGCGCAAGATTGCGTCACCGAAGCCGCGGGGTTCGGCTTGCTCGACCGCGACCAACGCCGAGCCGAACTGCGCGGAGAGCTCATCGAACACATGCCGATTTTGTGGCGAAATGATCAGCGCTACCTGGTCGATCCCGGCCTGCAGCAGCTCTTCGATCTGCAGAGAGGCGACACGACTCGTGCCGCCATCCCCAGTGGTCACGTGTTGAAGCGGAAGATCGCCGTGTAACGGGCGCCCCATCGGAATGATTGCTTTGCTGAGTCTCAAGCACTGTTCTCCACGCTCGGGGTCGCCGAGCCTAGCATTCTCGCCCCACAACTTGGTCACCGAGCCCCTCAAAAGCCGAAAATGTGCGGCAGATCCTCACGACTCGCGACCCATAACCCTCGCGGCAGCCGAGACCACGGTCCCCAGGACACGCCGCTGCCATGGGGCTCAGACTCGGCGGGTGTCCGACAGCGCTTTTCGGGCCCCGAGCGACTCCGGCGCGCCCGACGATGTGGCGTGTAGAAACGGCTCAGCGAGCCTGTTCGACGCAGCGATGCCGCGCAGCGCGGCGCCACCCGTGCGGCCCCGGCCGGGCGGGGAAGTCCCCTTTCGCCGCCTCTCTTAGGGGACCGACACCGCTCAGATCCGAGCATCGTTCGAAAACGGCGTGCTCGAAGTGACGGCGCCGCTCCCCGAACAAGCTCGTGCGAAAGGTCGCGACATTCCGAGCGGACCGAAAGCGAGCCCAGGCGCCAAGCACTGAGGCTGACTCGGGCGCGGCGCATCGCCCATCGACTGGGTGGGAGTGATGCGCCCAGCTCGCTCGCAACCCTCGTGTTCCCAATTTCTGAATCGCGAGTCGGCTAGCTGAGTCTTCGCCGCGTTCTCCGCGCAATCTCGATCAGCACCAGCTGCGGGAGCGCGCGAACCGCTCCCGCCAGCGCTCCTCTCGCGACAGTGCCAAGAACGTTCTTCCCAGTTCGGCTTCTCAGCCCGGCGCGCAGAAGAACGAGCGTCATGGTTACTGCCACGCCGATCATCACCGGCTTTTGGGCGTACCGCCATGACAGTGTGAGGCCGCTTGGGGACTGAGAAGCGAGGGTTGCGGCAGAATCCATACGACCCGAGCTGCACAGAACGTGCCCGGTGCTCGGCCGGCGGCCCCCGTTCTTGGGGTCGATACGAACCGTGTCGCACACCGGAAGCTTCAAACAGCCATGGCGCGCACTTTGCTAATCCGAGTCGCACAAAAAGTCGATGATGAAGCGGCCGAGAAGCCAACCAGTCGATGAGCGGGATCGGAAAACAAGGCGGGGCACCACCGACAGGAGCCCGTCGCCGAGCCCAAGTCCCTCGAGGCGCTCCTCCGAGGGTTTGATCGATCCGTCGTACCCTAGAGAAGATGTTCTTCAAACGGTGCTGCGGCGACGTCGCACCCGCACACGAACGCGAACACGGTGACGGAGTTGACCGCCTCAAGGGTCTCGAAATGCCGCGCCGTGATTTGGTACCACGCGCGCCGGGCAGAGAACGCTCGATGATCGACCGAGTTCGTAAGCCGCCCTCAGCGAAGTCGAGCAGAGGACGAAGCGCGCCGTCGGGTCGAGTGGCGGCGCTTCGACGTTGCGCGGGCAGGCTTCAACTGTGTCATTCCACCTCAGCGAGGCGCTGCTCGCGTGACTTGCCGTCATCAGCGCACCGTTGCCGACTGTACGATCCACCGCAATTTCCAGGGCATTCCTGGGTCGGCTCGATTCGTGCTTAGCGCGACGCGGCTATTCATTCAAAGGGACGCGCGTGAAATTCATCTATGACACGGGGCTTCGGCGGAAACTGTTCAGCAATGTACGTCTGTTGGGGAACTGGGATGCTGAGGGGAGACTGTGCGAGCAGTGGACTCAGTACGCGATGAAAGAGGTCGTCGGCGTCGACGGTGCCAACACTTTCGAAGTCGAGTGCCGGCTGAACCCATCGGAGGTGGGGAAAACGTTCTCCTGGCGAATCTTGCTCGACGGCCCGTTGGGGCTCGACCGGGACGGCATCGTCACCGAGCTGCCCGGGTTCGGCCACCGTGCGCTCGAACGTACGTTTACCCTCACGGACGCCCCTTCGGCAGAGCAACGCTACTACCTGACGCACGTCCGACGACTTGGTGCACGCAAAGTACGAGCTGCCGATGGCGAGCTAGGATTTCGGTTCGCCGTGTGGGCGCCCAACGCGCAAGCAGTGGAAGTGGTGTTCGGGGATCCCGCGCATGGGTACATCGCAGATGATGGCACGGGGATCGACGCAACCAAGCCAGTCGTCGCGCTCACCAAGACCAATGACGGAGTTTGGAGCGCCACGCCGGACAGCGCGCCCGAGTTGAAGAACTTTGGCGACTTGCTCGGCGCGCCTTACATGTATCGCATCCGGCGGGACGACGGCAGCACGGTGTACCGTACCGATCTGCACTCACGCGGCCAGATCGGCACGGGTGACGAAAACCCGAACGGCGCGCCCTATCTGGGTTCGCCGGCGAAGTTGAACGGCGTCGTGAGCTGCTCGCTGGTCGTGGATACGGAGGTCGTATCCGCTGACCCGAGCGGCGCCGGCGAGAGCATTTCCGAAGAGGAATTTTGGCGCGACGAGTTCAACCACGGCACGCCCTTCCCTCATCGCATCGAGGACATGGTCATCTACGAGTTGCACGTGGGCTCGCTCGGCTTCGGGCAAGATCGACCCGGCAATTTCGACGACGCACTGGGGCTGCTCGATTACTTGGTCGCGCTCGGGGTCAACGCGGTCGAGCTTTTGCCGATCGCGGAAGCGAATGGGACGCGCACTTGGGGCTATGGGAACTCGCATCACTTCGCGATCGAGTCGAGCGCGGGTGGGCGCGACAAATTCCGGCACTTCGTGCGAGCGTGTCATCAGCGTGGCATCGCCGTGATCGTAGACGTCGTGTACAACCACTACGTTCCCAACGGTGAGCGCGCGCAATGGCAGTTCGACTCGACCGACGACGAGAAGAACATCTACTACTGGTACGAGGGCAAGAAGTCGGACTATCCCACGCCCGACGGCGGGTACATCGACAACATGTCGACTGGCTTCGCACCGAGATTCCACGAAGAGATGGTGCGAAAGCTCTTTACGAGTAGCGCGGCAGCGCTGCTGATTGATTTTCACGTCGACGGGTTTCGCGTCGACCAAACCACCTCGATCCACGCATACAGCGTGCTTCATTCGGACGGGCGAGCCGCGAGTGCAGCCAACGCCGAAGGCGCGAAATTCCTGCGTGAACTCAGTCGCACGCTGCGGTTGATCAAACCGACGACCTTGCTGACTTGTGAAGATCACTCGGAGTGGGTGTTGGTCACCGAGCATCCGGACGGCGCTGGTCTCGGTTTCGACGCCACTTGGTATTCCAATTTCTATCACAATCTGATCGGTGACACGGGGCGAGGCGCGGACTGCGCGAACTTGCTTCGGACCGCAGGGATGGGCGGTGATGGTGAGCTCGCGCTCGATCGCTTCGCCGGCATCCTGGCGGCAACCAGTCGCAAGACCGTGGTCTATCACGAGTCCCACGACGAAGCGGGGAACTCAGAACACTCGGGACGAACGCTGATGGTGGCCATTGCCGCGGGCAAGGACACGCCGCCGCCAACCGGCGAGCTGCGTGCGATCGCGGAAGCCCGCTGTCGTGTCGTTGCTGGCATGACGCTACTGGCGGCGGGGACCCCCATGTTCTTGATGGGCGAAGAAATCGGCGCCACGAAAGATTTTACCTACGATGGGTTCATGGAAAACCGCGAAGACTTACACGGTGAGCGAAAGGGAGCTGGCAAATACCTGTTTCGCTTCTACGCGGACCTGATTCGGCTGCGCAGACGTCATCGCGCGCTTTCGACCACGAACATCGAGATTCTTCATATTCACAACGCCGATCGTGTGCTCGCGTTTCAGCGCTGGAGCGGACCAGAGCACTACCTGGTGGTCTCGACGTTGAGCGACTTTGGCTACCCGGACGGATACACCGTGAGTGTGCCGAACGACGCGCGCGGTTGCTGGCGCGAGATCTTCAGCAGTGATGCCGTGCTCTACGGCGGCGGTGGCGTATCGAACGCGGACGAAATCTCGGCCGACGATGGGCAAGTGACGGTCAAGCTCCCGGCGCGCGGCTTCGTCGTGCTTCGACACATGCCCCGTTGATTCTTTGCCGGCCGACGGCCACAAGCGCGCCTCGACGGTCGCCCGTATGGGAGCGAGGCGCGCCAGGACCCGCGGATTCATCGAATCTAGTCGCTAGGAAAAACTGCCGCTGCGATTCGTCGCAGGGCACGGCCATCGCGCGAAGAAGGTACTTTGTTTGCACAGTATCTTTCGCTCGACGACAACGCTCACCAATCACGTCCCAGCGAATCGAAGTTAGAGGAGAGAGCGCCTCGAGGATTCGTCACGAGAGCTACGCGCCGCCATGCGGCTGTCCGCGCCCGCTTACCCAAACACCAGCGAGCCAAGCGCCAGGTTTCGCCCGGGAACGGCAATTGCTAATGCCGAATCATGGCGTTTTTCGAAGACTTCAAGAAGTTTGCGTTCAAAGGCAACGTCGTAGATTTGGCCGTCGGTGTGGTGATCGGCGGCGCCTTCGGTAAAATCGTAACGGCGGTGGTGGCGGATTTGGTGATGCCACTCGTGTCGTTGGTGCTGCCGAGTGGCGATTGGCGAACCAGCGGCATCGTCCTTCGCACCGCCGCTGATCCGAAAGACAACGTCGTCTTGAAGTACGGCGACTTCGTGGGAGCGGTGCTCGACTTCTTCGTCGTCGCACTGGCGCTCTACTTCATCGTTAGCAAACTGATCAAAGCTGCCGAAGGCAAATTCGTGCACCACCATGATGCGGCGGCGCCGCCGGCGATCAAGGAGTGCCCCTATTGCCTGGAAACGATCCCGGCCAAGGCGCGGCGCTGCAAGGCGTGCACTGCCGAACAACCAGCGGCAGCAACGACTTGATTGCGCGTTTGTTCGCGCCACCGAGTGCAGCACAAGCTCTTGGCTTCGAGCGAGCGGGCTTGCCGGCGCAGTGCGCGGAAACGAGCGAACGACTCGTGCACACGCGCACGAGGGCGAGGCCGATGCAGTTCTGATTCGGGCACGAGCCGACGCACGCGCCAACGAGATCATTCGCCTGTCGACCACGGGCACCGTGCTCCAGTATCGAAGTATCGAGCGCTGGGACGGGAAATTGCCAATGATGCAAGGCGGGGACAAGCTGCCGCTCCTGACGTTCGACGCCAGCCGACTTGCTTTGAACGATGCCGAGCGCGAGCAGAAGCTGCGCGAGCTGTTGGCGCCAGATAACACGGGCTCCCACTCTGCCCCGTCGGCATCAGCGTCAGCATCGGCAGCATTTGCACCGGCGACCACACCGCCCGTGGGCTCAGCGACCGCGCACTGAGCTCGCGCGCGCGGACCAATCGACGGTCGGTCGAGATCGTGCGGTAGTGCATGACGGGTCGGGCGGTGCTGCATTCGTGAAGGCCCACCATCGACGCTGCCGAACAGACTCGATACGTCCATTTCCACTGCGCGGCCCTTAGAAACCGCGATACCGCCTCGGGATCGACACTGGCTGGAGTCGCACGGCTGGCATGGCACGTCCCATGCAGCTCGGGTGTTCATTGCGACACGAACAGGAGTTCATCATGAAGAAGATCGAAACGTTCATTCAACCCTTCAATTGGGACAACATGCACGCTGCGCTGACTAAGCTCGGGTTGTCCGGAACCTTGCGCCAAGTCAAAACCTTCGGGCGCGCCCCGGCGCGTCGCGAAGTGTACCGCGGCTCTGCATACGTGCTCGAGACCAGCAACGAGCTGGAGTTGACGCTGACCGTCCCAGATGAGTTGCTGGACACCACGCTGGCAGCGATCGCAGAAGCCGTAGGCGACGCTGAAATCATCGTCAGCTCGGTCCATGTTCTGGGACGGGCTCGAGCCAGTCGGCCAGTGGCGAGCGCCGTCGTTGCAGAGAACCCCGCGAGCTACGTAGGTCTGGTGGCAGCGGCGCACGTCTGAGCAACCGGCAGAGCGCTACCCACCATTCGGATATTCGATCGACGCCAAAGACCGTTGTCGCGCCGAAGAGCTGGTTGCAAGCGCGCTGTCAGCCGACTGATGGCGCGCGCTCGCGCGATGCCGAGCAGGTTGCCCTTGACCACGGTTACGCCGCCAGGCCGCTTCTCCAGAGCCGCCGTTGCCTCACGCGCGACTGCTGGCAGAGACGGTTTGGTCCAGGCCTAACACCCATCACCACTCCAGCAACAACTCCGCATCAAACTCGCCCCTGCTCGCAATCCTCACACGACCCATCACGCCTGCGTGGGTCATCGTGCCTTCGAACACGCCGACGTGATGACTATCGAGGAAGTGTTGCACGTTCTCTAGGTTCACCACGCAGGCCCGTTCGCTCTTCGAGGTCACTGCGCAGCGGCTCGGTCGAATGTTGACCGAGTAGGTGTTGGCGACGGCGTCGATGACGGCGTGGACGCCAATCGCTGAACCGAGCGTGACTTTTCCTAGGATGCTTTTCGCAAGCACGGCTGGACCGACTGACCCAATGGCGCGCAACCCTTGGCGCAAGGAGAGCGTCGGGTGAAACAGTCCAGCCGCGCTGACCAACAACGGCGCGAACTCGGCTACGGGATAAAAGCCGAACGGCAGATAGCGCTGGCGGGTGCCCGACAAGGCAACTCCGCGGCGCTTCGCGCCCTCCAGCAGCGCCAAGAAGAACATCCCGGCGATCGACGAGTCATCGGAAATCAGCGAAAGTGCGCGCGGGACGTCGAGCGGCTTATGCCACGGTGGGTCCTTGAATCGAGCCTGGTCGATGCGTTCGGTGACGTCGGGCTGGGCGAGCGCCATGGGGGCGACCTCAGAAGGTACCATATCCCTTTCCGTCGGCGGCATTGAGGCTATGCTCAGAGGCAGGGGTACTTTTGGCTTCTTCAGACGACATCGTGTGCCCGTTTCCTGCATTGCCCGATGCGGTCGGAGAGCTGACGCACGTGCGCGGGACGTTGCTTGCATCCTCGATGCAATCACTGCGCTCGCGTGGGCTGTTCGAGCGTTACACGACGCTGCTCTCGCACAGCTATCGCGATCGCGTCCTGAACAGCGTGGCTGGAGAGTGGCTCGGCGCCGACATCGCGCTCGCGCACTACTCTGCGTGTGACGCGCTTCGCCTCACGGCGGAAGAACAGATCGGGATGGGGCGTGAAGTGTCGAAACGAACCCATGAGACTTTCTTGGGGCTAGTCGTGAAGATGGCGCGGGGGTTCGGGGTAACGCCCTGGGTCGTACTTCCGAAGATCAACTCGCTTTACATGCGCATCTTTCGTGGCGGAGGCATCCAGATCACGCGCCTCGGGCCCAAGGATGCGAAGGTGCAGACGCTGGGGCTCACTCCGCTCGGCATCACCTACTTCCGCAATGCGTATCTTGGCATGTACGAAGCAGGCGTGGGCATGTTCGCGTCGAACGTACAGGTTCGACCGCTCTCGCTCGCCGCCTCGCCGGCAGGCAAGGATTTCACGCTGCACCTGCGCTGGGAGTGAGCGCCTGGCTTGCGCTGCACACTGCCGAAAAACGCTGCGAGTCTTAGAGGGCTGCGAAGCGTCGTTCGACTTCACGTTTCGTGCTCTCGAACTCGGGCGCGTGCATCACGTCCGGACACCAGGCGAGCCCGCGCTCCATCAAGTCGATGGTATGCACGATGCGTGCGCCCTCGGCGCTGTCGTTCGGCGCGCGTGGGCGACCGAGCAGCCACAGCGTGTCCGCGATCGATAGAGCCGCGCTGATGTCGTGAGTCACGATCACGGTCGTGAGCTCCTCGTTGTGCAGGGATATCTCGGCGAGCAGCGCGCACACTTGACGTACCATCGCCAAATCCAGCCCGGAAAACGGCTCATCCATGAGCAGCAAGGGCTTCGGACGAATCAGCTGCTGAGCGATGGCTACGCGCTGGCGTTGACCACCGGAGAGCGTGGCCGGATAGGCCGTCGCGCACTCTCGCAGCGCAAAGCGCGCGAGCATTGCGTCCGCCTGCGCTTGCGCTTCGGGCTTGCTCAGCCCGTGCTGGCGCGCCGCGACCGTCAGGTTCTGCAGCACGCTGTAATGCTCGAACAGCGGATAGGCTTGTGCCACGACGCCGACTTGCCCGCGCGCCACGGGCTCTTGCTTCGGGCCGACCAATACCCGGCCCCGATCAGGGAGCGATAGCCCGGAAAGCAAACGGAACAACTGCGTCTTGCCGACGCCCGAAGGTCCGAGCACGCCGACGATTTGGCCTTGAAGCACGCCGGGTCGCGTCACGTTGCGCACGCACGCGCTGACTCCGCTCAAGATCGTTCGGCCGCCCAGGTTCAAAGCCAAATCATCGAGCGTGAGCAGGACTTCCTTCAATTCATATCGACAGGCCATGACTCTGGTTCTCCACTTTCAGAAACGCCCAAGGGCAAAGCACTCGTTTCAAACTGGCAAGCGCCAAATCCTGCAGCAGTCCGACGCCGAAGATCACCCCCTGCAGCGCAGCGATACTGGCCAAATCCAGGTGCTTGCTCTGGTTCGCGAGCAGCACACCGATGCCACCGTCACTCCTCACGAGCGCTTCGACCATCGTGAGGAGCATCCAACCCATGGCCGCATTTTGACGCATCAGATCCAAGAAGCGGTCGCATGTTCCGAGGACCACCACTTCCCAAGCCACACGCCATTCGTTCATACCGAGCGCGCGCGCGTAGTCGTAGCGCTCGCTAGGGATGACGCGCAGCTCGTCGTGCAGTCCGGTAACGAAGAAGCCGGTCATGCCGAAGGTGAGCAACGCCACCTTCAAATCACGCCCACCGTGGAACCAAAGCGTAAACGCCACGCTCACTCCGGCAAAGCCCCAGAACCGCAAATTGCCGACCAGCGTCGAGAGCGGTCTGAATGCGGGTAAGACCGCCGAGTAGCAGAGCAACGCCGAGAGCGTGCTGGCCCAGGCCAGTGCTAGTAAGCTCGTGTACAAGCTGGAGCTCAAGTGCGCGAGCAGGCCCTGTTCGAAGAGGAGTGAACGTAAGGCTCGCAATACTTCGACGGGCTTCGGCAGCACGCCTGACGCGCTGCTCGCCCACCACGTCGACGAAATGCCCAACCAAACTGCAGCAACAATGCGCAGTTCGCCGCGTGACGTAACCCGGTTAGGCTCGATGAGTCGCGAGAAGGACATGGGACAATTACCTCGAGAGATGCATGGGGCGAGGCGGTCGAGCGACGATTGAATCCGTCACTCGACCGCTCGCATCGATTTACTCACAGTGTCGATCGCGAGAATCGCTCCGGCTTCAGCGGCTCAGCAGCACGATGTCCACGCGGCGATTCGCAGAGCGACCCAATTCGCCGTCATTGGGCTGCAACGGCTGGCTGGCGCCGTGGGCGAACACCTGAAATCGGCTGTCGGGGAAGTTTGCCGAAGCGTGAGTTTTGAGCCAATTCTTGACGGCAAACGCGCGCTTCTCGCTCAAGACCTGATTGACCTCGGCGTTGCCTTGGTTGTCCGTGTGGCCGTGGATCTCGACGGCCGTATTGCCGGCAATGATCAAACCGCGCATCAGCTCGTTCAGCACATCGTTCGCCTCGGGGCGGAAGCTGTCTTTGCCCGTATCGAACTGGATGTGCCACGAGCGCCGACCGATCAGACTCTTGGTTTCGGCATTGGCCACGTTCACGTAAGAAGCGGTCTCGACTTGGGCCTCGACGGGCGTTTGTTCGGCGGCCAGCACATACTCCAAAAAGCTGGTGTCCGATACCTCGGCCGCCGCCGGAAAGCTCGGCACATCCGCGGGGTACTGGTCGTGCACGATCTTGCCGAACGTGGTGTAAGTCGCCTCGAAGGCGTTGGCGTAGCCGGGGCGCAACCCGAATAGCGCAACGTTGTCGCCTAGGTCGTTCACCTTGCTGCCACCGAGTTCGATGCTCAGCCCTTGCGCGTCGCGTTCCACGCTGCCCGCGAAGTACTTCAGCCAGTAGGCCTTCCCCGTGCCCTTCTCGGCATACACCTGATCACTCACTTCCGCTCCTCGTTCGAGCGCGGCACGCGAGCTCTTGACCGCGTGACCGCCGGCAAGCACGCCCGCGATCATGCCTTCTACGAGCTCCCGGTGACGGCTCATGAACGGTTCGATGCCGATGATCACGTTGGGCATTTGCGACGCATATTCCTTGGTCGAAGCGATGCTCACCAGGCCACCGCGCTTCTCCGCAACGAGCACGTCGCCGGGCGTCCAGGTCACGACGCCGTTCACGCACACGTGGTTGGTTTGCCCGCGCCGGCCTTTGACGGGCAAATCGACACAATAGTGGGCGACGTACTTTTGGGCCGCGTCGATGTAGTCCTTCGCTCCCGCCCAATTGAGACAGTTTGGGTCGTAGCTTCTCTCGTCAGGGTTATTGCAGATGCCATTGTCGCCCGCCCATTTGAGGGCGATGTTCCAGTCGCCGTCCTTTAGGTAGCCGGCCACATATGCGCCGCGCGCGCTTTCCGGGTTCCGTTTCCATTCGGGCAAGCCCATGAATTTGTCTTCACCGCGCGAGTAGCCGGACGACGCGATCACTTCGGCTTTGTATTCGGGGCCCAACCGACGCAACGCGGGATTCAGCCCGGCGAAGAACTGCGCCGCACCGTCGCCCATGATGGCCACGAAGTGCGCGCCTTCGCGCGGCTCGGGTTCGCCGTTCTTGAGGCTGGTGGCGAATTTCAAGAGCTCGGCCTTCATCTGCTCGGCGTCGTCCTGACGACTGAGCTTCAGGTTTACGCCGTGTTCGCACATCAGGCTGTCCACGGTCGACTGCGGGCCACCATTGGCGAACATCCAACCGATCTGCGCGTTCCAAGCCCAAACCAGAGCGCGCAGCTCGGTCTTTTCAGTACAGCCCGGCAAGCTCCCCGGCATGCGAACTGGCCGCTCGATGGTGCCGAGAGAACCATCCGGCTCGCGCAAAGCCGGCAAATTGGCCCGCTCGGGAACTTTGGATACTTGCGTCGGCGCGCTCAGCAGCCCGTGACTCGCGGCATAGCGCAACCCGCCGAACAACGCGGCAGCAGCAAGCAAAGCAGCAATGGCCTTGGGCGCGCGATTCAGTTTGTACGACATTTTAGTAACTCCTCAGGGTTATTGGAATAGCCAAGCCAAAGCGAAGTAGAAGACGTCGGCGAGCGGATGCACTCAGCGTTCGTTCGCGGCGGGAGGGAGCCGTCGAGCGGCGACGGGCTCCGGACCGAGCTGAAGCAAGGCGTCGAGCGGGTCGGTCGAGCGCACTTCGGGCGCGCCGGCACGTTGCGAGCTGCTCAAGCTCGAGCCGCTGGCGCGTCCCACGCCAGCGGAGTGGTCGTCGCCAGCTCCCAGCAGGCTGCCGACGAGTCGGCGCTCCCACTCGTCGAGTCGCTCGCTGGCGCGCGCGTCATAGGCCATGGTTTCCAAGTCGGCGGCCTTGATTACACCATCCGAAAAATCCATGAACATCTCGATTTCACCGAGCTTCCGCGCGTAGTCGTCGTTCAAAAATTCCATCGTTCGGTCGTACAAGTCGCGCCCCTCGGATTGCCCTCGAAGGATCGCGAGCGCGCCTCGATAGGCTGAGTAGGCGGCCTTCATGCTGCTCCGTTCGCGCGCCTTGATGTCGACGGTGCTCTGCATGTCTTGCAGCACGAGCTCCGAGGTGTCGCTCAGCTTCTTCAGCATACGAAACAGGGTCTGCATTTGAGCCTGCATGGCAGCGAGGCGCGCGTTGGATTCCTCGAGCTTCACGGCGTGGCGTGCCTGCAACCGGCTGGCGTCGGCGTGCTCCGGGTCGTTGCGACCAGCCTGGGCCAGGGCGAGCGAGTTCTGCGATAGGCGTGTGTTCTCGGCGATCGCGCGTTCCACGCCGCGAATCTGGCCGTTCAACTCACCGAGTTGACTACGCATCATTTGCAGCTTTTCGGTGAGCTCGCCGATGTGATGGCGCAAAATGCCGATTGGATCGAGCTCGATGAAAAAGCCAGTGAGCAAGCGAAAGAACGTCTGATACACGTAGCTCGAGAGCGCGCGCAGCTTGCGATCTGCCACGGCGTAGATGAGCACCGCGAGCCCCAAGCAAAGGCCGGCGAGCTCGAGCACGTTTTCGGCGACGGTGATCAGCGTTGGCAGAGCCAAAAACAAGCCGTATGCACCTGCTGCAAGCACCAGGCCTGAAACGACGAGCCCCACGCGGCCTTCGGGGCGCTGCAAGAAAGAGCGATTGCTTTTTTCGATACTGGTCGACATCACGATGACTCCCGTGAAAGTTGCGCTCGAAGCGCGAGGTACTCGCCTTCCACTTCTTGGAACGCGCGCTGAAACGCTCGTTCCCGTAGGCCCAGCTCGCCGAGATCGGCTTCGTTCCGAGCGCGTTGCTGGTCGCGACGCGCCTGCACTGCGGTGATGAGCGCCTGTTGCGCGTCGAGCTCGGCTCGCAGACGAGCGATGGTCTCTTCTGCGAGTTTGAGCTCTTCGCGGCAGCCTTGTTCTTCGCCCTGCTCACTCTGTGCCAGCGCTGCGCGTCTTTCGCGCAACTTGCGAGCAAATGCGTCGCCTTGTGCGGTCAGGGTGCCGAGCGCATTCGCGAGTTCTACGCACAAGTGATCGCGCGTCGTGCCCTTCAAGGCGAGCACGCGTAGCGCAGCGCTGCGGCGCGTCGCCAGGTCGGGCAAAACTTCACTGAGCGCTTCGTTTTGAAGTGAGAATTCTCGAATCCCGGGTCCCAACTGAGCTTCGATTGCCGCGCGCAGCACGGCGCGTGCCGCGTCGACGTCGCTCGCTGCAGGCGCACCGCTGGAGGGCGGATTGGGCGAAACTTGCGGGGCGACAGCGGTGGTGTTTTCGAACAACACGTCGCGAAGGGAGGTCAAAAGTCGGCGTGTCGGGCGAGCGCCCGCCGTCTGGTCGTTGCCAATCATGCTTGCAATCCTCGTGTGTAAAATGCGTCCGTAGGGCGCGCAGCTCCGCTGGCGCTCGCAACGAACGAGTGCGATTCGAGTCGATGCGCAGCGATGCGAAGAGCGACGTGACGTCGGCGTGGGTCGGCCTGGCCCGGCCCGCCGATATTGCGCGCACGTGCCTCGCTCGGACCGATTCCCGCCGGGAGACGTAACAACGCGGCGCGAGGCCGCGGCACAGTCAGCTATCTTCTACATCGGCAATAGCGGGCGCAGGCCCCGTACCAACAATGACTCAGACTCTGGTCACGGTCGTGCGACTGCGCAAGCCCGGTATTTACCGATTTACCGGCACGACAGTTGCCGCGCGAAATGGCAACTATGGGTTGTTTCGCACTCAATTCGAGATCGGGATTGGTACGGAAGGTGCTTTTGAAAGCACGCGTGAACCGCGCGCGTTGGCGCAGTTTTTCGCCGCCAGCGCCTGCTGAGTGCGCGGAACCTCGGACGGTCATCGAGGACTTTACGCCCGATGTGGCATTGCTCGTGCCGTGCTGGACCAACGCGCCGCGAACGCTGATGCGCTTGCTAGGCTATCCTGTCGAGGACCTCGCGCACTTTCAAAAGCAGCGGAGCGGGCGTGATCGGCTTTTGGATGAAGCTGACACCGGCCGTCAGGACTCCATGCCGTATGACCGCGTCGTCGGTGTAGCCGGACATGTACAGGACTTTGGCGGAAGGGTGCCTCGCCGAGAGTTTTTCCCACAGGAGCCGGCCGCTCATCTGCGGCATGACGACATCGGTGAGTAATAGGTCGAGGGCGCCTGCCTGACTTTCGGCGATTGCGAGCGCCTCATTGCCGGTTGCTGCCTCGAGCACTCGATAGCCGTTGCGGCGCAAGATAGCGCTGGCGAGGGTTCGTACTTGCTCGTTGTCCTCGACCAACAACACCGTCTCGGTCCCGCGCACGGGATTGGCGGGGCGGCGAACGCGTTCAGAAGGACGTGAGCTCGCTCGTGCTCGCGGCAGGTAAACCTTGAACAAGGTGCCTTGGCCAAATGCGCTGGATACGACCACATTGCCGCCGCTTTGTTTGACGATGCCAAACACGGTCGAAAGGCCGAGACCAGTACCCTTGCCCCTCGGCTTCGTGGTGAAGAACGGTTCGAAGATTCGCGCCGTCGTGGCGCGGTCCATTCCAGTCCCTGTGTCTACGACGCTCAACACTACGTACCGACCCGGCGCAAGGTCGAGGAGCGATGCGTCGTGCTCATTCTCGAAATCCTCATCCGTCGTTTGGATGGTCAACTTTCCGCCTAGTGGCATGGCCTCCCGCGCATTGACGACTAGGTTCATCAAGATCTGATCAACCTGACTCGGGTCGACGAATACCGCTCCGGGTGAGGAGCCCAGTTCGAGCACGAACTCGATGTCCTCGCCCAACACTCGCTCGAGCATGCGGGCCATCCCCGAGATGGCGTCGTTCAAGTTCACCACCGCGGGCTGCAACACCTGCTGCCGGCTGAAAGCAAGCAGCTGGTGGGTGAGTTCGGCCGCTCGCGTTGCGGCCGCGGCAATCTGCTCCAGATCGGCGCGCATCGGATCGCTGCCTGCCAGCTCGTTGAGCATCAGCGTCGAGTAACTCAGGATGACGGACAGCAAGTTGTTGAAGTCGTGGGCAATGCTGCCCGTGAGCGCGCCAACCGCTTCCAGCTTTTGAGACTGACGAAGCTGTTCTTCCGCCTGCCGCAGCGCCTGTTCCGCGTGCTCGCGCTGGATCGACTCTGCCAGCGCCGCTTGCTCGGCACGCTCACCGAGCGCGCGCGCCTCTTGCCGGTCGCTGAGATCCAAAACTACGCCGAGGCAACGCTCCTCGTCGAGCATCGCAGCACAGACGAGGACTGGGATCCTCGTGCCGTCTTTCCGTCGGTACTCTTTTTCGCGCGGCTTTTCTACACCGGTAGTCCGGATTGATTCGACCGCGCTCCGATCCTGTTCGCGCCACTCCGGCGGTGTCAAATCAGACCAGCCGATTTTCCCGGAAGTTAGCTCTTCGCGCGAATAGCCAACGATGTCCAGAAAGGCCTGATTGGTCTCGTGAATTCTGCCGGCGATGTCGGCAACGATGACGCCGATCACGCCTGACTCGGCGAGGTGACGAAAGCGAGCCTCGCTTCGTTCGAGCGCATCCCTGGCCTGCTTCTGCTCCGAGATGTCACGAATGTACGCAGTGAACATGGGTTGCGCGAGCGAGTTGATCGACACGACGGTGAGCTCGACCGGAAACTCGGAGCCATCCGCTCGCATGGCAGACAGTTCGAGTCGTTTGCCGAGGATCGTGCCGACGCCGGTCTCCAGGTAACGTGAGAAACCCGCCGCGTGCGATTCGCGTAGCGATGGCGGAATCAAGATCTCGACGAGCGGTTTCCCGAGCACGGCCGCCCGCGAGTATCGGAATGTCCTCTCGGCGGCCGGGTTGAATTCCGTAATCAGACCCGCGGCGTCCATCGACACGATGCAGTCGAGCGCCGCCTCCAAGATCGCGCCCTTGCGGGTCTCGCTTTCCCTGAGCGCGCGCTCTGCGGCTCGATTTTGGGATTGATCACGAAAAATCAGCACCACGCCACGCAGAAAGCCGCTGAGGTCACGGATTGGGGCGGCACTATGGGAGATGGTGCGCTTCGTGCCGTCTCGCGCAACGAGTAGCGTGTGGTTGGCCTGGCCGGTCACTACGCCTTCGCGCAATGCGCGGTCTGCGGGACTCTCTGTCGGCTCGCCCGTATCTTCGTCGACAATTCGAAACACCTCGTTTAGCGGCTGGTTGAGCGCCTCCTGGCTCGTCCAGCCCGTGAGCGCCTGCGCGACTGGGTTGATGCGCGTAATGTGCCCGGAGGTGTCGGTCGTCACCACGCCATCACCGATGCTGTGTAGCGTTGCGGCCAAGCTTTCTTCGCTGTGCCGCAGCGAGTTTTCTGCGCGGCGCTTCTTGATGATTTCGGCTTCTAGCGCCGAAGTACTCTTGATCAAGGCTTGGTTGGCGGCGACGCGAGCCGAGATATCCTGCACGACCGAGATGAAATAGTTCGGCTGACCCGAGGCATGACGGACCAATGAAACCGTGAGATCGCACCAAACGGAGGTTCCGTCTTTGCGGATGTAGCGCTTCTCCATCGAGTAAGTCTTGAGCTTCCCGAGCAACATCTCGTCTACAAACGAAAGATCGGCGTTCAAGTCGGCCGGATGAGAGATGTCTTGGAATGTGCGTGCGAGCAGCTCCGCGCGCGTGTAGCCGAGGATCTCGCACAGCCGGTCGTTGACGAGCAACCACGCCCCAGAGGGCGAGACATGAGCCAGCCCCACGGCGGCCTGCTCGAACGTGGAACGGAAGCGTTCCTCACTGCGCAACAGCGCTTCGCCCGATGATTGCAGCTTTTGCTGCGCGGTCAGGTCTTTATAGCAACAAGCAACGTGGCTTACGGTTCCGGATTCATTGCGCAACGGGACGAGGACCACTTCGACGTCCGCTGGCGCTTGGTCAACCTGACCTGGTCCGGAAGAAAGGTGCAGCGCGTGGCGCGTGAGCTCACCACCGAAAGCGCGGCGCATCGAGTCCGCAAAAGCAGGACTCCCCACCAGCAACACGTTGAAGTCGGCAGGGATCGGCCGGACGAAGAGCTCGGTCGCGGCGCGATTGGTCAATAGGCAGGAACCATCGGAGCGAAAGATCTGGATCGGGAAAAGCGAGCACTCGAGAAGTCCCGCTACGAGCTCTTGGGCATTGCCGAGCTCGCGCAAGGCCAGTTCAGTGGTCTGGTCCAATGTCCGATGTCGACCCTTCTCCTCGCCCGTCGAGGACAAAATGCAACGCTATCGCGACTGCTCAGGGCTTGCACGTGAAAGGCGTCGCATGCGCATGGGAAATGCGAGCGCCTGCTGCAATTTGCCCGCTTTCCACGAGATGCATGCGCGGGTCGCGCGAGGCGGAGAAAGCGTCCGTCGACGCCGCTGAAGAAAGCGAGCTCCCCGAGATCAAGTCGTTGTGTCAGTCGAGGTCGGCGAGCGGAACCGATGCCCCGCAGACCGCCTTGCTCGAGTGATTGGCGCGCGACTTCGCGGGCGACAATGAAGCTCGGGTGAACCCTAATCGTTTCGGGAGTCAATCGGAAATTCGGACCCGCCCGCGTCACCCAGGGGCGCAAAGTGTGGCACTTCTGCACGCGTCAAAAGCAGAGGCAACTTTCAGAGGCGTCGCCCGAAAAAAGCGATACTAATCGCGCTGTGGCCGGCTTGCCGCCGATCCCGACCCGTGCGTAATTGATGCGCTGGACCGTGGTCTACAGCGGCAAATCGAGATGAGTAGCGACGAGGTTCGGCCAGGTACTGATGATGCCTCGTTAGACGCTGCGGAAACCGTGGTACCCGATCTGGCACGAGAAAATGCCGACCTCCGGGCGCGCGTCAAAGCACTCGAAGATGCCGTGCACGCGCGGGACTCGGTGTTGTCGGTGGTCGCGCACGATTTGAGAAGCCCGCTGAATATCGTCTCGCTGGCCGCCAATACCTTGCTGCCCCAACTTTCGGACCTTGCGGCGCGTCGGACCGTCGAGCGAATTTTACGGAGTGTTCAACGCGCCGATCAGATGTTGAGTGATCTGCTGGCAATCAGCGCGGTCGAAACCGGGCTTTTTTCGGTCGAAACCGCGCCGGTGGATGCTGCCGAGCTCATCCTCGGAATACTCGAATCGCAGTACAGCCTCGCGACCGCTGCATCCGTCATCGTCGCGGCAGACGTTTCACCTGACCTACCGCTGCTATTGGCGGACGAAAAACGGCTGGTGGACGTGCTCGAGAATCTGGTCGGAAACGCGGTGAAGTTCACTGCGCCGGGCGGTTCGATCACGATCGGCGCCAACAACCAGGGCAGCGAAATCTTACTCTGGGTGAAAGACAGCGGCGTTGGCATCGCGGCGGAGCAAATGCCGCACATTTTCGATCGCTTCTGGCAGGCCGCAAAGAAAGAGCGACGGGGGATCGGGCTCGGACTTTCGATCTGCAAAGCCATCGTCGAGGCACACGGCGGTCGGATCTGGGCCGAGAGCACCGTCGGCGTCGGGACGACGATGTTTTTCACCATTCCGGCGGTGCCGCAGATGGAGCAACGGGCGCGCCCGGTAGAGATCGCGAAGATCTTGCTCGTCGACGATCGTCCCGAGAATCTTTTGTCGCTCAAGGCGATCCTCGAAAAGCCGGGCTACGAGTTGGTTACGGCCAAGTCCGGGCAAGAAGCGCTGGCTTTTGCGCTCCGCGAAACGTTCGCGGTCGCCTTGTTGGATATCGCGATGCCGGGCATGAGCGGGTTGGAGGTGGCTGTCCACCTCAAGGAGCTCGAGCGCAGCCGCGATATTCCAATCATCTTCGTGACGGCGTTCGGTGACGATCCAGACGAAATTCACCGAGCGTACTCGGCAGGCGGCGCCGATTATTTGGTCAAGCCGCTCGATCCAGAAGTGGTTCGCAAGAAGGTCGCAGTCTTCGTGGACCTGAGCCGCCGGCAACGGCGAATCCCGAGCCACGAACTCATTTAGGAGTCCCCCATGTCCACTGTCGAACTTGCTGGCAACGGAAACGCTCAGCCGCCGGCAGCCTACGTCTCGCAAGAAGAGTTGCGCGAGCTGCTCCGCGTCTTCAACGCCGTTCGGGAGGGGGACTTTTCCGTGCGGCTTCCCGGGGATTGGATCGGGCTGGTCGGCAAGATCGCCGACGCCGTGAATGACGTCGTGAGCGCGAACGAAAAGATGGCGGAGCAACTCGAGCGCGTAGGCCAGGTCGTCGGCAAAGAGGGAAAGACCCGGCAACGCGTGCGGTTCCCGCGGCAGACGGGCTCCTGGGTCGATATGGAAACTTCGCTCAACACGCTGATGGACGACCTGCTTTGGCCGACCACCGAGGTCACGCGGGCGCTCGCCGCCGTGGCGCAGGGCGATCTTTCTCAGAACATGCGGCTCGATGTCGACGGTCGGCCTTTGCAGGGCGAGTTCTTGCGCTCGGCGACGATAGTCAATTCCATGATCAAGCAGCTGGGCGTGTTCACCTCGGAAGTGACGCGCGTGGCCCGTGAGGTCGGGACCGACGGCAAGCTCGGTGGTCAGGCGGAGGTGCCCGACGTGAGCGGTGTTTGGCGAGATCTCACGGACAGCGTGAACTCGATGGCCAGCAATTTGACGGGCCAGGTGCGCAACATCTCGGAGGTCACGATTGCCGTGGCGAGCGGCGATCTGTCCAAGAAGATCACGGTCGATGTGCGCGGTGAAATTCTGCAGCTGAAAGACGCCATCAACACCATGGTGGATCAGCTGCGTTCGTTCGCCAGCGAGGTAACGCGCGTCGCCCGCGAGGTCGGCACCGAGGGCAAGTTGGGCGGCCAAGCCATCGTGCCCGGCGTCGCCGGCACCTGGAAGGATTTGACCGACTCGGTGAACGCGATGTGCGGCAACCTCACCGATCAGGTGCGCAACATTGCGCAAGTCACCACCGCGGTTGCTCGAGGCGACCTCTCACGCAAGATCACCGTGCACGTGCGCGGCGAGATTCTGGAGCTCAAAGACACCATCAATACGCTGGTCGACCAGCTCAATGCCTTCGCCTCCGAAGTCACGCGCGTGGCGCGTGAGGTCGGCACGGAGGGCCGCTTGGGAGGCCAAGCGCAGGTGCCGGGCGTTGCGGGAACTTGGAAAGATCTGACCGACAACGTGAACTTCATGGCAAGCAATCTGACCGCGCAGGTCAGAAATATCGCGGAGGTCTCGACGGCGATCGCCAACGGCGACCTGTCTCGCAAGATCACCGTCAACGTCAGCGGGGAGATCCTGCAGCTGAAAGAGACCATCAATACGATGGTCGATCAGCTCAATGCCTTCGCCGGTGAAGTCACGCGCGTGGCCCGCGAAGTCGGCACCGAGGGCAAGCTCGGTGGGCAAGCTCAAGTGCCCGGCGTCGCCGGCACCTGGAAGGATTTGACCGACAACGTCAACTCGATGGCCAATAGCCTGACCAATCAGGTGCGCAACATCGCCGACGTGGCGACGGCCATCGCCAACGGCGACCTTTCGAAGAAGATCACCGTCGACGTGAGCGGAGAAATTCTCCAGCTCAAGCAAACGCTGAACACGATGGTCGATCAGCTGAACGCCTTCGCCGGTGAGGTGACGCGCGTCGCTCGCGAAGTCGGCACCGAGGGCAAGCTCGGCGGCCAAGCAGTCGTCCGTGGCGTCGCTGGGACCTGGAAAGATCTCACGGACAACGTGAACTCCATGGCGGGCAACCTCACCGCCCAAGTTCGCAACATCGCCGAAGTGGCGACCGCGGTCGCCCGCGGTGATCTCTCGCGCAAGATCACGGTCGATGTGCGCGGTGAAATCCTGGAGCTGAAAGACACCCTGAATACCATGGTGGATCAGCTGAATGCGTTCGCGGCCGAAGTGACGCGCGTCGCGCGCGAAGTCGGCACCGATGGAAAGCTGGGCGGGCAGGCCGAGGTCCCCGGAGTAGCGGGCACTTGGAAGGATCTGACCGACAGCGTGAATTCGATGGCCGGCAATTTGACGGGCCAAGTGCGCAACATCGCCGAAGTCGCGACCGCGATCGCAGGCGGCGATCTCTCGCGCAAGATCACGGTCGACGTGCGCGGCGAGATCCTGCAGCTGAAGGAGACCCTCAACACGATGGTCGATCAGCTAAACGCGTTCGCGGGCGAAGTGACGCGCGTGGCGCGCGAAGTCGGTACCGAGGGCCGCCTCGGCGGACAAGCCCAGGTGCCCGGCGTGGCTGGGACTTGGAAGGGCCTCACCGACAGCGTAAACTTCATGGCGGGCAACCTCACCGCCCAAGTGCGCAACATCGCCGAGGTGACGACGGCAGTGGCTCGCGGCGACCTCTCTCGCAAGATCACCGTCGACGTCAAGGGCGAGATCCTCGAGCTCAAGAACACCATCAACACGATGGTCGACCAGCTCAATTCTTTCGCCTCCGAGGTGACGCGCGTCGCGCGCGAAGTCGGCACCGAGGGCAAGCTCGGCGGACAGGCCGGCGTGCCCGGGGTCGCGGGTACTTGGAAAGATCTGACCGACAACGTGAACTCGATGGCCAAGAACCTGACCGCTCAGGTTCGGAACATCGCTGAAGTGGCCACCTCGATCGCGACCGGCGATCTCTCGAAGAAGATTACCGTGGACGTGCGCGGTGAGCTGCTCGTGCTCAAGGAAACCTTGAACACGATGGTCGAACAGCTGCGGTCATTCGCGGGCGAGGTGACTCGCGTGGCGCGTGAAGTCGGTACCGAGGGCCGCCTCGGCGGGCAGGCCAACGTGCCGGGTGCCGCCGGGACTTGGAAAGATCTGACCGACAACGTGAACTTGCTGGCTGGAAATTTGACCAGCCAGGTTCGCAATATCGCAGAAGTGACGACCGCAGTCGCGCGCGGTGATTTGTCGCGCAAGATCAGCGTGGACGCCAAGGGCGAGATCTTGGAGCTGAAGAACACCGTCAACACGATGGTCGATCAGCTGAACGCATTCGCCGCCGAAGTGACGCGCGTGGCGCGCGAGGTCGGGACGGACGGCAAGCTCGGCGGCCAGGCGCAAGTGCCTGGAGTGGGCGGCACCTGGAAGGATCTGACCGATACCGTGAACGTGATGGCCGCGAATCTCACCGAGCAGGTGCGCGGCATCGCCAAAGTCGTGACCGCGGTGGCGAGCGGCGATCTGAAGCAAACCTTCACCGTGAAATCGAAGGGTGAAGTCGCGGCGCTGGCCGACACCATCAACAACATGACGAGCACGCTGGCCACCTTCGCCGAGCAGGTGAGCACCGTGGCTCGTGAGGTGGGCGTCGAAGGGCGCCTGGGTGGCCAAGCAGACGTGCCCGGAGCGGCCGGAACTTGGAAAGATTTGACGGGAAACGTCAATCTGTTGGCTGCAAATCTGACGACTCAGGTACGCGCTATCGCAGAAGTGGCAACCGCCGTCACCAAAGGCGATCTCACTCGCTCGATTCAAGTCGAAGCTCGCGGCGAGGTCGTCGAGCTGAAGGACAACATCAACACGATGATTGACAACCTTCGGCTGACGACCGACCGAAATACCGAGCAAGACTGGCTCAAGACCAACCTCGCTCGCTTCACCAGCATGCTCCAGGGGCAGCGTGACTTGGTGCGGGTTGGACAAATGCTGCTGTCGGAGCTCGCGCCGCTCGTCGGGGCGCATCAAGGCGTGATCTACCAGAGCACCGACGAGCAGAAAGAAGGGGGCGGTAACTACCTCAAGTTACTCGCGTCCTACGCCGATGATGGGCAGGAAGGGCACCCGCCGACGATCAAATTCGGACAAGGTCTGGTGGGTCAATGCGGCGTCGAAAAGCGCCGCATCTTGATCACCGATCTGCCGCCGAATGCGACTCGGGTGGCCTCCGGCCTGTTCACGGCACTCCCGCGCAACGTGATCGTGTTGCCCGTCCTGTCCGAAGGGCAGGTCAAAGCCGTGATCGAGCTGGCCTCGCTGAATACGTACACCGAGTCTCACTTGGCCTTCCTGGATCAGCTCACGAGCAGTATCGGCATCGTGCTCAATAGTATCGAAGCCACGATGCAGACCGAGGCGTTGCTCGATCAATCGCAGAAGCTCGCGGGCGAGCTGCAAACCCAACAAAAGGAGCTGCAGCAGACCAACGAGCAGCTCGGCCAAAAGGCCCAGCAGCTGGCAGAGCAGAACGCGGAGGTCGAACGCAAGAATCAACAGATCGAGCAGGCCCGCCGAGCGCTCGAGGACAAGGCGCGAGAGCTTGCCCTGACCTCGAAGTACAAGTCCGAGTTCTTGGCGAACATGTCGCACGAGCTTCGGACTCCGCTGAACAGTATTTTGATCTTGGGCCAGCAGCTGGGTGAAAACCCGGAGCAAAATCTGACGCCGAAGCAGGTCGAATTCGCGCGAACGATCCACAGCGCGGGCTCGGATCTGCTGAATCTGATCACCGATATCCTCGACTTGTCCAAGATCGAGTCAGGCACCGTCACCGTGGAGCCTGCGGAACTCTCGTTCGCGGCGCTGATGGAATCGGTCGCGCGCCCCTTCCGCCACGACGCCGAAGCGCGCAAGCTCACCTTCGACGTTCGGATCGACCCCAAGCTCGGACGCACGATCATCACCGATCAAAAGCGTCTGCAGCAGGTCTTGAAGAATCTGCTCTCGAACGCCTTCAAATTCACCGAGCACGGTGGCGTGCGCCTGAACGCGTCGGCCGCGGCCACGGGCTGGTCCCACGATCACCCGATCCTCGACCAAGCAGGCGCAGTGGTGGCGTTCGAGGTGACCGATAGTGGGATCGGCATCGCTCCCGAGAAGCAGAAGATCATCTTCGAAGCGTTTCAGCAGGCCGACGCCGGCACCAGTCGCAAATACGGCGGCACTGGCTTGGGCCTGGCCATCAGCCGAGAGCTATCGCACTTGCTAGGCGGTGAATTGCAGCTGCGCAGTGCTCCCGGGGTCGGCAGCGCGTTCACGCTGTATTTGCCCCTCGAATACATGGGCCCCGTAGCCCCCGCGGGGCGCGAGAGCCCGCGTCCGACCGCTGGCGCGCGTCCCGGATCGTCGACCGCCGCACGCGTCCCCGACGCAACGCCCGAGCAGCTCACCGACGATCGCGCGAACGTGCAACCCGGGGATGAGACCTTGTTGATCGTCGAAGACGACCCGCACTACGCCCGCGTGCTCCTCGACCTCGCGCGAGACAAGGGCTTCAAAGCGTTGGTCGCTGCGCGTGGCGCAGACGCGCTCGAGCTGGCTCGGGAGCACCGACCCAGCGCCATCTCACTCGATATCTTTCTGCCCGACATGCTCGGCTGGACCGTGCTCAGCCACCTGAAGCGCGACGCCAATTTGCGGCATATCCCGGTCCAAATTCTGAGCTTGGACGAGAACCGTCACGACGGGCTGTCGCGCGGCGCATTTTCCTTCCTGACCAAGCCAGCGACCACCGAAGGCTTGCAAGAAGCGCTCTCGCGCATCAAAGAGTACGCGACGCCACGCCGGCGGCGCCTGCTCGTGGTCGAAGACAACGCTGCCGAACAGCTGAGCATCCGGGAGCTGCTCGGTCACGACGACATCGAGATCGTGATCGCCACGACCGGAGAGGGGGCGCTCGAGATCTTGCGCGATCAGGCAATCGATTGCGTCGTCCTCGATCTCCGCTTGCCGGACATCTCCGGACTCGAGGTGCTACACCGCATCCGCGACGACCTCACGCTGCCGGAGCTGCCGGTCGTGGTGTTCACCGGCCGTGAGCTGACGCCCGAGCTCGCAGCGCAACTCCAAGAGCTGGCGCGCACCGTCGTCATGAAGGGGGTCGAGTCTCCCGAGCGATTGTTGGACGAGACGGCGCTTTTCCTGCATCGAGTGATTGGCAACCTGCCCGCCCACAAGCAACAAATGGTTCAGCGCCTGTACCAGTCTGACGAGGTCTTGCGAAACAAGAAGGTGCTGGTGGTCGATGACGACGTTCGCAACATTTTCGCCCTAGGCAGCGTGTTGGAACGCCATGGCATGACGGTGGTGACCGCTCAGACTGGGCACGAGGCCATCGCTTGTCTGGAAAAATCAGCCGACATCTCGATCGTGCTGATGGATATCATGATGCCCGAAATGGACGGCTACCAGACGATGCAGCTGATTCGCAAACAACCCGCGTTGCGCCGGCTGCCGATCGTCGCGCTGACTGCCAAAGCCATGAAAGGCGATCGCGAGAAATGCCTGGACGCGGGCGCGTCGGACTACCTGGCCAAACCCGTCAACACCGAGCAGCTGCTCGCCACATTGCGCCTTTGGCTACACCGTTGAGCCATCGCGAGAGGCGCGCTCGAGCGGGGGATCGTTCCGGAGCGCGCCGAGCACCAGACGCAGCTCTGCCGGCTTGACTAGATGCACATCGAAACCAGCCGCGCGACTGCGCTCGATGTCGTTCGGCTGACCGTAGCCGGTGAGCGCGATCAGTCGAATGGCTGCGTGCTCTCGACGAATTCGCTGGGCGAGCTCATAGCCGTCCATTCCCGGCAAGCCGATATCGAGCACGGCCGCGTCCGGCGCAAAGTCATCGAGCGCCAGCAGGGCGGACGAGCCTTCGAATGCGGTGTGCACGACATGGCCCGCGGCGGTCAGGTTCAGCGCCAAGAGCTCAGCGGCATCTTCGTTGTCATCGACGACCAGGATGCGCTTCGAGCCCGACGGCGGGGGTAGCTTCGCCGCTGGGACCGCGTCTTCCCGCTTGGTTGCTCGGGCTTCGGCGATCGGCAGACGAATCGAGAATTGGCTTCCGCGGCCCGGGCCGTCGCTGGCAGCGGACACCGAGCCACCGTGAAGAGTGACGACGCTCTTGACGATGGCGAGGCCCAAGCCGAGACCTCCGAGGGCGCGATCGGAGGCTTGTTGCTCCTGCACGAAAAGGTCGAAGATACGCTCCAGCATCTCCCCGCGGATGCCGATGCCATCGTCCGTCACCGTGATGAGGGCCTCGTCTCCGACCCGCGTCGCGACCATCGAAATGTGTCCGTCGGCGTTCGAATATCTGACCGCGTTGCTGAGCAAGTTGGCTAACACCTGAGCCATCCGCGACACGTCTGCGTCGACGAGTAAGCCGACTTCCGGAACGGCGACTTCCAAGCGACGCTTTTGCTGCTCGAAGAGCGGGGCGGTGATCTCGAGCGCGCGAGCCACGACCGAGGACAGCTCGGTCGTGCCGGTGCTGAGCTCGATTTGTCCCTTCGCGATGCGAGACACGTCGAGTAGATCGTCGACGAGGCGTGTGAGGTGTTGGACTTGGCGCGCGATCACGCCGCGGTGGCGCGAAAGCTGGCCCGCCGGTTCCGAATCCATCAACTCCAGGGCCGAGACGAGCGGCGCGAGCGGGTTTCTGAGTTCGTGGCCGAGCATCGCCAAGAATTCATCCTTGGCCCGATTGGCTGCCTCCGCAGCGCGACGCGCGCCCTCGAGTTCGACACGAGCAAGCTTCCGTTCCGTCACGTCCAACGCCATCGTGACATGCCCGTCGATGACCCCGGCCGCGTTTCGCAGCGGCTGCATGACGACGTGAAAGTAGTGAAGGGTTGGCTTGCCATGCACCATCAGCTCGAGCGGAATCTCGTCGTGGGCCACGGTCTCGCCTGCAAATGCGCGGTCATGCAAGCTGAGGACGTTTTGCGCGCGCAGCTCGGGCACCGCATCCCCGAGCGGTTGCCCAACCGGCAGAGAACGGCGAACGAGAGCTTCCCATTTCGAGTTCGCGAGCACGATGCGATGCTCCGGCCCTTCGAAGACGCCGAGGGGAAAGGGCGCTTGCTCGAACACCATGCGTAGCTTGGCGCGTTCCGATTCGAGGGCCGTGCGCAGTCGGGCGTTCGAGATCGACGTGCCGGCCCTGCGAGTGACCTCGCGTGCGAACGCGACGTCTTCTTGGTCGTAGACTCGCCCGGAGTCCGAAGTGATGAGTGACAAGACACCGATGCATTGTAGGTTGACGACCAACGGCACCACGATGGCCGACACCACGGGCTCGGTCAGAAACTCCTCGAGCTCTTCGGCATCTCGAGCCGCAGCCCGCAATTTTTCTGCTGAAATACGTGGAAAGAAGTGCGGCTTTCCCTGGGTGATGATCTGCGCGATGGGCGTCCCGTCTCGCACTTTCGGCTGATAGCGCGCCGCGTTTTTCTGCGCCCGTTCCACCTTGGTGGCATCTCGGTGTTCGATCGCGACACGCCGGATGTCCTCACCGTCAACCAAGTCGACGACGCACCAATCAGCCAGCTCGGGCACGATCAATTTGGCGATGACCTGCAGCTTTTCCTCGACTTTCAAGGACAGCGACAAGGTCTCACTGATCTCGGACAACACCCGAACTCGGACGTTCGAATGGCGTTCGAACGCGAGCCGCTTGCGCTCGATCTCGAGCAGCCGCGCGCGATCGAGCGCTTGCGAGCAGTGCTGCGCAAGCGTGCCGAAGACCGCTTGCTCGGTTGCGTCGAAATGGTGGCCGAGGGGATGCGTGAACACCAGCACGCCGCCCACGCGGCCGTCGAGTGCGATCGGCACTGCGCCGTAAGCGTTGAGCCCATCGATTTTTTTCGCCCATTCGAAGACGCTAGGCGCAAGCTTGCGATAGTCCGCGGCAGTCTCGACCCAAATGGCCTCGCCACTGTGGAGCACCTCGAGCGCGGGTACGCCCGGAGTGTCCGGGGCGATCGTGCGAAATTGCTCCCGTATGTCACTTCGCTGTCCGAAGGAGCCACTGAGCACGAGGGCGCCGTCGGCCCGAGCCAGCCAAAGTGCGCCCGATCCGGCGTCGAGCGCCTCCGCACCCAGGCGGCAAACGGCTTGTGCAACCTGCTCGGCGGTCGACGCTCGGGAGAGCTCCGCGGTGACTTCCAGCAACTTGCCGAGCTGAAGCCGCGCGCGCCGCTCAGCTTCGAACAATCGCGAATTGTCGATTGCCGCGCCAGCCAGTTGCGCGAGCTGTGCCACGAACCGGAGATCTTCATCGTCGTAGTTGCGCGTGCACGCGATGAACGAGAGCGCGCCAACCACCTTATCGCGCACCACCATCGGCACGATCAGACAAGACCGCGTTTGCAGGGCGCTCAAGGTGGCGCGCTGCTCCTCTTCTTCGGCAAGTTCGGGCTGAGCCGAGGGCTCGACGTCCGAAACAAGAAACGCCCGACGTTCGAGCATGGCGGTGCTTACGCTGGCCGATCCACCGCGCCGCAGGGCGTAGCGTCGTCGGAGTCCGGAGGCGACGGCGCCGCCATCGTCGCCCGCATGGGCGACCGCGACGCGATCGAAGCTGCTGTGCGCCTCGTCGCACAGCAGATCGACCAGACACCAATCGGCGAAAGCCGGTATTCCCAACCGTGCCACGCGAGCGAGGGTGTCGTGATAATCGAGCGATTGGCCGAGCATGCCCGCGGCATCGGCCAATAAACGAGAGTGACTCGAGGGCGCATGCATCGCGCCCGATCCAGCTACAGGGGGCACAGGCGACGAGTCTTCAGCCGACATCGAGGTTAGCCCACTAGCTTACCCCGCGTGCAGGGGACCTGGCAGGGAACCCCGCTCATCCGGCACGCTTTCAAGTTGATTAACCCTCTTGGCTTTGACTGGCGGCGCACCGCGAGTGAGGCGTTTTTGTGTCTCTTCCGCGGTGCACTCCTCGGAATCGAATGGTTTCTGCTAGGGGGCCGGCTCAGCGCGCCTCCGCGCTGCTCTCGATGTTCGACGAGGTCTACGGCTTCTTCTCCCCTCACCCGTCGAACCCACCGACCGAGCGACGAGTGAACGCGGTCAGCGCGCCGGGTCGTCGCTCAGGGCCACGATATCCTGCATGCTGGCCCGATGACGCGGGGAGAGATCCGGACTGCGCACGGGGTGAAAGAAGAAGCGACCTCCGAAGCGAACCTTGCGTCACGCGACAAGTAGTCTACTGAAAGCGATCCTTGGGCGTCATACGGCGCTCAAGATGCGCCACGCGGCCACGTAAGAGCGCTCGATGGCCAACGTTCGAGTGTCCACGATCAACTCCGAAAACATGCGCAACGCGACACGGCCGAAGTCATCAAAGCAATTGGCGCCGACAAACTTCCGATCGCGCCAGAGCACGCGCAAACCCCGGCGCGTGGGGTCCCCCACTGAGGCTGCTTGAGATCAGCGGGCGACGCGGGGTTTGGCAAGGCGCTGACGGTTCAGGAAACGGGGCGCGCTGTGGAATGGTGAGGCGGCGTTTGACGTCGGAGGTTTAAATCGCGGGGGCGATTCGTTCGATGTACCACGAGGTTTGGGCTGAAATCCGGGTGGCGCTTGCGGCGTAGCGCCCGGAGGCGCTTTGGTTGAGTCCTCTGGGTGTGGACGCTTTCGATTTGGGACCAGCGCCAATCACCAAGGGCACGAATGCGTCCTAGGTGTGGCGGGTTCTCGCGTCACGCTGGATTCCATCGTGATGGCATTCGACCGCATGGAGCGCCCGAGAAAATCGTTCAGGGCTCTCGCTGCTGACTTGTCCGGCGCGCTCAAGCCAACCGTGCGGCCTGAGCAAGACTGTCGTACGATACCATACTGTAATGCCGGACGAAGCCGAGGCTCGGAACGCCGAACGTAAGCTCAGAGCCGCCGCTCGGGCTGGGCGCATGACCGTCGAGGTCGTTGCCCTCGGCGATTTCAAGCCGTCATCGTACGAGTTCAGCACGCCCGAAGAGAGGCTCGCCGCCGCTGTCCGACTGATCGAACATCATCAGGCACTTCGTGGCGGGTTTTCCAAGATTCCGCGATCCGCGTGGCCCGGTGAAGTTGTGATAGCCGGTGAGGACCTTGGCTAAACTTCCTCAGGACTTTGCGGACTTGTTGATAGAGCTCTGCGAAGCCAACGTGGAGTTCCTTTTGGTGGGCGGTTGGGCCGTGATCCTATACGGCCACGTTCGCGCCACTGACGACATGGACGTGTTCGTCAGACCTTCGCGTCCTAACTCCGAGCGCGTATTTGCCGCGCTCGAGGCCTTTGGCGCGCCCCTTCGTGCCCACGGGGTTGCCCCGGGCCACTTCGCGACCGAAGGCGATGCGTATCGCTTCGGCATCGCCCCGCTCAAGATCGAGGTGCTCACCAAGATCAGCGGCGTGTCCTTCGACGAGGCTCTTCGAGACGCCAAGACTTTCGACCTGGAGGGCCACGCAATTCCGTACATCGGCAAGCCCGCCCTCATCGCCAACAAGAAGTCGGCTGGTCGGCACAAGGACCTCGCCGATGTGGAGGAGTTAGAGCGCCTCCGCGCGAAATAGGTCCGCCGAGCGGTTCGGAAGAAATCGCGAACACAAAAGCGAAAAGCCCCAGTTTTCACCGGGGCTTTTCAGGTTGTTGCGCGGGGGCGCAACTACACGTGGACAACGGCGTTCACCGTGCCGATTGAGGTGCGGGTGGCGTAGCACGGTGCAGCGTTGCGCACGAAGGCTCCGACGCCCATTCGGTCGATGGCTCGGTGCACCGCGGCCTAGACTGGTCTGGCACTCATGTCGAACGCTGCCAACGTGATTGCGCTTCCGGAGGACCTTCAAACCTTCGCCGAAGAACGGGTCCGCGCTGGCGAGTGAGTATCCCGAGCTTCACTTGTCCGGTGACGCCCTCGTCCCCGACCTCGGCAGCTGGCGTCGTGAACGTATGCCGGTGCTCCCGGAGGTGACCGCCTTCGAGCTCGCGCCAGACTGGGTGTGTGAAGTTCTTTCGCCGTCGACGGCGCCGCTCGATCCCACTCGGAAGCTTCCCGTCTATGCACGCGAGAGAGTCGGGCACGTATGGCTCGTCGACCCTGCGCTGAAAACGCTGGAAGCGCTGCGTCTCGACGGCGCCGGCTATCGGATTCTACACGCATGGCACGGTGATGCCATCGTGCAGGCCGAGCCATTCGAAGAGTACGCGCTGCATCTCGCCGACTTGTGGTCGGCTTAGGGCTCAACGCGCGCTGGTCTACCGACAACTGGCGCACAAAAGAGGACAACTGGGTTTACGGTGCCGATTGAGGTGAGGGGCGTAGGCAGCTGCCCCAACGCGCGAGCGGGAAAGGAAGCGTCGCCGTCTTCCCCGGGGCCAAGGGTTAGCCGGTAGCGTGCTAGGTTGTTGCGGATGCGCTTCGGGGCATACTCGGCTTTCGCCATAGCGCTGTTCGCTGTCTTGCTGGCATCGCGCGCGGCCAGCGCGCAGGGGTACGACAGGGACGGCGCGCGTGCGTGGCGCTACGGAGAGCCGGCGCCGTTCGGCTACCGGGTCGCGCGCAAACACACGTGGGAAATCGTCGGCGGATCGGTACTCGGCGGCGGCTATCTGGTGAGCGTCGTAATGGCTGTCGGGCCCGCGATGAACTGCGCGCTCACAGGCAGCGACAACAGTGGCGGCGCCTGCGATCCACTGTTCGGGAGTGGGACGCCCTGGCTCTACCTGCCCGTCGCCGGCCCCTTCATCGCGTTGAGCTATCCGTCGGCGCGTGCCGACGGTGGCGCTGTGCTTCTCGGTATTCTCGGCACCGTTCAACTCGCGGGCGCAACCGCCTGGATCTACGGCGCGACCGTCCCGCATTACGGGCTCAAGCGCAGCCATTTGTCGACGCTCACGGTGACGCCGCTCCTGGCGCGCGGGACGACGGGCGCCGCCGTCCTGGGACGTTTCTAGGTCACCAGCGTCATGCGAGGCGATGTCGAGCCGAGGTTACGCTCGCGAACAAAGACGTCGAGGCAAAGCGCGCGGCCGTCCTCCGCGACGTCGGGCAGCTGAAACCCTAAGGCGCAATACGCGCTGAATACCGCAACATCTCAGTACAAAAAACGTGGAACCGAGAGGTTCTCAATTCCGCGGGCTTTGGTCGCGCGGGGGCGCAACCACTGGTGGACAACTGGGTTCACGGTGCCGATCGAGGTCCGGGTCGCCTGATGCCGTTAGAGCCTGAGCCCCGGCGCTGGCCCGCCCCGGTTGAGTAAATGCTAAGCTCAAGGCGTGACCGCGGACGAGCTAGCACGACGAAAACGGGCGACCGAACGAGCCAAAGTGATGGTCATACACAAGGCTCGGCTCGGCCAACCGGAGCATGATTTTTCGCCTGTGAGGGGTGAAGAAGCCATCTCGCTAACGACGCGACTCACCGTCGAGAGCTTTAGTCTCGCTGGAGTGACTAGCGCCCGGCGCACGCGCGATAACGTTCTCGTGCGCTTCGTTCCGCGAACGCGCCCATGATCGAACTCTTCGATGACTTTCGGGACATCCTCGTCGAGCTCCACCATGCGGGGGCCCGCTTCGTCGTTCTGGGTGGCCACGCGGTCGCGTTCCACGGGCATCCACGTGCGACCAAGGATCTCGACGTCTTGGTCGAAGCGAATTCGGACAATGCCAAGCGCGTGTATGCAGCACTCGCAGCGTTTGGGGCACCGCTGTCGGCCTTCGAGGTAGGCGTCGAGGATTTCGCTTCCTACGACGGCGTAGCGGACGGTGAAAGCTTCACTCTCGAAGGCTGCGAGATACCGGTGATCGGGCGCAGCGCCCTAATCAACAACAAGCGCGCCGCCGGGCGACCGCAAGGCATCGCTGATGTAAACGCACTCGGCGACGAGTAGCGGCGGCGACCACCGTTACAACGAAAAAACACGGAGTCAGCTTTCGCTAACTCCGCGTTTTCATTCTTTGTTGCGCGGGGGCCCAACGCGGGCTGTATACCTGGGCTTGCGTCCCGTTTGAGCGACGGCTTGTGGCGTAGCGAGCCGACGAGCCCCGCCCTGTCACTCTTGTAAGGAAGATGGTGGACCAGACTCGCTGTGGAGCTCCCTTGGCAGCGGGACGAGGCATCGAGCCCGTCCCCACGACCGTCAATCGGCAATCGGCAATACTGCGCATCAGGCCATCAGGCATCAGGCCCGGCCGCCTGACCCAAGGGCCGAGGATGCGAAGATGCGACGGGAAAGCGCAGGAACCAGGCGCGTCGGGGGCCGAGTTCGCTGCGTATTCTTTGTTCGGATAGCGAGGGCTTGCGCCCAACGACAATCACCGGTGAAGTTTGGCTTCCGCCGCCGACAGCTCGAATACGAATTCGTCGCTGCGCTCACCTTTGAAGAAGTCGGCATTCTCGATGCGCCGAACAAGCGAAAATCCCAGAGTCGTGAGCACCCGTTGAGAGGCGATGTTTCGCGTGTCGACGTGTGCGATGAATCGCGTAGCGCCGCTGCTCGCGAGGGCGCAGAGCATTTCTGATAGACACTCGGCCGCCGCACGCCGACGCCAAAAACGCGGAAAGATCTGATATGCGATCAGTGTGTCGCCGTTGGTCGTTAGCGTAGCCTGCAGCGTGCCCACATAGAGATCATCCTCGACCGACCGCAACGCATAGTTGTACCAGACCTCGGTGCCGTCCGCCGAACCTCTGCGGGACCAGCGCTCGTACGTTTGCCGCAGCTCCTCCTTTGACGCTGGTGGATCGTCCGGAATGTATTCATACAGTCGACTGTCGGCAAGGTCGTCAAATAGCACGTCGGCATGACGGCTGGCGATTGGCTCCAATGCGAAGCGCTCGGTGTGAAGAGATTTATCAGGGCCGTTCATGCGAGCGGAAACTCATTAGCAAACAGTGGACGATCTCGTTCTTCAGTACCGGCGAGCGCGAATGGATTGCACAAGTTCCATAGAACAGCGCGATATCCCCGGGGCGTAGCCGGTATGCCGAAGTAATCCCGTCGGTACTGCGTCCGCACGCCATCGCCGATCGATACGAGGTCTCGAATGTGGTCAAGCTCGGTCGAACGACGGGCGTGACTCGCGGCCGAGTCTCGGCGTTCGAGCTCGATGGTGTCGTCATCGATTACG